>Ga0007791_10000668_pt1 | contig 11365 bp, 11 predicted proteins | sample CryBogmetaGMA05M_FD_60368 | JGI IMG/M metagenome (GOLD analysis project Ga0007791, IMG submission 60368) | Freshwater microbial communities from Crystal Bog, Wisconsin, USA - MA0.5M | ecosystem: Environmental > Aquatic > Freshwater > Lake | place: Crystal Bog, Wisconsin, USA | collected 2009-07-06 | reverse complement strand
CGCACCGCCGCACGGCTCATGGTGCGCGGTGCTCGCCCCCGGCGCTGTGTCCTCGGGGGCATGGGCGAGGTGGGGATTATGGAGGCCGGGCCAAGGGCTGCAGCCTTCGAAGACGCCCTTCGGCATGGGCAAGCCGCCGCCGACCCGGTCATGGGCAAGACCATCGCCAAGCGCGTCGCCACCCTGGGTCTTGATCGGCAGGCCCTGCTGGGGGTCCTCGCGGCGTTTGCGCCGACCACGCCTCAGGATTTGGCCGCTATAGATGTCCCAACCCTGGCCATTCTCGGCGAGGCGGACCACGACAATGGGACGGTAGAAGGCCTCGCCGCCCTCATGCCCCACTGCACCCCCCTGCGCCTGCCGGGCGATCACGCGGGGTTGGTGGGAACGGCTGTGTTCGCAGACGCGATTGTGGGATTCTTGACGGCCTAGCCCCTTCTCCGGTCACTCCGGCGAAGGCCTGAGTCCGGATCATAGGATGCGGCAAGTCCGGAAAGTTCGCTCCTCGATGGCTGGCCAGGGTCACAGCCTTACGACCTGGATCCCGGCCTCCGCCGGGATGACCGGTGGGTGTATCACCCGCCTCGCCCCTTCCCCGGTCACTCCGGCGAAGGCCGGAGTCCAGATCATAGGGCGCAGCAAATCCGGAAAGGCCACGCCTCGGAGACTGGCCGCCGCCGGCATCACCGGGAATGGGAGCTACCCCCAAACGAAAAAACGCCCGGACACTGGAGACGGTCCGGGCGAAAAGTTCATCTCTCATGCCACGGTCGGGAGGGGATCAAGTCCGACCGGGTATCCATCCGCTCACACGGACGTCATAAGTGGCATTATTGCAACGTCTCTTAAAATTGTCAATCAAAAAGCCGTAGAGTCTTGCTTGTTGTGCAATTGTCACAATCAAAGCGGCGGCTAGCGCGCCCGGCCCTGCCGGGCCCCGTGGGGGTCCTTCAGCTCAAACAGGCCCGGGGCCAGGCCAGAAGCTGGGGCAAAGTCGGTCAGCTGAATCTGGGTGGTCTGACCCTGAGCGTCGGCCACCGTCCAGCCGGTCAAGGCAAGGGGATTGGCAGAAAAGCGCAAACTTATGGAGCCTTCCGCCCGCCGACTGCCATCCTGGGCAGTGATGGTGAAGCCGTCGGCGGCGCGACGAACCTCGGTTATGACAATGGACTTATCGAGACGGACCTGCCGGGCCAAAAACAGAGATAGAGGCGTGGCCATCAGGGGATAGCGGTCAAAGGTCTTAAGCTGGGAATTGGACACTGACACATTAGCCCCGTCCGCCACCACCAGCAGGCCTGAGGGGGGATCATAGGCGAACCGGGCCCGGCCTGGGCGGTTAATCATCACCTCCCCTTGGGTCCGGGTGCCCCGGGTGTCGGTCTGAACAAACCGCCCCCTGGCCTGGGTGAGCCCCTGCAAATAGGCCGCAGCCCTGTCCACCAGGGCCCGGTCCTCTGCAGAGAGGGTGGCGGGAGGTCTGGCCTGGACGGAACCGGCGAAAAAGGGCGTGGCGGCCAGGGCCAAGGCCAGGGATCGTCGATTGAGCATGCCTTGCACCTTTTTCAGCCTCTGCTTGGTCCCGTCATGCCCTTGGGCCCAAGGGACTGACGTGTCTGGCCCGTTCTATCGCGGCCGCGGGGTGGCGTAACCTTCTGCGCTGTCGAGACCAAGGCGAACTTCTCGAAGGGCCTCGTCTACGTGTTGCAGGGCGAGCTCGGCCCGCACGTTCTGCAGGCCAGACAGGGCAGAGCGCATATGCGGCTGATCTATTCCGGCGGCGGCATAGCCTGCGCAGGCGCTCAAGGCGATGGTCGAGAGGGCGATGGCCAGGATGGGAAGCTTCTGGGTGAGGGTCACGGTTGGGGGTCCTTTGGGTGAAGCGCAGGGCGCATGCTCGCCCCCTGACCCGCCCCTGTTAGAGACCCCCAGATGAATGGCGCATGACTGGATTTCAGGTGCGGGTCAGGCGCCGACAGATTTCGTCCAGCTGCTCCAGGGTCTGATAGCTAATCTTGACCTCCCCGGCCCCCTCCCGGTCGAGCACAGACACATCTAGGCCCAAGGTATCAGAGAGGTCGTTTTCCAAGGCAATAATGTCAGCCGATGATCCTGGACGAGACCTTGCCTTGCCCGGCTTTACGATGGAGGGGGTCTCGGTCTTTCGAACCAAGGCCTCCGTGGCACGGACCGATAGGTTCTGGGCTAGAACCTGCTCGGCCAGGGCAGAAATCTTCATGAAATCATGGGCACCCAAGAGCGCCCGACCGTGACCAGCGCTCAGGCGGCCAGCCAGGATATGCTCGCGCACCTCCCCCGGCAGGTTGATCAGCCGCACGGCATTGGCCACATGCACCCGGCTCTTGCCCACCGCCTCGGCGACTTCCCCATGGGTGCGACCCAGAGCGTCGATCAGCTGGTGATAGGCCATGGCCTCTTCAATGGCATTGAGGTCAGTACGCTGGACGTTCTCGATAATGGCCACTTCCATGACTTCAATATCGCCCAGGTCGCGGACAATAGCCGGCAGGACGTGGAGCCCGGCCTTCTGCGCCGCCCGCCAGCGCCGCTCGCCGGCCACGATCTGATAGTGGCCGTCCATATCCTTCAGGGGCCGAACCAGGATGGGCTGCAGCACGCCGGTCTTGCGCAGAGAAGCCGCCAATTCCTCAAGCTCTGCCTCATCAAAGCGGAACCGGGGCTGGTCCTCCTTGCGGTGGATCAGGTCAATGGGAATGTCCCGCAGCCCGGTAGGTGCCGGACCCGCTTGGGCCTGAGCCTCTTCAGAATCCCCCAATAGGGCCGAGAGTCCCCGGCCAAGTCCGCGTTTTTCAGCCATGTTCTTATCTATCCTTACGCCATAGCCTTGGCACGGCGGTCCCGTTCGCGGGCCACGACTTCCTTGGCGAGCTTGATATAGGCCTGACTGCCAGCACAGTGCATGTCGTAGACCAGGGCGGGCAGGCCGAAGGACGGGGCCTCAGATACGCGAACATTACGCGGAATGACCGTCTGATAAACCGTGTCGCCGAAATGGGTCCGCACATCCCCAGACACCTGTTCCGACAGGCGGTTGCGACGGTCATACATGGTCAGCACAATGCCCTGGATTTCTAGGACCGGATTGAGACTACCCCGCACCAAATCCACCGTCCGCATCAGCTGGCTAAGGCCCTCCAAGGCGAAGAACTCACATTGCAGGGGCACGAGCACCGCATCGGCTGCGGCCATGGCATTGACGGTGAGAAGGTTGAGCGACGGCGGGCAATCGATCAGGACATAGCTATAAGCCCCTGACGTCTTGAGGGGCTCAATGGCATTGCGAAGTTTATAGGACCGATTGGCGTCCCGGCCGAGCTCGAGCTCCACTCCGGAAAGATCTGGATCGGCGGCGATGAGGTCTAGCCCCGGCAGGGTGGTGGAGATCACCGCCTCGGTGATCGGGGTTTCACCCATAAGCACGTCGTACAGCGTGACCTTGCGCTGGGCATGGCCGACACCCAGGCCCGTAGAGGCATTGCCCTGGGGATCTGAATCGATCAGCAGAACCTTCTCGCCCACCGCCGCCAAAGCCGTGCCGAGATTGATCGCTGTCGTCGTCTTGCCGACACCGCCCTTCTGATTGGCGATGACCAGCACCCGTAGCGCGCGCGTTTTGGAACTACCGACCACGACCCAGCCTTTTCACACACACGATGCGACCACGTTCGTCGCTTAAACTCTGCAGGATCTCAGCGTCGAAATCCCAAGATTTAGAGGCTTCTTCCAAATCAGACACAACATCTTGACCCTTGAGGAAAAGTGCCGTGGCCCCCCTCTGAAAGTAGGGCCGGGAATACCCAAGCAATCTGGACAAGGGAGCACAAGCCCGGGCAGTGACGATATCCACAGCCAAGGACAAGTCTTCCGCACGAGAATTGTGAACGGTGGCTGGAAGCTCCAAACCCTTGACCACCTCAGTCAGGAAGCGACAGCGTTTGGTCAGGCTTTCTACCAAATGGACGTGATAACCCGGGCGGCTTTTCCCAAGGATTGCCAGAACGATACCCGGCAATCCTGCCCCCGTCCCAAGATCAGCCCAGGTCAAGGCGTCCGGGGCAAATCGCAGGATCTGTGCACTGTCCCAGGCGTGCCGTGACCAGAACACGTCCAGGGTTTTGGGACCCACCAGGTTCATATTCTGGTTCCAATCGGTCAGGTATGACCGGTAGCGCTCAAGATCGGCCATGGCGGTAGGGCCAGCGCCCGTCATGCGCGCGAAGCTCTCGGCGTCGTCTACCGCATGGATAAGGTCGGCGGGGGTTTCTTCAGTCATTTCAGGCGGCTTGCCGACGAACATAAGCTAAGAGAGCCGTCAGGGCCCCTGGGGTTACCCCTTCGATCCGCGCGGCCTGCCCAAGGGTGGCGGGCTGCACGGTCTTTAGCTTCTCCCGGACCTCATTGGAGAGGGCGCCGATCGCCCCATAGTCGAGGCCAGGGGGCAGGCGTAGGTTTTCATCCTTGCGGAACGCCGCGGCATCCACCGCCTGACGGTCCATATAGCCGCTATAGGCCGCGTCGATTTCCACCTGCTCTCGGACATCGGCCCGCCATTCGGCGATCTGCGGCCAGATTTGCTTTAGGTCTTCGAATCCTATGGTGGGATAGGCCAGGAGTTGGGTCAGGTTCCGCCGCTGGCCATCAGCCCGAACCGGCAAACCGGCCTTTTCAGCCTGGGTGGGGGTCAGGGTCAGGGATGCCGCCTCAGCTCGAGCTTGGATCAGGGCTTCGGACTTGGCGCGATGGGATGTTTCACGTGAAACACCTACGCATCCCAGAGCCAGCCCTAGGTCGGTCAGACGCTGATCGGCATTATCCGCCCTTAGGCTCAGCCGAAACTCTGCCCGGCTGGTAAACATGCGATAGGGCTCGGTCACCCCCCGGGTGACCAGATCGTCGATCATCACCCCGATATAGGCCTGATCACGGCCAAACACCGCCGGAGCAGAGCCCGCCGCCGCCCTTGCCGCGTTAAGACCCGCCGCCAACCCTTGGGCTGCGGCCTCTTCATAACCCGTGGTGCCGTTGATCTGCCCTGCCAGATAAAGCCCACGCAGGCGCTTGACCTCTAGGGTCGGGTCCAGTTCCCGGGGGTCCACATAATCGTACTCAATGGCATAACCGTACTTCTTGACCTGAACTGCCTCGAGGCCGGGAATGGTGCGTAGAAACAAGTCCTGGGTCTCAGCAGAGACCGAGGTCGACACCCCATTGGGATAGACGGTGTCATCGTCCAGGCCCTCCGGCTCTAGGAAGATCTGGTGGCTGGTCTTGTCAGCAAACCGCACCACCTTGTCCTCGATGGAGGGGCAATAGCGGGGGCCACGACCGCTGATCCGGCCCCCATAGACCGCTGACTCCGTCAGTCTGGCTGCAATAATGGCGTGGGTTTGCTCTGTGGTGTGGGTAATGCCGCAGGCGATCTGTGGCACGGTGATCATCGAGGTCAGGAAGGAAAACGGGACCGGCTCAGGGTCCGCTGCCTGCATTTCCAGCCGGTCCCAGGCTATGGACTTGCCATCCAGGCGGGCCGGGGTGCCCGTCTTCAGCCGCCCCATGGACAGGCCCAGGCTGTAAAGCCGGTCGGAAAGCCCGATGGCAGGGGCCTCGCCAATCCGCCCAGCGGGGATTCGCTCATCGCCCAAATGAATAATGCCCTTCAGGAAGGTCCCTGTGGTGAGAACCACCCGCCCGGTGGGATAGACATCCCCCTTGGCACCGACCACCCCCTGAAGGATGCCGTCGGTCACCACCAAATCCTCCACCGCATCAGCGATGATTGTGAGGTTAGGGGTGGCTGCAAGCTCTGCCTGCATGGCTTGGCGGTAGAGCTTGCGGTCTATCTGCGACCTTGGACCTCGAACCGCCGCGCCCTTTGAGCGGTTGAGCATGCGAAACTGGATACCAGACTGATCAGCCAGACGGCCCATGACCCCGTCGAGGGCGTCGATTTCCCGGACCAAATGGCCCTTACCCAGCCCACCAATGGCCGGGTTGCAACTCATCTCGCCAATGGTTTCCAGCTTGTGGGTCAGCAGAAGGGTGCGCGCGCCAAACCGGGCAGACGCCGCCGCCGCTTCGCAGCCCGCATGGCCGCCGCCGATAACAATGACATCCCAAGACTTCATTGGCCTAGCCGTCGCACTCGTTTCCAGGTCCCGTAAGGGCGGTGGCTATAGCGCACCCTGCCAGGTGTTTCACGTGAAACATCTCGGGCCCAGGCGAGATGGGCCCTATTTGCCAATACAAAAGCTTGAGAACACCCGATCCAACACGTCTTCGGGATGGATCGCGCCGGTGACCCGATCCAGGGCCCGGGCTGCCAGCCGGACATCCTCCGCCGCAAGCTCTGGGGCTTCTGTCTGCTCAAGCGCGCTGACAACCCGGTCATAGGCCTCCTGCAGGAGCCGGGCATGCCGCAGCCGGGTGGCCGTCGGCGGGCTGCCCGATCCCAATCGCTCCACCACCCGACCCGTCAGGGCGCTCAAAAGTGCCCCCAGGTCCTCGCCCCTGCGGGCGCTGATCCGGTGGACCTCAAGGCCAAGAGCCGCCGCCTCCTGGATCGCGGCTGGGGTTTGCCCGCTAGCTGGCAGGTCTGCCTTATTGATCACACAGACATCCCCCGCCCTCACCCCATCCGGAGCGGGCAGGCCGTGCGCCAGAGCTCCGTCAACCACCCAAAGCCGCAGGTCAGCGTCTGATGCCCAAGCCCTGCCCCTTCGCACGCCCTCGGCCTCGATCTCGTCCGCCGCCTCCCGCAATCCTGCGGTATCCGCCATCACCACCTTATAGCCCCCCAACACCATCTGGACTTCGATAATGTCCCGGGTGGTTCCGGGGGTTGCCGTGACAATCGCTGCCTCGCGCCCGGCCAGGGCGTTCAAAAGTGTACTCTTTCCGCCGTTGGGCGCACCAATCAGGGCCACCCTGTAGCCTTCACGCACTGCCACCCCGCGCTGGGCGTCGGCCAAGGCCAGATGTAATTGGGCCGCCAAACGCTCTAGGCTAGGCCGGGCCCGGTCGGCCACATCAGAGGGCACCTCTTCATCGGGAAAATCCACCGCCGCTTCCAGGAGGGCCAGGACCTCCACAAGCTCTTCGCGCCAGGCCAGGTGAACCCTTCCCAGAGCACCCCCCAGTTGGGACAGGGCTTGGCGTCGCTGCCCCTCGGTTTCAGCGTCGATCAGATCAGCCACAGCCTCCGCCTGGGCCAGATCCAGCTTGCCATTCTCGAAAGCCCGACGGGTAAAGGCCCCCGGCTCAGCTGGCTCCAACCCCTGATCCACCAGGGCCTCCACCAGGGCGTTGACCACGGCGACCCCGCCGTGCACGTGAAACTCGACACTGTCCTCGCCGGTATAGGTCCCGGGGCCCGGCAGCCAGAGCACCAGCGCCGTGTCAATATCTCGCCCCGGCCGATCCCTCAAAGTCCGGACTGAGGCCCGACGGGGTGCCGGGCAAGTTCCGGCCAAGGCCTTCAGGGTCGCCTTAGACCGCGGCCCCGAAACCCGCAGCACAGCCACGGCCCCTCGGCCTGGTGCCGTAGACAGGGCGAAAATCGTCGAGGTCATTTCGGTCGGGTCGCGCTCATTCCCATGTCTACCGCCTGCGTCATCAGTTTGCGGAACTGCTCCTGGGCCCCGACACCAAAGGCGCTCCAGCTCTTCATCAGCTCGTCGGGCGACAGCCGGGCCATATTTTCTGTCATGCGATTTTGCATCTCATCGACCATCTTGGCGTTCAGCCCAGAGACGTCGGGCAGACCCATAAAGGCCCGGGCTTCTTCGGGGGTACAATCGATTTCCACGGTCATCTTCATGGCTGCGTTTCCTGGCCTAGGCATTACGTTCTGACGGGGAGTAACGGGTCCTAGCTAGACCTATTCTTCACCACCAGAACCTTCGGAACACCACCCTTATGGGCGAAACCCTTAAGATCAAGACCTCAGCCGGGTTGATGTGTGCCGATCTCGTCCATAAACGGAACCTCTCATTCTGCTCAACAAAGATCGGCTGACCCATGCGCGCCATTCAAATCGAAGCCCTCGGCGGTCCTGACGTCCTCAGGGTTGTCGACCTGCCCAAGCCCACGCCAAAGCCAGGTGAAATCCTGGTGGCCCAAGCGGCAATCGGCATCAACTTCATCGACACCTACCACCGCACCGGCCTTTATCCAATAAAGCTCCCCTCAGGGCTGGGCATGGAGGGTGCTGGCCTTGTTGAGGCGGTGGGTGACGGCGTCACTCGGTTCAAGACTGGAGATCGGGTGGCCTATGCCTCAGGCCCGATCGGTGCCTATGCCGAGTTTCACGTGGTCAATGCCGAACGGGCGGTGAAGGTCCCCGATGGCGTCCCCTTGACCACGGCCGCAGCGGCCCTCCTTAAGGGCATGACGGCTGAGTTCCTGCTCCGCCGTTGCTACCCCCTTCAGGCGGGTCAGTTCACCTTGATCCACGCCGCGGCAGGGGGTGTTGGCCAGATCATGGTCCAATGGGCCAAGGCCATCGGCGCCAGGGTCATCGCCACCGTAGGGTCTGAGGCCAAGGCCGAGATTGCCCGCGCCCTCGGCGCCGACCATGTGATTTTCTATGACCACCAGGATGTGGCGGCGGAAGTGCGAAAGATCACCGATGGCCTCGGGGTCCCCGTGGCCTATGACTCAGTGGGTGCCTCGACCTTTGAGGGCACCCTGGGCAGTCTGGCCCGGCGCGGCCTGTTCGTCAGCTATGGCAATGCCTCGGGCCCTGCCCCGGCGATTGAGCCGGGTCGGCTATCGCGGATGGGCTCGCTCTATCTGACCCGCCCGACCTTATTTGATTATGTGGCGACCACGACCGACTTGGACGACAGCGCGGGCGCCTTGTTCCAGATGATCGAAACTGGGCGGGTAAAGATCGAGATCGGCCAAACCTTTGCCCTCGCCGATGCCCGGTTGGCGCACGAGGCCCTGGAATCCCGCCAGACCACCGGTGCCAGCCTGCTCATCCCCTAAGAAGCCGGGGTGTTTCACGTGAAACACCCCTATTTTCAACAGCTTAGTCGTTCCCGAGACGCTTTCACGCCCCCCTAAGTGTTCATGGACTGGAAGAACTCTTCGTTGTTCTTCGAGGACTTGAGCTTATCGAGCAGGAACTCAATGGCATCCTGAGAGCCCATGGGCCCGAGGATGCGCCGCAGGATATACGTCTTCTGCAGGTGTTCCTTGGGCGTGATGAGCTCTTCCTTACGGGTGCCGGACTTGATGACGTCGATGGCAGGATAGACCCGCTTGTCGGCGACCTTCCGGTCGAGAATGATTTCTGAGTTCCCGGTGCCCTTGAACTCTTCGAAGATCACTTCATCCATCCGACTGCCGGTATCGATCAGAGCGGTGGCGATGATCGTCAGAGAGCCGCCCTCTTCAATATTCCGCGCCGCGCCGAAGAAACGCTTAGGCCGCTGCAGGGCGTTGGCATCCACGCCGCCGGTGAGCACCTTGCCAGAGGATGGCACCACGGTGTTGTAGGCACGGCCCAGTCGCGTGACGGAGTCCAGCAGAATGACCACGTCACGCTTGTGTTCCACCAAGCGCTTGGCCTTTTCGATGACCATTTCAGCCACCTGGACGTGGCGGGTTGCCGGTTCATCAAAGGTCGAGGACACCACCTCGCCCCGCACGGTGCGGCGCATGTCGGTAACTTCTTCGGGGCGTTCGTCGATCAGCAGGACGATGAGATAGATTTCGGGGTGGTTTGTCTCGATGGACTTGGCGATGTTTTGCAACATCACGGTCTTACCCACCCGGGGCGGGGCGGTGATCAGGCAGCGCTGGCCCTTGCCCAAGGGGGCGACAATGTCGATTACCCGGCCCGAACGGTCCTTTAGGGTGGGATCATCGATCTCCATCTTCAGGCGTTCATCGGGATAGAGGGGGGTCAGGTTATCAAACAAGACCTTGTGGCGGACGTTTTCCGGGTTCTCGAAATTGGTCAGGTCCACCTTGACCAGGGCGAAATAACGTTCGCCCTCTCGGGGGGCGCGGACAGCACCATCCACCGTATCCCCGGTGCGCAGGCCGAACTTCCGGATCTGCGAGGGGCTGACATAGATATCGTCTGGACCAGGTAGGTAATTGGCCTCTGGCGAGCGCAGGAACCCAAAGCCATCCTGGACCACTTCCAAGGTGCCTGACCCTGAAATCTCTATGCCTTCCTCGGCAAGGACCTTGAGGATCGCAAACATCATGTCCTGCTTGCGCATGGAATTGGCGTTTTCGATTTCAAGGGTCTCAGCAAACGCCAAAAGGTCGGCGGGGGATTTGTCCTTCAGCTCCTGAAGGGACATCCGGGTCAGACCCATGGCGGCTATGGCGGCGGCAACCTCAGAGGGTTCTTCGTCCTCTGCCTCAAGCCCAGCGTCTGCCACTTGATCTTCCGCCGCAGGTTCAATGTTCGCCTCGGTCACGTCGGCGGCGTTTTCGTCTTCCATTGTATTTTCTCTTACGCACTGGCCCTCAGCCCGAGGCGGTTCCTCAAGGTGGGGCGATGAAACGGTTGTTGGACGACACGCGTCCGGTGTTTTTGGGGCCGGGCTGCGTCAGGCTCAATAGAGAGCGCGCGGTCCGGAAAAAGGCGGGGTACGCCGCAGAACGACGCATGTGCGACGCAAACCATATGCGCGCCTCTGCGTCAAGGCGGTCAGGACTATGGTGAACGGGCCTTAGCCCTATGTCCTAACAAGCCCTTAAGCTCCTGGACGCTAGTTTATGTCTGTTAGACCCATCTGATCGGAAGCACACATGTCCTTGACCGTATCTGCCGCCAGCCCCGCCCCCGCTTTCGCGACGCCGAGCCTGTCCCCCACTATTCCAGAAATCCTTGCACAAAACGCCAATGCCGCTGCGCAGGATCCCGCCTCGCCGGCGGCTCCGACCGACCCGGCACAGGGCAATAACCTGGACATTTCTGTCTAGAACAACCGTCACCGCGATTGGCCCACCCCCGTAGCTCGGCCAGACCTATGACATCAAAGAGGCTCTGATCCTGTAAGGACCGGAGCCTTTTTTGTGCCTTGTCCCTGCGGCGTTAGCCCCCAAATTCCGTGGTCACGGCCAACACCATGATAATGGCGGCGATAAACGGCAGTTCATTGGTCGCCCGCCAGAACTTGGAGCTACGGGTGTTTTTGCCCGCGGCAAACCTCTTGCGTGCCGCACCTAGGAAATGATGCCAGCCGATCAGGAACACCACTCCGGACAGCTTGGCGATCATCCAGGGCTTAGCCAGGAACCCCCAGCCGCCACGAATCTGTGTGGCGTCGATCCAGATGAGGGCCAGGCCAAACACTAG
>Ga0007791_10000667_pt1 | contig 11384 bp, 9 predicted proteins | sample CryBogmetaGMA05M_FD_60368 | JGI IMG/M metagenome (GOLD analysis project Ga0007791, IMG submission 60368) | Freshwater microbial communities from Crystal Bog, Wisconsin, USA - MA0.5M | ecosystem: Environmental > Aquatic > Freshwater > Lake | place: Crystal Bog, Wisconsin, USA | collected 2009-07-06 | reverse complement strand
TGACGTCACCGTCGGCCAGGCCGACCTCCAGCTCGCCCTCGGAAATCAGGAATCGGGTGACGCTGGCGTAACTGCCCGAACTCAGTGGCACCACATCGTCGAGAAACCGCTTGGCGTAGGCGATCACTTTGTCGCCGCGCACGGCGTTGTAACCCGAACCCGCCTCGGCCCCGCCGTCGGTGCTGATGACGTCGGTGCCGTAGAGGGCGTCGTATAGCGATCCCCAGCGCGCATTGGCGGCATTGAGTGCAAAGCGCGCATTGAGGATCGGCACCACCAGCTGCGGTCCCGCCGTGGAGGTGATCTCGGCGTCGACACCCGAGGTCGAGATGGTGAAGTCGGCGGGTTCGGGGACCAGGTACCCAATATCGATCAGGAACTGCCGATACTCGCCGGAGTCGATGCCGCCGATGATGCGCTGGCGATGCCATCTGTCGATCTGCGCCTGTAGTTCCGCGCGGCGGGCGAGCAACTCGGCGTTGCGGGGCGAAAGGTCGGTGACCACCTTGTCGACGCCTGCCCAGAAGCTGTCCGGGTCGATGCCGGTGCCGGGCAGAGCCTCGTCGGTGATGAAGTCGTACAGGGTCCGCGCCACGCGCAGATTGCCCACTGCGACCCGATCAGCCATGTTTTCCTCCCTCAAGGAAAGTCATCCAATCCTATCGGTGCAAACCGTCGCGGACCGTTCCCACCACGTCCTCGACGAGGTCTTCGAGTGCCAGCAGCCCATTCACTGCGTCGTCGGCGCCAGTCAGCAGGGCCAGATGACTGTTGTTCTGCCGCAACCGTGAGAGTGCGTCGGGAAGTGGCATGGCGGCCGGCAGTCGCGGCAGATAGCGCACGAGCGAGGCGCTCAGGACTGCACCGGGAAGGTCGATCAGGTCCAGCATGTCCTTGATATGGACGAAGCCGATGAACTCGCCCGCCTCGTCGACCACCGGGAATCGTGAGTAGCCAGTCGCCGCCAGAGCCTCTTCGATAGCCGCCACACTGGGCCCGGTGCCTGCCGCCGCGATCGGAACGGTGCGAATCGACGTCAGTGGAACTCCGACATCGCCGGCGACCCGGTTGCGGATCTGCAGTGCCCGGGACAGCCGCATGTGTTCCTCGGGATCAAGCAGACCCTGGGATCGCGATTCGGCGATCATCTCGGCCAGCTCCACCATGGATACGGTGTTCTCCAGCTCAGTCTTGGGCTCCACACCGAGCGCTCGGACGATCCCGCGCGCACACCAGTCATAAACAGCGATCACCGGCCGAGTCGCCCTGACCCATAACAGGTAGGGCGGCACCAGCAGCATGGCAGCCTTCTCCGGACCGGCAAGTGCAATGTTCTTGGGCACCATCTCGCCCAGCAGCACATGCAGGATCACCACGATCGTGATCGCCACGATAAAAGAAATTGTGTGCACAAGCGCCTCGGAGATACCGAGCAGTTCGAACACCGGCCGCAGCAGGTGTGCCACCGCGGGCTCGCCTACCCGGCCGAGGACGATCGAGCCGACGGTGATGCCCAACTGCGCACCGGCCAGCATTACCGAGAGATTCTCACCGGCGCGGATGACGCTCACGGCACTGCGTTTGCCTTGCTCGGCCAGTGCCTCAAGACGGTCGCGGCGAGCTGAAATCAGGGCGAATTCGGCGGCGACGAAGAACGCGTTGGCTGCGATCAGCAGCACCGTGAGCAGGACCGCGAAGAGATCACCCATCAGGGCCGCCCCTCGCTATCGTCGGGTCCGGTGGTACCGGGCGTGGCGATCTTGACTAGTTCGACATGGTCGATACGGCGGCCGTCCATGCGGGCCACCGATGCCCGCCAGCGCGGCGGCCGGTCGGGCGGCGCGTCGGGATCGAAAGCAATGAGTTCCACCGACTCACCTTCGGCGGGGATATGGCCGAGGACGGCCATCAGGAGTCCTCCGATGGTTTCGTAATCACCTTCCGGGGCACGGAAACCGGTCTCCTCGGCTACTTCATCAATGCGCAACAGGCCTGAAACCCGGTGCCCGCCTGCAATTTTCACGACATCCGGTGTGGATTCGTCGTGTTCGTCACGGATATCACCGACGATTTCCTCGATCAGATCCTCCACGGTGACCATGCCGGCGATCCCGCCGTACTCATCGGCCACCAGAGCCGCCTGCACGCCGCTGGCCCGGATCTGCTGCATGAGTGCGTCACCGTCCAGTGTCGAGGGAACCACCGGTACGGTTTGCGCAATCGTGTCGAGTCTGGTCTTGACCCGTTGCGCTTGGGGTATCTCGAACACCTGCTTGAGGTGGACGACACCGATGGTCTCGTCGAGATCGCCCTTGGTGACGGGGAACCGTGAGTGCCCGGTCTGTCGCACCATGGCCAACAGATCCGCGACGGTGTCGTCAGCCTCCAGCGACTCAATCTTGGATCGCGGCGTCATGAATTCTTCGGCGATGCGTCCGCCGAACTGCAGCGAGCGATCCACCAGGTCCGCGGTCGGCTGATCCAACGAACCCTGTTTGGCCGAGGTCCGCACCAGCGACACCAACTCCTGAGGCGAACGGGCGGAGCTCAGCTCATCGGCCGGCTCGATACCCAACCGCCGCAGCACCCGGTTCGCGGTGCCGTTGGTCAGCCGGATCAACGGTGTTAGGGCAGTGGAGAACAGCACCTGCGGTCCGGAGACCAGTCGCGCGGTCGGCAGCGGCACTGCTACGGCGAGATACTGTGCGACAAGTTCGCCGAAGACCATCGACACCGAGGTTGCGATGAACAATGAGGTGATCAATGCGGCACCGTCGACCCACCGCTCGGGCATCCGGGCCGCGGCGAACACCGGCGCCAGCAGCCGGGCGAATACCGGTTCGGCCAGATAGCCGGTGATCAGTGTGGTGATCGAAATGCCGATCTGGGCACCGGACAGCTGGAACGACAGGGTGCGGTGCGCACGCTGAACCATCCTGTCCCGGTTACCTCCGGTGCGCGCATTGGCATCGACGGTGCTGCGCTCCAGCGCGGTCAGGGAGAACTCCGCCGCCACGAACACCGCGGTACCGAGGGTGAGTGCGATGATGCCGAGCAAGCTCAGTGTCACCGAGAGGCCGCTCACGACAGCCGCCTCATCCGGTCGCCGGGCCCGGAGCCCGGCTGACTAGTAGAAGGCTCGGCGTCGGCGGCCTCCGAGTGTGGGGCCTGCGGCACTGAATTCCCTTCTGGTCGTCGGACGGCTCTGATATTAGCTGCTTGCCGCGCTCCGGTGGGCTCACCAACCCGCAGGGAGCGGGTGTCCTTCGATGAAGCCGGCGGCCGACTGCACCCCGAGAACCGCGCGTTCGTGCAGCTCAGCGAGGGTGGCAGCGCCGACATAGGTGCAGGTGCTGCGGACCCCGGAGGTGATGTGGTCCAGCAGATCCTCCACCCCGCCACGATCGGGATCCAGCGCCATCCGGGAGGTCGAGATCCCTTCCTCGAACAGTGCCTTGCGGGCCCGGTCGAACGGGCTGTCCCCGGCGGTGCGGGCGGCCACCGCGCGCTTGGAGGCCATCCCGTAGCTCTCCTTGTACGGTCGGCCGTCCCGGTCGAACATCAGATCGCCGGGGGATTCGTAGGTGCCGGCGAACCAGGATCCGATCATGACGTTGGAGGCGCCGGCCGCCAGTGCCAGCGCGACATCGCGTGGATGCCGAATTCCGCCGTCCGCCCATACGTGCGAGCCCAATTCTTCTGCGGCGGCCGCGCATTCGAGAACAGCGGAGAACTGTGGCCGTCCGACGCCGGTCATCATGCGGGTGGTGCACATGGCACCCGGTCCGACTCCGACCTTGACTATCGAGGCGCCGGCATTGATGAGATCCCGGGTGCCCTCAGCCGAGACGACGTTACCGGCGACCAGTGGGATAGGAAGGTCAAGGGCGGCAATAGCCGTGATCGCCTCAAGCATCTTGAGTTGGTGGCCGTGCGCGGTGTCGACCACCAGGACGTCGATACCGGTCTCGGCCAGGGCGGCCGCCTTGGTGGCGACGTCGCCGTTGATACCCACGGCCGCCGCGATCCGCAGGCGCCCGCCAGCGTCGACCGCGGGCGAGTAGAGGCCCGCCCGTACGGCGCCGGTCCGGGTGAGAACTCCGCCGAGTGATCCATCCGATCTGGTGAGCACCGCGACGGCGATCGCGGCGTGCTCAAGCAGTTCGAACACCTGACGCGGGTCGGTGCCCAGTGGCGCGGTCAGAAATTCACTGACCGCGATATCGCGCACCCGGGCGAACCGGTCGACTCCGACGGTCGCCGAATCGGTCACCAGCCCGATCGGCCGGCCGCGATCGACGACGACTGCCGCACCGTGCGCGCGCTTATGGATCAGCGCGACGGCGTCGGAGATCGAATCGTCGGGCGCCAATGTCACGGGAGTGTCTGCCACCAGATCGCGGCTTTTGACGAAATCCACCGTCGCGGTGACTGCGGCGATCGGCAGATCCTGTGGCAGCACGACGATGCCGCCGCGACGAGCCACCGTCTCGGCCATCCGGCGGCCGGCCACCGCTGTCATATTGGCGACCACGACCGGGATGGTGGTGCCGGTGCCGTCGGAACTGGACAGATCGACGTCGAATCGCGACGCCACCTCGGAATGGTTCGGAACGATGAAGACGTCCTCGTAGGTCAGGTCAAAGGGTGGGGAATGACCGTGGAGAAATCGCACCCGCTCAGGCCTGTACTTCGATCCGGTCACCGCTCCAGAGGGTGTGGAATCGTGCTGCCGGATCGGCATCCGTACGTCCGTAGGTATGAGCTCCGAAGAAATCACGCTGACCCTGGATCAGCGCGGCGGGCAGACGCTCGGTGCGCAGCGCGTCGTAGTAGGACAGCGCCGAGGCGAATCCTGGGATCGGGATACCCAGTTCGGTGGCGGTCACCACGACACGACGCCAGCTATCGACCGCGGACTCGAGCGCCGCGCGGAAGTACGGCGCGGCGATCAGGGTGGGCAGATCAGGGTCGGCGTCGAATGCCTCTTTGATGCGGTTGAGGAACTTTGCCCGGATGATGCAGCCGCCGCGCCAGATGGTGGCCAGATCGCCGGGAGTGACATCCCAGTCGTATTCATCGGATCCGGCCTGAATCTGGTTGAACCCTTGTGCGTAGGCGACGATTTTCGAGGCGTAGAGCGCTTGGCGGACATCGGTGATGAATTGCGCTGCATCCGTTGGCTTTTGGCCGAGGGTGCCCGAGGCCATGCCGGAAGCGGCCCGGCGTTGGGGCACCGACCCGGACAGCGCGCGGGCGAATACCGCCTCGGCGATACCGGTGACCGGTACGCCCAGATCGAGTGCGGACTTGACCGTCCAGCGGCCGGTGCCCTTCTGCTCGGCCTCGTCGACGATCAGGTCGACCAGCGGGCGTCCGGTCTTGGCATCGACCTGACGGAGCACCTCGGCAGTGATCTCGACCAGAAAACTGTCCAGATCGCCAGAATTCCACTCGGTGAACACATCGGCGATCGCAGGCGCAGGCAGTCCGAGGCCGTCGCGCAGCAACTGATAGGCCTCGCCGATGAGCTGCATGTCGGAGTACTCGATGCCGTTGTGCACCATCTTGACGAAGTGACCGGCACCGTCGGGTCCGATGTGGGTGCAGCACGGCACACCGTCGACATGGGCCGAAATTTCCTCCAGCAGCGGGCCCAGTGACTCGTAGGATTTCTGTGGGCCGCCCGGCATGATCGACGGCCCGTTGAGCGCGCCCTCCTCGCCGCCGGAGATTCCGGCGCCGACGAAGTGCAGGCCGCGATCAGCCATCGCCTTTTCCCGGCGGATGGTGTCGGTATAGAGCGCGTTGCCACCATCGATGATGATGTCGCCGGGTTCCATGGCATCGGCCAGTTCAGTGATCACCGCATCGGTGGCGTCGCCCGCTTTCACCATGATCAGCACCCGGCGGGGTCGCTCGAGTGCGGCGAGGAACTCCTCTATGCTCTCGGAGCGAACGAATGAACCGTCCGAGCCGTGCTCGGCAAGTAGGGCGTCGGTCTTGGCCACCGACCGGTTGTGCAGTGCCACGGTGTAGCCGTGTCGAGCGAAGTTGCGCGCGATATTGGAACCCATTACCGCCAGACCCGTGACTCCAATCTGTGCGGTCGGCTGCTGCGAGGAATTCATCAAGGGGGCCTTTCAGATCTGGAAGAGCCGGCGGAGTTCGGTAAGCCACGGAATCGCGACTGCGATGGTGGGAACGACCAGTACGGCTGCCGCGGCAAGATACCCGGCCAGCGACAGCGCCACGCTATTCGGCCGTCCGGACAGCCTGCGCACCCGGACCACTGTTGTCGGGCCGCCGGCGGCCATCGCGCCTGCCGGGGTTCGCGCACCGGCGCAGGCAACCAGCGCACGTGCCAACGGCGTTGGACCGACAGCGCGCACCGCGGCGTCGTCGGCAAGGAGTTCGACCAGCAGACGCACGGTATCCAGAGCGCTGCCGCTGCGCACGAAACGCGGGAAGGCGGTGTGCACCGCGATGAACGCCTCCAGCACGAGATCGTGTCGCGCGCGCAGGTGCGCCCGCTCGTGGCGCAGTATCGCGGCCAACTCGGGTTCGGTCAGGGCCGCTAACGTGCCCTCGCTGAGAACGACCCGGCTGCGTATTCCGGGCAGGCAATAGGCCAGCGGCTCGCGGACCTGAAGCACCCGCGCGCCGCTCAATTCCTGGTGTCGCTCTCCGAGCAGGTCCACCATCATCCGGTGATGCGCTCTGCGCCGGCGGGTTCCGATCGCCACTCTCAGTCCGGCGACGATCAACCGGGCGCCGATCAGCAGGGTCAGCGCCAGGACGCCGACCGAGCACAGCCACAGCGGCCAGCCCAGCGCGTGGATCTCGCCGGCGATGCTCGAGGTGGGCCGTCCGTCGGGGCCGGGGACGAAGATCCGGCTGGCCAGTGCCACACCGGCGCTGAAGGCTGACAGCACCGCGGCGGCCGCGACCGCCTGCCACAGGACGATTGCCGCGCGCGGAGCCCGCATCGGCCACACAGACCGCGCCAGCAGCGCAGGAATGGGCCCGGCGAGAGCAAACGCGAGAACTGTGAAGGCCAGCGCGGACACGACAACAGTGTTCCTCAGGACGTGGGACAACCGCCAGCGGGTCTAGACCCGGACGGGCTCGCAGTGGTCTTTAGCCTCCAGATCGGCCAGCGCGCGACGCAACGTGTCGGCTTCCTCAGCCCCGACGCGCTCCACGAAGTTCATCAGCGCGGCCCTTCGGTCTGATGAATCCGCGGCCTGGTCCAATGCATCGACCATCAGACCCGCCACCAGCTCATCGCGGCCGTGCATGGCGGCGTACTGGTGGGCGCGGTCATCGCGTATCTGGATGACCAGGCCTTTACGGGCAAGGCGCTGCAACACCGTCATCACGGTGGTGTAGGCCAAATCACGGTGGGTGGAAATCCGATTGTGCACCTGCCGCACGGTTTGCGGCTCAGCAGAAGCCCACAGGTGATCCATCACGGCGCGTTCCAGAGCGCCGAGACCGGTCAGCTTCGCCATCAGAGTTCACCCCACAAACATGTGCCGTTCACCTGGATATCAACACCATACCCGCTATTACTACCGAGTGTCGTACCCGCTGCACCCCGGACGGCCGGGCGCTCCGGCGCGGGTGTAAACACACATTCGTGGAATCTGAGGCCCCGAGTGAATTCTCCGCACCATTCGACGCGACACTCGGGCTGGTCTACACCGAGGTGACGCCCGACGGACTGAAGGCACAGTTAGAGGTCAAACCCAGCCTTCTGCAGCCGATGGGGATCGTGCACGGCGGTGTCTGGTGCGCGATGGTCGAATCGATGGCCAGCGTGTCGGCGTATGTGTGGCTGAAGGAAAACGGCGGCGGCAACGTCGTGGGCGTCAATAACAACACCGACTTCCTGCGCGCCATCACTGCGGGCACCGCCTACGGGGTTTCCGAACCGGTTCATCGCGGCCGGCGACAGCAACTGTGGCTGGTGACCATCCGTGACGAAACCCAGCGACTGATCGCGCGCGGGCATGTGCGACTTCAGAATCTGGAAGCCGAGTAGAGCGAGGCGTTACTCGTACCGACCGGCGAGGTGCAGAACCAACTGTGCACCACCGAGCGGACTGGTGGCCAAAGATGCTGTGCCGCCGTGGAGTTCGGCCTGCTGCGCCACCAGGGCCAAACCCAACCCGGAACCCGAGCGTGACGCGGTAGACCCGCGGGAGAATCGCTCGAATACCGCGGCGCGTTCTTCCTCGGGCACACCGCTGCCGTTATCGTCGACGGTGACGGCAACCCCGGCTGCCGAACTCGAGACGGCAAGCCGGACTTCGGTCGCGCCGCCGTGTTTAACCGCATTGGCGATGGCGTTATCGATGACCAGTCGCAGCCCGACCGGAAGTCCGACCATCAGCACCGCCGGCGAGGGAATCAGGGAGACCCGAAGATCCGGATAGGTGCGCTCCGCGTCATGGGCGGCACGATCGAGCAATTCGGTGATGTCAAAGGGGACGAAATCGTCGGCGGTGGTCAGTTCGCCCTGCGCCAGACGCTCCAGCGCGGTCAAGGTGGCCTCGATCCGGCTCTGGGTGCGGATGACGTCGCCGATGACCTCTTCACGCTGTTCTACACCCAGTTCGAGGGTGGAGAGCACTTCAAGGTTGGTCCGCATCGCCGTCAAAGGGGTGCGTAGTTCGTGAGAGGCGACCGCGGCGAAGTCCCGCGCCGATTCCAGGGCCGCCCTGGTACGCGCCTGCTCATCGCCGATACGTGCGAGCATTCCCTCCACCGCGTCGCCGATCTCGACCGCCTCCCGCACCCCGCGAACCTGTACCTCCTCGGGCTTGGACTGCGCGTTGATGGCACGGGCCTGCTGGGCAAGCAGCCGGAACGGGTCGATCATGATCAGCGAGAAGAACCAGCCGACCACGACGGTGCCCGCGATCACGCCGGCGCAGATGAGCAGCACCCGCCAGTGCAATTCGCTTATCCTGCGCTGGGTTTCGGCGAGCGGAGCGCCTAACGCTATCGACGCGCCACCCACTGTGAAGGTGCGGACCCGATACTCGACTCCGTCGATGGTGGTGTTGGCGTACCCGTCGGACAGCTTTGGCAGCACGACGCTGTTAGGCACTGACATCGCCATCACGCCCACCCGCACGGTGCGAACCAGGTTGCCGTCCGGACTCGGCGTTCCGGGCGCAGGGGGACCGGACAGTAGCGTGCTGAAGTCACCGAGACTGCTCACCGAGTCCAGCCGCCGGTCCAGTTGGCTGTACTGATCGTTGGTGACACCCACCCACACCCACACGCCCAGGGTGAGCACGAGAGCCACGACCGCGAGCGCAGCGACAATCACGATTGACCGTAGTGACAGCATCCGGATCGGAAGACGCTGCAGGAACCGATACACCAGTTCGTTGGGCTTTACCATTCAGCGGCGATCAGGACGCGACTATCTGCTGGTCCTCGACGATTTCCTCGAGTTGCTCGATCCGGGTGCGCGCATAGGCCTGCTGCTCGGTGATGGTGAGCTGGCCTCGGTGCCTGCCGAGGAACGTGCCGATCCAGGAGAGCGCGGTGATCAGTCGGGCCTTGAAGCCCACCAGATAGATCAGGTGCAGGAACAGCCAGGCGAGCCAGGCGATGAATCCGCCGAACTCCAGCGGACCCACCTTCGCCACCGCGGAGTACCGCGACACGGTGGCCATCGAGCCCTTGTCGAAGTACTTGAACGGTTCTCGGCTCGCCGGGTCGGCACCTTTGAGCTCGGCCTTGAGTAGTTTGGCCGCATACCGTGCACCCTGGATCGCGCCCTGCGCCTGGCCGGGCACGCCGTCGACGAGGCTCATATCACCGACGACGAAGACATTCGGGTGGCCCGGGACGGTCAGATCGGGCATCACCTTGATCCGTCCGGCGCGGTCGACCTCGGCGCCGGATTGATCGGCGAGAATCTTGCCGAGCGGACTGGCCGCAACCCCGGCGGACCACACCTTGGTCGCGCACTCGATGCGGTTGATACGGCCGTCATTGTGTTTGACGGTGATGCCGTTGCGGTCGACGTCGGTGACCATGGCGCCGAGTTGGATCTCCACGCCGAGTTTGTTCAGGCGTGCTGCGGCCTTGAGACCCAGCTTCTCACCCATCGGAGGCAGCACGGCCGGGGCGGCGTCGAGCAGGATCACCCGGGCCCCGGTGGTGTCGATGTGACGGAATGCGCCCTTGAGGGTGTGGTCGGCCAATTCGGCGATCTGGCCGGCCATTTCGACACCGGTCGGTCCCGCGCCCACCACGACGAAGGTCAGCAGCTTGGCGCGGCGCTCCGGGTCGCTGGAACGCTCAGCCTGCTCGAAGGCGCCGAGGATTCGTCCGCGCAGTTCCAGGGCGTCGTCGATGGTTTTCATACCGGGCGCCCACTCCGCGAACTGGTCATTGCCGAAGTAGGACTGGCCGGCGCCGGCGGCGACGATCAGTGTGTCGTAGGGGGTGCGGTAGGTGTGACCCAACAGCAGCGAGTCGACGGTGTGGTTGGCCAGGTTGATATCGGTAACCTCGCCGAGCAGCACCTGGCAGTTCTTCTGGTCACGCAGGACAACACGGGTCGGGGGCGCGATCTCGCCTTCGGAGATGATCCCGGTGGCCACCTGATAGAGCAAAGGCTGGAACAGGTGGTGGGTGGTCTTGGCGATCAGCTTGATGTCGACGTCGGCACGCCTGAGAGACTTGGCCGCGTTCAGGCCACCGAAGCCCGAGCCGATGATGACGACTTTGTGCTTATCCGACGGAGTGGCGCCGGGATGGCTCATCTTCGCTCCTTGAGTGACTGCGCCAAGACTGCAGAGAACGATTCATACGGTAGTCGTCCGACTCTCAGGCGTCGCGCCGGGTCGTATCCCGAGGACAGGCCGCAGCGCCTCCCCGACCTTGGTGATCCACCCCGGGACGTATGCGGGAATGTTGATGATCACGCCGTCGATCCCGACGTCCACGACATTGGTCTTCACCGCCTCGGCGATCCGCTCGGGGCTGCCCACCACCATCCGCCCCCGCATCTCGCCGGGCAACATGTCGTCGGTCATCGTGGCGTCCGGCACCGCGGTCAGCAACATGCTGGTCTCCAGTGTGGCGGGGTCGCGGCCCACCTCCTCGCACCGCCGGGCCAGTGCGGCCACCTTGCCCGGGAGTTCGGCGAAGGAGGCGATGATATTGAGGTGGTCGAAGTACCGGGCAGCTAAGCCAAACGTCTTCTTCTCACCGCTGCCACCGATCATCAACGGGATGCGGTCGCTGTACCGGGGTTCGGCAAAAGCCTCGACCGTCCGGTAGTAGTCGCCGGAGAAGCTCACCCGCTCGCCTTTGATCATGGGCAGGATGATCTCCAGTGCCTCATCGAGTTT
>Ga0007791_10000666_pt1 | contig 11391 bp, 11 predicted proteins | sample CryBogmetaGMA05M_FD_60368 | JGI IMG/M metagenome (GOLD analysis project Ga0007791, IMG submission 60368) | Freshwater microbial communities from Crystal Bog, Wisconsin, USA - MA0.5M | ecosystem: Environmental > Aquatic > Freshwater > Lake | place: Crystal Bog, Wisconsin, USA | collected 2009-07-06 | reverse complement strand
ATTGAGACCCATGCGGCTGGAAACGGTGCGGCTTTGGGTGGGCTCAAGGTGAGCACCGAAAATGCCTGGTTCGCGGCTCGTCCAAGCGGAACCGAGAACGTGTACAAGATTTACGGAGAATCGTTCCTTGGGGCAGAACACCTAAAGCAGGTTCAGGTTGAAGCCAAGGCACTGGTGGACGGAGTTCTGTGCTAAATCGCCCTTGGGCTCAGGTTTTGTCAGTAGCTGGGAGCGGCTGGCAGTGAGAAGAAGTCTTCTAGCACCGCCACAGACTGGGCATGCATCTGCGAGCTGAGTTCTAAGCCCACGTACCTAAAGTGCCAGGGTTCAAACTGGTAGCCGGTGGTTGCCGTGCGGCCCTTTGGATATCTCAATATGAATCCATACTGCCAAGCGTTTGCGGCCAACCACTTTCCGGCCTTGGTCTGAGCAAAACAGGTGCGAATCACACATCCCTGACCCAACGCCGAAAGATCGGCGGCCAAACCGGTCTGGTGTTCGCTGTAGCCCGGTCGAGCCGCCAGGTTTTCGCCGGCTTTGAGGCCAAGTTGAGCCACGTCCTTGGCATGCACGGCCACCTGGGTCTGGTAAGACCGATACGTGCTGCTGAGTACCAACACTCCTTTGCCCGCCTGGTTCAGGGCGCTAGCCATTGCAATCATTGCCTTGGCGGCGGGTTTTGCTAGTTTGATGCCGAACGGATTCTGGCCGGCGCCATCTGGAAACTTGGGTTTGACCAGATTCTTTGGAACGTAGGTAACGGGATCCAACGGCCTCTGTTTGTCCACCACCACCCAAAGCGAATCGGGTGCCGTAATCGAATACATCGCGGGATCAAATGGTGGCAACGATGGGGTTGGTGTTGGTTCGGTGGTTGGAGTTGGAGTAGGGGTTGGGGTTGCACTGGGATCAACCGACGCCGAAGGTGAAGCGCTGGGATCCGCAACCGCGGTTAAAACTCGAGTGGATGCCTTTGGCTGCGCCGGTGATTGCCGTGCCACACTTGATGTGGAGGGAAATAAAATCAAAACTGCCAGTGTTAGGGCAACTAGAGAGTTTTTCCAATTCAACGACGTAGGCTTAGACACATCACAAGCCTAGACAACTGGCTTAGCCACGCAAGAAAGAGGCCGAATTTTGGCACGTGCAGAACGTAAAGCGGCAGCAGCAGAATCCGCAAAAAGCGGAGTAATGACTCACCGCCAGATCATGTTTGTTCTTTTTGGTTTGATGTCCGGAATGTTCCTCTCGGCCCTGGACCAGAGCATCGTAGGTAGCGCAATGCGCACCATCGCCGATGACCTAAAGGGTCTAGATATGCAGGCCTGGGTAACCACCGCCTACCTGATCACTTCCACCATCACAACTCCCATCTACGGCAAGCTGGGTGACATCCTCGGTCGTCGCAGATTGTTCATCTTTGCAATCAGCGTGTTCGTGGTGGCATCCATCGGTGCTTCCTTCTCGCAGTCAATGTACGAACTCGCCGCCTGGCGTGCGTTCCAGGGAATCGGCGCCGGTGGTCTCTTCACTCTTGCGCTGACCGTCATGGCGGACATCATCCCTCCTCGCGAGCGAGCCCGCTACATGGGTATGTTCATGGCCGTATTTGCCACCTCGTCGGTTATCGGCCCGCTGGTTGGTGGCCTCTTCGCTGGAGCTAACCAAATCTTGTGGATCTCTGGCTGGCGTTGGGTATTCCTGATCAACCTGCCAATCGGCGTATTGGCCATGTTCATGGTGGTCAACTTCTTGCACGTTCCACACCACAAAAAGTCGAGCAAGATCGACTGGTTGGGTGCGGTCACAATCATCGTTGCTGTTGTGCCACTGCTGATTGTTGCCGAGAAGGGCCGCGAATGGGGCTGGGATTCCGCCAGCTCAATCACTGCTTACGTGATTGGCGCAATTGGAATCATCGCCTTCATCGTTGTTGAGCGCGCACTGGGCGAAGACGCCCTGCTACCGCTGCACCTGTTCAAATCGAACGCTTTCTCGCTCTCCAGCCTCATCGGAGTCATTGTTGGTGTGGGAATGTTCGGTGGAATGATGACCCTTCCACTGATCCTCCAGATTGTTTACGGCGCAAACCCAACCGAGGCCGGCTTGCTGATGCTGCCAATGGTGCTCGGAATGATGACCGCCTCCATCCTGAGCGGTCGCTTTACGGGTAAGACCGGAAAGTACAAGATTTTCTTGCTCAGCGGAACCGCCTGCATGACCATTGCCTATTTCTACCTTTCAAACCTCACCTACCAGTGGGAAATCTGGCAGATTTCGATTGGCATGATCCTCATGGGCGCCGGCCTCGGTCAGCTAATGCAGACCCTGAACATGGTTGCCCAGAACTCGGTTGAAGCCAAGGACATCGGTGTCGCAACCTCGTCTGCAACCTTCTTCCGCCAGATGGGTGGAACCTTGGGTGTCGCCATCTTCCTTTCGATTCTCTTCACCTCGTTGCAAGACAAGGGCCCACAGATTGGCAAGGGCATCCAAGCCGCAATCATGAAGAACCCGGCACTGTTGGGAGAACCTCGCAACGCGGTATTCAAGACCGGCGGAAGCAAACTTGCGGACATGATCAACACCGACTCTTCGTTCCTAAAGACCGTGAGTCCGGAGTTGGCAGCGCCAATCAAGCAGGCATTTGCCGAATCCGCGGTGCAGGTATTCGCCTCCGCTACCGTGGTGATTGCTATCGCATTCGCCCTAACCTGGTTCCTCAAGGAAATCGCTCTTCGTACCAAGAGCGGAATGCAGGAGCAGGCTGAGCAGAACCAAGCCGACAAGCAGGCAGCCGCCGCGGCAGCCATGCACTAAAGCTTTCCAAAGAGAAATCCCTCAATCGGTGCATTCCGATTGGGGGATTCTTTTTTACTCAAGTACTAGGTGCTACTCCAGAGCAGGAACGCCCTGCACAAAAGGTATGTCGTTGATGGCAAAACGCTTTGCCATCACATCGATAGCCTCCGGGTTTTGATCCACAAGCACAAACCGCCTATCCAGCTCCAGCGCTGCGGCTCCAGTGCTTCCCGAGCCACCAAAGAAATCGAGCACCAGGTCGCCGGGTTTGGAACTTGCCTGAATGATCCGGCGCAAAATACCGAGCGGCTTCTGCGTTGGATAGCCGGTCTTCTCTTTACCCGTTGGACTCACGATTGTGTGCCACCAGACATCCGTTGGCAATTTGCCCATCGCAACTTTTTCTGGCGTCACCAACCCGGGTGCCATATACGGTTCGCGATCCACAGCCGAGGAATCAAAGTAGTAAGTCTTTGGATTTTTCACATAAACCAAAATGGTGTCGTGCTTGGCCGGCCAACGATTTTTGGCCTTGCCTCCGTAGTCGTAGGCCCAGATGATTTCGTTCAAGAAACAGTCGCGGCCAAACAAAGCATCCAACAGAACCTTGGCGTAATGCGATTCGCGATAATCCAGGTGCAGGTAAAGGGTTCCGGTGTCGTTCAACAATCTCCAGGCTTCTTCAAGCCTGGGCTCCAGGAACGCCCAGTAGTCCGTGAACTCATCATCGTAGCTAAGCACCGTGTTCTTAACCGTTTCGTAGAGTTGCCCCTTGAAGCCAACTCGGGTTCCCGTGGCACTTCGTTTGGTGGTGTTGCCGCCACGGCTCTGCACTCTTCCGGTGTTAAACGGTGGGTCAATGTAGATGAGCTGAACGCAGGAATCGGGCATAGACTTCAACGCGTGGAGATTATCTCCAACCACAACTTGACTCGAAATCTTGCTCACTAAAAGAGGTTAACAGCATGGAACCAAACGTCGTTCACAATCAGCAACTTCACCGCTATGAAATCTTCATCGATGATTCAAAGGTTGGTCACGCCGACTACAGCCAGATGCCGGGTGAGATTCACTTTGTGCACACCGAGGTTGACCCTGCGCACCAGGGAAAGAACCTCGCCGCTATTTTGATGCGTGAGGCAATCGCCGATGTTCGCTCCGCAGGCAAGGCCAAGATTGTTCCGGTTTGCTCTTACGTGGTGCGATACATGGAGCGTCACCCGGACACTCACGACTTGCTGTTGAATCCGATCGAAGACGCCGTTGCCGCGTGCAAACTTCCTAACCCAGCCAAGTTTGCCGCAAAGCACAATCTTGAGTTAAATCAGCCCGAATAGAAACGGTAGCTTGGCTATTTAGCGAATTCGCCATCTAGCCAGGCGATCACGTCGCCCTGCACGTCTTCTTTATTGAGCTCGTTGAACATCTCGTGCCTACCCTGGTGGTAAATAATCAGCTCAACGTCTTTCACCCCGGCTCGCAGAAACGCCTTCAGTAGCATCTGGTTGCCGCGCTCCGCACCAATGGCATCTTCACTGCCGGCAATCAGCAGAATCGGCAGGTCGCTCTTGATGCTCCGCTTGGGTGTACCCAGCAGAGCAAGGGCATTTGGTAGCCCGAATGCCTTGGTTGCGCTTTCCGGAAAGTTCATCGGATCGCTGGCAAAAGCGGCACCCACTGCCGCATCGCGACTCAGCCACTCAGTCCCGTTTGCGTTAGGTTCTTTTGCCCACTTCTTGTTGAAGCCTCCGCTTGGCAAGATCCCGGGGAGTAACAGAGTGGAACCGCTCAGAACTACGGCAGCGTAACGATTCGAATCCGTGTCCAGAATGCGTTGCGAAATCATGGAACCCCAACTGTGCCCAACCAGCGCAATTTGTAATCCGGGATTCTCCACTTCGATGATGCTGCTCAACTCGAGTTCATCGGTGAAAACGGCTTTCATGCCGCCAGCGCCAAGGTTTCCCTTGTTCTTGGTCTGTCCAGACTGCCGCTGGTGAACCCCGGTTAGACCGTGACCTCGATGGTCGCTTGCGTAAACGGAGTAACCCGCACGGTTTAGCGCCTCGGCCACGTGGTCGTACCTTCGAGCGTGCTCGCCCAAACCGTGAACCAGTTGAACGGCGGCTTTGGGTTTGGTTACGGGCCACTCGTAGAAGGTAATTTCCACCCCGTGGCTGTCTGTAAAAGTGCGGATAAGCGGAAGTGCGGTCATGCCAGCAGACTACACCGCCAGCTACGCAACATTGTTGGTTGCTGCATCAAAAAACTTGATTTTTGGTCTGCCTAACTGCCGTTTGTTCGGCCTCAAGAGACACGAGAGCAGCTTTCTCAGACTGCTCTCAGGAAACTCTCATACTTGAACGAGAGACTAATCACATGACGGCCAACTTCCGATTCACCCAGCCAAACGCGCGCGTGCGCCTTGGGCAAAGAAAATGGCTTCGCATTCAACGAAGTCAAGACCTAGCTGAAATTGTTTCCTGGGGAAGTGTTGTAGCCGTCATTGCAATGTTCCTGGTCTACGGCGGAATCAAAAGCGTGGTTGATTTGACCACTGCAGCGGGTTCACTGAGCCGACTGACCGCGCTAGTTGGCACTGACCTACTACTGATTCACATGTTGCTGGTAGCCAGGGTGCCTTGGATAGACAAACTTTACGGCCTAGACCGATCCACTGAAGCCCACAAGAAGTTGGGTAAGCCAATCCTTTATCTGATTGTGGCTCACTTCATTGCAAGCCTGGTGAACTATGCGCTACTGGACCAAAAAAACCTCTTGGCCGAGGCCTACAGCCTGATTTTCAACGTGCCCGACATGTTGACCGCCACCGCATCACTAATTCTGATGATTGTTGTGGTTGTTTCTTCCATTCGCATCGCCCGTAAGCGTCTTTCTTACGAAGCATGGTGGGTCATTCACCTGCTGAGCTACCTGTCGGTCTTCCTCGCAATTCCGCACCAGATTTCCACCGGAACCGATATTGCCGGCAAGCCGTGGGCTGTTTTTTACTGGACCACACTCTACGTTTTCGTGGCTGGAAACATCATATGGTTCAGATTCCTACAGCCCATTTTTTCAGCGATGCACTACGGATTCAAAGTGGAAACAACCGTCAAGGAATCCACCGACGCAACCTCTGTCTACATTTCCGGAAAGAATTTGCACAAGTTGGGTTCCCAGAGCGGACAATTCTTCATTCTGAGAATCATGACCCCCACTCAGTGGTGGCGAGCTCACCCGTTCAGCATTTCGGCGGCTCCAAACTCGCGTTTTGTCAGGTTCACAATCGGTAACCGCGGCGATGACACTGCTCTAATCCAAAAGATCAAGCCGGGAACACGCGTCATTCTGGAGGGGCCATACGGTGTCTTCACTGAGGCAAGACGCACCAAAGAAAAGGTGACTTTGATCTGCGCGGGCATCGGTGCGCCACCGATTCGTGCCCTCGCGGAGTCTATGGCGGCACGCCCGGGAGACATTAGCGTGATTTATCGCGTTCGGGATTCAGACGATGCAGCGCTTGTAGATGAACTTCAGGTGCTGTGCGCACGCCGAGGCTTCAACCTAACGCTCCTCGAAGGTGGGCGCGGAGCCGCAAATTCATGGATGCCCGCGCACCCGGAAAACATCCCGGATCACGCTCGAATAAGCGTGATTTCTCCTTGGATTAGCGAAAGTGACGTTTTCATCTGCGGCCCTGCTGCCTGGACGAGAACGGTGAAACGAAGTCTGACCAGAGCCGGAACCCCAATTGAGCAGATTCACGCAGAGGAGTTTGCCTGGTGAGAAAACTAACCAAAAATGCGTTCACCATTGTAAGTTTTGGTGTCCTAGGAGTCAGCTACGCCATAGGCGCGAGTGCTCAAACCAGCAGCGGATTTATCGCTTCTGGCTCCGCCGCACCAAGCTCGTCAGCAGGAGGCTCTCAGTCCGCAGCACCCACTGGTTCAGCGAGTGCTTCGGCATCGGCATCGGCAACAACTTCGGCATCTGCAACCCCAAAGCCAAGCAACACTGCTAGCAATCCCGCCCCTTCCGCCAGCGCAACAAAAACCGCCAAAACATCAACCACTCCCAGCGCACCCGCCGCCGGTGGAACCGTGTCCAAGGCTGGCGCGGCCATCAACTATCGATATGGAACAATCCAGGTAGAGGTAGTGAAGACGGGAACCAGCATCACCGCGATCAACATGATTCAGGCGGGTGCAACTGGTGGCAGACAGCAGGCTTTCCCCTATCTGGTTCAAGAGGCAATAGCCGCTCAGAGTGCCAGCGTGGGAAACATTTCCAATGCCACTTTCACGACCCAGGCTTTTAGTCAGGCCCTGGCCTCTGCCCTAGGGAAGTTCTAAGCAAATGAAAAACATTCGAGACAAACGAGATAACTTCGCTAGCACCGTTATTGTTCTCGGAGCATTGGCCGGTGGGTTGGCGCTAACCAACCACTTCGTAGGTCCGCTCCTGGGCTCCCCCACGCCAAGCCCAACCAGTAATGCCTCCGGTTCCACCCAACCTAGTTCATCGGCTTCCGCTGCACCTGCCGGTAAGACAGGTACGGCAAGTGGGAGTCCCATTCAATACAGGTACGGCGTTATCCAGCTGAGCGTTACCAAGGCAGCCGGAAAAATCACCGATGTTGGACTAGTTCAGGCATCGGCCAGCGGAGGGCGTGACCAGGCTTTCAGTTATCTGGTGGCCGATGCGATCAAAGCTCAAGGCACCAACTTTGCCAATCTCAGCGGCGCTACCTACACAACGGACGCGTTCAAGCAGGCCTTGGATTCGGCAATCCAAAAGCTGGGCTAATGTCTGCCGCCTTTGAACAGCTTCACGCCTGCATGGGCACTGTTTTTAGGTTCGCCGGGCAGACCCCCTTTGAGCCGGACCGCACTCGCATAATTTTGGAACAGGCATTTGCAATGCTGGACGAAGCCGACCGAACCTTCAGCCTCTACAAGCCTGAAAGCCCGCTGAGCAGACTTGCGCGCGGAGAGACCAACGTTGCCAGCTGCCCACCCGTGGTTTCTGAGGTTTGGGACTTGTGTGAAGCTTGGGAAAAGACCACCGATGGCTGGTTTAGCGCTTTTACCCCGCAGAACACTTTTGACCCATCAGGGTTGGTGAAAACCTGGGCCGCGGCGCAGGCGGCAAACCACCTCTACGCAAACGGCATCGATGATTTCACAATGAACGCCGGTGGCGACGTGTACATTTCCACAAAAGCCAGCAACCCGATTGATTGGCGAATCGGCGTGGGCAAACCCGTTTCCATTGCCAGTTCCGACGCAGGGGTGCTCACGGTTCTGGATCTCTTGGGTTCGGGTTTCTCGGCTATGGCAACCAGTGGAACCGCGGAACGCGGGGAGCACATATGGAACCCCAAGGCGGCTGAAAAAGCCGCCGCGAACGAACTTGTGCAGGTGAGCGTGGTTGCCCGAGATTTATTAACTGCAGACGTTTGGGCCACCGCAGCTTTTGCCATGGGCCCAAGAGCGATTGACATTTTGAATGCACACAACTCACAGAACCCAGAGGCAAGTGTTCAGGCACTTCTTGTTTGGCCCAATGGAGAACTGGGTGCCACTGACGGTTTGATAAACCTATTTGCCAAACCTGACCAAAACTAGCCAGACTCAACTCAAAAAGCAGTTGGCCTAGCTCCAAACGCTTTGGGCTGGTTCTTTGCCCTTTGGGAGTGCGACTGTTTTTGACCACTCCGCTACCCAGGTTGGCAAAACCGGCATGACCTCTGGTGCACCTAAATAATCCAGCAGCATCTGCGGTGTGACCACACCTCGAGGACGGGCAAGGAATCTCAAGCGCACAACTGCGCTGGCGTAAATCTCTCCGCGCACGGTAAAACGCTGCTCCACGTAGAAGGCCTCTTCATCCCATCCAAGAATCTTGGACTCGATTTCAAACTTTACCCAGGGGGCAAGGGATTTTCTGAATGTGATGGTCTCGGCCACAACCACCGGGTACCAGTTTTTCTTTCCCAAGGCCTTCCACGTGCCGGAACGCATGAGGATGTCAAAGCGACCCAGGTCCAACAGGCTCAAATATTTGCCGTTGTTCTTGTGGTTGAAGATATCCAAATCGGTTGGCCAGACTCTGAACGAACGCGAACCAACTTCCCAGAGTGAAACCGGGCCGCGCGAGCGCCAGCTCAAAAGTGCCCAAAGTAGGCGAAACCAAAGATTCAACTACTGCTCCTCAAAACCTGACCGGGTTACCAAATGCGAACGCGCTGATGCGAATCGAGCCACATTCCATCGCCTGGCTTTACATCGAAGGCCGCCACAAATGCGTCAACGTTCTTCAGAATTTGATTGGTGCGGAACTCCGCAGGTGAGTGCGGATCGGTCGCCAGTCGCTGAATCATGATTTCGTCTTTGGCAACCTGCCTCCAGATTTGCGCGTACGACATGAAGAAACGCTGGTCGCCCGTTAGGCCATCGATGACCTCGTCAGGCTGCCCGCCGAGCGCAAACTTATAGGCCTTGTAGGCAATGGTGGCACCGCCGAGGTCGCCGATGTTTTCGCCGATGGTGAAGGCGCCGTTGACTTTTTGCTCATCCGGCAATTGCGCGGGCGAGAGCACGTTGTACTGCTCAATGAGCGCTTTGGTGCGCTCCTCAAAGGCATCGCGGTCCTCTTGAGTCCACCAGGATTCAAGCTTGCCGTCGCCATCAAAGGTTGAACCCTTGTCATCAAAACCGTGACCGATTTCATGGCCGATTACCGCACCGATACCGCCATAGTTTGTGGCGGCGTCCGAACCGGGACTGTAGAACGGCCAGCGCAGAATGGCAGCCGGGAAAACAATCTCGTTCATTGTGGGCGAGTAGTAGGCGTTCACGGTCTGCGGCGTCATGCCCCATTCCTCGCGATCGATTGGTTTACCAATGCGCTGGCATTCGCGATCCACATTCCAGGCGTTTACGCGGCGAACGTTGCCCACTAGGTCATCCCTAGAAATCTCTAGGGTGGAGTAGTCCTTCCACTTGTTTGGATAGCCAATCTTTGGTGTGAACTTTGAGAGCTTCTCCAGGGCCTTGGCGCGGGTTACCTCGCCCATCCAATCCAGCTGCTTGATCGAGGTTTCGTATGCCAGGAGCAGGTTTTGGACCAGACGTTCCATCTCGGTTTTGGATGACTCTGGAAAGTGTTTTGCCACGAATATTTCACCGATGGCTTCTCCCAGCGAACCTTCGATGAGGCTAACCGCGCGCTTCCAACGTGGTCGGTTCTCCTCGGTGCCGCTCAGATTGCGTCCGTTGAAATCAAAGTTCTGAGCGATTAGGTCGTTGCTAAGGTATGGGGCCATTGAGTCAATCACGTTCCAGGCCAGCCAGAGTTTAATCACTTCCAGGTTCTCGTTGTTGTAGAGCTCGGCCCAGGCTTCAAGGAACCCGGACATGAGAACAACGGATTCCTCCATAAGCACGCGACTCTGGTGAGCACCGGCTAGGTAGAGATTCCAGTCGAAGGTAGGCGTCAGAGCCTGCAAGTCATCGAAGGTCTTGAGGTTGTAGAGGTTTTCCCAATCGCGGCTGGCAACAACGTCTAGGTGGTGACTGGCCAGCTTGGTCTCAAAGGCGACAATCTTGGCCGCAGCCGCATCGGCATCTGCATTCGTCCAGCCGGCAAGGTGCAGCATCTGCGCCACGTGAGGCTGATACGCCGCAAGGATTTCCGCGTGCAACGGGTCTCGGTAGTAGGCCTCGTCGGGAAGTCCGAGCCCGCCCTGGAAAACATAACTGATGTAGCGTTCAGGGTTTTTGAAGTCATTAAAAATGCCAAGCCCAAAAAGACCGCTGATTCCGGCGCGCTCAAACTCACCAAGCAACTTGGTCACGTCATCGATGCCGCGTGCGGTCTCAATCAGTTTCAACTCGGCGGCAATGGGTGCAACTCCAAGTTCGTTAGCTCGGTCCTCATCCATAAACGACTCGTAGAGATCGCCAATTTTCTTGGCTAACTGGCCGCTCTTGCCACTAGCGGCGGTACCCGATTCCGAGTCGGCGGCGGCACCTGTGATGATGTCGTGAACCTCCTGCTCGGACTGATCGCGCAGAGCGGTGAATGCTCCATAAAGCGGTTTGTCGGCCGGAATGGTGGTGTTCTTCAACCAGGTGCCGTTTACAAACCTAAAGAAATCATCTTGGGGGCGAACCAAAGGGTCTTGGGCAGACTTATCAATGCCAAACTGCTCTGTCATGGTCATAGTCTAAGTGGCTAAAATCAAGGTGTGGAACTTCAAAAAATCATTCTGTATTACGGGTTCACCCCTCTGGAAGATCCGGAGGCGGTGCGTCTGTGGCAGAAGGCGCTGTGCGAGAGTTTGGGGCTCAAGGGTCGAATCCTGATCAGCAAGCACGGAATCAACGGAACTCTGGGCGGCGACATGTCTGCGCTCAAGAAGTACGTGCGCCAGACCAAGGAGTATCCCGGTTTCCGCAAAATCGATTTCAAGTGGAGCGATGGCCTCGGGGATGACTTTCCGCGCTTGCGGATTCGCGTGCGCGATGAAATCGTCACCTTTGGCGCCCCTGGCGAGCTTGAGGTTGACGCCAAAGGTGTGGT
>Ga0007791_10000664_pt1 | contig 11400 bp, 12 predicted proteins | sample CryBogmetaGMA05M_FD_60368 | JGI IMG/M metagenome (GOLD analysis project Ga0007791, IMG submission 60368) | Freshwater microbial communities from Crystal Bog, Wisconsin, USA - MA0.5M | ecosystem: Environmental > Aquatic > Freshwater > Lake | place: Crystal Bog, Wisconsin, USA | collected 2009-07-06 | reverse complement strand
TACACTCTCGCTGGTCTTGCAAGTGCCATAAACGATTCAAATTCTGGGGTTAAGGCAGCCCTTATCCAAACGTCTGCTGGGTCTTACAGGCTCAAGCTCACTTCCGCTGCCACGGGCACCGACCATGCTTTCACCGTTTCCGGCTTAGATGGCCTGCCAACTTCCACCACCACGAGCGCCACGGACGCCCAAATCAAGTTCGGATCCGGCGCAAGCGACGTTGCGACTTCATCTTCCAACACCTTCGCGGATGTGTTTCCTGGTGTGACCTTCACGGTTAGCCAATTGACCACTGGAGCGACATTGACGGTCGCTGATGACGTTGCGCGAATGACTAGCCAGGTGCAATCCATAGTGGACTCGGTCAACAGGACCTACGCGCTGCTTAAGTCCTCGACGACTTATAACGCGACTGACAAGACGGTGGGGGCTCTCTCAACTGACAGTTCTCTTCGCGCCCTTACGCAGACTCTACCGAACGCTTTCCTTTCGACGATTCCCGTCGCCCAGACGTCCGTAGGTGTGACTATCGACAAGTACGGTGTCATGAGCTTCGATGCGGCAACATTCGCTGCGGCCGTAAATTCGGACTCCGCTGCGGCCAAGTCAGCCATCACCGCGTGGGTCACCAAGATTGGCGCCCTCACCAAGAGTGCTTCGGAGGCCGTCAGTGGAAGTTTGACAAGATCAATTGCGTCTACCCAGAGCGATATCGAGGGTATGACCACCAAAATTTCGGATTGGGACACTAAGCTTCTCACCCGCAAAGAACAGCTAATGGCGATGTATTCTTCAATCAATGCCAGTCTTGCTACTCTGAAGACCACCTCGGACTGGCTCAGCGATCAGATCACCGCACTGACAACCGCCACGAATAAGTAGGGATACGGCCATGACGAACGCATATGCAGCCGCGATGTCGGCCTATAAGGACAGCGCGGTGACGACCTCGTCCCCATCCAGAGTGGTCGTGCTTGCCTACGAACGTCTTGTGCTGGACTGCGAGCGTGCGGTCGAATGCCTTCGGTCAAACCGGTCCGCCCATGAGCATCTAATTCACGCTCAGGATCTCGTCCTAGCGCTTCAGATCAATCTCGACGTGGATGTGTGGGATGGTGCTAAGCGCCTATCTTCCCTGTACACGTTTCTCTATCAGGAGCTCGTGGCGGCCAATATCGCTAAAGACGCAGCCAAGGTGGCCGCATGCCTCCAGTGGATCGGCCCGCTACTTGACGCTTGGCGACAGGCTGAGGTGCTTTTCAACATTCAGAGCGTCGTTGACGGCTCTTCCTCTGTTGCTTAGTTCAAGACTGACAGTGCAGGGGCACACGAATGGCAACAATGCTGTCTTTAGATGATGTGAACCAGTTCGCATTGAGAGTCTCTCAGAGTCTTGAGCCGGAAGGCTCGCTCGCGGCCCACCCCTTGGCTCTTGAGGGCACACTTGACACGCTTCGTCCAGACCAATTACCTCAAGCGAGAGACATTCTCCGTCGCCTCATGACGCTTGTAGGGGCTCTCGAGCAGGCTGCCGCAGAGGTACGTCGTGAGCTGGACGTGGTCCATACGTGGACACTTGACCCTAGTGACCTCAGCTCAAGGTACTTGGATTCCAAGCTGTGAGCTTCCTAGACTCAGGTGGAGCTGTCTAGGCCGTCTTCTCGCCCCGAACACGACGCGGCGTTTCACGCGGGATAAGTGTCGGGTTGACGCTGTCGCGCACTACTTCGCCGGAGATGACAACCTTGGCGATGTCGGTGCGACTGGGTACGTCGTACATCACATTGAGCAGCACTTCTTCGAGGATCGCACGCAAGCCGCGCGCACCGGTACCCCGAAGCAAGGCCTGATCGGCGATCTCATCAAGCGCGTCGGTGTCGAACTCCAGCTCGACGCCATCAAGCTCGAACAAGCGCTGGTACTGCCGCACGAGGGCGTTCTTGGGCTCGGTAAGAACAGCTACGAGCGCCGTGCGGTCGAGCTTTGCGACCGACGTGAACACTGGGAGGCGGCCGATGAACTCCGGGATCATGCCGAACTTGAGCAGGTCCTCGGGCATCACGTGACTGAAGATGTCGTCTGGATCGCGCTCGTCCTCCACACGCTCACCATCGACGATGTCGAATGTGAAGCCGAGGCGCTTTTGGCCCAACCGCTGCTCGACAATCGTGTCGAGACCCGCAAAGGCGCCGCCCACGATGAACAGCACGTTGGTCGTATCGATCTGGATGAACTCCTGGTGCGGGTGCTTGCGACCGCCCTGCGGCGGCACGGATGCAGTGGTGCCCTCGAGAATCTTCAGCAGTGCCTGCTGCACGCCTTCACCTGACACGTCACGTGTGATCGATGGGTTCTCGCTCTTACGGGCCACCTTGTCGATCTCATCGATGTAGATGATGCCGGTCTCGGCACGCTTGACGTCGTAGTCGGCAGCCTGGATGAGCTTGAGGAGGATGTTCTCAACGTCTTCACCCACGTAGCCGGCCTCAGTGAGGGCAGTGGCGTCGGCGATGGCAAAGGGCACGTTGAGCATGCGTGCCAGCGTCTGTGCGAGCAGTGTTTTGCCCGAGCCGGTGGGACCGAGGAGCAGAATGTTGGACTTAGCGAGTTCGACCCGGTCGTCCTTGTTGCCCAGGGTCGAGTCGGCCTGCACTCGCTTGTAGTGGTTGTAGACAGCGACGGCGAGCGCCTTCTTGGCGACGTCCTGACCGATGACGTACTGGTCGAGGAATTCGTAGATCTCGCGGGGCTTGGGGAGCTCGCCGAAGCTGGATTCGGAGGCCTCGCTCAGCTCCTCCTCGATGATCTCGTTGCACAGGTCGATGCATTCGTCACAGATGTAGACACCGGGGCCGGCGATGAGCTTCTTGACCTGCTTCTGGCTCTTGCCACAGAAGGAACACTTGAGGAGATCGCCGCTCTCGCCTATCCGCGCCACGCAGCAACCTTCCCTCACGACCTAGGTCCGACGCCGGTGCGCCGACCATGACCTTACCTTCCCTTGTGGGGAATTCGCTCTCTGAGGCGCCTCTAATGCGGCCAGGTGTCGCCCCCGCACACCAGAAGCGAGCTAAGGGCGTATTTGGCGGACCACGTCGCTTGAGCCCCATGCCCTGTCTGCCGTAAGAACTACATCGCCCAAACGCTCCGCGAGTGACAGGCACAGTCGATCACCGAGTGAGAGCGAAGGGTTGGCCTCGCGAAGGCGCGCCGCGCGACGAGCATCCATGACCGTCACAGGTTCTACGCGGACACCCAGGGACTCAAGCAGCGCGTCGGCAAACACCGCCTCCGTGGCATTGGGGAACCTGCCAAGCACCTCGCAGAAGTTCGCAGCGCCGATGACAGAGCCAGCGAGATGAGGCTCCACGACATCGGCACCAGACTCGCCCATCAGGAATGCGAGCACCGCAGACGCATCTAGGACGGTCACTCTGCGGCTACTGCAGCCACCCGTTCGGCCAGGAGTTCAGCGACAAGATCACGCCCCTGAATGCGAGATCTCAGCCAGGCGAGCCCTTCTTTGGCTGACATCACCAAGAGCCCTGCGTCAGTGTCGATGGAAACCAAGGGGGTTCCGGTCTCCCAGCCATGGCGCTCGCGCACATCGATGGGGATGACGAGCCGACCACGGTCACCGAGGGAAATGGGGTGCGCAACATTTGTCGACATGCACCAAAGGTACCACTCAAGACTTGCTAGTGGGAATGATGAGGACTGATTCCCACCTTGCTTCTCAGTGCTTCAGCTGGGCCATGCGGGTGCCGGTCCACACCTGCGCCCGGAAGGTGGCGAGCGTCTGTCGGAGCGTCAGTGTCGTGACGGCATGGAACTGCGGGTTCTCCCAGTGCGCGGCCGCGAGCTGGTAGTTGGGGATGCGCGGATGCAGGTGGTGGATGTGGTGGTAGCCGATGCACAGCGTGGCCCATTCCAAGATGCGCGGGAGCCGTACGAAGGTCGAGCCACGCATCGCCGCGTCGTAGAACGACCACTCCGCGCCGGGCACCCAGTAGGCGTCCTCGAACTGGTGCTGCACGTAGAACAGCCAGAAGCCGCCGGCCGCCGCGAGAGCCGACACCGGCAGCCAGATCGCGAGGAATGCCACAGGCCCCAGGAGTGCGATGGCTGCAGCGACCACCCCCGCGATCGCCGCGGTGGTCCCCCACACGTCGATGCGCTCACGCCGTCGCGCGCCCGGAGCCTGCAGGCGTTCGACGGCAAGAAAGAACGCGAGTGCGATCAGCGAGAACAGCAGCGCTGGCGTGCGCACCGCGCGGTAGGTCATGCGCTCGCGACGCGACGACGCACGATATTCATCAATCGTCCGAGTCGGGATCTCCCACCAACCGCGACGATCAAGATCACCTGACGTCGCGTGATGGAGCGCATGCCTGCGGCCCCACTGCCGATAAGACGAGTAGCAGAGGACTCCCAGCAGTGTGCCGACGAGCTCGCTGTGGCGCTTGCGGGTGAACAGTGACCCGTGGGTGCATTCATGAAAGAGCGTGAACACGCGCACCTGCATAATCGCGGTGGGCACCGTGAGAAGCAGCGTCAGCCAGTAGCCCACGCGCAGAGACCACCAGCACGCCACGAGCCCGAGTGCGAACAGCCCCAATGTGACGACGACCTGACGAGCGCTGTGCGCATCGTCAGGTCGTGCGTAACGATCAAGAGTGATCTTCCACGCGGGCAGGTGAACCTCGACCGTGACGGTCTCAGGCCCCTCCCCCACGTCAGGCCTTGCGGCTCGAGATCACCGCGTCGATGAGGCCGTACTCCTTGGCGTCGGCCGCGGTGAGGATCTTGTCGCGCTCGATGTCCTTGGCGACCTGCTCCGGTGTACGGCCCGAGTGCTTGGCGAGGATGCCTTCCATCTCTGCACGCATGCGGATGATCTCGTTGGCCTGGATCTCGATATCGGAGCCCTGGCCGCCACCCTCGGTGTACGGCTGGTGGATGAGGATGCGTGCGTGCGGGAGCGCGAAGCGCTTGCCCGGCGTACCAGCAGCCAAGATCACCGCGGCTGCCGAGGCGGCCTGACCCAAGCACACGGTCTGCACCTGAGGCTTCACGAACTGGATGGTGTCGTAGATCGCGGTCATCGCGGTGTACGAGCCACCGGGAGAGTTGATGTAGATCTGGATGTCGCGATCGGGGTCCATTGACTCCAGGCACAAGAGCTGCGCCATGACGTCGTCGGCCGACGCATCGTCGATCTGCACGCCCAAGAAGATGATGCGCTCTTCGAAGAGCTTGGTGTAGGGGTTGTGCACGCGCTCGCCATTGGCGCTGCGCTCGCGGAACTCCGGGATGATGTAGCGACCGGTGGGGTTCACTTGCCTGCTCCCTTGTTCTTGCGCGCCTCAGCGTCGGGCGAATCAGCCGCGGACGAGTACACGTGGTCGATGAGGCCGTAGACCTTGGCCTCATCGGCATCGAACCAACGGTCGCGATCGGAGTCAGCCTCAATGGTCTCGACGGTCTGACCCGTGTGCTCGGCGATGAGCTTGGCCATGCGGCGCTTGATGAACAGCATCTGCTCGGCCTGAATCTTGATGTCGGAGGCTGTGCCACCGAGACCGCCGGATGGCTGATGCATCATGACGCGGGTGTTGGGGGTCGCGTAGCGCTTGCCCGCGGTGCCTGCGCAGAGCAGGAACTGACCCATGGAAGCCGCGAGGCCCATGGCCACTGTGACGACGTCGTTGGGGATGAGCTGCATGGTGTCGTAGATGACCATGCCGGCGCTGATCGAGCCACCGGGCGAGTTGATGTAGAGAGAGATGTCCTTATCGGGGTCTTCGGCCGCAAGCACCTGAAGCTGCTTGGCAATGCGGTTGGAGTTCTCGTCGCGCACCTCGCCCTCGAGCCAGATGATGCGTTCGCGCAGCAAGCGCTCATCGAGCATGTCACCGAATCCGGCCATGCCACCGCCACTGCCACGTGCTCCGGGGTTCACGATCTCGCCCACCACGCCTCCTGTTGTTGTCCTACCGACCCTAACGTGAGGGACCCCCGCAGGCTTCCGCAGCGGGCCCCGAGTTCGCCGACGGCCGAATGAATCGACCTACGCCTCGTCGGGCGCCGGAATCTCGGTGATCTGGGGGCCGGAAGCGCGGTTGATTTCTTCGTCGAGCAGGCTGAGGTCCACGAGCGCGCCCTCGGAATCAACGATGGAAGCCGTCTGCAGCACGATGGCCAGGGCCTTGGCCCGACGAATGTCCTGCATGGCCATGCCCACCTGATTGGCCTCCACCAGCGCCTGAGCGAACTGGTCTGGGCTCATGCCGTAGCGGGGGGCCTGCTGGATCAGCCACTGGGAGAGTTCGACCTCTTCGACGCTGAGGTCTTCATTCTCGGCAATCTTGTCCAGGATGAACTGGCTCTTGAGTGACGAACGGGCCTGCGTCTCGACCTCTGCGCGATGGGCCTCATCACCTTCGTGTCCGTCTTCGAAGTGTGCCTCGACCTCGGCGGCCACGACATTCTCCGGAATCGGCATCTCGACAGCCTCGACCAGAGCATCAAGTGCGCGGGTGCGAGCTTCAGCTCCCTGCTCCATCCGCTTGACCCGCATAAGCCGCGTCTTGATGTCGTCGTTGAGCTCGGCAACAGTGTCGAACTCCGACGCGAGCTGAGCGAACGAGTCATCGAGTGCTGGCAGCACGCGCTCGCGCACAGCTGCGACCGTGATCGATGCCTTGAGGTTGATGCCCGACCAATCACCGTTCTGCGGAGTGAAATCCAGAACAACGGTGTCGCCCTTGGACGCGCCGCGCACAGCGTCGTCGAAGCCGGGCAGCATGCCGTCGGTACCGAGCTCATAGGACAGCGCTTTGCCAGACAGGTCTTCGACCGGATCGCCGTCTTCGGTTGCACCGGCGATGTCCACAAGAAGGACGTCGCCGTTTGCCGCAGCGCGCTCAACCTCGGTCAATGTCGCGAAACGACTCCGCAGCGCCTCCACCTGCTGTGCGACATCGTCGATCGTCGGCACGGCCGGCGCCACCTCAACCTTGAGCGTGGAGAAGTCGGGAAGGTCGAACTCCGGACGCACGTCGACCTCAGCGGTGAAGGTCAACTTGTCGCCATCTTCCATCGCCGTGACGTCGATCTCGGGGCGGCTGATCGGAACGATCTTGGTGTCACGCACGGCGTCTTCATAAGCCTTGGGGATGGCGTCGTTGACGGCCTCCTCCAGTACCGCGCCGCGGCCGAAGCGCTGCTCGATGATGCGGGCAGGGACCTTGCCCTTGCGGAAACCGGGAATGTTGACGTTCTGCGCGATGCGCCCGTAAGCGGCGTCGAGGCTCGGCTTGAGCTCGTCGAACGGCACCTCGATGGTCAGCTTGACCCGGGTCGGGGACAGGGTCTCGACGTCGCTCTTCACTCGCGTTCTCCAGTGTTCACGTGCGCGGATAGTTGGTCAGACGTCGGGGCGGGGAGATTCGAACTCCCGATCTCCTGCTCCCAAAGCAGGCGCGCTAGCCACTACGCTACGCCCCGGAGCTTCACAGCCCACGAGATTCTAGGGGCTTGACCTCGCGGCGATGTACCGCGGTCTGGACCGTCCCCTCAGCCGATCACGAGTGGACAGCCACGCGGCTTGCGGTGTTCTGGGCCTGCTTCGGGCGACCTTTGATCACTCGGAAGAAGATGACCAGCGTCGGGACGACGTAGAGGATCCATACGACTACTTCGAGCCAGTTCATGGTGGGCGTGAGATTGACCGTGCCTCGGATGATCGTGCCGACGATGCCATCCGGGGGGATCGCTGCAGACAGGTCAAAAGCCGTGTTGTGCTCGCCGGGTAGCCAACCGAGCTCCTGGAACTCCGCTACCGCGTAGCGCAGGACCCCACCGGCCACGACGATGAGCGCGGCACCCGTCCAGAGGAATAGCCGCGCCATGTTGAGGCGGATGGCACCCCGATACATCAGCACGCCCAGAAGCACCGCCGTCGCCAAACCCAAGATGGCGCCGACAAGTGGCGTAGCGGTGGCGCCCGACGAGCGGATGCCCGCCCACAGAAAGAGAGCGGTCTCGACACCTTCACGAGTCACCGCCGCAAAGGCGACAGCAGCCACAGCGACGCCGCTGGCGGCCAAGGCACGGTCCATCTCTCCGTGCAGGTGCTGCTTGATGCCCCTGGCGCGGGATGCCATCCAGAACACCATCCACGTGATGAGGCCCACGGCCAGAAGCGACATAGCCCCCGCGAACGCGGTGGCTGCCGTATCGCTGAGAGCGTCATTGACAAACGTAAGAAGCAGCCCGATACCTACGGACATCGCCACCGCCACACCAACACCCAGCCATGCCATCCGCACAGCCCGGCGATCGCCAGCCTTGACGAGGTATGCCACCAGTATCGCCACGATGAGGGCAGCCTCGAACCCCTCACGCAAGCCGATCAGGTAATTGGCGAACACCCGTCCTCCTCCACGAACCCTTGGCCACTGACGCAACCACACGGTTAGGTAACCCTAAGTTAGGGAAGCCTAAGTCCGGGTTGTGAGTGGTGCAACTCGTGCGCCCCACGGGCCGGTGTGATTCGGTGCACACAGCGCGGGTTTCGGGTAGGAGATTCCCGACTATTCTTGGCGCGCACCTCGCGGGTGTAGCTCAATGGTAGAGCCCCAGCCTTCCAAGCTGGCCATGCCGGTTCGATCCCGGTCACCCGCTCCGACCCGCTTCGACACCCCCACAAGCCGGCCCCGATCAGTTCGACGGGATCAGCGTTCCGGCGAAGATCTGCCAGGCGAGGGCGGACTTCGCGATGAGGCTCAGCGTGATGTAGGTCCGCTCGCCCACGAGGTAGTTCGCCCAACGTCCCACGCGCTTGTACTGCAGCCACTGCACAAGAGCGAAGATGTTGAACAGGATGAACAGCGAAATGATGATCCCGTACACGAATGCCGGCGGCTCAGCGTTCGTGCGCGCACCGGGCGCGATCACGTAGATCAAGATGCACAGCCACGGCACGCTTCCCGCGATGCAGCCGAAGATGAAGGGCATCCATCCCCCACCGCCGGGGGTCTCATATTTCTCCTGAAGCCAGCCGAACAAGATCATCGAGGCGTTGACCCCAAAGATGGCCAGCAGCGCCACGGAGTCAGAGATGCCGCAAATCTGCGCGATGAGCACGATCATCACCGACGAGCTCACCGAGTACTCGACCCAGCGGAAGTAGTTGCGCTGCTCGAGCAGACCCGCCGTATAGCGCTTGTTAAACGGCGGAAGCACCACGAGGAAGTGGAACAGCGCCGACAGAGCGAAGAACAGGGCCACGCCCCACGCGACTCGCGAGTCAAAGAGGGTCACGGGATTTGACGGTGGCGTGCCAGGCGGACCCTCCATGTAGGTGGCCGTCACCGGCAGGGAGAAGTCATTGGCCAGGATCAGGATCAGGACGAGCTGCACTAGGTGCGCGCAGCCGGCTACGAGGTTCCAGGTGCGAATGCGGCGCAGCTGCGTGGGGATGTCAACGATCGTGCGACTCACGGGTACCTCCTGAGGATGGGAATGCCCCATCGTCACATCGATGGGGCAGGCCTAAGGCCCGCCACGCAGGAGCCATCAGGGCCACGTCTGAGGTGGCGGCGCTGTCAGCCAGTGAAGAAGAAGACGTTCGACTGGAGGCTCGTCAGTGCCGTATTGCGTTGGATGACATCGGAGAGTCGAGTGCCTTCCAACTTGTCCAACTGCTGGCCGGTGAAGATGTTTTCGAACCACATGCGATCACCGTCACGAAGGCGGCTGAATTGATCGACCATCATGCGCTGCGCCAGCTGCCCGACACTGGATCCCGACGCGTGGTCTTCGGCCAGCACGCCCACCCATAGATCGATGTCATCGACTGTGCCGTAGACCGACTTGAGTTTCTCCTGCACCGCGGAGTTCGACGAGATCTGTGCGAACGACGTCACCTTCGGCAGGGCATACGACGCGCGTGTCGTGTTGTAGTCCGCCAACCCATGGTCACGACCGCGCTGGATATTGAGCGAGGCAAGGTCAAATCCACCCTGACCTGGCGCACCGAAGAGGAAGTTGCGCACCTCGTCAACCAGATGCAGGTCGACCTCCTGAGCATTGCCGGACGCGGCGGCCTTCAAAAACGGGTCGATGTCACCCGTGTGGTTTGCCAGCGACGTGTTGAACACCGTCGTGTTGAAGAAGGACTGCGCGAGGGAGATGGACGGAGCGGCCTCGGACCCATCGTTGTTGAGTCGCGAGATTGAACCGTCGAGCAGGCTGTGCCCGAATCGGTAGGCGGTCGTAGAGAACTCATTGGCGATCATGGGGTTCACGTTGGCGCGATAACCGTCGTACCCACGAATCGCGTTGGTGCCAATAAGTGCGGGCAGGAACTCGTTGTAGGTAATCGCCTGCAGTTCGGCGATGACGATTTGGCGGGCCGCCTGGTAGAGCTGCTCGTCTGTCCAATCGGGATGCGCCACCTGCTGCTGTGCAGCGATTCGGTTGTGCTCGCGCATGAAGACTGTCTGCAATGAGGCGAGATCAGGATTCTCGTTCGCGCGAATATCGCCTGCGAGAAACAGCTTGGTATCGGGCAACATGTGCGAGTCGTTGGCATTGTTCATCCCCGACGTGTTGAACGACATCAGGTTGCCTGCGCTGGTCTTGAGTTGCCCGCCCGACATCGTGCGAAGGGCCTTGGCTCGCGCCTCGTCTGATCCGTACACCTGCGAGCCGTCAAGGAATGCCGTGACCGCATTGACCTGTTGTCGGGGATTGCCGGCCGATGTTCCGGTCCCTGCAGCGGTTTCGCTGCGCTTGAAGCTGATCGACTTGGTGCCGGTGCTGGCGGGATCAAAGGACGGGTCACCAGTCGGGACGGAGATGGGCATCGACTCGCTGCCGGTAGAACTGAGGTCGATGTCGTGGTCGAGGAACTGACCCCAGACGTAGACGAAGTCCGACAGATGTCGGGCGTTCTCCTCGTCAGCGGTCTGCGCACTGAGTGCGTTGCTCACCACGCGGGCGCTCGGTCGGGTCGCACCCGCGGGCGTGGAGATACCGTCGGAATACTTTGCCGGAGCGATACGAATCAAAGTCGTGCCAGCCGCACCCCACGTCGGATGGGCGATGTTGTTGCCGGTTCCGTCGACGGAATAGAACGCAAAGGTATTGATCGCGTCCACAGCTCCCTGGCGTGGCTGGACCACAGGGGCGCGGCGACCACTTGGTCCGTTCGCGCGGCCGAACTGATCGTCCTGCCGCGGGCCGCGATCTCCATCGTGGCGAGGACGCGGTGGATGCGAACCTGTGGCCGCCAGTGCAGGTGACACAGCCGCCAAGACGCTGCTCCCCGCCACGAGCGCAATGACACCGGAACGAAGCCGACGATTCATGACTATTCCCTTTCATCTTCAG
>Ga0007791_10000663_pt1 | contig 11407 bp, 10 predicted proteins | sample CryBogmetaGMA05M_FD_60368 | JGI IMG/M metagenome (GOLD analysis project Ga0007791, IMG submission 60368) | Freshwater microbial communities from Crystal Bog, Wisconsin, USA - MA0.5M | ecosystem: Environmental > Aquatic > Freshwater > Lake | place: Crystal Bog, Wisconsin, USA | collected 2009-07-06 | reverse complement strand
GGTAATAACAGGCAATTGCTCTCACTCAAGCCATCGAACCACGGCTCAGGGCTCTCCCCGATCGGCGCGCTGATCCGAAAAAGTTCATACCCATTGGTCGGCCAGCGAATGCGTTCGAAAAGCTCGTCTTCCTGTTCGCGGGTGTAGCCAAGGGCGGCGAGCCAGCGCTGATCCCCACCCACAAACCAGTGACGCAGTGCAACCACCGATAAAGCATCGTGCCGCCACGCATCGATCGCTTCTCGAAATACGCCAGGCGACAGCACGTGAGCGCCATCAATCATGACCCCAAGGTATTTGCCACGCGCCGCAAGCGCCGCCTCATTAATGGCTTTGCAGGGAGAGCCCAGGTGCACGCTGGGCTTGAACAGCCGGAACTCTGGGCCGTACTGACCCACCCAAGCAGCGTCAATGGGCGGTGATGATCCGTTATCGATACAGATGACTTCGTAACTAAATGCTTCTTCGGGATTTTGGTAGGCGCGGGTCAAAGAAGCCAGGGTACGGGCCGCCTCGCGGGGCATGTTGTAGAAATTGACAATGACGGACAGCGTCACCGCCGATGTTGAAACACGCTCCCGCACCAATGCGGGTGGGAATTGCTGGGGAGACCCCCCTGAATGCCCCGAGGTTCCTAGCCTTACCCGGACCGGCCGATCCAGCAGGGAACCAGAATCATCCGAGCTTTGAATGTCCAACAGATGAATCTCTCCGTCGCAAAGCGAGACGGGCAATGCAATATCGAAACCACAGCAGCCATCTCCATCCAGCGATTCAGCGACATCAGGTCGCCACTGGTTCGCGGGTGCGGATACCACCATGACGGAGTCTGCAAAGACATGCAGGTTCAGGGTCTTGCTCGTTGCCCCTTGCACCCATCCTCTGATCCGGTGAGGGCCGCACTGGTCGATAAAGCCGATCACCCCGGACGCCTGACCAAAGGGCACAGGAAAAATATCGACATCCAAGGTTTGCAAGCCCAATGGCGCGGGAGCAGAGATGCTCAGGGCAGGCATCAGAATCGGGCTACCCACAAGCTCCGACTGCAAAGACTCAGGGCCTAGACTTGCCTTCACTGTGACGACAGCACCGGCGGGCCCGGCGATCTTCCTGTCAAAAGCACAATAACCACCGCGCTTTCCAGCTGCTTTCAGATCGCCCCTGAAAGCATCAGCAGCAAAAATATCGACCCTGACTTCATCAACCCAAGCCTCTATGGTGACGGCGTCCTGGGGATCAGCCGGGGCCCAGGCCCAACCGCACAACCTTCCGTCGTCGATTGCATCGACGAATCCTTCAATCAACAATGTGTCTCCCATTACTTTCACACTTTCCCGATAACGGCAGCAAGAAACAGGGCCATATTGCTCAACAGAGTTTGACGTGTAATGCCGCAACGCCTGAATTGGGAAAGGCGCTGAAAAAGCGGTTGCCTTCTGCCAAGCGCGAACATTTTCAAGGCATGTTGGTTTTCAGCGGTCAGTTTGTGCTCTACGGCTTGAAGCGCCGCAATATTGCGGTCGTTCCAGTTCTTGAATTGACCAAGCACCAGCATGCGAAGCCTGATCATGCGGGCGCCCCAGCTGTTGTTCATGCCGACCAGATTGTGCCCATGCTGGCGGTAGCGCACCAAAGGACGTGAATCATAAAGAACCCTTCCGCCACACCCTGTCACCACCAGGTAGGCCCACCAGTCGTGCGTGACCACGTCGAGCTTGTCACCCGCCTCAAGCATCAGTTGGCGCGCCGCATTGTTGAATACCATGGTGTTGCCACCGCCAATGTTCTGCATCAGTGCATTGCCAAAAGAGGGCGGCTTGCTGAACAAGGGGGACAAGCCGATACCGAAATTGCGGCAATCAACAAGCCTGGTACGGCCACAGTAGAGAGCGGGAACATCGCGAGGCACAGCTTGAAGCCAGTCGAGAGCCCGCTGTAACTTTTCAGACTCCCAAACATCGTCTTGGTCTGAGTACGCAAAATAATCCGCTTGAATGCTGCTGTCGCAAGTCAATGACAAGAAGTTGGCAGCGAAACCTTTCGCGGGACCAGCACGAAAAGAGAGCCGCTCCGCACCCCATTTCAGCCGGTAGGCCTGCATGATGGCGAGGGTCTCATCGATTGAACCATCATCCGACGCGATCACTTCCCAGTTCGCGTGGGACTGGCGTTCAAAAGAATGCAACTGCTCTACCAGGTGCTCCTGCCCCTCATAGGTACACAGGAGAATTGCAACCTTCGGGCCATCGAGCGGCACGACACACAAGGGGTCCACTGCCGATGCAGCAGCATCCTTGAATACGACTTCATTGGGGAACTCGGACATCAAATCTCTACTAGGGCCCTTCTCACAGCCGCACTATTCACATCAGGCGGAAGTTTCACTGGGTGTCTTACACGTGCCAGAGTAACCTGACGTGAAAGCGTCAGGCAGTCTCCGAGTTGGCTCCTTCCCTGGATCGCACTATTGTTTTTCTGAAAATGATGTTAGCACGCAATGCTTTGGAGCTATTGGCGCCGCACAGCCTACTGCCGAATCACATCCGCGCCCGCAGGTGGCTTGAACTGGAAGGCCGACGGGTCCAGGGACATATTGGTTTGCAGGGCGCTAAACGACATCACGGACCGCTGGCCAAAGCTGTCGAGGATTTCCAGGACGGACAGTTCATTGGACTTGAACCCCACACGCACGGTCTGCAGCGCACTGTCCCTGGCCCTGGGCGTCGCCACAACCCACTCCAGCCCATCCTTGTCGGGGGCCATAGCCAGATCAAAATCCGCCTGCAGCGTCTTCAAGTCTGCGGCCGAGGCAATCAGTGCCGCCGGCGTTGCACCCAGCGCGCCCGCCTGCTTGCGCGCCGTCACCTGGTTCAGGTCGGCATCGAACAACCACAAAGTCTGGCCATCGGCGACGATGGTCTGCTCGAACGGTTTTTTGTAAAGAAACCGGAAGCGGCTGGGCCGCGCAAACTCGAACACGCCCGCCGACGTCCGGGCGCGCGCGGCTTGTCCCTCCTTGGCGGGCGCAGTGACTACCTGGACAAATTCGGCATGACCGGTACGGGCATTTTTCAGGAAAAACTCCAGGCTCTGCAGGCCTGTAGCCCCCGCCGATATTGCGCCTAGAGCTAGCAAAAATGTAGCAAACTGTTTCACGCGCGGCCCTAGTCGTTGCGCGCCGGGACCAGAATGTCGCGCTGGCCACTGCCGCTCATCGCACTGACCAGCCCCGCCTTCTCCATATCTTCCACCAGCCGGGCGGCCCGGTTGTAGCCAATTTTCAGGTGGCGCTGCACCAGCGAGATGCTGGCCTTGCGGTTCTTCAGTACCACCTCCACCGCCTGGTCGTACATCGGGTCCTTCTCGCCCCCTGCCTCACCCACCGCCGCACCGTCTTCACCGTCCACGGTACCGCCCTCCAGCAGACCCTCGATGTAGTTGGGTTCGCCCTGGCTCTTGAGGTAACTCACCACGCGGTGCACTTCCTCGTCGCTGACAAAGGCGCCGTGCACCCGGATCGGCAGCCCGGTGCCGCTGGGCATGTAGAGCATGTCGCCCATGCCGAGCAGCGCCTCTGCACCCATCTGGTCCAGGATGGTACGGCTGTCAATCTTGCTGCTCACCTGAAAGGCAATACGGGTGGGAATATTGGCCTTGATCAGCCCGGTAATCACGTCCACGCTGGGTCGCTGGGTGGCAAGGATCAGGTGGATTCCGGCGGCGCGGGCCTTCTGGGCCAGCCGCGCGATCAGTTCCTCGATCTTTTTGCCCACCACCATCATCAGGTCGGCGAGTTCGTCGATGACCACCACAATGTGTGGCAACCGCTCCAGCGGCTCGGGCGCGTCGGGCGTCAGGCTGAAGGGGTTGTAAATGAACTCGCCGCGGGACCGCGCCTCGTCCATCTTGGCGTTGTAGCCGGCCAAGTTGCGCACGCCCATCTTGCTCAGCAGCTTGTAGCGGCGCTCCATCTCAGCCACGCACCAGTTCAGGCCATTGGCTGCCTGCTTCATGTCGGTGACCACCGGGGCCAGCAAATGCGGAATGCCCTCGTACACCGACATTTCTAGCATCTTCGGGTCGATCATCAGCAGGCGCACATCGCGCGCGTCCGCCTTGTAGAGCAGGCTCAGGATCATCGCATTGATGCCCACCGACTTGCCCGACCCGGTCGTGCCGGCCACCAGTACGTGCGGCATCTTGGCCAGATCGGCCACTACCGGGTTGCCGATGATGTCCTTGCCCAGCCCCATCGTCAGCAGCGACTTGGCCTCAAAATACACCTGCGAACCCAGAATCTCCGACAGCTTGATGCTCTGGCGTTTGGCATTGGGCAGTTCCAGCGCCATGTAATTCTTTCCTGGAATGGTTTCCACCACCCGGATCGAGACCAGGCTCAGGCTGCGCGCCAGGTCCTTGGCCAAACCCACAATCTGTGAGCCCTTGACGCCAGTGGCGGGCTCGATTTCATAGCGTGTGATCACCGGCCCGGGCTGGGCCAGCACCACCCGCACCTCGACGCCGAAATCCCGCAGCCGTTTTTCAATCATGCGGCTGGTCATCTCCAGCGTCTCCGGCGCGACCGTTTCCTGCTTGAGCAGGGCGCCATCGAGCAGCGCCACCTGCGGCAGCTTGCTGTCGGGCATTTCACTGAACAAGGGCTTCTGGCGCTCCTTGGATACCCGGGCGCTCTGGGGCACCTCCACTTGCACGGGCGGCTCGATGATGACCGGCTGGCTGTGGTGGAAATCGAGGTCTTCGCGCTCCTCCAGCACCACTTCTTCGCGCTCACGCAGGGCCTGCTGGCCCATTTGCAGGTCTTCTTCCAGGCTTCGCTTCTCGCGCCGGGACTCCACAAACGCGTACACCCAGGCGCCCAGGCCCTCGGCAACGCGCATCCAGGAAAACCGGAACACCATGGCACAGCCCAGAACCACCAGACCAATGGAGACCAGGCCGGAGCCGGCAAAGCCCAGCCAGTTCACACTCCAGGCTCCCAACAGGTAACCCAGCACCCCGCCGCTGTGGCCCGGCAGCAGCGCTTCAAAACGGTACATGCGGCTCCACTCCAGCGTAGTGCTGCCGTACAGCAGCAAGGCCAGACCCGCCCAGAATGCCAGCCGGTGGTCCCAGCGAAGCGCAGGCTGCACGTTGGCGTCTGCGCGCGCCGCAGTCCAGGTCTCGGTGCGCAAACGCTGCGCCAGCAGAGACAACCAGGCGCGGGACGCTGCCGCAAGGCACCACCACACGGAAAAGCCCAGGAGAAAGTAGCTCATGTCCGCCACCCAGGCTCCCAGTTTGCCCGCCCGGTTCAAGACCCGAAGGCCGGAGCCCGACGTGGTCCAGGCCGGATCCTGCGCCGAGTAACTGAGCAGCGCGATCAGCCACAGTGTCAGCACCAGAAAGCCGACAAGCAGGGCAATTTCATGGGTGAAACGCGCCAGGCCTGCGGGCGCGGGCTGCCGCTCCGCCGGGGGAGCATGAAGGGTGTTTAACGAATAGGTCATGGATCAGTGTTGGCCCTCCTAGCTTAACCCAAGCGGTCTGCCGATCTGGGCCCGGCCGGCGCGGGGCACGCCAGCGCCGGAGCCGGCGGCGCTGTCAGGGCGCACGTGGCTAAACTGTTTCTTACAATGGTGCATTCCATCCCATTGAGAGCCGACAATTTCGGCCCCGGGGCACCCGCTTTTTTTGCATCGAGACCAACCATGTCGCAACCTACACACGCCAAAGTTCTGATTCTGGGCTCTGGCCCGGCCGGCTACACCGCCGCAGTCTACGCCGCCCGCGCCAACCTGCAGCCCTTGCTTATCACCGGCATCGCCCAGGGCGGGCAACTGATGACCACCACCGACGTGGACAACTGGCCTGCGGATGTCCATGGGGTGCAAGGTCCGGATCTGATGCAGCGCTTCCTGGAGCATGCGGAGCGCTTCAACACCCACATCGTGTTTGACCACATCAACAAGGTGGACCTGAGCAAACGTCCATTTTCCCTGCAGGGGGACACGCAGACCTACACCTGTGACTCGCTCATCATCGCCACAGGCGCATCGGCGAAGTACCTGGGCCTGCCTTCCGAGACCGCCTTCATGGGTCGGGGCGTATCGGGCTGCGCGACGTGTGACGGCTTCTTTTACCGGGACCAGACCTGTTGCGTGGTCGGGGGCGGCAACACCGCGGTGGAGGAAGCGCTGTACCTTTCCAACATTGCCAGCAAGGTCTATCTGGTACACCGCCGCGACAAGTTCAAGGCCGAAGCCATCCTGATCGACAAACTGATGGACAAGGTGGCCGCAGGGAAAATCGAACTCAAGACCTTTGCCACGCTCGACGAAGTGCTGGGCGATGCGAGCGGCGTCACCGGCATTCGTCTCAAGAGCACCAGGGATGGCAGCACCGAAGACGTGGAACTCAAGGGATGCTTCATCGCCATCGGCCACGCACCCAACACCGACATTTTCAATGGCCAGCTCGACATGGCCGGTGGCTATTTGGTGACACAGGGGGGCCTCAAGGGCTTTGCAACGATGACCAGCACGCCAGGCGTTTTTGCGGCGGGCGATGTGGCAGACCATGTGTACCGCCAGGCCATTACCAGCGCAGGCACAGGCTGCATGGCAGCACTGGACGCCCAGCGCTTTCTGGAGCAGGAATAGCGCCGACGCCGGCATGGCTATAATGGCGGGCTTTGCTGGATACAGCGATCGGGTTACCGCCACCCTTTACTTGGCGAGGTGAGGTTGCAGCGAGATCGGTCAGGCCTTGGGGCTGGGATGGGTCGTGAGTTGCAACCGTAGTCAAACTTTCGGAGTGTCCTCATGGCACGCGTATGTGAAGTAACGGGCAAAGGCCCGATGGTAGGAAACAATGTTTCCCACGCCAACAACAAAACCAAACGCAGGTTCCTGCCGAACCTGCAATACCGCCGGTTCTGGGTCGAGACTGAAAACCGCTGGATCCGCTTGCGCATTTCCAACGCCGGCCTTCGTCTGATCGACAAGAACGGTATCGACTCGGTGCTCGCAGACCTGCGCGCACGTGGCCAAGCGTAAGGAGAAGCACCATGGCAACCAAAGGCGGACGCGAAAAAATCAAGCTTGAGTCTACGGCGGGTACGGGTCACTTCTACACCACCAGCAAAAACAAGAAAACCATGCCCGAGAAAATGCTGATCAAGAAATTTGATCCCAAGGCACGTAAGCATGTGGACTACAAGGAAATGAAACTGAAGTAATTCGGTCTATTTCCAACAAAAAAAGCCCGCAGACTGCGGGCTTTTTTTTGGTCAGATATGCGGCGCTAGACGCGCGCAGCCCGCAGCTTCAGGGAGAAATCGTGCAGCACAGCGATGCCGCTCTCTTCTGCGCGGCGGCACCAGGCTTGCAGGTCGAGCGCGAGCTGGTCGCGGGACACACCCGTGTTGAGCCACATCTGGCGCAACTCTTCCCGCATCGTCACCATTTTGTCGAGTACCGGCGAAAACGCACGGGCCTTGGCCAGTTCCCCGGCAGCATGGGCCGGAACCTGCTCATGGTCCCGGTGCATCCAGCGCCGGACCGACTGCACCACCGCAGCGTCGGCACTGCGGGCCTTGATCGAGGCAAGCTCGTCGCGGGCGGCCTGGCGCACACCCAGGGCGTAGGCGGCCATGATCTCGTAGCGGTGGGCAATCAGCGCCTCCAGCGTTTTCTCGTCGGCCACGGGGCGAACATCGCCATAGGCCGCCTTGGGCGGTGTCTTCTTGACCCGCGCCAGGCCGACCATCTGCATCAGGCTGATGTACATCCAGCCAATGTCGAACTCGTAGGGCTTGACCGACAACTTGGCCGAGGTCGGATAGGTGTGGTGGTTGTTGTGCAACTCTTCACCCGCAATCAGGATGCCCCAGGGTGAAATGTTGGTGCTCGCGTCCGGTGCCTCGAAATTGCGATAGCCCCAGAAATGCGCTGCGCCATTGATGATGCCGGCCGCCATGATGGGTGTCCAGGCCATCTGCACGGCCCACACCGCCAGACCCGCTGCACCAAACAGGAACAGGTCGATGATCATCATCAATCCCACGCCCTGCCAGGAAAAACGTGCATACACGTTGCGCTCGAGCCAGTCATCCGGGGTGCCGTGGCCAAAACGCGCCATGGTTTCCTTGTTTTTGGATTCGGCGCGGTACAACTCGGCACCTTGTAACAGCACGGTCCGAATGCCGTGCACATGCGGGCTGTGCGGGTCGTCCGCCTGTTCGCATTTGGCGTGGTGCTTGCGGTGAATCGACGCCCATTCCTTGGTGACCTGGCCCGTCGTGAGCCACAGCCAGAAACGGAAGAAGTGCGAGGCAATCGGGTGCAGATCCAGCGCCCGGTGCGCCTGGTGGCGGTGCAGGAAAACGGTGACGCTGATCATGGTCACGTGCGTCATAGCCAGGGTAAACAGAACGGTCTGCCACCACGCCAGGTCCCAGGATCCATGGGACAACCATTCGATCGCTGCGTTCAACACAGCCCACTCAGGTAACAACATAGGGTTTTGAGTCTCTCAGGAAATAATATTTACCAGCCCGCGCGCAAAGCACGCCCCGACCTCAGCGCGCATTCTAAACCTTGCGGCCGAATTTGGCTATTCAAATCAACAGCAGGCAAAAAACGCTTAACGCGCGTCAATTCGACAGTTTCTTTTGCCAAACTGCCGCGAAAAATCCGTCTGTCGCGTGCCGGTGCGGCCACAAACGCAAGTACAGGTGGTCATCGGTACCGCCACTGCACAGCGCGGGGGCATCGGGCACTTTGAGCCCGGTGAGGATTTCTGCCACCGGCAGCGCTTCAAAATCGGAATGCGCTGCGGAAAAGGCCTGCGCAATGGCCTCGTTTTCCTGCGGCAGAAAGCTGCAGGTGGCATACACCAAACGCCCGCCCGCCTTGACCAGGCGCGCGGCACTCTCCAGTATGGCTGCCTGCTTGATCCCCATCTCTTCCACCGACTGCGGCGTCTGGCGCCATTTCAGGTCGGGATTGCGCCGCAATGTGCCCAAGCCCGAACACGGGGCATCGACCAGGACGCGGTCAATTTTTCCCGCCAGGCGCTTGATGCGGTCGTCGCGCTCATGCGCAATCGCCGCGGGATGCACATTGGACAGGCCGCTGCGGGCCATGCGGGGCTTGAAGGAATCCAGGCGGTGGGCAGAGGTGTCGAAGGCATAGAGCCGACCGGTGCTGCGCATCGCCGCACCGAGTGCAAGCGTCTTGCCACCGGCCCCGGCACAAAAATCGACCACCATCTCGCCACGCTTGGCATCCACCAGCAGGGCCAGCAGCTGCGAGCCCTCGTCCTGCACCTCGAAGTCGCCGCGGGTAAAGACTTCCGTCTTGTTGAGCGCCGGTTTGCCCGCAATGCGCAGACCCCAGGGGGAATAGGGTGTGGGGACCGCCTTGATCCCGGCCTGGGCCAGTTCTTTCTGAACATCAGCGCGCTTGGCCTTGAAGTCGTTGACGCGCAGATCGAGGCCGGCGCCCCGGTTGAGGCACTCCACCAAAGGCCAGAAGCCCTCGCCCACCTGGTCCCTGAGCGGCTGCACCAACCACTCCGGCAAATTATGGCGGTGGCGCTCCATCAAGTCGGCGGGATTGACCTTTTCGCATTGATCGAGCCAGTTCTTTTCCTGGTCCGTCAGCGCGCTGCGCAGGAAATCGCCGGGGCCGTAAAAGCCCAGGATCGCCAGGCGCCGCTCTTTCGGGCCGCTGCCCGAGGGCGCCAGGTGGTCAAACAGTTGCTTCTTGCGCAGCACCGTATACACCGTCTCGGCCAGCGTGGCCCGCTCGCGCGGACCCAAGCCGCGGTGGTCCCGGAAAAACCGGGACACTATGGCATCAGCGGGGTGGTCAAATTTGAGGGAAAGCCTGACCAGTTCGGAACAGGCATCGAGAAGCGCTTTCGGATGCATAGGCTAGGATTGTCCCATGCATGAATAAAGCCTGCCCGCGCTGGCCCCGACACCGCCCGGGCTCTACCGCCATTACAAGGGGGGCCTCTACCAGGTCGTGGGCACCGTGCGCCACAGCGAGACGCTCGAGCCGATGACCTTGTACCGCGCGCTGTATGGCGAGCAGGGGCTCTGGGTGCGGCCGGCATCGATGTTCCTGGAAACCGTTGCGGTGCAGGGCGTGGAACAGCCCCGCTTCACCCGGATTGGAGAAGGAAGTCAGTCCCAGCCCAATCAAAACCTGGGTCTCTAGCTACATTTTTTGTAGCAACTGGGCGATGGCTGCAGGATAGAGGAGGTGCTCCTGGGACAACACCCGTGCAGCCAGGCTATCTGCCGTGTCGTGCGCCAGCACCGGCACCACCGCCTGTGCCAGGATGGGGCCATGGTCAAGTTCGGCCGTCACCACATGCACGGTCGCTCCCGCGAACTTGCAACCGGCATCAATCGCCCGCTGGTGGGTGTGCAGCCCGGCAAAGGCCGGCAGCAAGGACGGGTGAATATTGGTCAGGCGCCCGGCGAATCGCGCCGTGAACCCAGGCGTCAGGACACGCATGAAGCCCGCCAGCACCACCAGGGCAGGCGCCTCGGGCGGGTCGAAGCGCTGGATCACTGCGGCCAGCGCTTCATCAAAGGCTTCACGGCTGGCAAATCGCTGGTGGTCCAGCACCTCGGTGGCGATGCCGCGCTCCCTGGCGTATGCCAAACCGCCGGCGTCGGCGCGGTTGCTGATGACGCAGGCCACCCGGAAACCATAGCGGTGATCCCACCCATCGCGCTCGGCGCTGCGAACGATAGCGGCCATGTTGGAGCCGCCACCAGAGATCAGGATGACAATATTTCTCATGCGTTCGGTCGATTTTGTCACGGCAAGGACAATAAAAAACGAACGATCGTGCTAAAAAGCGGTCTGGACGCAACCGTGGTCGCTTAACAGGAGATTTTCAATGGATTTGGCATTCACGCCGGAAGAACAGCAGTTCCGGGAAGACATACGCGCCTGGGTGGGCGACAACCTGCCACAGGACCTGGCGGAGAAGGTACACGGCTCGTTGCACCTGTCGCGCGACGACATGCAGCGATGGGCCAAAATTTTGGGCAAAAAAGGTTGGTTAGGCTACGGCTGGCCCACAGAGTTTGGTGGACCGGGCTGGAATTCCGTGCAAAAGCACCTGTTTGAAGAAGAGTGCGCCCTGGCCGGAGCGCCCCGGGTCGTGCCGTTCGGGCCGGTGATGGTGGCCCCAGTCATCATGGCCTTTGGCAACGCCGAGCAGCAGCAGCGCTTTTTGCCCGGTATTGCCAGCGGGGATGTGTGGTGGAGCCAGGGCTACAGCGAACCCGGCTCCGGGTCCGACCTCGCGTCGGTCAAAACCCGGGCCGAACGGGTTGGCAACAAGTTCGTGGTCAACGGCCAGAAGACCTGGACCACGCTGG
>Ga0007791_10000661_pt1 | contig 11408 bp, 8 predicted proteins | sample CryBogmetaGMA05M_FD_60368 | JGI IMG/M metagenome (GOLD analysis project Ga0007791, IMG submission 60368) | Freshwater microbial communities from Crystal Bog, Wisconsin, USA - MA0.5M | ecosystem: Environmental > Aquatic > Freshwater > Lake | place: Crystal Bog, Wisconsin, USA | collected 2009-07-06 | reverse complement strand
GTGCTGGTCTATGAACTGGGCTGGATTCTGAAATCCAACCGCTCGGCGGTAGCGCTGTGGTACAGCGCATCTATCGTGATGGTGCTGCTGGGCAGCGTTTTCGAGGTCATTGCGGCCGCCCTGGGGCTGCAGGGGCTGCTGGGCGTCATCAACAGCGTTACGGCGGCGCTGGCGTCTAGCCTGCTGACCGCACTGGCGATTGCCGAACAGATGCGGCTCGAGCATGCCCAGTGGCTGGAAGCGCAGGCCAAGTTGGCGCACACCTTCAAGGCCATGCCGATTGGCGTTTTCTCGCTCGATCCCCAGGGCCGGTTCCTGACGTTCAATCCGGCACTCGCACGCATGCTCAGCCCGCAGGCCCCCATGCCTGCCGAAGCCCACTGGCAGACCTACTTTACCGCCGGTGCCTGGACCCGGCTGCACCATCTGGTCCAGGACCAGGTCGATGCCGAGATCGAAGTGATGGGCAGGCCGCAGACAGGCACCGGCGCAATTCGGCGCTACCTGGTCAAGGCCACCCTGGCCAATGGTCTGATTGAAGGCTCGCTGCAGGATGTGACCGACAAGGCCAAAGCCATCGATGAGCTGCGCTTTCTGGCTACCCATGACCCCCTGACCAAAGTGCTCAACCGCAGTGGTATCGAACAGGCGCTGATCGGCCATCTGGCGCAGGCCCCGGCGGGCGCCACGGTTGCACTGGCCTACCTGGACCTGGACCGTTTCAAACTGATCAACGACCTCTATGGCCTGCGGGCGGGGGACCTGGTCTTGCAGCACGTGTGCCAGCGGGTGTCGCACATGCTGTCGGGGGACCTGCGCATCGGGCGGGTGGGGGGCGACGAATTTGTCATTGTGTTCCCGGACACGCCGATCGCCACGGCGACGGTGGTGTGCCGCGGCATCTTGGAGCGGGTGACATCCCAGCCCTACCGCATCGGCGACCAGGCATTGCATGTGCGCGCCTCCATCGGACTGATCGAGGTTGGCGCTGATATGCTGTTCAACGACGCCTTGTCCACCTCGGACCGGGCCTGCCGCGAGGCCAAGTTGGGTCACTCCGGCGGCCTCATGGTCTATGAGAAGAACTCGGCGGCACTGCAGAAGCACGAGGCGGAGGTCCGGCTGATTTCCGTTCTTGCCACGGCCGATGTGACCCTGAGCCTGCACCTGGAGATGCAGCCGATTCTCTCCTTGACGGCGCCGCACGAATCGCTGAACTTCGAGGTGCTGCTGCGCATGCGTGACAGCGATGGACATCCAATCAGCACCGACCGGATCATTTCTGCCGGGGAAAACAGCGGTCAGATGTGCATGATCGACCGCTGGGTGCTCTCCACCACGCTGGCATGGCTCAACGACAACCATGCGCGCATCGGCCTCGCAAAATTTGTCTGCATCAACCTCAGCGGCGCGTCACTCAATGACGAGAAATTCCTGAACGATGTCTATGAAATGCTGGAGCGCAACCGCAAGATCGTGGGAATGCTGTGTCTGGAAATCACCGAGAGCATTGCGCTCAACGACATTGAAAACACCCGCCGCTTCGTCAACCGGGTGCGCAGCTATGGCGCCAAGGTGGCGCTGGACGATTTTGGCGCCGGTTACACCTCCTTCAGCTACCTCAAGGAGTTCAATGCAGACCTGCTGAAGATTGACGGCAGTTTCATTGTGGACATGAACAAGCACCCGGCCAATGCTGCGATTGTGGAGGGCATCGTCAGCCTGGCCCGCAATCTGGGCATGAAGGTGATTGCGGAATGGGCGGAAGACCAGGCCACGCTCGAAGTGCTGGCCGAGATGGGTGTGGACTATGTGCAGGGCTTCGTGGTGGCGCGGTCTATGCACCCCGACCGTATCCTCCAGGCCGTGTCCTCGGTCAGCCTGGTGCGGGACGATGCCCTGCTGCATTACCTGAACCAGATTGGTGAACCGACCCTGGTGCAGGCACGGCTCGATCTGTTCCCTGAAATGCAGCCCGGCCAGATCCACTGACCGGCGCTCGCCGGCAGCTGGCGTCACTTTCTTGTCATGGGTCAAGCGTCCGGTCGGTGGCCGGGCGTAAGGTCGCTTCCTGGGCAGCACACCAGGACCTTTCCATGACAGACACAGACCATGACCGGCAGGCCCGGGACTGCATCCGCTTTTTCAGTGACATCGGCTTGGACGATGTCGCCCTGGTCGGTGGCAAGAACGCATCGCTCGGCGAGATGTACCGCGCGCTCACCCCCCAGGGTTTGCGCGTGCCCAACGGCTTTGCCATTACGGCTGTGGCTTACCGCGATGTGCTCGAGCGCGCCGGCGCCTTGCCGCGCCTGCGCGCGGCGCTGGAGGGGGTCAACCTGGCCAATGTGACGGACCTGGCGCGCAGGGCGGCGCTGGCCCGCGAAATTGTCTACGCTGCACCCCTGCCCGAGTACCTGGGCACGGCCATTCTGGCTGCCTATGCCCGGCTGGAACAGGAGTATGGCCCGACCCTCACACTGGCAGTGCGCAGTTCGGCCACGGCCGAGGATTTGCCGACTGCCAGTTTCGCCGGTCAGCACGAGACCTTCCTCCATGTGCATGGCGCGCAGGCGCTGCTCGATGCCGTGCGGCGCTGTTTCGCCAGCCTGTACACCGACCGCGCGATCGCCTACCGGATCGAGCGCGGTTTTGACCATGCCCGGGTCTACCTGTCGGTCGGGGTGATGAAGATGGTGCGCTCTGACATCGGTGCCGCTGGCGTGATGTTTTCGCTCGACACCGAGACCGGTTTTCGCGATGTGGTGTTCATCACCGGCAGCTTCGGGCTGGGGGAAAACGTGGTGCAGGGGGCCGTTGATCCGGACGAGTTCTATGTGCACAAGCCGACGTTTGACCAGGGCTTCCGGGCGGTCCTGCGGCGCAGGCTGGGCAGCAAAAAGGTCAAGATGGTGTACGCCGGTGGTGGTTCGCGGGAAACGACCCGCAATGTTCCGACCGACCGCAAGGAGCGGGAGCGGTTCTGCCTGAACGATGCCGATGTACTGACGCTGGCCGATTGCGCCATCAAGATCGAGCGGCACTACAGCAGCAAGGCCGGTGAGCCCCGGCCCATGGATGCGGAGTGGGCCAGGGACGGGCTCGACGGCCAGCTCTACATCGTGCAGGCCCGCCCCGAAACGGTGGCCTCACAGGTCACCGGCCAGGTGCTGGAGGAGTATGTGCTGGCCGGTTCCGCGCCGGTGCGCGTCACCGGCCGCGCCGTGGGAACCCGGATCGCCAGTGGGCGCGCCCGCGTGGTCGACAGCGTTGTTGCGCTGTCGGAGTTCCGGCCCGGCGAGGTGCTGGTGGCCGACATCACCACGCCGGACTGGGGCACCGTGATGAAAACTGCGGCGGCGATCGTCACCAACCGGGGTGGGCGCACCTGCCACGCCGCCATCGTGGCGCGCGAGCTCGGTATCCCAGCGGTGGTGGGCACCGACAGCGCGACCCGCAGCATTCGCACCGGCGATCTGCTGACGGTGTCCTGCGCCGAGGGGGATGTGGGTCGTGTTTACGAAGGGGCCATCGCCTTTGAAGTGCGGCACACCGACCTGGCTGCCATCGCGCGGCCGGCGACGCGCATCATGCTCAACGTCGGCGACCCGGACAGCGCTTTCAAGCTTTCGTTTCTGCCCAACGACGGCGTTGGTCTGGCGCGGATGGAGTTCATCATTACCGACACGATCAAGGTGCACCCCATGGCCCTGGTGCATCCTGAACGCGTCACCGACGCGCAGGAGCGCGCCGCCATCCTGCGGCTGACGGCCGGCTACGCCACACCTGCAGAATTCTTTGTTGAGCGCTTGGCCGAAGGGGTGGGCATGATTGCTGCCGCTTTTTATCCCAAGCCGGTGGTGGTGCGGCTGTCGGACTTCAAGACCAATGAGTACGCCAGTCTGCTCGGTGGCCGTGCCTTTGAGCCGCTGGAGTCCAACCCCATGCTGGGCTTTCGGGGAGCCTCACGTTATGCCCATCCGGCGTATGCCGAAGGTTTTGCCTTGGAGTGCGCCGCGCTGCGGCGTGTGCGTGAGACCATGGGCCTGACCAACGTGATTCTCATGGTGCCATTCTGCCGCCGGGTGGCCGAGGCTGCTGCAGTGGTGGCCCATATGGCCGCGTTGGGGCTGGCACGCGGCGCCCAGGGCTTGCAAATTTATGTGATGTGCGAAATCCCCAACAACGTGCTGCAGCTTGACGCCTTTGCCCGGTACTTTGACGGCTTCTCGATCGGATCGAACGACCTCACGCAGCTGGTGCTCGGCGTCGACCGCGATTCCGAAATGGTGGCCTTTGACTACGATGAGCGCGACGCCGGTGTCACGCAAATGATCGGCATGGCGATTGCCGGCTGCAAGCGCACCCAGCGCCATTCCGGCATCTGCGGCCAGGCACCCTCGGACTACCCGGAGATGGCCGAATTTCTGGTGCGTGAGGGCATCGACTCCATCAGCCTGAACCCCGACGCCGTGCTCAAGACCACCCTGCAGGTGCTCGAAATCGAGCGCACACTGGGTCGCACCCGCCAGCAGGTTGGGTGATTTCAGTGCGGTGCCGGCAGTCCGACGGTTTGCGCCAGCAGCACCTGGTGGTCGGCATCAAGCCCCATGGCCTGCGACAGCGCGCTGCGGTCGAGCCAGGCGCGTAGCACGGTCGCCAGACCGGCGCTGGCGCAGTACAGGTAGGCGTTTTGTGCCATGGCTCCGGCCGCTACCCAGGCATACGATTCGCGCTGGCCGGCCGGCACCAGCTTCATGCGGGAATGGTCCGCGACATACACCAAGTCGAGTGGCGCGCTATCGACAAAGTCCTGGTAGCCCGTGACGCGCCGCACATCGCTCGAACACACCAGATGCAGGGCATGCGGCGCAGGCGCGTAGCGGTACAGCGCGTGCGGCAAGGCAACGTACAGGTCGATTTCCTGCGCATTGATGGCCGAGGGCGCGGTGCGTCCCCCCACCGTGGGCCGGTTGATGCCTGCGACGGCCCATAGCAGCCCCGAGAGGGTTTCGGGGCTCAGCGCCTGCGGCAAAAAACTGCGCCCCGACTGGCGCTGCTGCAGCGCTTGCAGCAGCGGCATGCCACCCCGGGGCTGGACGGTTGCGAGCTCTACCACCGCCGGGGCGTCGCCCGGTACCGGCCGTGGGCGGTTGTGTCCGATCAGGCCGAGCGCGAGTTTGGTCAGTGTGTTCACGGTGCGGGCTCCTTCAAAGTGGGGGGTGGTGGGGGTGTGGTGTCGCGCAATTGGCGCCGCAGCACCTCCGGCGCGGTGGTTCCATGGCGCGCCGTCCCGGGTATCACGCGAGCCGCGCCCGAAGGTAGTCGACCACATCGTTGAGACACACCAGTTTGGTGTAGTCCGCCTCGGCAATCGTGACGCCGAACTTCTGGTGCAGCCCCACCAGGAAATTGAGCCAGTCCATCGAGTCGAGGTCGACCTGGCGGCGCAAGGGCTGCGCCGGGTCCAGCGCTCCGGCCTCGACCTCAGGCGCAATGGCGCGCAGGATGTCGAGCACCGGCGCGATCAGTGCTTGGCGTTCGCTGCCCACGGCAGGCTGCCCTCTGTGTCGGTGCTGCTGTCGGGTCCGCTGTGCGCCAATGCGTCAGGCCGTTGCAGCAGGTCACGCAACTCGGCAAGGAAGAGGGCGCCCCGGTGTCCATCGGACACGCGGTGGTCGCCGGCCAAGGTGGCTGTGACCAGCGGGATGGCCCGCGGTACGCCCCGCTGAACCCAGGGCCGCACACCCATGGAACCAAACCCGACCAGCGCCACCTGGGGCGGGTAGATTACGCCGAAGACCGATTCCGCGCCACCCTCGCCCAAGTTGGTGATGGTGATGCTGGGGTCACTCATTTCCGAGCTGCGCAGGGAACCGGCGCGCGCACGCTTGACCAGGTCTGCGAGTTCCTGCATCAGCAGTTCCAGCGGTTTGGCAGCGACATCGTGCAGTGCCGGTGCCACCAAACCGCCGCCGCGGAGCGAGATCGCAACGCCCGCATGCACGGTGACCGCAGGGACAAAACCACCATCGCGGTAAAAGCCGTTGAGTTCCGGAAAGCGCTGCAGCGCGAGCGCAACGGCCTTGATTTGCAGCACAGCCGGAAGGATGCGCTCGGTGATCGGTAGCGCCGCATTGTGCCGCTGCAGCCAGGCCGTTGCCGCATCCATGGGGATGGTCTCGCTCAGGTAGTAGTGCGGTATTTCGCGCTTGGAGCGGCTCATGGCGGCGGCAATCGCCTGGCGCATCGCCTGTAGGTGATCGGAGGCCGGTGCGGGCCGTGCGCGTGCCAGTGTCTCGATGTCGGCCCGGGTGACCGAGCCTTGCACACCACTGCCGCTTGCGGCCTCCGGGTCAATGCCCAGCTCCAGCGCCCGGCGCCGTGCCGACGGCGACACTGCATGCCGGGAGGTGCTCGGCACGGCGGCAAGCCGGGGGGCAATCACGCTGGGCGCGGCCGTTTCGCCGGGCTCGAGCAGGGTCGCCAGCACGGCGCCTACCGGGATTTTTTCGCCAGGCTGCACCCGCAGGGCACCGACCTGTCCGTCGTTCCAGACTTCCACGTCCACTGCCGCCTTGGAGGTGTCCACCACGGCCAGCACCTGCCCGCGTTTGACGCTGTCCCCCGGCTTCACGCGCCACTCCAGCAGCGTGCCCTCGTCCATGTCAGCGCCCAGCGAGGGCAGTTTGAATTCGATCATGTGCGCCTTCCCATCAAGGTCTGTGCGGTGGTGACAATGTCTGCCACCTGGGGCAGCGCCGCCCGTTCGAGGTGGCGCGCATACGGAATCGGTACCTCGGCGCAGCACACGCGGGCGGGCGGCGCGTCCAGGTCAAAAAATGCTTGTTCGGCGATGCGGGCCACGACTTCCGCAGCCAGGCTGCCCGAGCGCCAGCCTTCATCAACGACCACCACGCGCCGGCACTTGCGCACCGATGCCATCACGGTCTGGTCATCCAGCGGCCGCAGCACGCGCAGGTCCACCACTTCGCAAGACAGCCCCTGCGCCTGCAGCTCCTGCGCCGCCTGCAGCGCTTTGGGCAGGGACCCGCCGTAGCCCACCAGGCACATGTCCGTGCCGGTGCGGCGCACGCGGGCGCGGTGGATGTCGACGTCCAGGGCCTCGGGCAACTCTTCCTCGCGGTTGTAGAGCTGGGCATGCTCGAAGATGACCACCGGGTCAGGATCCGCCAGGGCCAGCCGGAGCATGCCCCGGGCATCTTCAACCGTGGCTGGCGCCAGCACGCGCAGGCCCGGCACGTGGGCATACCAGGCGTCAAAGCTGTTGGAGTGCTGGGCTGCGACCTGGCGCCCGGCACCGGTAGCGATCCGGATCACCAAGGGCACGGAAAACTGGCCGCCTGACATGTGGCGCAGCATGGCGGCCGCATTGACAATCGGATCCAGTGCCAGCAGGCTGAAGTTGACGGTCATGATTTCTACGATCGGCCGCATGCCGCCGAGCGCCGCCCCGACGCCCGCGCCCACAAAGCCAAGCTCCGACAACGGTGTGTCGCGCACGCGCTGCGGCCCGAACTCGGCGAGCAATCCCTTGGACACTGCATAGGTGCCGCCGTAGCGGCCCACATCCTCACCCATCAGGAACACCCGCGCATCGGCTTGCAACGCCTCACGCAGCGCTTCCCGGCAAGCGTCGCGGTAGCTCATGCGCACCCCGCTCATGCGTCCGCCTGTGCCGCCCGCACATCGCGCAACAAATCCGTGACGGGCTCCCAGGTGCCTGCCTGCGCGAAGGCGACGGCCGCAGCAACCTCGGACTGCGCCGCTGCGTCCGCAGCCAGAAAGCCCGCCTCGTCCAGCAGTCCCTGCGCCTTGAGGCGGGCGCTGAACGTGTGGATCGGTCCCCGGGTCTTCCAGGCCTCGATCTCCTGTTTGTCGCGGTACAGCTCGGGGTCGAACATGGAGTGCGCCCGGAACCGGTAGGTCAGCAGTTCCACGAACACCGGGCCGCCGCCGCGCACCTGCTGCGCAGCGCGCTGGACGGTCTCGTGCACCGCCACCACGTCCATGCCGTCCGCCTGCAGCGCTGGCATGCCGTAGGCAGCGGCCTTGGTGCACAAATCAGTCTGGGCCTGCGAGCGTGCCAGTGCCGTGCCCATGGCATAGAGGTTGTTCTCGCAGCAGAAAAGCACCGGCAGCTGCCATAGCGCCGCCAGGTTCATGGCTTCATGGAATGCCCCTTCCGCCATGGCACCCTCACCGAAAAAGCAGGCGGTGATGCCGGGACGCCCCGCCATCTTGTCGGCCAGCGCCAGGCCGACGGCCAGCGGCAGGCCACCGGCGACGATGCCCTGCCCGCCATAAAAGCGGCAGGCCCGGTCGAACAAATGCATGGATCCGCCCCGGCCCCGCGAACATCCTTCCTGCTTGCCGAACATCTCTGCCATGATGGCCTTCATCGGAATGCCGCGCAGCAGCGCATGGGCATGCTCACGGTAGGTAGCCACCGTGTTGTCTTGCGGCAGCAAGGCGCGCAGGGCGCCGGTGGCGACGGCCTCTTCGCCGATGTACAGGTGCAGGAAACCGCGGATCAGCTGCTGGCCATAGAGTTCGGCGGCCTTTTCCTCCATGCGCCGGATCCGCAGCATATCGGTCAGCACGGCCAAGGCCAGGGCCGCGTTCCAGGGCACGATTCCGTCCGGGGGGGCCGCAACGCCAGTGGCCGTCATGCGCCAGCCTCCAGTGTGGAGGTGTCACCCTCGGCCAGACCGAGCTCGCGCGCCTTGAGCAGCCGGCGCATGATCTTGCCGCTGCGCGTTCGGGGCAGGGTGGCAAGAAACGCAATGTCCTTGGGCGCCACGGCAGCACCCAGGCGCTTGCGGGCATGGGCCATCAGTTCCAGCCGCAAGGCGTCACCCGCAGTGAAGCCATCCTTGAGCGAAACAAAGGCCTTGACGACCTCGCCCACCACCGGGTCGGGCTTTCCGATGACCCCGGCCTCGGCCACAGCCGGGTGCTCCATCAGCGCGCTCTCCACTTCGAACGGACCGATCAGGTGGCCGGCAGATTTGATGACATCGTCGGCACGGCCGACAAACCAGTAGTAGCCGTCTGCATCGCACCGCGCCAGGTCGCCGCTGAGATAGAGGCCGGCGCTGAAGCATTTGCGGTAGCGCGCCTCGTTGTTGAGGTAGCCGCGAAACATGGAGGGCCAGCCGGCCTTGAGGGCCAGCTCGCCTTCGACATCTGGCGTCTCGATGACCCGCAGCCGTGGCGGCTCACCCTCGCCCTCGAGGTGTTCTACGATGCAGGCTTCCACCCCCGGCAAGGGCCGGCCCATGGAACCCGGCTTGATGTCGAACGCAGGCGTATTGGCAATCATGATGCCGCCGGTTTCGGTCTGCCACCAGTTGTCATGGATGGGAAGACCCAGCACCTCCTGGCCCCACCACACGGCCTCCGGGTTGAGGGGCTCGCCGACGCTGGCAACGAAGCGCAGTGCGGGGCGGCGATGGCGCTGCACCAGTTCCGGCGCAGTCTTCATCAGCATGCGGATGGCGGTGGGCGCGGTGTACCAGACCGAGATACGCTCCTGCTCCAGCAACCCGAGCCAGCGCTCGGCGTCAAACTCTTCCCGGTCGATCAGGGAGGTGACGCCATGCAGCAGCGGTGCAATGATGCCGTAGGAGGTGCCGGTGACCCAGCCCGGATCGGCCGTGCACCAGTAGCGATCCTGCGGGTGCAGGTCCAGCGCGAAGCGCCCGGTGGCGTGGTGGGTGACCACGGCACCGTGCACGTGGATGGCGCCCTTGGGCGCGCCGGTGGTGCCGCTGGTGAAGTGCAGCAGCGCCGGGTCTTCGGGCTGCGTGGCAACACAGGCGAAGGCGTCGCTGGCCGCAGCCATCAGCGTGCGCAGGTCCAGGGTGCCGGGCTCGTGGGTAATGCCGCCGTCCTCAGCCACCAGCAGCACGTGGCGCAGCGTCGGCATGCTGGCGCGCATCGGCCGGACTTTGTGCTGGTAGATCAGGTCCGTGGTCACCAGCACCTCGCCGGAACCCAGGTTGATGCGGGTGGCCAGGGGTTCCGGGCCGAAGGCGGAGAACATGGGCGTCACCACCACGCCTGCCTTGAGTGCTCCAAGCACGGCAATGTAGAGTTCCGGAATGCGCCCGGCCATCACGAACTGGTGCGCGCCACGCACCACGCCCAAGCTTTGCAGCACCGCCGCAAAGCGGTTGGTCTGGCCGGCAAGCGCGCCATAGCTCAGTTCCTGCGCGGGCCCGTTGCGGGCGACGAAGCGCAGTGCCGTGTGGTCGCGCAATGCGCCTGCGGCATGCCGGTCCACCGCTTCGAAGCCGATATTGAGACCCCCGCCGGGCAGGCCCTGCAGCGACTGGCGCGCCTGGTCCCAGGAAAAATTACGGCGTGCGGCTTCGTAGTCGGTCCAGTTGGGTGGCAGCGCCAACGCCGACACGTTTTTGGGGATTCGGTTTGCGCGTAGCATGCGTGGGCCCTAGCTCCGGTGCTTGATTTCGCGGTCGCGCGCGCCCACGACTCCTGCGGTCAAGGTGGCCAATTCGCGCGTGAGCAGCACCAGCACGTCTTCCATGGTGACGATGCCCACCAGCCGGTCCTGGTCATCGGTGATGGCCAGGCGGCGCAGTTGGTGGCTGTTCATCAGCGCTATTGCCTCGGTCACATCCATGGTGGGCTTGGCCAGCACCAAATTGACCGACATGATGTCGCCGGCCGTGAAGAGGGCGGGGTCCAGGCCCTCGGCCATCAGCCCGAGCACCAGGTCGCGGTCGGTGATGATGCCGATCGGCTGGCTCTTGTTCTGCGCATCGACCACGACCAGGGCGCCAACATGGTGCTTGCGCATGACCTGTGCAACGACCAGCGCCGGTGTGTCGGGTTCGACCACGGCAACCACGGACGTGGCGAAGTCACTCAGTCGTGTGCTCATGCAGGGCCCCCTCAAGCGCTCAGGTATGGAGGTCCGAGGATAGGCGCGTGGGTGTGGCCGGTGTTGATCGAAGTCAACCCGGTCCGTGTTTGCCGCGCCCGCAACGGCAGGGGCTGGCGGGCAGCTAGCGGCGCATCAGACGGAGCGCAACTGGAACACCGGCAGGCGCTCGCCGACCTGGATACCGCGCGCATTGCGCAAGCTGGCCGCACGCCAGGGCGCCAGCAGTGCCCGCTGCGCCGCATCGAGCCAGCCGAGCTGCTCCAGCACTTCCACGCTGGCCGCAAACAGGGCCGGTTTGTTGCCATCGATCACCTTGATGGCAAAGGCCTCGCGCCGGCTCTTGCTGGCCACGACCTGCACGCCATCAGCGCCGACCTTGCTGACCCAGTCGCCCCGCCCGGCACGCATGAAATCCAGGTCGTTGCGCCCGGTGCCGCTGACCATTTCCGGGAACGCCGTCATGGCCTGCGACAAC
>Ga0007791_10000660_pt1 | contig 11410 bp, 9 predicted proteins | sample CryBogmetaGMA05M_FD_60368 | JGI IMG/M metagenome (GOLD analysis project Ga0007791, IMG submission 60368) | Freshwater microbial communities from Crystal Bog, Wisconsin, USA - MA0.5M | ecosystem: Environmental > Aquatic > Freshwater > Lake | place: Crystal Bog, Wisconsin, USA | collected 2009-07-06 | reverse complement strand
GAGTGAGGTCGACCTTGAACCGCTCGCGCAGCATGTCGACGACGCCGTGGGCGTCGCGGTCCCCCATCCACAGATCGTAGAACTGGTTGACTAGCTCGATCGTCTCGCGCCGCGGCGCGACGCGGCCGTCGTCGTGCTTGCCGAGGTACAAGTCGTCGAGCGACCAGGTCATGCGCATTGGCGCAGCATGGGCTTGAGAGGAGGAAGAGGAGGGAGAGGGGGCGGAAGAGGACGACGAGGGGAAGGACGAAGAAGAAGGGGGCGGGAGACGGTTCTCGTTCGACGAAGGCGTGGCGGGTCCGAATAAAGGGGGGAACGACGGCCGACGTGTGTTGTCTGCACCACTCGACGAGGGCGAAAAAAAGTCGTTCGACGTCCCGGGACCGAAGGACGACGACGGAGCGACACACAGCATCGAATCGATCTTTCTTCCTTTTCCTCCTATTCTCTCTTCCTATTTCCTCCTCCTTCCTTTCCTTCTTGCTCGTCGAACGATTGATTGATTGGAGAAAGTGCGTCGGTAGAAAACAAGTAGAACTGAACGTCCCGGGCACAGAGAACAGCTTAATTGATGAGCAAACTAGCTCGAATCTTACTGAATGTAAGGTGCTTATTTAGAGTCACTCAAACTGAGGCGCCGAATAGAAGATATATAAAAGTAAAAATGAAGTATTCTAAACGAACTAATGATTGAGAATGAATGAATAAATTTATGATAAATAGGTAGTAATGAAGAGAAGAAATGGTCCAAAACTCTTCTTCCTTTAAAAGGAAACGGCGGTCGAAACAAACTTCCACGTCGAAGAAACGAACGAAGAGGTCTGTATTGACCAGCCAGTCAAGCACCTCTGCAGACCATCCAAGCACCTCTGCCGATCTTCCTTCTTCTGCCACTTCCTCCTTCTTTCCCCCCTCCTCTTCGCCCTCCACTTCGTTCTCTTCCTCCCACCCGTCGACGCCCACCCCGATCGCCATCATCCCACCCACCTCTCCCTCTCTTCTCTCTATTCCGCAACCTCTCCCCACCGACAACGAAGTGCGCGTCCACTTCACCGCAGCGCAACTCGAGAGCATCGCTCGCGCCGTCGTCGAGGCGGCGCCCTCGACGCTCGTCGCCGCGTCGCTCCTCTCCTTCCTGCGCGCGCCGAGGTGCTCGCAGTGGGACTACGCGTGGGCGCTCGTCCTCAGCAAGTTCGACTCGTTCGAGCTGCTCGTCGAGCACTTCTCGAGAAACGGGTATCCGAGATGTGAGATCCGCAACTTGGCGCGGCCGTACGATTGCCACCCAAAGGTCGTCGAGCTCGGATTCGACGACTCGGACCTCGACGAGGTGAACGTTCGACTCAGAAGGATGGCGATGCCTAACGAGCGGGAGATGAAGGTGCTCCTCGCGGCGAACCTCGTTCGGACGGTGCAGAAGCAGCCCGAGCACAATCGCGTCCTCACGATCGATTACGACTACTGGACAGAGCAGGCGTGGCGGAAGGGCGGTAAGAAGGGGAGTGGGAAGGGGAGTGGGAAGGGGAGTACGGAGGGAAATAGGAGTAGGAAGGACAGTAGGCGGGGACGCGTGAGCACGTCGCACGCGGAGACGGGGAGTCATATGGAAGAAAACCAAGTTCAAAGAGACGAAGACCGATTCGGGGGGATCGAGGACGTACTCGGCCACTTGGCGCACGCGTACGCGTTCGTGAGGATGACGTTGTATATCAACCTCTTCGACGTACGAGAGCACGCGTCGTTCTCGCCCAGCAGGCTGATGCGGAACGTCGTCGACGTCGTGAGGGCAGCAAAGCCCGGGGGAACAGGATGTTCGATCAACATCTCGTTCATTATAAAAAAACAGTTTGTTGCGACTCAAGTTGTGGCAACGGGTCCGGTGCTCGGCGTGCCGTTCAAGTTTGCGATCCCCTCGCGCAATTTCCTTCGGTCTGGCACTATCGAGTACGACGACGATGTCGTATGTCCGATATAAATAGTATACACAAGGAAGAAAGAGGCGTTTCATCAATAAAAAAGGCCGTCAATTCATTTGATTTGTCAAATTCAAATTCACTTTCACATTCAAATGTGGTTTACTTTTTAAACTTGGTATTTCATGGTGGTCTGTTCTTCTTCCTCCTCTTCTTCCTCTCCCTCCTCTTCTGCCCCCCCTCCTCCTCCTGCCCCTTCGCCCTGCACCCCGCTCCCCGAGACGTGGACGGCGTTCGCGCACCTGGTGCCGCTCTCGTTCGACGGCGCGACGCCCTACAGCTCGAGCGTCGCAAAGCTGATGGAGGTCGGCACCTGTGAACAGTGGGCGCAGCTCGTGTGCCACGTCGCGGGGCCGGAGAACTTCGTCGAGCGCAACGTGCAGGTCCGAGTGCGGAAGCACGAGTCCAAGTCCAAGTTGCACGACGAGGCTTCTGCTACTACCACCACTACTGCTGCCGCTACCACTGCTGCTGCTGCTGTCACGTCGACAACCCTCCCTGCTTTATCATTCTCGGCTCCTTCCAGCTCGTCGATGCGGGTGGTGTGCGGCGTCAGCTTCTTCCGCGCGGACGTCGAGCCAGAGTGGGAGCACCCGGCGAACGTGCGCGGGTGCACGCTCACCGCGCGCACGCCGGCGCGGATCACGCGCGCCGAGGCGCGCAAGCTGTGGGTCGACGTCGTGTGCGACTGCGGTCGCGGCGCGGTCGACGACGCGGTCGTCGGCGTCCACTTCGTACAGAAGTGGAGTGGCACCGCGCCGCTGCTGCGAGTCGACGTGTGGCTCAACACCAGTTCGAACGTCGACGTCGAGCGCGTCAAGAAGCTCGGGTTCAAGATGTGGGGGCTCACGCTCGAGCGCGCGGTGCGGCGCGGGATGAAGGAGGTCGTGTGCAAGGAAGCGGGGAAGGAGGGAGGAAAAGAAGGAGGAAAGGAAGAAGGAAAGGAAGGAGGAAAGGAAGGAGGAAAGGAAGGAGGAAAGGAAGGAGGCAAAGAATCATTAACAGAGGAAAATGTAGGGCTTCAAGAGGGAGGGGGGGAAGGAACAGAGAGAGGAATGGAACAAAATATGGAGGAGCGGAAAGACCACGACGACAAAGTGGAGAGGACAGAAGAGAAAGAAAACGACAAACGAGAGAGTACAGAGAAACATGACGGCCGTGGGGTAGAGGGGAAGAACAGACAGAGAAACACGCCGAGTAAGGGAGATGAGAGTGTCGCAGCAAAGACGAATAACGTTGGTAGCACGACGACGCCTAGAGACGGAAAAAATGCGAGGCGAGGGGGGCGCACTCACGGCAAAAAGGAAAGCAGCCAAAAGTCTGCACCGCTCTCAAGTCCGAGCAAAGAAGGCAGGAAGCCTCCGGAACACTTTCGCCCTCCGGGCAAACCAATTTCAAACTCGTATGTGACAAAAAAATAATTATTCAATTCAATAAAATAAATAAAATTATTGTAATCTTTTTTGTTCCATGAGTTGTTATTTACTCACTCTAGCTACCGGTAATATCTATAGAGTCATTCAAGCCTTCTTCCCTCTCTTTCCCTTTGTGGGGCTGGGGGCAGGCGGTGAAGCTGGAGTTTTCTCTTCTTTTTCGGCTATTGGAGGAGGCGGCGGTGTTTGAAGAGGTGGAACTGCGGCTTCAGAGGTAGAAGGAGGTGGAAGCACTGCAGAAGGGGACGAAGAGTCGCCGACAGCAGACGCATCTTGCTCGGGATGCACGGGCTCCTCCCTCTCATCCTCATCGTCGTCCTCCTCTTCTTCACCTTCTTCCTCATCGTCGTCCTCTTCCTTCCACTCGTCTTCCTCCTCCTCCTCCTCTTCGTCGTCGTCGTCCTCCTCTTCCTCGTCCTCGAGGATCGCCTTGACCTCGTCGGCAGGCACGTCGCAAAGCATCATCCGGCGGTACTGAGCCGACGAGAACACCTGTTGCTCGTAGAACTGAGTCTGTCGACGCGTCCGCTTCCCAGTAATGATGTTGCTAGGATCTATGCCATCGAGATCTTTCTTGATCGCCTCCTCACTCACGACCTTCTCGTCATCCAAAGCATCGTCGTCCTCTTCCTCTCCTTCCTCCTCTCCTTCCTCTCCTTCCTCCCCCTCTTCCTCTTCGTCGTCCACGATGAAGTCGACGAGCGATCCGGCATCGTCGTCATCCTCCTCCTCCTCTTCTTCTTCGTCATCGTCGTCTTCTTCCCCCTCTTCCTCGTCATCTTCTTCCTCGTCGTCGTCGTCGTCGTCTTCCACTACGACTCTTCGCTTCTTCTTCGGGCTCTGAAGGGGACTAGTAGCCTTCTTCTCGTTCTTAAGGGGAACGACCTTGTTCTCGGTCTCAAGGACGCTAGCCCTTTCCTCCTCAGGCTGAAGGACATTATCCTTCTTCTCCTCGTCCTCCTTCGAGAGTGTGGTTGACTCTATTACCACTGAGGAGTTATCTGCTGCTGCACTTGCAAGAGCAACAGAGCTCTTCACCTCGCCCTCCTGCTCTTCTTTTGAGGCATTTTGTGCGCCTTTCCCCCCCCCCTCTTTCTTCTTCCTGCCCCCTTCCCTCTTCCTTTTTGAGGGAGAGGCCTCAGTTGACTGAGGTTCGACCGTTACCGGAACACCAATATCCTCAGCCTCCATCTATCTCTTAGCGATGAGCAATCACTAACTAACTATTCAGAAGCTTGCCGACATGCATACCTTGTCTACACTACTTTGATTCTATTCCTCCTCTCGTCCTCCTTTCGTCCTCCTCTCATCCTCCTCTCATCCTCCTCCCTTCTTCCTCCTTTTTTCGGAACATTTTCCATTCCAGGTGCGGTCGAGGCCGACTTGGCGACACTCGCGCGCCTACTCGACCTTCGAGATTTTTTTTCCCCCCACTAGTCTCAACACACAATCCCCCTTCCCCTCTCTCACCAAACCAAGCTTTCTCTCCCTCACTTACCCAAACTCATGTCTGCCGCAAACTACGACCTGATTGCCCAGGGCCTGATCGACAAGTCTCTCACCGGCAACCCCACAATCACCTTCTGGCGTTCCACATGGAAGCGACACACGCGGTTCTCGATGGAGTCGGTGAGCCAGCCGTTCAACACCGCGACCAACTTCGGAATGGAGAGCCAGATCACGTTCAACCGCGTGGGCGACATGATCTACTTCCTCTACGTCCACGTCGTGCTCCCGGGCATCGTCGCGTGCGACATGAAGACGGAGAACTGCCCGGGGATCACGAGCGGCGGCCAGTTCCCCGTGTTCATGGACGGCGGCGCGGCGTGCGCTCCGTGCGCGCGCATGGACGAGGCGGCGCTGATGGAGTACCTCCCCGCACACTACAACGAGATGAGCCACGAGGAGCAGCTCGAGGCGCTGCGCGAGGCAAAGGACATCTGGCGTCGCGAGAAGTACGGCGCCGGACGCGAGCTCGGTTGCTGCGTCGACGGCGACGACTGCCCCGAGCACACTTGCGCCGAGCTGAACGACACGTGGTGCCACTACTGCAACGACGTCGGCCACTTCCTGCTCGCCAAGTCGAAGCTGCTCATCGGCGGACAGCAGATCGACCAGCTGTGGTCGACTTTCCTCTTCTGCTGGGAGGAGCTCACGGGCAAGAGCGGCCGCCGGCTCACCGAGCTGACGGGACGTCGGTACACGCGGTCGCAGCTGATATGCGACTCGCGCGAGGAGCGCGACCTGTACATCCCGCTGCCGTTCTACTTCACGCTCCAGTCGGGCTCGGCGCTCCCGCTCGCCTCGCTCGCGTACCACGGCGTCCAGCTCAACATCGAGTTCGAGCGACTCGAGAAGCTGATCGTCGTCTCCGGCTCCCACGTCGCCGTCCGCCACGCCCGCACCGGCCTCAACCTGACGCCGAACGACCTGCGCGCCGACATGGAGATCACCTACGTCTACCTCGACCAGGCGGAACGCGACATGTTCTCTTCGTCCCACTTCGAGCAACTCGTCGTTCAGACGCAGTACCTCATTCGCAACGAGTCGAAGCAGGTGTGCCGCATCCCGCTCGCATTCAACCACCCGACGATCGAGCTCATCTTCGGAATCAGGCGGCAGTGCCAGGAGCGGTGCAACAACTGGGGCAACTTCTCGGGCGTCGACGGTCGCGACCCAATCACCCACGCCGAGCTGCTTCTCAACACGTCGTCGCGATTCGGAAAGAAGCCCGCGCTCTACTGGCGTGGCGTGATCCCCTACGAGCGTCACTCGAACCTGCCCGAAGCGTTCATCTACTGCATGTGCTTCGCCCTCAACCCCGAAGCCTCCCTCGAACCCTCAGGCTCTTGCAACTTGTCGCGCATCGACAACATCGAGCTCGTCCTCGACATGCAGTCTGCACTCACGAACGAAGCGTACAACGTCTTCTGCTTCTCGCGCTCGTGGAATCTCCTACGCTTCCGGGAAGGTGTGGGGGGCTTGTCATTTAATTGATGGAATTTGTTGCGTTTCAGTGAAGGGGATGGGGCGGGGCGGTGGTTGTGTGTGTGTATTCTTGGCGGGAGGAGGGAAAAGCTTTACTTACTTTTTTTTGTTCAATTTTAGACACAGTGAGTCGCCCCATCAACGCAAATGAACGTCTCACGCCCCACAACCAGACCTCCGTGGGGAATCGAAGTGTTTTTGAACCTTGTGACAACGAGCGTGCGCAACGTCGACGACTCGCTCTCTTCCTTCTACTACAACGGACAGTTTGTGGCCGCGTGGCGCGACGACTCGCTGTGCTACGGACCCTTTCCTCCAGGATATCTGCAAGGCACTTTTGGTCACGGCACTGGCCGGCCGTACACGTCAGGGGACAAGTACACATTCGACGACGACGGTCGGGTGAGCAACTACTCGTGGCCCTTCGACGTTGCCGGACCAACCGTAACTCTCGGAGTGGAACAACTCGTCCAGTCGACCTCGACTTCGCCGCAGTTGACCTTCTTCGTCTTAGTCGGCATCCCACACTTCGTACCCGCCGAGAAGGTGACTTCTACCTTCTTCCATGGATCATCAATCCCGTCGCCCCTTCCGTGCTTCGTCGTCGGTGTCGGAACGACGTCGGGGACATACTCAGCGTCGCAAGACCTGAGAAACTTCCCGTCCGACACGCATATGCTCTCGATCCGATACTACAATCAGCAGTACGCAGTCGACGACATGTCGTTCGCGCACGCTTCGAGCCAAGAGTCGACGAACTTGACCGGCGAAGGATTCACACTCACGTCCACGTCGACGCAAGTATCGTCCGAACGGATCGCAGACATAGCTGTATTTTCCACAGTGACAAAGACGATCGCAATCACGCGGGACTCGACGTTGTACGTGCAGCGATTCGTTGTCCCGCTCACGCTCGTGCATCTCATGCTCATATGGTCGCACATCCTCCCCATAAACAACAGCGCTCGAAATACCTCGCCAGTTGCGGTATTCGCGATCACGGTCTCGTTCGTCTTCGTCTACGGCCAATCGCTCCCATTCTTCGCCTACCAGACACGTTTCGACTCGTTCTTCATGCTCTGTTACTTCAACTGCTTCGTGGTCAACGCGGCGAACTTGCTCTTCGTCGTGAGGTGGAAGCGGTACGCGGAAGCGTTCGAAGCGACCAAGGCCAGCACGGCCATATCCAACCTCGGGATCAACGCAAAGTCGATACGGAAAGTCGCAGCATCGTTACGCCTATCGAGAGTGCTCGTAGGCACGGAAGAAGAGAAGAGCAATGAACGAAGCTCTTCGTTAGCTTGTGTCGACGAAGGAGGGCAGAGAGTGACAAACGTAGGTCGTGAACAAAGAAGGCACACACAGACGGGTAAGAAGTACATTGTCGAGACGAGTAGCAGCACCACTGGCGAACAAACGAATGAGTCGAACAGAAGGGAACCACCTTGGAAAACGAATGAGTCAAATAGAAAGGAACCTTCTTGGACAACCAACCTCGGAAAACCGAGAGAAAAGAACAAGAGAAAGATGATACAAAACTTAGGGCCGCAGCTACTGTATGACCTCGCATTCACTGTGTTGTTGAATGTTGCTTTCGCCGTTGCAACAGCCTCAATATTTATAGGATAAAAAAGGATTCAGAACGCATACATTCAGTGGTCTAAAGGTTTATGAAACAGGCTCTTACTTCTCCAAGATTTTTTTTTAAAATACCTTGTTTTAAAGGGTATCGACGCATTTCCTTCTTTGTACGCAAAAACAATTAGTATGAATCAGCACGTGTTCGACGATTCTCGTTCTTCTACTAGTGTTTCTTCAACAAATGTCTATAACGAAAAATGTCACACTGTCACTACTTGTCCACTCGAAAGTTCTTCTACTATTACCACGTCTTCTCTTGTGATTGCCAAGGGATGCAACCGTCCGTCGCACATGCAATACTTGTCCGTCCAAGTCGACGACAACACAGAAATCAGAGACGCACATCCACATACATAACTAGAAAAAAGAGAACTACATTCAAAAAAACCTTTGAGTCGGAAGAACCTTTTCAACACATCTATACTACTGACGGATCAATTACAAGTTAGCTTGCATTTATTCCCTGCTTCAAAGCGACGCGAGTGCACATTGCGACAAAGTCGTCCAGTAACATGTCCTTCTTCATGTAGTTGCAGCACGAACAACACGGGAACGAATTCGACAATAGGTACCCTTTCTTGTTGTCGCGCCGGTCGACACCGAGCGATCCCCATACGCCGCAGAGGTAGCACGTGCCGTGACGAAGCTTGAAGTGATCTTCTTCCGTAAGCTCGAATTCCAACTTGGCCATTTTGCGTTTGAACATTTCTTCGTGTTGTTCGAAGGGAATAAACTTGACTCGTCCGTGTACGTCAATCATCTTCTTCAGCGACTCGAATTTTTTTATCAAGTTGGCTTTCTTCATTTCAACACTTTTCTTGAACGACGTGTAAGACAACCCATTGCGTATGACAGTTTTGCCTATTTTGTAAACCATTTTTTTGGAATTCGGTATACCTTCGTTTTGGTACTTGGACACGTTCGTACACGCACGGTAGAAATCGTCCACCTCGAGTGAGCATCGAGCCATGTTGCAAGGGCGACAGCATGAAACGACACCTTCGTCGGTATACGCCTTCGCATGTGGATCGAGTCGGTCCGCGCCTAACAATAGTGCAGTCGTATCGATGGCGTCGCAGTGATAGCATCGTGCGTCCGGAGAGAATATCTTGGCCTCGCGTTCGGGCGTAAGCTCATATGCGAAGCCTCGTTTTGCAGCACTCCACTTCGTTATGCTCACACGTATCTTGAAGCGATGTGATTTATTGTACTCGAACGACTTCTGCACTAACTTGTCTCGCAATTCGGGATCGTCAATGCGGTGCTGTCGCAACTTGTAATTGCACCAATCTCGATTATCTAACTTCCACTTTCTCCGAACCGCCTTAACGCGGTCGAGCATCTCGTACTGCTTGCTCTTCTCCTTTCTACCGCTAGTCTTTTCGTGTCGACGAATCCGCTCGAGTGCCAACTTGAAGTGTCGCTTGCAAATTCCTCTCCGGACTTCACATCCCCGCGTTCCATTGTAGTCTTCGATCCCGAGGTCGTCAATGGGGTCGAATCGAAGCTCTTCTTCGGTCGCGACGTGGCCGCCTCCACCGGGGCACCAAAGATCTCCTTGCGCCTCTGCTCTCTCCTTCCTCTCTTTCCGCCTCTTATCGACAAGGCGACTGCGGCGCAACTTTTCCTCCTTCGATATGTTCTTCCACCGCTCGCGCGCCTTGGCATTCTCCGACTCCTTGTGTTCGTCCACCCATTGGGACATGTATCTGTAGATAAGTTCAAGATAAAGTGCTTAGAAAGAATCACGTTCAAAACATAAATAATGAGGTGGAAATAACTATACGAACGAGTACCTGCGATTATTGAGCTTCATCAATTCGAGCGCGAATTCAAACTGGTCTTCGGACGCGAATTGGTCACGACGCGGCGTAACGCAGTTGCGATATCGGCCGTCCTTGAACGAGAGCGAAAGGATCATCTCCGGGTCTGTCTCGCTCGCGAGTGCAAGGTACGCTTCGTCTTTCTCGAGTCGCGGGAGTTCCTTCAAGAGAAGAAGGAATGAAATAGTTAGTTAGTAGAAACAGACGGGCGGGCACATGATCTATCTATAATGAAGCGTCATTCGAGTCAAGAGAACAACAATTCTAGAATAAATATTTTTTTATTGCACCTTGGTGACGTCGCGCTTGTTCTTAGGGTCGTGTTCGACCGCGACCGCGAAGAACTGGACTGCCGTGTCGAAGATCATCTTTGAAATAAGCTTCTGCTTCTGCGCGACGGCTTCTCGGCGCGCGCGCACCTTGCACTGCTTGCACACACGTATGCCAGTCTGCTTGTTGTACAAGTAGCACTCCGACGGGTAAAGCAGTCGTCGAGCGGGGAGATTGGACTTGGCATTGTCGAAGTGAGTCGGGTTGTCACACAGCAACATGCGACTCGCGAGAGCTTCGGCAAAGACTTTCTCGTCGGAAAAAAGTGAGGGCGACGGGGTGACGAGGCACGGACGACGACCGGTCTGTCTCCACGTTTCGACCTGCCACTTTGCGTCGACGACGACCCATTCGGGTGCAGACTCGTACTTGGACTTGTCGACCGCATTTTGAATAATCGTCGCGTCTTCTTCTCGAAGGGGAGAGGACGGATGAAGAGCGAAGGCCACAGCGGAAGAAGAAGCGCTCACAGAGGAAGACGAGAAAGGAATATCTGAAGTGTTAATCCACGACGAGGATCCTGCTTCTTCTCCTTTTTCTTCTTCTCCTTTTTCTCCTCTTCCTTTCCCTCCTTTCGCATTTCTTCCTCCACCTCCCTTCCCTCTCCCTCGCTTTTCCTTCGGTTCTGATTGTTCTTTTTCCTTCCCCCACTGTGGCCGAGGACACGACTTCTTCTTCTTGGTGGAAGGTTGATCTTCAGCAGGCTGTTCTTGAAGCGTGTCGTCGTCATCGACGCAGGGTCGTTTGCCGTTCGGTCGTGTCGGCTGCATTTGCAATCGAAGGGTTGAAGTGATTGACTGGCAGTCGAACAATAGCAACTCTAGAATGAATCAATACATGTATTGGTTGAAGAAATGTATATCCAGAATGAAATGAATGTTATGAATAAAATACTTTAAAGTGAATTGAAATCACTACGATCAGTTCAATTTTTTCTCGACCCATTGAAATCAATCGACCGAGCGAGTGTCTGTTTGTAATAGCTACTATCTGAACTCACCGCCCTCAGTCAGGATGCCGCCGTCGAAAAAAAAGCAACCACGCTCTCCGTCGTCGCCTTCGTCCCCGCGCCGTCGTCGCACGTCCAAGTCCAAATTGAAGGCAAATATTCCGGCGGTCGAATCGTTCGACCCGTACTTCTTACCTCCTCCTTCGACTGGATCCGGGCCGTCATCGTCTCGGGATCCCTTGCCTTCCTTCTACCCTCCCTCCTCTCCCCACC
>Ga0007791_10000658_pt1 | contig 11430 bp, 10 predicted proteins | sample CryBogmetaGMA05M_FD_60368 | JGI IMG/M metagenome (GOLD analysis project Ga0007791, IMG submission 60368) | Freshwater microbial communities from Crystal Bog, Wisconsin, USA - MA0.5M | ecosystem: Environmental > Aquatic > Freshwater > Lake | place: Crystal Bog, Wisconsin, USA | collected 2009-07-06 | reverse complement strand
CCGGAAACGGCGGCGACGACCGCGGGCATCCGGGCCCCGGTGTGGGGATCGACGTAGGCGTCGTGACGGAAGCCGGCCTGCGGCACCACGTCGAGCTGCCAGCCCGGACGCACGGCCTCGGTGAGCGTGAACCGGCCGTAGCGGCTGCGGGCGAGGTGGGCGTCCATCGCGGCCCCGTCGGGCTCGGCGGGCTTCTCGTGGACGGCGGGAACGGCGCGGAGCACGGGGCCGGCGGGGGGCGTCGGGGCGGATTCTTCGAGAAAGCGCATGATGGGTCGCGGGTGACGAGGAAGCCCCCGGCGGGTGCCGGATCGGCTGGATACCTCAAACCTAGGACACGTTGGCGCACCGTGCGGCGGGACCGGCCGGCGAAACCGCCCGAAACCCGGGCCCCGCGGGCCGCCGCCGGGCGGTCGTTGCCGTCGGCGGCGGCGCGGCCCCATAATCCCCGGCTTTTCCAGCAAGGAGTCAGAGCCTCATGGACGGGAAAATCGTCGCCACCGGCATCACGTTCGACGACGTGCTGCTCGTTCCCCGGTTTTCGGCGGTCGTCCCGGCGGACGTCGACGTGCGGACGCGGCTCACCCGCGGCATCACGCTGCAGATCCCGATCGTCAGCTCCCCGATGGATACGGTCACGGAGAGCGAGATGGCGATCGCGCTGGCGCAGGAGGGGGGCCTCGGCGTGATCCACAAGAACCTCCCGGTCGACCGGCAGGCCGAGGAGGTCGACAAGGTCAAGCGGAGCGCCAACGGGATCATCATGGATCCCGTCACGCTCCCCCCGACCGCCACCGTCGCCCGGGCCCGGGACGTGATGGATCAGTACAACATCTCGGGCGTGCCGATCACGACGGAGGATCGGCGGCTCGTGGGCATCATCACGCGGCGCGACCTCCGCTTCCTCGAGAGCGGCGAGACGCCCATCGCGGAGATCATGACGAAGTCCGGGCTCGTCACGGCGACCGGCAACGTGTCGCTCGACGAGGCCGAGAAGATCCTGATGGCCAACAAGGTCGAGAAGCTCCTGCTCGTCGACGGGCGGGGGCTGCTCACCGGCCTCATCACGATCAAGGACATCGACATGATGAAGCGGTTCCCCAACGCCTGCAAGGACCGGCAGGGCCGGCTCCGGGTGGGGGCCGCGGTCGGGGTGTTCGACTACGACCGGGCCGCGGGCCTGATCGCCAAGGGCGTCGACATGCTGGTCGTCGACAGCGCCCACGGGCATTCGGCCAACGTGATCGAGACCGTCGCGGCAATCAAGAAACGCTGGGAGATCGAGGTGGTTGCGGGGAACGTGGCAACCCGGGAAGGCTGTCGCGATCTCATCGAGGCTGGCGCGGATGGAGTCAAAGTCGGGATAGGTCCCGGGTCGATCTGTACCACACGGGTCATCTCCGGCGTCGGCGTTCCCCAGATCACGGCGGTCTGGGAGGCGGCGCAGGAGGCGGCCCGTGCCGGCGTGCCGGTGATCGCCGACGGAGGCATTCGCTACTCGGGAGACATCACCAAGGCGATCGCCGCGGGAGCCCACGCCGTCATGATCGGCGGCCTCCTCGCGGGTGTGGCGGAAAGCCCCGGACAGACCGTCCTCTACCAGGGACGAACGTTCAAGGCCTACCGCGGCATGGGATCGCTCGGGGCGATGGTCCAGGGATCGAGCGAACGCTACCGGCAGAAGGCGACCGGCCGCGGCGGCGACAAGTTGGTTCCGGAGGGAGTCGAGGGAAGGGTGCCCTTCAAGGGCCCGCTCAGCGTGTTCGTCTACCAGCTCGTCGGCGGCCTGCGGGCCGGGATGGGCTACTGCGGCACGCGGACCATCGAGGAACTCAGGACCGACGCCCGCTTCATCCAGGTGACCGCCGCGAGCGTCCGCGAGAGCCATCCCCATGACATCGTCATCACGCAGGAAGCCCCGAACTACACGGCGGAGCACGCCAAGCCGGAGTGACCGGCTCTCGGCCGTGGCCTGGCTCGCGGCGGCCGTCGCGGCCTGGCTGGCCGCCGCCCCGGCCGGCGCCGAGGGCTGGCGGACCTTTCTCAAGGCCCCCGAGGTGGCCCTCTGTGCCGTGGCGCCCGTGCTCGGCGCGAGCGACGAGGAGACGGGCGGGGTCGAGTTCGCGGGCGAGGACGCCGCCGCGGTCGAGACCGTCGCGGCCGCGGATGCCGAGCGCGATGCGGATGCCGCCGAGGACGACACGCCGGCCCGCAAGGAACCCTGTGCGGCGGAGTCGGGCGACTGCCGCGCGGCCCTCGAGCGGCTCCGGAACGACAAGCTCGCCGACATCGGCCTCGACATCGCCGTGAGCGGTCGGCCCGGCAACGACTACCCGTGCGAGTGCCGCCTCGAGGGGGAGACGTTCGAGCCGCGGCGGTTCGCCACGACCACGTTCACGTGGAAGGCGGCCGGCTACTGCCACAAGCCGCTCTACTTCGAGGACTGGCAGCTCGAGCGGTACGGCCACTCGCATGGCCCGCTCGCCGACCCCTTCTTCTCGGCGGCCCACTTCTTCACGACGCTGCCCGTGCTGCCCTACAAGATGGGCGTCGAGCTGCCGTGGGAGTGCGTCTACCCGCTCGGCTACTACCGCCCGGGCGATTGCGCCCCGTGGATGGTGCCCGCCATTCCGATCAGCTGCCGGGGCATGGCGGTCGAGGCGGCCACCGTCACCGGGCTCGTGTTCCTGCTGCCGTAGCCTCGCGGCGGCGACGCCGGCGGGCCGTCAGAGCCCGCGACGGGCGAGGAACGACGCGACCGCGGGGTGATCGGGCAGGTCGCCACGGGTGCGGATCGCGTCCACGACCTTCACGAGCTCCGCCCAGTTGAAGGCGCGGATGTCGTCCTGGTCGGGGCGATCCCACGTGCGGTCGTCGCCGATGTGAAACGTGAGGTGCAGGTCTTCGTACTCGCGAAACCGCGTCGCCGTGGCCGCGAGGTTGATCTGGAGCACGCGGCCGATCCCCCCCTGCCCGATCACGGTCCGCCCACAGACGAACCGGGGCGTGACCTCGCGCCGCCAGACGAAGCAGTCACGGCCGCCGTGCGGGCTGCCGACCTGACCGAACATCAGCGGCAGGTCGGCGACGACGGTGTAGTCCTTGGAGATCGTCCGCCGGTTGATCACGAGCGCGTCGTGCCCCTCGTCGATCATCGCGGCGAGCGCCACGTAAAAGAACGGCAGCAGGGCGATGTCGACGTTCGTATAGACGAGATAGTCGGCGTCGGATGCGGCGTGGAGCCGATCGACGATGTCGGCGATGAGCGGCAGCTTCCGCGGCTTCGCGAACGTGCCGAAATCGAGGAGCGACCGCTCGAGGTCGGGGGTGGTGCGAAACCCGGCCGGCACCGCCCCCCGGTCCTCGGCGTATTGGGCCGTGAGCAGGTCGACCTCCACGCGGCCCGCGGCGGCGTCGCGGGCGAGCCGCATCGTCTCGAACGTGACCGGCTGGGCCACGCCGAGGTCGGAGTCCGGCGGCACGAGCACGGGGTTGACGATGTGGGCGATGCGCATGGTCATGGATGGTTCACGGCAACGCGGGCCGTCCGTCCGCCGTCAGCGGTGATCCTCGAACTCGTAGCCGAACCGCTCGATGTCGCGGCGGTACATCTCCGCCACGCGCCGCCGCGTGGCGTCGTCATAGTAGCGGGAGTAGTGCTCGTGCTCCGTGGTGTTGACGCGGTAGACGGGCTTCGGCGCGACGCCGACAACCGAGCAGATCCGCCGCACCGCGTCGTCGAGGTCCTCCATGCGACCCACGAGGTCCAGCCCCTCGGGCACGTAGGCATCCTGCGGCTGCCAGTGGTGGTTGGCCCGCCGGGCCGCGATCTCGACGAACTCGGCGAAGTCGGCCACGGGCGCGGCGTGGAGGGAGGCGAACTGGCGCTTCCGCAGCTCGCGGTGCTCCGAGCGGCAGAAGAAGACGAAGTTCGAGATCATGCGGTCCCACGGATTGCGGACGACCGTGAAGCTGAAGTAGCGACGGCCCGCCGTCGGGTTCCGCATCGAGAACGCGTTGTCGTCGTCGAAGAACTCGCGGCGTATGTACGAAGACGCCGCCTTGGGCACGTCGTGGTAGACGAGCCCCAGGTCGTCGCGCACATAGGTGAAACTGTAGCGGCCGGCGTCGCTCGCCGACGGACACTCGCAGAAGCGGCTCTCGCACGGGACGCGCTCGCGGGCGATCCGCCAGGCATCCACCGCGGCGGGGGCGAGGAACGCGTCACTCACGGCACGATCTCCGCGGCTAGCGCTTGCGGATCGAGGCGATGTAGGCGTATCGCCGCGCGACCGACTCGAACGTGACGTCGCAGCGGCCCGACGTCCCCAGCGCCGCCAGAGCGTCGTGGACCTCGGGTCGGTAGTGCACGTGGAAGAGCGACAGCCAGCGCTTGAGACCGGCCGCGAACGCCTCCGGCAGCTCCTTCTGGTCCCAGAAATCGACGATCAGCAGGCGGCCGCCGGGCTTGAGGTTGGCGAGCGCCGCCTCGATCGCGCCGGGCCACGTGGGCACCATCGAGAGACAGTAGGAGAAGAAGATCGTGTCGAAGGGCTCGTCGCGGCCGAACATCGTCGCCGCGTCGAGCTGCTCGGCGAGCCCCTGCCGCAGCCGGATCCGCTCGTGACCGCCGGCCGGGACGCCCGCCCGGGCGATGCTCCTGGCGGCGGTGTCGAGCATCTCCTGCGACGCGTCGAGGCCGCACAGGAGCCCCGGCTCGGGCCGCCGGGCCAGCTTGATCAGGTTCCGTGCCGTCCCGCAGCCGACCTCGAGCGTGGCGGTGCCGGCGTTGGTGGCGATCTTCGCCAGCATCCGGTCGCGGCCGAGCAGGTAGTAGGCCCGCGTCAGGTCGTACACGTGCCTCGTGAGCCGGTACATCCGGTCCATCGCGGCTGCCGGGTCGGCGGCGGTCTCGCTCATGACGCGGCTGCGTCCGTCATCTCGTAGAGATGGAACATCCCGTAGATCGCCGACCGGTCCTGGAGATGGAGTTCGCGGGCCAGTGCGGTGTTGGCGCGGAACCGGGCCATCGTGGCCGGCGAGAGCGCCTTCTCGATCGGGGACAGCTCGCCGGCGGTGCGAAAGATGACCCTCGTGTGCGGGCCGCCCACGCGGGCGATCTCGGTCCAAAGCTCGTCGATGACCGGCGGCGGCATCCAGTCCTGGCTGTCGAGGAGCACGAAGCAGTTGAGGCTGCCCTGCCGCTCGTGGCGGATCTGGTCGGCGAGCGACGCGACGTGCGTCTCCACGCGACCGACCACCGCCTTGATCTTCTCGTAGTTCTCCCGCTTGAGATAGTCGGGAAGCGCCCTGCGCCCCTCATGGTCGTAGCGGCGGCCGAAGGCCTGCCAGGTGAAGTAGTTGTCGTCGAGCGGGAACCCGCAGCCGAGCCGGCGGAGCCGCTCGCGGTACATGTCGAAGAGCTTGCTGCCGTCGCCGTCCTGCTCCTCGAGCATCGCGGCGTGCTGGCTCGGCGGGATGCCGAGGCTGTAGACGGCCACGGGCTGACGACCCATCCAGCGCACGAGCCGGTTGTTGAACAACGGGCCGAACCGCTCGTCGAAGATCCGTTCCTGCTCCGCCACGCTCCGCGCCCGCAACAACTCCGTCGGGTCGCGGCCCATGCGCCGGGCGAGGCCGTGGGTGACGCGAAAGAACTGGCCGAGCTTCGCCTTCTCGTAGAGCCCGGTCTTGAAGTAGTTGATGCGCTTCGGGCCGACGGTCTTGCCGGGCCAGTCGGTCGACTCCCAGAACGCGCGGGTCTGGGGATCGAGCCTGTCCCGCAGGTAGCGCTGGTAGTTCGGGACGTTGGCCGGATGCCGGCCGTGGCCGAAGAAGTTGTAGAACGACTCGTAATCCGGCAGGTGTTCGAGGGCGGCGAGCTTGAGCCGCGTCAGCGCCATGTGGTTGGCGTTGAGGTCGATGGCCACGATCCGTTTCGGCTCGTGCACCAGATAGTTGAGGACGTTGCAGCCGCCGCTCGAGATCGTGAGGATGCTCGAGTCGGGACCCATCCGCAGGGCCGTCGCGTCGACCCGGGGATCCTCCCAGATCTGGTTGTAGACGAAGCCGCGGAACCAGAGCGTGAACATCCGCTCGAGCACGCCCCGCTTGCTCGCGAGTTTGTTGTGATGCACGGCCTTGCGGAGGCGGTGCGTGTTCGTGTGGCCGGAGGCGGCGGTTCTCATGGGACGGTCCTGCGGGGCCGAAAACGCCCGGGAAAAGGCACCCCGAGAATGTAGCCGACGCCCGCCGCCCCCGTCGATGCCGGAGGCCACCGGGCCGCGTCGTCAGGGTGTGGCGACCGCGGGCCGGGCGGCCGGCGGGGCCACCGCGTCGATCCGCTCCACGAGCGATCCGACGGCCCGCCGCAGTTCGGCGGCCCGCGCCACGATCACCTTCTCCGCCGCGGCGAGGCGGCCGCGGGTCCGGTCGAACTCCGCCTCGAACGCCGCCGCCGTCTTCTTCGCCGCGGCGGCATCCCGCGTCCACGACTCGAGGTCCTCGGTCAGCTTCGTCTGGCGATCCCGGGTGACCTTGATCTCCTCGTCGATGCTCTCCCTGCTCTTGCCGAGGCTCTTGATCGACTGCTCGAGGCTCTCGATGTCCTGCCGCAACGCGGCGCGCAGGCCGGCGACGCCGTCGGCCGTGATGCCGGTGTCCACATCGCCGCCGGCGCCGCCGCGGAAGATCCGCGCCCCGTGCATGGCCGTGCGGGCGTCGGCGAGCGGGCGCCGGTAGCGGACCGACTCGATCTCGACCGTGCCCTTGCCGGCGAGATCGAAGGCCGTCTCGAGGTCGAACTCGGCGACCTCGTCGGTCTCGAAGCTCCGCTTGGCCTCTTCGTCGACGAGTGCGTCTTCTTCGACCAGCTTGACGGGTTCCTTGAACCGCACCTTCGCCCAGTAGGTGCCCGGCGGCTCCGCGCCGTCCGCCAGCCGCGTGCGGATACGGTCCCACTCGTCCTTGTCGGTGATCGTCTCGCCCTGCTCGCCCTCGAGGTGCTTCTCGACATCGGCGAGGTAGCCCTCGAGCTTGTTGATCATGGCTTCGACCTCGTCGATCGGCCGCCTGGCGACGGGCACGATCACGCCCTCGTCCCCTTTCGCACGGTCGGTCTTCATGAACGCAAGCCAGCGATCGGCCGGCAGGTTCTCGTACACCGTCACCGCGTCGTAGTTCCTGCCCCAGACCTCGGTGTCGTACGGGTCCCGCGGCTCCGTCTGCACGACGGTGAGGACGTGGCGGTTGGAGGCCGCGTCGAACGCCGCCTCGCGCACGAGGAACTCGCCGAGGTACCGGCCGCCGTCCTGGGCCGGCACGTCCTCGAAGAGATAGACCATCGATCCCGGATCGAACGGCGGCGCCGCCGGTCTGGCGGGCTCGGCCGGCGCCGCGTCGGCCGCTTCGGCCGGCGGCGCGGCCGCCGCCACGGGCACCTCGACCTTGCCCGCCTCGCCGTCGGACTTGGGCGGCTGGAACGCCGCGTTGCTCCACGACCTCCCCCGCCAGGTTTCGATGCGATCGAGCGCCCGCTGCCAGCGGGCCCGCTCGTCGGCGAGCTGCACGAGCGACTTCTCGCCGGGCACCTCCTTGAGCCGGCTGCCCGCCGCCGGATCGGGCGCGAGGGCATCCCGCTGCCGGGCGAGCTGCACCTGCTTGGCCCGCACGAGCGACGTCCACGACCACTCGTACGCCGCCATCCGCGCCGCCACGTAGAGATAGCCGACGGACGAGAGGAGGACGAGGAACGCGGCGATGACCGTGCCCCAGCTCCACCGCTTGTGGCCGACGCCGAAGGCGACGAGCCCCAGGATGAGCACCAGCGCAATGAGTGCCAGCAGCACGTAGTTCATGAACATCCCGGCGCGGCGGTCTCGGCACGACGGCACCGGGCCGGTGCGACCGTCACGACCGTCACGGTCGGAGTATATCGCTCCCGGGTGGACCACCGCCCATGGCTATTCGTGCCGTGATCGCCGTGATCTTGAGCCACCCCGCGGGCCGCGTTGCATCCTGTCGACGCCGTACGGCCGCATGTCGCCGCCGGGCGACACCCGGCCGCGTCCGCCGGAACGGGCGCGGGGGGCGGAATCGCGGTTTTCGCCCCGAATCATGCGATCAAGGGGCATCCCGCCGCCGCCGCATGCCCGTTGGCATCGCACGTGCATCGTCATTGGCCGGCGACCCTCCTGCGGTGCCCGTGCGTCCTGCGCGGGCCGGGAGCGTCACGACACGCCGGAAGACACCATGCGGCACTCCGTCAAAGACACTCGCGACCCGCGGCGCCAGCCCGTTCGGCCCCCGAAGGCGAGCAAGCCCGCCAAGGGACAGGCCCCCCGCCGCCCGACCGCCGCGATCGACGATCCCATCCGGCTGTACCTGCTGCAGATGGGAGGCATCCCGCTCCTGTCGCGCGACACCGAGGTCGCCCACGCCCGCGAGATCGACCGCTGGCGGCGGCGGTTCCGGCGCACGCTGCTGGCCAACGACTTCATCCTCGCGGGCGCCCTGCAACTGCTCGAGCGGGTGCGGGCCGGCACGCTGCGGCTCGACCGCACGATCGAGGTCTCGGTCACCAATACCGGCGAAAAGAAGCGGCTCCTCCGCCGGCTCGGCCCGAATCTCGAGACGCTCCGCCGGATCGAGCAGGAGAAGGCCCGGCTCTTCCGCACGGCCATGTCGCGAAGCACGCCCCTCGAGGCGCGTCGCGCCGCCTGGAGGCGGCTCGTGCGGCAGCGGAACAAGGCGGTGCGGCTCGTGGAGGAGATGCACCTGCGGATCCAGAGGCTCCATCCCCTCCTCAAGCAGTTGCGGACGATGGCCGAGCGGTACGACGCCATTCGCGAGCAGGCGGCCGCCGCCTCCTGCGACCAGCGAACCCGCGGGCCGCTCCTCCTCGAGCAGCGGCGGATCCTCCTCACCACGCGCGAGAGCCGGCGGACCCTCGAGCGTCGGCTCGCGCGACTCGAGGACTTCCAATACCGCTACGATGCGGCGAAGCGCGACCTCGCCGCGGGCAACCTCCGTCTCGTGATCTCGATCGCCAAGCGGTACCGCAATCGCGGACTCACGTTCCTCGACCTCATCCAGGAGGGCAACTCGGGACTGATGCGGGCGGTCGACAAGTTCGAGCACGCGCGGGGATTCAAGTTCTCCACCTACGCGACGTGGTGGATCCGGCAGGCGATCACGCGGGCGATCGCCGACCAGAGCCGCACGATCCGCGTGCCGGTGCACATGGTCGATGCCATGGGCCGGATGCGGAACGTGTCGCGGTTGTTCCTCCAGGAGCACGGCCGGGAGGCCACGCTCGAGGAGTTGGCGGAGAAGTCGGGCCTCCCGGTCGAGGAGACGGAGTGCATCTGCCGCATGTCACGCAGGCCCGTGTCGCTCGATCAGCCCCTCGGCGAATCCGAGGAGGGGGCGGTGGGCGACTTCGTCCGCGATCGGCGCGACGAGGACCCGCTGCGCGACGTCAACCAGCAGTCGCTCCAGGCGTCGATCGCCAAGGCCCTCGACGGGCTCACCTACCGCGAACGGGAGATCCTCCGGCTGCGGTTCGGGCTCGCCGACGGCTACAGCTACACGCTCGAGGAGGTGGGCACGATCTTCGACGTGACCCGCGAGCGGGTCCGCCAGATCGAGGCCAAGGCCGTGGAGAAACTGCGGCAGCCGGTGGGCAGCGTCGATCTCGCCGACTTCGTCGACGACGCGACGGTCGAGCGCTGGCGCGGCTCGGAGGTCGGCCGCAGGGAGGCGCTCCTCGAACCCGTCGGGGCCCACTGACGGCCGTGGGCCTGCCCGGCCACGGATGGCTAGGCCGACTTCGCCTCGTCGAGCGCCTGCTGGAGCTTCGCCTTCGGCTGCACCCCCATGAGCTGCTGCACGAGCCGGCCCCCGCTGAAGATCATGATCGTGGGGATGCTCGCCACGTTGTACGTCATCGCGAGCCGCTGGTTGTCGTCGACGTTCACCTTGCCCACCTTGAACGTGCCGGCGTTCTCGACCGCGAGCTCCTCGATGACCGGGCCGATCATCCGACACGGGCCGCACCACGGCGCCCAGAAGTCGACGAGCACGGGAACCGAGGAACTGAGCACATCGCTCTGGAAGTTGGAATCGGTGAACTCGAGCGCGCTTCCCATCGTTGGCATCGACTCCTGTGGAAGAACCGGTGGACTTTCTCGCGGCCGCCTGTGCGATACGATTGTCACGCAGGGTTCCGGCGGGGCGGGCGACGCCCCGCACCGCGGCCGCGAAGTATAGCCGCCCCGCCGCCCCGGCGTCCGTGCCGCCCGCCGCGTCCCGCAGGATCGCCCGCCATGCCGCCCCCCGGAGACACGCCCCGACGCTGCTTTCGCGTGGAGCGGTCGGCCGCCGGGGGCGTCTGCGCCGGAGTCGGGCCGCTCGCGTGGGATCCCGCCGCCGCTCCTGACGACGAGGTGGTGATCCGGGTCGAGGCCGCGGGCTTCAACTACAAGGACGCCCTCGCCGCGACCGGCCATCCGGGGGTGATGCGGACGTCGCCGCTCGTGCCGGGGATCGACGCGGCCGGTTTCGTGGTGACGCCGGCCGGTTCCTTCGCCCGCGGCGACGCCGTCGTGGTGACCGGGAACGGGATGGGGGAAAGCCGGGACGGCGGGTTCGCGACGCACCTGCGGATGCCCGCGGCGGCGGTGATCGGCAGGCCGCCGGCGCTCGGCGCCGCCGACGCGATGGCCCTCGGCACGGCCGGCCTGACGGCCCTCCTCGCCTGCGACCGGCTCGAGGCGCTCGTCGACCCCCGTCACGGCCGCGCCGACGACGCATGGCTCGTCACCGGCGCCAGCGGCGGCGTGGGGATGCTCGCCGTGATGACGCTCGCGGCGGCCGGCCACCGCGTCGTGGCCTGTTCGCGCAAGCCCGCGGCGCGGGAGTCGCTACTCGCCTGCGGGGCGGCGGCGGTCGTGTCCCCCGAGGAGGCCGTCGATCCGGCGACGAAGTCGCTCGCGAGCGGCCGCTGGGCCGGGGTCGTCGACACCGTCGGCGGCCGCCTGCTGGCCGATGTCCTGCGGTCGGTGCGGACCGGCGGCGCGGTCGCCGCGATCGGGATGGCGGGTGGCGCCGACCTGCCCACGACCGTCCATCCGTTCATCCTCCGCGGCGTGACCCTCGCGGGGATCGACGCCGCCACCCAGCCGGATCAGGCCGACCGTCGCACGCTCTGGACGAGGCTCGCCGAGGCCTGGCCGCGAGTTGCAGGCCGCCTCCGCGTGACCCGCATGCCGCTCGAGGGCGTGGCCGACTGGGCCGACCGCATGCTGCGGGGCGAGACGCTGGGCCGTGGCGTCGTGATCCCCGGGTGAGCCCTGGCGGCCACCGCCCATCGACAGGTCGACACGTCATGTCCCGCCACTCCATCCATCTCGGCGCCGCCTGGGAATCGCC
>Ga0007791_10000657_pt1 | contig 11431 bp, 10 predicted proteins | sample CryBogmetaGMA05M_FD_60368 | JGI IMG/M metagenome (GOLD analysis project Ga0007791, IMG submission 60368) | Freshwater microbial communities from Crystal Bog, Wisconsin, USA - MA0.5M | ecosystem: Environmental > Aquatic > Freshwater > Lake | place: Crystal Bog, Wisconsin, USA | collected 2009-07-06 | reverse complement strand
GTGTTGAAGGGGTCACAGGGTGAGCTTTGGGGCTGGGATGATTTACCCGATCCATCCACCCGAAACAGGCCCACGCATGACCGCGCAATGTACTGAATTCCTGCATTTCCAGGGCGAGACCCTGTCCCTGTGCACCAACCCGCTGGGCGACTACCTGGAGGCGGCGGGCAGCCCGCTGAAGTTCTATTCCACCAGCACCGCCTGCTGGCGTGGCTATGTGGGCACCTGGGCGATTGAGGGCGGCAGGCTGTACCTGGTCAAGCTCAATGGCTGTGTGCGGACGGCCTCCGGCATTGCGGATGTGAACCTGGCCAGCCTTTTTCCGGATTACCCCGATGGTGTGTTTGCCCACTGGTTTACCGGACAGTTGCGCTGCCCCAAGGGCGCCTTGCTGAAGTACGTGCACGGTGGCTACAGCAGCAGCTACGAGCAGGACCTGCTGATTGACGTGCAGCGCGGCGTGGTGGTGCAGGAGCGCCTGGTGGTCAATGGCGCGGCCGAGCCGGGTGCCAAACCGGGCTACGCCATGGCCGGCTTCACCCTGTTCGGACGCGACCAGGATGTTTGATATGCGCCACCTCAGTGCCTTGGAGTGGTGGGGCGTGCACCTGCGCATGCTGACCAGCCCGGCCCAGGCAGAGCAACTGGGGGAGGTGACCGACCCGCTGGGCCGGGCGCCGGCTTTGCCCTTTGGGCATTTGCATTCCGGGTGGCGGGCGTTTTTGGGCAAGCAGGAAGCGGCGTACTCGCTGTGGTACTTCGAAGTGCCCGATGGGGATGCCGCACATGCCCAGCGCCTGCGGTACCGCGGTTTTGCCTGGGTGAAGGCGCGCAAGGTGCAGGCAGAATTTATCTTTGAATGGGGTTGATGCGCGAAGCTGCCAGAATGCCGGATGGCAGGGCCGCGAGGCCCGACCCCTTCACCATCCAAAAACCAAGGCAAGCCCATGCAGTATCCCGACACCCAGCTCTTTATCAACGGCCAATGGCGCGATGCGCTCGACGGCAGGACACTGGCCGTAGCCAACCCCGCCACGGGCGCGGCCATCGGGCGGGTGGCGCACGCGGCCAAGGCCGACCTGGACCTGGCGCTTGCCGCCGCCCAGAAGGGGTTTGAGGTCTGGCGCGACATGCCGGCCGCAGAGCGCAGCAAGATCATGCGCCGGGCTGCCGGCCTGATGCGCGAGCGCGCGGCAGATATTGCGCAGGTGCTGACACAGGAACAGGGCAAGCCGCTGGCCGAAGCCACCACCGAGGCCATGGCGGCGGCGGACATCATTGAGTGGTTTGCAGAAGAGGGCTTCCGGGTGTATGGGCGCATCGTGCCCTCGCGTGGCAACCTGGCCTTGCGCCAGATGGTGCTCAAAGACCCGCTGGGGCCGGTGGCCGCGTTTACGCCGTGGAATTTTCCGATCAACCAGGTGGTGCGCAAGGTGGGTGCGGCACTGGCAGCGGGCTGCTCCATGCTGGTGAAGGCCGCAGAAGAAACCCCGGCCGCACCGGCCGCGCTGGTGCGGGCGTTTGCCGACGCCGGCATTCCGCCGGGCGTGCTGGGCCTGGTGTACGGCGACCCGGCCGAAATTTCGAGCTACCTGATTGCCCACCCGGTGATCCGCAAAATCACCTTTACCGGCTCTACCCCGGTGGGCAAGCAGCTTGCTGCCATGGCCGGCACGCACATGAAGCGCGCGACCATGGAGCTCGGTGGCCACGCGCCCTTCATCGTTGCCGAAGACGCCGATGTGGAACTGGCCGTGAAGTCGGCCGGCGCAGCGAAGTTTCGCAACGCGGGGCAGGTGTGCATATCGCCCACCCGCTTTCTGGTGCACGAGAGCATCCAGGGCCAGTTTGCGGCGGCGCTGGCAAAACACGCGCAGGGGCTGCAGCTTGGCGACGGCCTGGCTGCCGGCACGCAAATGGGGCCGCTGGCCAACCCACGCCGGCTGACGGCGATGGCGGAGTTCACGGCGGATGCCGTGCAGCAGGGCGCCACGCTGCTGGCAGGCGGCGAGCGCCTGGGCGACAGCGGCAATTTCTGGAAACCGACCATCCTGGCGGACGTGCCCCGGGGCGCCAAGGTGTTCAATGACGAACCGTTCGGACCGATGGCGGCGATCCAGCCCTTCAACACGCTCGACGAGGCCATTCAGGAGGCCAACCGCCTGGCCTACGGTCTGGCGGGTTACGGTTTTACCCGGTCCCTGAAGACGGCGGACCTGCTGGCGCGGCGCGTGGAAGTTGGCATGCTGTGGATCAACACGCCGGCCATGCCCTCGGCAGAGATGCCCTTTGGCGGCATGAAGGATTCGGGCTATGGCTCCGAAGGCGGGCCCGAAGCGCTGGAGGCCTACCTCAATGTGCGCGCTGTGGCCGTGATGAACGTGTGACCGGAGAAACGGCCCTGCCGTTTTCGCCGGAGTAAGCCGAAGCCCTGCGCCGGGCGGTCAGTTGGCGAAGGCCGCAATGCCGGTCTGGGCGCGTCCCAGGATGAGGGCATGGATGTCGTGGGTGCCTTCGTAGGTGTTGACCACTTCGAGGTTGACCAGGTGGCGGGCGACGCCGTATTCGTCGCTGATGCCGTTGCCGCCCATCATGTCGCGCGCCATGCGGGCGATGTCCAGCGCCTTGCCGCAGGAGTTGCGCTTGAGGATGGAGGTGATTTCCACCGACGCGGTGCCCTCGTCCTTCATGCGGCCCAAGCGCAGGCAGCCCTGCAGACCCAGCGCAATCTCGGTCTGCATGTCGGCCAGCTTCTTTTGGATGAGCTGGTTGGCCGCCAGCGGCCGGCCGAACTGGCTGCGCTCCAGCGTGTACTGGCGGGCGCGCAGCCAGCAGTCTTCGGCCGCGCCCAGGGCGCCCCAGGCGATGCCGTAGCGGGCGCTGTTGAGGCAGGTGAACGGGCCCTTGAGGCCCTGCACCTCGGGGAAGGCGTTTTCTTCCGGGCAGAACACGCCGTCCATCACGATCTCGCCGGTGATGCTCGCGCGCAGTCCGACCTTGCTGTGGATGGCAGGTGCGCTCAAGCCGGCCATGGCCTTCTCCAGCACGAAGCCACGGATCGGGCCGACCTTGCCGGACTCGGAAACCTCTTTGGCCCAAACCACAAACACGTCGGCAATCGGGCTGTTGCTGATCCACATCTTGCTGCCGGTGAGCTTGTAGCCGCCAGGCACTTTGTGGGCGCGGGTGGCCATGGAGGCCGGGTCCGAGCCGTGGTCGGGCTCGGTCAGGCCAAAGCAGCCGATCCATGCACCGGTGGCGAGTTTGGGCAGGTACTTCTGGCGCTGGCCTTCGGTGCCGAATTCAAAAATGGGCAGCATCACCAGCGAGCTTTGCACGCTCATCATCGAGCGATAGCCGCTGTCCACCCGCTCCACCTCGCGGGCGATCACGCCGTAAGACACATAGTTCAGCCCCGGTCCGCCATAGGCCTCGGGAATGGTGGGGCCGAGCAGGCCCAGGGCGCCCATTTCGCGAAAGATCTCGGGGTCGGTGGTGCCGTTGCGAAACGCCAGCGTCACCCCGGGCAGCAGGCGGTCCTGGCAATAGGCGGCGGCGGCTTCGCGCACCATGCGCTCGTCCTGCGTGAGCTGGGCGTCAAGCAAAAAGGGATCTTGCCAATTGAAAGCGGCATGGGGCATGCATCTACTCCGGGTAATGAGCCACGCAGTGGGCTCGGTGTGTCAGGATGGGCCGCTGGGCGGCCGAGTGCGTATTTTCGGGTATTTCTACGCGGCGCATTCACTGCGCTTGCAAAAGCGGGCCGTCATGCAGATGGGCCTGCACAAATGTCCGGAAAAAAGCCATGGCTGGCGCTTCGGTTCTGCCGGCCAAGGTCACATATGCGTAGCGCGCGCCTGCCGACAGCTTGGGTTTTACCGGCAGCTCCACCAGGCTGCCATCTGCCAGAGCACTGCGGGTGGCCGCAATAACACCGAGAAACACAGCGTCCGTCTGCGTTACGGCGTTGACCAGGCTCGCAACGTCATCGCACCGCAGCCTCACCATTTCCGCTGGGTTGGCCTGCAGGCCATATTGATCCACCATCATGCGCGCTACCTCGTCAGACAAGGGCGTGGAAGCAATCGGATAACGCAGCACCTCCGACAGGTTGTGCGTTTTCTTGCCCACCAGCGGATGGCCCGCGCGCACTACGAAGCCCGCGCGCAGCTCCGCCAGCGATTCGATGTTGAGGTCCGCAGCCGGGATCACGCGGCGCATGTCGACCACCATCGCGTCGAGTTGCCGGCTGCGCAGTTGCAGCACCTGCAACTCCACCGAACCCTGCGTGACGGACACACGCATGCCCGGGTGTTGTGCTGCCGCGCACAGCAAAGGCACCATCAGCAATGCGGCGGGGCCCGAGCCGAGGCCTACGCTGATGGACACACTGCCTGCCCCTTGCAGCAGCTTGGCGCTGTGGCGCAGTTCTGCCGCATCCCGAACAATGTGCCGGGCGCGGGCCACAACGTCCAGACCCAAAGGCGTTAATTCATTGCGCTTGCCAATGCGGTCGAGCAGCAGGCCGCCCAGGTCTTCTTCCAGGTTCTGGATGCTGCGGCTCAGTGCCGACTGCGTAATAAAAAGCTTCTCCGCCGCGCGACTGAAGGACCCCGTGTCCGCAAGCGCCAGCAGGTGTTCCAGATGCTTGATATTCATCGTTGCAGCAATTTTTTAATGACTGAAATGAATGATAACTAGGAAAATAATACATTGGACACATTTATTGTGGTCTCCTACGATGCACCTTACCAAGCCCCTTCATCACCGCCCTCAGGAGACAGACATGACAGCCACTTTTGCAAACGCTCTGCGCACCGCTTGCGCCTTTGTAGCCAGTCTCTTTCTGGTTACAGGCGCAGCAGCACAAACATTCCCTTCCAAGCCCGTGACGCTGCTGGTGCCGTACCCGGCGGGGGGGCTCTCTGACGTGATAGCGCGCACCGTCAATGTCTCCTTGGGCAAGAATTTGGGCCAGCCTGTGATCGTGGAAAACGTGGGCGGCGCCAGCGGCTCGATTGCGGCGCAGAAGGTGCTCAACAGCCCGTCCGACGGCCATCTGGTGTTTCAAGGTTCGCCAAACGAGTTGATTCTGGCGCCGCTTGCGATTTCGGCCATCAAATTCAAGAGTGAGGACTTTCGTCTGGTTCAAATGATTGCCACCGCGCAGATTGGCTTTCTTGCCCGGGCAGACCTGCCGGTCAACAGTGTGGACGAGTTTGTCGAATATGCACGCAAGGCGGCCAAGCAGGGTAAACCGGTGACCTTTGCCAGCGTCGGACCCGGATCGTTTTACCACCTGCTGGGCGAGCACTTGTCCAAGGTAACGGATATTCCCATGCTGCATGTGCCGTACAAAGGCGCCGCTCCCGCAGAGCAGGATCTGCTTTCCGGGCAGGTGGACATTTTCCTGGCCCCTTTCGGCAAAAAGTACCTCGAGCTCCACAAAACCGGCAAACTCAAAGTGCTGGCCATGCTCAACCCCACACGCCTCGATGGCGTCAAGGAATTGCCCGCCATCGGTGAGAGCCGTGCCTTGAAAGACTTCAATTTCAACATCTGGACGGGCTACTTTGTGAAGAAGGACACGCCGGAAGCAGTCGTGGTGGCCTTGCACAAGGCCATCTCCGAGACACTCAAGGACCCTGCAGTGCACGTCGGCCTGGAGGCGAACAGCTTGCTCACACCACAACCACTGCCCTTGAATGCCGTAGCCAAGGCTTATGCGGATGGCACTGCACAGTTCCGCGCCATCGCAAAATCGATCGACTTGCAGCCCCAGTAAAACCCATGGTCTCTACGCTCGCCGCACTGCATGCCAAGGCGGATCACTACACCGCATTGCGCCAGGACATTCACCAGCATCCGGAACTGGGCTACCAGGAGTTTCGCACCAGTGCGTTGGTGGCCGATCGTCTGGAGCGGTGGGGTTACACCGTCACGCGCGGGCTGGGTGGAACGGGTGTGGTGGGCCAGCTCAAGCGCGGCACGGGTTCGCGCGCGCTGGGTTTGCGTGCCGACATGGATGCGCTCCCCATCGCCGAGTCCACCGGATTGCCGTACGCCAGTTGCCATGCGGGGCTGATGCACGCCTGTGGCCACGATGGCCATACCGCCATGCTGCTGGCGGCCGCGGAACACCTTGCCACGGATGGTCGCTTTGACGGAACCCTGAACCTGATTTTTCAGCCCGCCGAGGAAAGCCTTGGCGGGGCACGAAGAATGGTGCAGGAAGGTTTGTTTGAACGCTTTCCCTGTGATGCCATTTTTGCGATGCACAACATGCCGGGCTTCCGCCAAGGCCAGTTGCTGCTGCGAGAGGGGGCGACCATGGCTTCGAGTGAAAACATGGTGGTGCACATTGAGGGCACCGGTGGCCACGGCGCGATGCCACACCTCTGCGCCGATCCGGTCGTGGCCGGCGCTGCAATCGTGATGGCCTTGCAGACCATCGTTTCCCGCAATGTGCCGCCACTGCAGACGGCGGTCATCACGGTCGGGGCCTTCCAGTCCGGCGTGGCCAACAATGTCATTCCGCAAGAGGCCACTCTCAAGCTAAGTGTGCGCGCGCTCGACCGCGATGTGCGTGAACTGCTGTGCCGGCGTATCGTCGAACTTGTGGAGGCACAGGCTCAAAGCTACGGCGTCAAGGCACGGGTAGAGTCTTTGCCTGGGTACCCGGTGCTTGTCAACACACCCGCAGAAACGGCCTTGGCCCGCGCCGTAGCGCTGGAGCTGGTCGGCGCAGAGAACGTGGTGGAGCAGACCGCGCCACTGACGGGCAGCGAAGACTTTGCTTACATGCTCGATGTGGTGCCAGGCAGCTACCTCTTTATCGGCAATGGTGATGTGGCCTCGGGTGGTCACGGGGCGTGCATGGTGCACAATCCGAATTACGATTTTAGTGATCGCAATATTCCCATCGGAGCAGCTTTCTGGGTTCTCTTGACGGAGCGGTATCTCACCTAACTTTCACAGCTAAACATTGGAGATCGGGAGAGACTGTGCGCATGCCGCACAGCGCCGAAGGAGCAACCGCCCCGGAAACTCTCAGGCAAAAGGACCGATCACCTCTCAATTCTCTGAAGAGCCGCTGGGGCTAGTCGTCCAGCGCACCGCAGGAGCAAGCCCTAAGGCGTCAAGGCAATAGGGTGAATCTCTCAGGTACCAAACAGGGGGGCGTACGCCGTGCATGTTGCAAGGCGCTACTTCCTTTATCTGACTGTTTGAAAGCCTATTCCCATGACATCCTTTCACTTGTCCTCCAGCACGGGTAAATCCATTGCCGTCGTTGGCGGCGGCATCACCGGCGTGACCACTGCGTATGCTCTGGCCAAGCGAGGCTTTGACGTCACCCTGTTTGAAAAGCACCGCTATGCCGCCATGGAAACCTCTTTTGCCAACGGCGGTCAGCTGTCTGCCTCCAACGCCGAAGTGTGGAACCATTGGTCCACCATTCTCAAAGGGCTCAAATGGATGCTCAAGAGCGATGCACCCCTGCTGGTGAATCCCAAGCCCAGCTGGCACAAATTGTCCTGGTTTGCCGAGTTCATCGGCAATATGCCGCACTACCGCCGCAACACCATTGAGACCACCCGCCTCGCGGTGGCCGCGCGCGAACATCTGTTTGCCTGGGCCAGCGCCGAAGGCGTGGACTTCGACCTCAAGAAGGAGGGCATTCTGCACATCTACCGTAACAAAAATGGCTTTGACCATGCAAGTGAAGTGAGCAAGCTGCTGGCTGTGGGTGGATTGCCGCGCCGAGCCGTGACGCCTGCCGAGATGAAAGCGATTGAGCCCACATTGGCAGGCACTTACTACGGTGGCTACTTTACGGAAAGTGACTCAACCGGAGACATCCACAAGTTCACCAATGGCCTGGCCGCTGCCCTGGTGCGCATGGGCGTGAACTGCCTGTACGGACAGGACGTGGTGAACCTGCACAGCGATGGCAAGAGCGCCAACGTCACTGTGCAGACCGACATCGGGCAGGTCGTGCATCGCTTTGACAGCCTGGTGGTTTGTGCGGGCGTGGAGAGCCGTGACTTTGCTGCGCAGCTCGGTGACCGTGTCAATATTTATCCGGTCAAGGGCTATTCCATCACCGTGAATCTCCATGATGCACACAGCCAGGCTGCGGCGCCGATCGTCAGCCTTCTGGATGACGAAACCAAGCTGGTCACCAGTCGCCTCGGCGTAGACCGCTTCCGTGTGGCTGGTACTGCCGAGTTCAATGGCTACAACAGGGACATCCGGGCAGACCGGATCCGACCGCTCGTTGCGTGGGTGAACCAGTGCTTTCCGAATATCAATACCCGACAGGTCGTGCCATGGGCTGGTCTGCGTCCTATGTTGCCCAACATGATGCCCCGCGTGGGCCGGGGCCGGCAAGCCAATGTGTTTTACAACACCGGGCACGGTCACCTTGGCTGGACACTGTCGGCCGTCACCGCCGACATGGTGGGAGATGTGGTGCGGGGGGCGTTCCCATCAGACATCCAGACGGGTGCAAGCGCGCCACGCCCCGGGTTTCACACCCTTTCCAAAACCACTGCAATGCCCTGACCTACACCAATACACATCGTGCAAAGCGCATAGCGACCGCCGCCGGTGTGCAGGCGGTTGACCGCCGTAGTGGCCAACCGGGCACCTGAAGCACCCAGCGGATGCCCGAGCGCGATGGCCCCGCCCCAGGCATTGACGCGCGGGTCATCGTCTTGCAAGCCAAGCATGCGCAGCACGGCCAGCCCTTGCGCCGCAAAGGCTTCGTTGAGCTCGATCACATCCATCTGGGCCAGCGTAAGGCCCGTCTGTGCCAGCACTTTCTGCGTAGCCGGGGCCGGGCCTATGCCCATGACACGGGGCGCAACACCTGCGGTGGACATTCCGACAACACGCGCACGTGGCGTCAGTCCGTTGCTGCGCGCTGTGGCCTCGTCCGCCAGAAGCAGCGCACAGGCACCGTCATTGACGCCGCTGGCGTTGCCAGCCGTCACAGTGCCCTCTGGTTTCACCACGCCCTTGAGTCTGGCCAAGGCGTCCAAGCTCGTGCTGCGGGGGTGCTCGTCTTGGTCTACCGCCACGGGGTCGCCTTTTTTTTGCGGCACAAAAACGGGGGTGATTTCGCGTCCCAGGTGGCCCGCCTTTTGGGCTGCGACGGCGCGCAATTGGCTGTTCAGTGCCATCAAGTCCTGTGCATCCCGTTCGATGCCATAGTCGACCGCTACGTTTTCAGCGGTTTCGGGCATGGAGTCCACGCCGTATTGGGACTTCATCAGTTTGTTGACAAAGCGCCAGCCGATGGTGGTGTCGTGGACGGCGTTGGCTCGGCTGAAGGCGCTCTCAGCCTTGGGCATGACAAAGGGTGCCCTGCTCATGCTCTCGACTCCGCCGGCGATCATCAGTTGGGCTTCACCGGCTTTGATGGCGCGGGCAGCGGTACCCACGGCATCCAGGCCAGAGCCACACAGGCGGTTGACCGTGGAGCCCGGCACCTGCACAGGCAGCCCCGCCAGCAGGCTGGACATGCGGGCCACATTGCGGTTGTCTTCGCCGGCCTGATTGGCACATCCCAGAATCACGTCGGTGAGCGCGGCCCAGTCGACCTGGGGGTTGCGTTGCATCAGCGCGCGCAATGGAATGGCGCCGAGGTCGTCTGCGCGCACCGACGACAGTGCCCCGCCGTAACGACCGAAAGGTGTGCGGATGGCATCGCAGATAAAAGCGTGGTTCATGGATTGGAGGTGTGTTGTTTGAATTCAGAAAATTTCGCGCCTTATGCCGTCCATTGGCGTAGTCGCAAGCCCGGACTGGCGCGGTAGCGCTCGCCCCGGTAGTGCGTGTCCATGGCGTCGAGCAGATCGCACACCGGCGCGGCGCCCCAGGCCGCCAGCCATTCAAACGGCCCGGCAGGGTAGTTCACGCCCAGCTTCATGGCGGCATCGGCGGCTGCGGCATTGCAGACACCCTGGTGCACTGCGTCGGACGCCTCGTTGATCAGCATGGCAATGGTGCGGGCGACCACCAGTCCGGGCGTATCGGCCACACGCTGCGGAATAAAGCCCAGCGCTTGCAGCCACCGCGGGGCCTGCATTGCCCAGGCGGCAGAGGCGCGTGCCGATGGCGCCCAGGCCAACGCCGCGTGTGCCGAGCCGAGGCGGCTGCCCGGAGCCTGCAGTGGCAGGTCAAACACGCAAACATCCGCCCCGATGTGCGAGGCACATGGGCCCTGTGTCAGGCGCAGTTCGCAGCCATCGACGTCCAGTCCCGTCCAGCGACTGCCAGGCAGACGTTGCACAGCGGGCGAGGCGGCCGTACCGTCGGCCTGCGCACCAGCGGCTTGCAATAGCGCGCCGTGCAAAAATTCGGCCAGTGCGCCGCTCCCGTGGACCGTCACTGTGTTCGCCCGTGGCAAGTCGGCAGCGGCGTACGGGGTCACTGTGGGTTTGGCCGTGTCCGGCGCGTAGCTGAAAAAGCCCTGGCCCGACTTGCGCCCCAGCAGTCCGCCATCCACCATTTCGCGCTGCACCAGCGAAGGGACATAGCGCTTGTCATAGAAATTGGCTTCATAGACCGATTGCGTCACCGCAAAGTTGGTGTCGTGCCCAATCAGGTCCATCAGCTCGCACGGCCCCATGCGAAAACCGGCAGCGCGCAAACAGGCATCGAGCGTGGCAGGCGACGCGGCTTGTTCCTGAAGCAGGGCCAGCGACTCGGCGTAATAAGGCCGGGCTATCCGATTGACGATAAAGCCCGGCGTAGAGCGCGCGTGCACGGCCACCTTGCCCCAATGTTCGGACAAAGCAAAAATGGCATCGGCCGCTGCCTGCGCTGTTTGCAGGCCCGACACGACCTCCACCAGCTTCATCAGCGGGACCGGATTAAAAAAGTGCATGCCCACCAGACGTTGCGGATGCACCAGGCCGTTGGCAATCGCGGTCACCGAAATGCTGGAGGTGTTGGTAGCCAGAACGCAGTGAGGCGCCACAACGTTTTCCAGCTGCCGGAACAGATCACGCTTGGCGTCGAGCTTTTCCACAATGGCCTCTACCACCAGGCCCGCCGATGCGGCGTCCGCCAGGGCGGCAATCGGGGTGATACGGGCGACGGTGTGCGCCACTGCGTCGGGGGTCAACTTGCCCTTGGCGGCGAGTGACTGCAACTGTGCTGCAAGCTTGTCTTTGGCCTGTGCCGCTGCGCCTATGCGCATGTCAAACAACATGACGGCATGGCCCGCCTGGGCAGCCACCTGGGCAATGCCCTGCCCCATGATGCCGGCACCCACCACGAGTACCGTGGTCTGTCTCAAGTCCATATCGCTCATTGTGGAATCCAGGGCGCCGGGCGCTTTTCCAAGAAGGCCGCGAAGCCCTCGCGCGCCTCGTCCGTACCGCGGACCCGGCTGATGGTTTGGGCGGTGAGTTCGCGCACG
>Ga0007791_10000656_pt1 | contig 11451 bp, 10 predicted proteins | sample CryBogmetaGMA05M_FD_60368 | JGI IMG/M metagenome (GOLD analysis project Ga0007791, IMG submission 60368) | Freshwater microbial communities from Crystal Bog, Wisconsin, USA - MA0.5M | ecosystem: Environmental > Aquatic > Freshwater > Lake | place: Crystal Bog, Wisconsin, USA | collected 2009-07-06 | reverse complement strand
CTTCTGGAGTTCGTCCGAAAGGGACGGGCTACCTTGCTGGGTGGATACGGTCCCGTTGGTGACCCCAAGTCCATGATGCCCCGCTATCGCTTCCTCGATCGCATCCCGAATAGCGAGCATTTCAGGGGCTTGCTTTTGGGTTACTACGACTGCGTTCTCATCCTTGGCCGCGTCGATGGTGGCTTTGCCAAAACCACGGTTCTTCTCAATCGCCCCAGCGACCGTGAAGGAAATAAAGCCATTTACGAACGCACCTGGTGGCTTCCATTGCACTGCCTGAATTGAGGTTAGGGGAATTCGCCGCTCCCCTTTACCCGATGTCGTTCGGGCGAGAAACCCGCTCCGCGTGATTGTCACGAAACGGCCATCGTAAGTAATCGAGCCAGTGACTCCTCTCGCGGTCATCGGCCCGTTCATGACTGCTTGCCACGAATTGAGGACTCCATGATTCCCCCTTCGAGAATCACCCTAACTGAGCAGGCAGCGCCTTGGGGTCCTTTCCGCATCCCAAGAATCAACGCAATTGAGTATCGGGCGAAGTCACCCACTTGCGACCATTCTCTTCTGATGCGGTTGGGTGTTTATCAAAGTCAACTCAGTGAAAGTCATGCGGCGTTACTCTGATTCATGTGACGTCCGGGAGGAGTGTGGGTCTTGGGCTTTTACTTTCGTGCCTCAAAGAACGTTCGCCTCGGCGTCACACGCCGCGGGGTTAGAGGAAGTTTCGGACCAAGGGCCTTCAGATTCCACGCAGGTCGAGGTGGCACGGGTATTTCCAGTGGCACTGGACCAGTTTCTATTTATAAACCATTGCCGGGCAGAGGCAAGGCGCGGACTAGTGGATCCCCCTCGTCTTCCACACTTTCAAGCACAGCGAGTCTTAGCGCCAAGAGGGCTTCGGCTTCACCACCAACGCCATCGGTGGTAGTCGTTGCATTTCTACTTTCACTCGGGGGACTTTGCTTTCTGTCCGCCATCGCGGGAATAGCTTTGGGTTCACTCGGGTACCCCAAAACTCAGCCTTCAAGTATCGGGCGAGGATTCGCGCTCGCTGCCATTCTCATCGGATCGGGTTGGTTGTGCCTTGAATTGGTCTTATTCATAATGTCTCACCAATAGGAGTTCCACTTTCGCTCCAACGTCTGGCCCGTCGATGACAGCGATGGATGACTCGCGAGGATGCCTGCGCTGCCAAGCTCCAGTGGCCGCCAACTGTGGCCACATCGCCAAGTGCTGCATCCGGGCAATGAGTTTCTACACTTCCTGATTGACGCCTCCTGAGTAGGCAACATCGACGAGTGTTTGCGTTCTGACCGGCGCATCTAACCCGAAGAGTCTCGCCCTTCATTCCGCTCAACTTCTCTCATCAGATCAACAATGGTGTGAACGGGGAACTCCTGCCGACGCCAAGCCTCCGTGAAACCGGTGAATACACCGTGCCCAAGATCCTTTCCCATCGTGAGCCTCAACTTCCGAGTCAGGTCTTTGAATGCGTTCTCCCATTCCCGGGCAAGCCACCCGTCCATTGGCCCTCGCAAGTCGACCACCTCCCAGCCTCCTTTGGCATGTGTGGCGAGTCGCTGTTCCGGAACATTTGTGACGCCAAACTGGAGTAATTGCATCTGTTCATGACGAATCAGGTAAAGCCAGCCGCGTTTTGAAGGATTGAATCCCGACGTCGCGCAGGAGGGGCACCCCACTCCAGAATTTCGGCTATTTACTGCTGCGGACCATCGATGACCGTTTGGACATTTCCATTTTCGCTTAGCGTGTGTTCCTGCGATCACGAACGAGGGATTCCAGCCGTCAGCCTGTGCGGCCAGGGCGGGGTTGGTGGTTCCGAGGTCGTTGAAACCTGAGAGCACGCGATGATTGGAGCAGTAGGGACATCCCTCACCTTTACCCCGGGTGCGTAGCTCCGGCGACGCTCTCCAGATGTGGCCCCGAGTGCACTTCCATTCGAGCGGCTTGCCGTGGCCTCGTGAGTAGAGCGTCGCATCCCAGCCATGCGCTTCAAGGGCCAGTTCTGGATGTGTTGTAGCGATGTCATTAATGCCCGGAACGATGAGGTAGTTGGCACAGATGGGGCAGCCACTCCCGCGCGTTCGGGATACGACCGAAGACTCGTATTCATGGCCCTGTTCACACCGCCACATACCGCGCCTGCGGCTCCCCGGAGTCACCCTTGTGAGGTCGAGGGTCACACTTTGCGAGACTAGGTACGGATATTGGGATGCCACATCGTTGAAGCCCGGTACGACAACCTTCCCAGCACAAACAGTGCAACCGTTACCTCGAACTCGCGCAGAGACGCTGAGTAGGTACTCGTGACCAAGCTTGCAGCGCCATCGAACTCTCTCATTTCCCCCGTGTCGGACGGTCGACGGATCCCATCCGACAGCCTCCGCTGCCAAGGACGGGTGCGTTGTGGCCAAGTCATTGAGACCGGGAAGCGTGCGCTGCCCCGCGCAGGTCGGGCACCCCGCACCCTTATTTCTAGAGTTGACTGTCGCTACCCATTGGTGGCCAGCGGCGCAAATCCAAGCCTTCTTCTCTCCACTGCCACTAGTGACGGTAGAGGGATCCCAACCGTCTGCCTGAGCGGCCAACGAGGGATTCGTGGTCGCGAGGTCATTGAAGCCAGGCAACGCGCGAAAGTTGCTGCAAAACGGGCAGCCCACTCCCTTGCGGAATCGATTCGCCACAATTGCCTGCCAGACATGGCCCCTATCGCAGCGCCAACTTAAACGCTTCTCACTACCCGCCGATATCGATGATGGATCCCACCCAAAGGCCTCTTGGGCAAGATCCGGCGCTGCAATGATCAGCGGGACGCCCTTACGAGGCACCTTGCCTCCAACAGCACTGACTCGTCACGGATTCCCCACTCCTGCAAGCAGCACACCTACAACACCAAATTCTAAGCCTCCTCATCTCCTTCGGACGTTTGACGGAGGTTGGGTGGGAGGGCGAGCAGCCCTTCCGCCTCAGCACTATCCAAGAACTGCATCCGCGCAATGAGCCTCTGAACCTCCCGATCGACATCCCCCGATAGCGAGTTATCGATCAGGTTTTGCATCCTGACAGGGGCATCCAATCCGAACAGTCGCGCCCGACGCTCCATGATGCGAACCATTACGAGAATGGCCTTCTCGTCCCCTGTCACTGCCGTTGGCCAGATTGCGGCTGACATGGCGTCAAGCCGGGCACCCTCAAGCAGGCGCATCTCTTCAACGGATTCCGCAGGGATTCGCGTGAGCGCGCGTTGAACAATCTTCCAAGCGCTCCCACGAGTCGCCAATCCGAGTTGCTGCGCAATCTCGTCATAGGTGTGGCCCAGTGACCGCAGTTGAACTGCTCTACTTTCCAAGGCTGCCGAACCGTCATCTAACGGTTTCAAAAGAGTTTCCTTTCCTTGTTTCGTCTGAGTGGGAAACGGTTTGGTAGTCGTGGCAGTTGTGGCAGTCGCGGCAGACATGAGTCGTGTTCCCACGACTGCCATTAGTGCCGTGAGTGCCTCGTGGCTTTTAGCGGTCCATTCGGAGTCGCCACATGGATCCTCCTTGAGGCCTCTTCTCGCGGACGCTCTCTATCTTTTGACGTTCACGTGCTCGTCTAAGTTGATCTTGAGAGAAGCCGGCCTGCTTTCCAGCGACTTCAATGTCGGTCTTGAGAGCCTCGCCACCGGCCTCCGTGAGGTATTCGATGAGCCACGAGGCGGCATTTCGCTCGTCACTCACATCTTCTAAGCGAACTTCAAGTTCCCGAGCGCTGACGTCTCGACTTCCTGTTATCACGGCAACGCCAGTCGTCCCAGATTCAACTTCGAAAGATTCAATTCGGAATCCGATCCCCGGAAGTTCGGTTGGTCCGAAGTTTGATTTCGCCAAGACGGCCACACGCTGAGACTCATCAGAGGGATCTCGATCGACATAGATGTGTGAGCGAGCGACGGCGACGAAAGCTCTTGATCCGATGACGCGAGTGTTGAGGTCTGAGCCGACCGCCTTGTTCTGGTGCATTACGGCGATCACTGCCACCTGGCATTGTGCCGCCAGTTTCGACAGAGGATCTAGGGCCTGACGGACGCTTGCGTCTTTGTGTGAGTCGATTGCTGTGGCTAGGGAGCTGCTCAGCGGGTCAATGATGACCATGCCGACCCGCTTGGTGTTGATCGCGTCTCGGAGGTCCTTGAGGTCTTTGGGAAGCATGAGTGGACCGCCATCGGTGTTTTGATATCGAATTTCCGGAAAATGGATTCGATCAAGGTTGGCTCTCGCGGCAATCAACCTTGGGACGATGACATGGGCTGGTGAATCCTCTGCGGCGATGACGATGACGTCGGCAGGCTGTTCCGTCAGTTTGCCGTTGGTCATCTCCGCGGCCCAGTGAAGAGTCAGGAGCGACTTCCCCAGACCTTCGCGGCCAGAGACGATGGTGATAGCACCTACCGGAATGAACCCTGTCACGAGCCAATTGACCCGTTCGGGTTGCACGGTTGACGCTTGGACGAGCAGCAGTCGCCGGGCGTTTGCGGATGGCTCTAGTTGATCTTCCAGAGTGGGACATGAAGTGAGCGGTTCGTCAATTGACCAATCACCACAGTCACGACACGAATCCGGGAACATTCCGTGTGCACAGAGGTGCGGAAGCGGCAGGTCCAAGACGGTTGTCACGACTTCCCGTCCGTGGGTGTGCGGCGGAGGGGGTCGCGCTTGCCACCGGCGAGGGGAATGCATCTGCTTGCTGCGGCGCGACGTTGATGGAGGGCGCACACCGGGCACCACTCGGCGCTGGGTGTGTCCCTGTGGAAGGCACAGAGATTTGAGCGAGCCGCATCTAGATCCGTGGGCATGGGAATCACTCGTTCGGTGCTAGGAGAGCGAGAAGGTCTGCCGTGCGCACTCTGACCGCGCCAGGTCCTGCTCGGAACGCTCCCGGGAGGGTTCCCTCACGCGCCCACCGATAGGCCGTCGCGAGGGAAATGCTGAGAGCCTCAGCCGCCTCTGGGATGGACACCGTGGCTTTCGCCCGGATTTTGTCTAGTGGTCTCAGGTTTTCAGTCATGTCATCTTCCTTATGGAGGTTGTGTGATGCCAGAAGACTGAGGGTTTGACATGTATAATGTCTAGTCGTATGTTTATACATATGACTGATGAACCGTCAAACCACGAGATTTCTTTTTTCTCGCCAGTGGTCCTTGGAACCCGTTTCTTCGAACTTGAAGGCCTCCCTGACGGCCCGTGGAGGCTGTTGGGTCACGTGTCGGTCAATGACGGAACGTCACGGCTTACAGGCCTTCTCGTACTGCCCCGAGACGACTACGACGGCCCTGTCCGGGATCAGGAGTTGACCGCAGATCGCGTCAGGCGGCTTCCCCTACGGCAAATAACTGCGGCTGCTGCCCTCGCCCGCGCAGCCGTAGAAGACAAATTTGACGAGGCAAATGCCCACCTAAGTGACCTCACGGCAGCGACGAAGGAAAGCCTGCGTGTCAGGGGGCATCAAGAAACTCTTCAGAGGATTTCAGCCCTCTACCGGATGGGTGAGCGCCTCAGTCCAAAGACTCCGCGCCGGTACGTGATTAGCCAAACGAACTACACGCCGGGACATGTTGATCGACTAATTCGGGCAGCAAGAAAGCAAGGCCTCTTGCCCCGCTTCGGTGGCGGACAAGGAAGGCATGGGAAGAGCGACAGTCAGGAGACGAACAGCGATGGCTAAGAGTTCCGCAACACCACGCCGCGGTGAGCCAATTTCGTTTTTCAAAACTCAAACGGGCGAGGCCCGATATCGAACAACGCTGGACTACGCAATGCCCGGTGAACCTCGCCAACAGAGACGACGCACTTTCGACACCTTGACCGAGGCGCGCGCCCATGTCGCCGAAATCAAGAGTCAACGCAAGAGAGGACTGCTCTTGTCGAAAGATCGGGTCACCTTTAATGAACTCGCGGAGCACTACCTCGCAGACAGGAAGTCGAAAGTGCGGCCCATCACCTACAACAACTACGTGTCAACGCTGAAGGCACCGAGAGCTGCTTTTGGCAGCCAGCAAATTGCTCGCATCACCGCGAACGACATTGAAGGCCTCGTCCGTCAATTGGCAGACGCGGGTCGAACACGACGGACCGTCCAGCACACTTTGACCGTGATCTGCGCGGTACTAGACCGCGCGGTGAGAGACGGCGCGGCGAACAGAAATGTTGCCCGAGGAATTGAGTCCATCGGTGCGGATTCAAAGCAACGGTCCGCTATGACTGAGGAGGAGTACCAGGCAATTTCCAAGCTCTGTGACTCCGATCGCTTGGCAGCCGCGTGGGGCCTCGTTCTCCACGGTATGAGACGTTCTGAAGTACTCGGCCTTCGGTGGCAAGACATCGCGTTCACAGCGGATGAGGCCCACATAAGGATTGCCCATGGCCGCACCTCGAGCAGTAGGCAATTGACTCCACCGAAGACCCGACGTGGACTTCGGGAATTGCCACTTGACTCCTCCCTTCGAGATCAGTTGAAGGCATGGAGGACGCACCTCGCCGACAGTCTTGGAATCTCGGCCATTCATCCTGACGCTTTCGTCGTCGTGGATGCTGGTGGTGAGCCGGTCAGTCCCGAATGGCTGTCCGACGAATGGAACCGCCTCTGCAAGCGTGCGGGCATCAAGCGGAAAGTTGTTCTCCATGAGGCCCGCCATACTTCCGTGACGCTCCTGCGTGGAATGGGCGTACCTGATCGAATCGTTGCGGCCTGGCACGGGCATGACGAGACCCTTATGCGAGCCGTGTATGACCACGCGGGTAGTGACGTAGAGGCGTTGACCACGGCTGGAGCCTTGCTGAGCGCGGTGCGCACACGCCCCGCCTAGGTCGGTTCAGGACCCTTTCGCACAGATATGTCTCGCAAATGCGCTTCTTCATGACCGCTACTTGAAGTATGGCGCCGCGCAACATCGACAGCCAATATGGAATGGAGGAAGTTCAAGCCTCGTCTTCACTCTCTTCTTGTGAATTCGGCAAACGGGACACTCACTGTCATCGAGAATCTCCCACCCCGAACTCGCGCTCGTTGCTGACCATTTCGCCGCACATCCCTCAAGCCAGTGCGCGGTAAGTGCGCAGAACTTGACGAACCATTTGGCCTCTTTGCCCGCGCCAAGTCCAAAAGCCCATTCGGTCGAATCCGCATTATCAGTGCCATAATTTGCGATTTCCCGCTCCAACTCCATCTCGTCCATCTCAGTAAGGGCATCAACAAGTTTGGGCTTGGTGCCCTTGCCCGCGAGACCAAACTTTGAGTGAAGTTCCTTAAGGACCGGGACCGTTAGGTTCTTCAACCGATCCTCGATCGTGGCAACATGCGCGAACTGCAGTGACTCAAGTTCTTGAAGATCGCTCGTGACCTCGGGGGCCGTCTTCCCCAGACGGTCTTCGATATGTTTCAGAGGTGCAGACCGCCTGAATTCGACCGCGCGCATGTGAGCAAGAATTGCTCTTGCCCCGAGGGACGAACTTGACAGTTCGGGGACTGACCACGAGAAATCAAGATTTACATCCAGTAACGGCCCCCACATGTCGTCTTCATAGTTCGCTTCGACAAAGATCTTTCGTTCCGAAAAGAATCTGGGCCAATGCAAAGGCATCTTTAATCCGAGAAGGCTGGCTTCAGCAACTGCCGCCTGCCCGCGCGGATCCCCAGACCATTCGGCCAATCCGAGTCTCAACTCCCTTTCTCTCTCTGCCGGTAATCCCAGTTCGGTGACTTCCGGCATCGTGAGACACGCCTTCATTGACTCAATGCCGATCCCAATGAAGCCGTCGCTGCCCGGGAAGCCCGCGATTCTGGCTCGCAAGTCATCCATCAGATGCCAGTCGCGTTCGACCGCGGGCCAATCCTCTGCTGCAATGGCAGCCCTGAAGGAAGTCCTTGCAACGTTCCACTGCGCCTGGAGGTTTTCCGGCCTCGACTGCTGGTCGGCTGTCCGATCGTTTCCTCTTAACTGCTTCCAAAGCCCCACCATCGCACCCTAACTAAGAGAATTCAGGAGCCGGGAGAAATTCGCCCCACGAGCCGCGAGGTGCATTCAATTCAGCGGGGGTGGTTTCGAGCCGCAAAGTCGGCCATTCCAGTTGCAATGGCGTTGTAATCAGATCGGGCTTCAAGTCCCGAAAACTGGGTGGTGGCAATGAGTGACAGGTCACGCTCCAAGTCCATACGCCCCGCTGCAGAAAAATCTCTTCTGCGCGCGAACACAGCGGCACTGGTCTCGACTTGCCACCCGCCAAGCTCTTCGTAGGAGATCGCTTCAGGTGCATTCGGCATATTGGACATTGAGTACAAGAGTGCCGCTAAGTCGTGGTCCTCTTCGTCCAACGTACTGCGGATCAGACGTTCGAAAGCGGTGACGATTCGAGGGCGTAGGGTCTCGTAGTCTGGAACGTGCCCCACTTGTGGGTCAAAGCCTTCCAAACAGGTGACTAAGAAGGCCTCCGCCTGCAAGTCAGGGTGGGTGTCAAAGTGTTCCCGCGTCACTTGAACGAGCGAACCGTCCAAGCGCTTAACCCATTGCTCTGCGGGGGATTCATCGACCGACGATGCATCCTGTGTCGCCAAAGTGTCTCCCCCCGCAAACCTTACGAGTTCCGAATCAACGGATCCCAAGACATTGCGCCCAAGAGGGTTGTGTGTGAGGACGGCAACTTGCAGTTCCGCCAGGTATTTAACTTCGCTTGCCGCGCGCTTGTCGCTCTGGCGTAACAGCCGCGAGTGGAGTCTGACCGCCGCCGCCAGAAAACTTGTTTCGGTGGCCGCTATTCGCGGGACTTCTTCATTGTCTCTCAGTAAGGGAACCATGAGGAAGACTGAACTGACCTTCGCCGCAAAATTGAAAAGCTCACCGTCACCATCTTCCAATACCGTCTTCATGCACGTTAGGAATGAGACCTTAGACCGGTGAAGAAGTTGAGCGCCCGTATCTGCGTCAAAATACATGGCGAAGCAAGCCACAAAGTGTCGTGAGGCTTCTTCGTCAAATGTCTTCTCAGACGACATCAAGGCGCTTTCAAGGTGTCTCGCTTTGACCTTTGGCATCTTTGGCCATCCCGAAGAAGGCATGTCAAACAGTTGAGCCATCTCTCCCCCAGTGCGTTGACCTTGGCGCTAAAAAACGAGACTCAGGCCTGACTTGCAGCGCAAACTCGTTCCGCAGTCATTACCGAGGTCTCGACTTCCCAAAACCAAACTCAGTCTATTTCCGACATGCGAACCGCGTGCGAAATCCCCCCCCCCGGTCGCAGGCAACTTTGAGGATTCGGGATCGGTGAAATTCCCGCAACCGCCAGAACATGTGGCAACCGCATTTTTTGGTTCTAGCGCGGCTGCATTTCGCGACGTCGCCGAGACAATGGCGTACTCACCGGAAAGCTTCAGGTCTACGCTCAGAGTTTGGGGGGTCCTATGAATTGCTCGAATGGTCATACAAACGCTGATGACTCAAAGTTCTGTAATTCCTGCGGCATGCCGCTAACGCAATCAATCGGCGCGACTCACGCGTCTCAGGCACCACCCTTTAACTCGCCTGCAATCCCGATAACAAACATGCCCACCCTTGGGCAACCGAAGGCAACAGCGCCCGGCACTGGTGCCTTATGGCTCAGCATTCTGGGCTTCTGCGGGGTCACGGCGCTCCTAGGCGTCATCCTCGGGTTCTTTGCGCGGTCCGATGCTAGGAAGCGTGGGCTGTCCACCGGGAAGTCGAATGCCGCAATCATCGTGGGATTTCTGTGGATAGGGCTGTACCTGCTCGGCCTGTCCCCGATCTTCTCGGCTCTGACGTCTCCCTCGTCAAAACCTGCTAACCCCCCGCAATCGCCCGGTAGTCACGCATCCGCGGACCCGACCCCCGCCGACACTGGCGATCCGGGAATGGCATGGGTCATGTGTCAGCAACGCATGAATGAAATCCTCAAAGCCCCCGCCACTGCCGGGTATCCACTCACAAACGAATTTCAGATCATGCGAAGCGGCGAGGTCTTCAACATGGATGCGTGGGTCGACGCCGAAAATTCCTTCGGTGCCAACCTACGGACCTATTTCCACTGCACGACCCACTACGACGGTGGGGGAACGTGGACAACACGCATCGCGACGAGGTAGCCACAAGCCACATCAGTAATTTGTCTGCTGGCTAACCTCTCCGTTGCGTGGGGGTCGATGTGACACGAATGTGACACTTCCCCCGACGCTCACTCAGGTTGGGAAAGATTTCGTGAGGCACTGCTGGTGCGCCCGAAGGGACTCGAACCCCTAACCTTCTGATCCGTAGTCAGATGCTCTATCCGTTGAGCTACGGGCGCCCGGCCGTGAGGCCGACCGGAAGTGTACCGGCCCGACAGCACTGCCTGTGCCCCGCCTGTTGGGGGCGTTCAGCACCTCCATGGCTGACGTACCCTTACGTCACCGTTAAAGGAGATGCCATGCCCAACCGTCGCGACGTCCTCAAGGCCGCCTGCGGAATCGCCGTGCTCGCTGCCGGTGCCACCCTCTTCAGCGAGGAAGCTTTCGCCGCCGACGGCATCACCAAGAACGCCAACGGCACGGTCACGGTCGATACCACCAAGGCTCCCGGCCTCAAGAAGGTCGGTGGCGCGGTCGTGCTCGGCAACGTCAAGGGCGTTCCGACGGCCCTCGTGCGCACAGGAACCGCCTCCTACAAGGCGCTGAACCTCAAGTGCACACACCAAGGAGTACCGGTCAAGGCTCAGGGCTCCGGCTGGTCATGCCCGGCACACGGATCGGCGTTCGCGGGCGACGGCAAGGTGACCAAGGGTCCCGCGGCCAAGCCTCTGGCGACAGTGGCATCGAAGGTGTCTGGCACCAACGTCACGGTCGGCTGACCGACGCGTTTCTGGCGGAGGCGGAGGGATTTGAACCCTCGATGGGCTTGAGACCCAAACCGCATTAGCAGTGCGGCGCCATAGACCGGACTAGGCGACGCCTCCCCGCACCCTTGCGGGTGCCGAACAAGACTACCGGCCGACGCGGGGCAGGGCAGAATGCCCGTCATGGCAGTGACCCTGGCGATCGATTGCGGTGGTGGCGGCATCAAGGGATCGGTGCTTGATGAGTCCGGCACCATGCGCGCCCATCCCATCCGTGTTCCTACGCCCTACCCCCTGCCCACCGACCTCTTCATTTCCACCCTCGTCGACCTCAAAACCCAGCTACCCAAGGCAGAACGGGCTGCCGTGGGCATGCCCGGCATGATCCGTCACGGTGTTGTTGTCACCACCCCGCACTACGTCACCAAGTCGGGGCCGCGTACCCGCGTGCTTCCTGAGCTGGTGGATCAGTGGGAAGGGTTCGACGCGCAGACGGCACTCACAACAGCGTTTGGTTACCCGACTCGGGTCCTCAACGATGCCGAAATCCACGGCGCCGGAGTCATCGCAGGTC
>Ga0007791_10000654_pt1 | contig 11488 bp, 10 predicted proteins | sample CryBogmetaGMA05M_FD_60368 | JGI IMG/M metagenome (GOLD analysis project Ga0007791, IMG submission 60368) | Freshwater microbial communities from Crystal Bog, Wisconsin, USA - MA0.5M | ecosystem: Environmental > Aquatic > Freshwater > Lake | place: Crystal Bog, Wisconsin, USA | collected 2009-07-06 | reverse complement strand
TTGGAATTAAATCATTTCAGAATATTTTTATATTCCAAACTGAGGCTGCCCTAAATGACTTTGTCAATTCTGGGTGGACTTTTGGCGGACAAGTAACAGCCGCGGCCAAGTATGATAAGAATGGCACCTCTTATCAAGACGCTACGGTTGTAGCGCCCGGCGTACTAATGTACCAACTCACTGACACAGGTCTGGCCGCTGAAATCACCGGCAAAGGCACTAAATACTACAAAGACTCCGACCTAAATAAGTAAGCGTCTTGGTAGATATTTAAGGTGTCATTTGTGCATTGAGTTTTGCTTGACTGGGGTCATGCAATTTATTTAAGGCAGCTAAATACGCCTTGGCAGAGGCAGCAATGATGTCAGGATCTGTACCAACACCATTCACAATACGGCCACCTTTAGCCAAACGTACCGTCACTTCACCCTGAGATTGAGTGCCTGAGGTAATGGCATTAACGGAATAGAGCAATTGCTCTGCCCCGCTCTTAGCAATTCCTTCTATGGCATTCAAGCTAGCATCCACCGGGCCATTACCTTCAGCCTCTGAGCTCACTTCTTTATCACCCATCCGGAAGGTCACGCGTGATTTAGGACGCTCACCTGTTTCAGAATGTTGGCTCAAAGAAACGAAGTGATAATGCTCACCCTCTTCTGCAGCTGCAGCATCAGACATGATGGCAATGATGTCCTCATCAAAGATCTCTGACTTTTGATCAGCCAAGGCTTTAAAACGAGCGAACGCCTCATTCAGATCCTTTTCAGCCTCAACCGTGATACCCAATTCTTGTAAGCGTTGCTTAAACGCATTACGACCCGATAACTTACCTAAAACGATCTTGTTGGTAGACCAGCCCACATCTTCTGCGCGCATGATTTCGTAGGTCTCACGATTCTTCAAAATACCATCCTGGTGAATACCAGAAGCATGGGCAAAAGCATTAGCACCCACGACTGCTTTATTAGGCTGAACCACAAAGCCGGTAATTTGAGAAACCAACTTAGATGCCGGAACAATTTGACTGGCATCAATGCCGCACACCATATCAAAATAATCCTTGCGGGTACGCAAGGACATCACAATTTCTTCTAATGCAGTGTTACCAGCGCGCTCACCTAAGCCATTGATAGTGCACTCGATCTGACGAGCTCCGCCAATCTTTACCCCTGCCAATGAATTAGCAACTGCCATACCCAAGTCATTATGGCAATGCACTGACCAGATTGCTTTATCAGAATTTGGCACGCGAGTACGTAAGGTTTTAATGAAATCACCGTATAACTCTGGAGTGGCATAACCCACAGTGTCAGGGATATTGATTGTAGTGGCGCCTTCATTAATCACACCCTCAACAACTCTACATAAGAAATCTACCTCTGAGCGATAACCATCTTCTGCAGAAAATTCAATATCATCAGCCAAATTTCGGGCAAAGCGAATCGAGCGCTTTGATTGCTCCAATACCTCCTCCGCAGACATGCGCAATTTAACTGCCATATGTAATGGGCTAGTTGCCAAGAATGCATGAATCCGTTTGGCTTTAGCGGCCCTCAAGGCGTCAGACGCGCGCGCAATATCTTTTTCATTAGCTCTTGCCAATGAGCAAACGATAGAGTCTTTAATAGCTGCAGCAACTGCAGAAATCGCCTGAAAGTCACCTTCTGAACTGGCAGCAAATCCAGCCTCGATCACATCAACCTTGAGTCGCTCTAATTGACGAGCAATACGAACTTTTTCATCCTTAGTCATTGAAGCCCCAGGAGATTGCTCTCCATCGCGCAAGGTGGTGTCAAAAATGATTACTTTATCGCTCATCACTACTCTCCGGTTTGAAATACTTTAATCACATTTACTCTATCTGAATCTTAAAAACAAAAACCCCAGCAATTAGCTGGGGCTGGTATCTGGTGGCTGATGGATTACTTTGTTCTCATCAACTCAGGCCTTACCCGCCCCAAGCTTTAGGCTTAGTGCTAGCAGAAGGAGACCTGTTAAAGGTGAGAAATGAATCAACATAGATTTAATATACCCGAAAATTCTAAAATTAGCTAAAACGCTTGCCGCTGAGGCGCTCCCAGGCCCAAATCACATAGCCAGAGATGGAATACACGACAAAAACACCAAATAAGGTTAATGGCGGATTCGAAGAAATCAACACAAAGGTCAAAATCATTAAGACCATCACGCCAAATGGCACGCGGTAGCGAACATCCAAGGCTTTGCCACTATAAAAGCGGGCATTAGAGACCATAGTCAAGCCTGCATAGACTGCAATGAAAAAGGTAATCCAGGGAATCGCGGTATCGCGCACTGGAATCTTATTGTCATCAGCAAGCCAAATAAATCCAGCCATTAAGGCGCCAGCTGCTGGGCTAGGTAAACCTTGGAAGAACTTCTTATCAACCACGCCAGTATTCACATTGAAACGCGCTAGGCGCAAAGCAGCGCCAGCACAATAAGTAAAGGCAGCTAACCAACCCCACTTGCCTAAATCTTTTAAGGCCCACTCATAAGCAACTAGAGCTGGCGCTACGCCAAATGACACCATATCGGCTAATGAATCATATTGCTCACCAAAAGCACTCTGAGTGTTGGTCATCCGTGCAATGCGGCCGTCCATGCCATCTAATACCAAGGAGGCAAAAATAGCAATCGCCGCAACCTCAAACTGGTGATTCATCGCATTTACAATCGCAAAGAAACCACTAAACAATGCTGCCGTTGTAAATGCATTTGGCAACAAATAAATACCTTTGCCGCGAGGGCGAGGTTTTTTTTGTAACTCTTCTACTTCGTAATCAAGCCCATCGCCTAAATCATCTACCCATTGATCGTCCTCAGACTCTACTCGCTTACCTGAGAGACGACTACGATCGATACGGCCACGGCGACGAAATGTACTCAATGACTATCCCTGTGATTTGTTCTATTTAGTCCAGACCTGGCAAGCGGGCCAAGGCAGTGTTGGTTGCAAATACAGTATCACCAACGCTAACCATTGGAATAGCCGTCAGCGGCAAATATACGTCTACTCTAGAGCCAAAGCGGATAAAGCCATAGCGCTCACCTGCTTTCAAGCGGTCACCCACATGAATATAGCAAAGAATACGGCGGGCAATTAAACCAGCAACTTGCACTAAGGTCACTATCTGGTCATTAGCATCGATTACAACGGCATTACGCTCATTCTCAGTAGATGCTTTATCCAAATCTGCATTCACAAACTTGCCTGGGAAGTACTGAATGTCTTTCACTAAACCATTCACAGCACTACGATTGGAGTGAACATTAAAGACATTCATAAAAACACTAATTTTGAGTGCTTCACGACCAGCATAAGGATCATTCGCTTTTTCTACAACGACAATTCGACCATCAGCAGGAGATAAAACGAGGTCGCGACCAATTGCAGGAATGCGCTGCGGATCACGGAAAAACTGTAGAACAAAGATAAAGATGATCCAAAGTGGCCATGACCATGCAATACCCCCTAAAAAGTGGACTAACAGTGTCAAAGCCCCCACTAGCGCTAAATACGGCCAACCTTCTTTCGCAATAATGGGGTGCGGATACATCATCTTTGTTCTAAGCCTTTTATTGAACTACGATTATTGGAATGCTTAGTTCTTGGTTTGATCTACTAACTTGTTCTTCGCAATCCAAGGCATCATGGCGCGCAACTTAGCGCCAACGATTTCAATTTCATGCTCAGCATTTAAGCGACGACGAGAAATCAAGGTTGGTGCGCCTGCTTTATTTTCCAAGATGAAGCTCTTGGCGTATTCACCAGTCTGAATATCTTTTAAGCACTGACGCATTGCATTCTTTGTTTCTGCAGTCACTACACGTGGACCTGTTACATACTCACCGTACTCAGCATTATTCGAGATGGAGTAGTTCATGTTGGCGATACCACCCTCATAAATCAAGTCAACGATCAACTTAAGCTCATGCAAGCACTCGAAGTAAGCCATTTCTGGGGCGTAGCCAGCTTCAACCAAGACTTCAAAGCCAGTTTTAATAAGATCTACTGCACCACCACAAAGAACAGCCTGCTCACCAAACAAGTCGGTTTCAGTTTCTTCACGGAAATTCGTTTCAATAATGCCAGCACGTCCGCCGCCATTGGCAGTTGCATATGACAAAGCAACGTCACGTGCAGAGCCTGATTTATCTTGATAGACAGCGATCAAATGAGGAACACCACCGCCCTGCGAATAGGTGCCGCGCACTGTGTGTCCAGGAGCCTTAGGAGCAATCATGATGACGTCCAAGTCAGCACGTGGTTGAACTTGACCATAATGCACGTTAAAGCCATGGGCAAAAGCGAGTGCAGCACCCTGCTTAATATTGCTATGCACTTCCTTAGCGTATACATCAGCAATTTGCTCATCAGGCAATAGCATCATGACAATATCAGCATCTTTCACTGCATCAGCCACTTCTTTTACTGTCAAGCCAGCATTAGCAGCCTTACTCCAAGATGCACCACCTTTGCGCAAACCAACAGTGACGTTAACGCCAGAGTCTTTTAGGTTCAGTGCGTGTGCGTGACCTTGTGAACCGTATCCAATGATGGTGACTTTTTTGCCCTTAACGAGGGACAAATCAGCGTCTTTATCGTAAAAAACTTTCATGCTATTTCCTTGTGTTGAAAAATATCTATTGCTTACTTAATAAATCAGTTAAAAATTAAACCTTAAGAATGCGTTCACCGCGTCCAATACCAGAACCACCTGAACGCACTGTTTCGAGAATCGATGCGCGATCGATCGAATCAATGAAGGCATCCAACTTAGCGCCATCACCTGTCAATTCGATGGTGTAACTCTTATCTGTCACATCAATAATGCGACCGCGGAAAATATCGGTTGTACGCTTGAGCTCTTCACGCTCTTTACCAACAGCACGCACCTTAATCATCATGAGCTCACGCTCAATATGAGGACCCTCAGTCAGATCAAATACCTTCACTACTTCAACGAGGCGATTTAAGTGCTTAGTGATTTGCTCGATAACATCATCAGAGCCAAAGGTAACGATTGTCATGCGGGATAAAGAAGAATCTTCGGTAGGCGCCACACTTAAAGCTTCAATGTTGTAACCACGGGCTGAGAATAGACCGACTACTCGAGAGAGTGCCCCTGGTTCATTCTCAATCAGGATGGAGATAATATGACGCATTAGAGGTCCTCGCTCCCCAAGAGCATTTCAGTAATGCCCTTGCCTGCTTGAACCATTGGCCAAACGTTTTCTTCTGGGTCGGTTTGGAAGTCCATAAACACCGTACGATCTTTCAAACGAATGGCTTCCTTGAGCGCGCCCTCAACATCGGACTTTTTCTCAATCAACATACCAACGTGACCATAAGCTTCAGCCAATTTCACAAAGTCAGGTAAAGAATCCATGTATGAGCTGGAGTAACGCTTGTTATAAGTCAGCTCCTGCCACTGACGAACCATACCTAAGTAACGGTTGTTCAACGACACGATCTTCACTGGAGTGTTGTATTGCTTACAAGTCGAGAGCTCTTGAATACACATCTGAATTGAACCCTCGCCAGTGATAGCGAAAACATCCGTATCCGGGAATGCCTTCTTGATGCCCATGGCATAGGGCAAGCCTACACCCATAGTGCCAAGACCGCCAGAGTTAATCCAACGACGGGGCTTATCAAACTTATAGAACTGAGCAGCCCACATCTGATGTTGACCTACATCAGATGTAATGAAGGCATCACCGCCTGTAAGCTCCCATAATTTTTGGACGACATACTGCGGCTTCACGATCTGAGAAGCTTCGTCGTACTTTAAGCAATCTTTTTTACGCCACTCATTAATCTGCTCCCACCACGCGGCAACTTTCTCACCGTTTTTACGTGGCCCAGCAGCCTTAAGTTGTGCAGTCATTTCCTGCAATACTTCTTTTAGGTTACCAACGATGGGAACATCAACCTTCACGCGCTTAGAAATCACTGAAGGGTCAATATCGATATGAATGATTTTGCGTGGATGACTCGCAAAGTGAATAGTGTTACCAATCACTCGGTCGTCAAAACGCGCACCAATGGCAATCAACACATCGCTGTGTTGCATCGCCATATTGGCTTCGTAGGTACCATGCATACCCAGCATGCCAACAAATTGTGGGTTAGTTCCAGGAAATCCACCAAGACCCATCAAGGTATTGGTTACTGGATAGCCCAGTAATTCAGCAAACTCTTTGAGCTCTGGGGCTGCGTCAGCCAGAATCACGCCACCGCCGGTATAGATATAGGGACGCTGAGCTTCTTGTAGCAAGCTGATAGCCTTACGGATCTGACCGCTATGCCCCTTCACCACTGGGTTGTAAGAGCGCATCTCCAAGGTTTCTGGGTAAACGAATGGCCCCTTGGCAGCAGAGACATCCTTTGGGATATCAATCAATACTGGGCCAGGACGACCCGTCTGCGCAATGTGAAAGGCCTTCTTTAAAACCAAGGGCAGATCTTTAACATCTTTTACCAAGAAGTTATGTTTCACAATCGGGCGAGTGATGCCAACAGTGTCCGCTTCTTGAAAAGCATCTTCACCAATAGCATACGTTGGCACGTTACCGCTGATGATCACCATCGGGATCGAATCGGTATAAGCAGTAGCAATACCAGTAACCGCATTGGTTACTCCGGGACCAGAGGTCACGAGTGCAACGCCAACCTTACCGGTTGCACGCGCATAACCATCGGCGGCATGAATTGCTGCTTGCTCATGGCGAACCAAAATATGTTCGAACTTGTCTTGTTTAAAAATTTCGTCGTAGATAAAGAGCACGGAGCCGCCTGGGTAACCCCAAACGTATTCAACTCCCTCTTTGTGCAAGGCCTGCACAAGCATCTCTGCACCAATCATTTCTGGAGGTGCGGCTACGGTATTTGGGTTTGCTGAGTCTTTGTTAGCTTTAGTAGCTAAAAATTCGGCGCTGCTTGTATTCATTTTCTTTCGTCCTTTGCAATTTTCGGCAAAAAATTGTTTGGTCTGTTCTATCCCCTGCTTATGGCCTGAGTTCGAACGGCGCTGCTACCGGAAAAACCACTTCGTAAATGAGAATCTAGGTAGTAAGCCTTATATTCTATAGCAATCCCCTAAAATAGCCCAATTCTTACCGATTCAGGTCTAATTCATCGCATGGCATCAGCCCAAGAACTATCTGATTTTCTGAGCAGTGTTGAGAAGCGCGCCTTTAAGCAAGCGATCTATGCCGTTCGTGATGAGGATGCCGCCTTGGACATTGTTCAGGACGCCATGATTAAATTGGCTGAAAAATACGGTGATAGGCCAGCAGCTGAACTCCCCTTGGTATTCACCAGAATCTTGCAAAACCGAATTCATGACTGGTTTCGACGCCAAAAGGTTAGAAACGCTTGGGTCACCCTATTTTCGAATATGGTCAAGAAAACAGATGAAAACGATGATTTTGACCCCTTAGAGTCACTTTCAGCCCCAGATGACAGTGAAATTCACCAAGATGGCGCGCAAAAGCTCGAACAGAGTCAGCTTTTACAGGTCCTGGAGTCAGAAATTGCTAAATTACCTGTACGTCAACGAGAAGCCTTCCTGATGCGTTATTGGGATGAGCTAAGTATTACTGAGACCGCTACAGCAATGAGTTGCAGTGAAGGAAGTGTTAAAACCCATTGCTCTAGAGCCACACAAACCCTAGCTAAAGCATTGAAATTAAAAGGAATTACGCTGTGAAACACTTTAATGACCAACTTACTGAGGCCCAAGCAGATGATTTTGGCCGTGCTAGTGCCGCCCTGCTCAGCCAGAGCACTCAGAGTCTGCCCGTTGGCATCAAAGATCGTCTTCAAGCTGCCCGCATCAAGGCCCTTGCCGTCAGAAAAGCAGAAAGAGTGCTGGTTAAGAAACCCGCATTTGCTGGCATAACTGGCAACTGGAATGCTGGATTAAATGGAATTTGGGACACATTAGGCTGGATGGCGCCTCTCGTTGTTTTGGTATTTGGGCTCATTGGCATTGCCCAATGGCAAGATGATTCACGTATCAACGATATCGCCGAAGTGGATGCAGCGCTGCTATCCGATGACGTCCCACCAGACGCCTATGCAGACAGCGGTTTCTTGGCCTTCCTAAAAAATGGCCCCCTATCTGATTCTGGCGATGATGTTACAGACTCAGTGCAAAGTAAATAATTCCATCCCGTTAGATGTTACGCAAACCGAAGTCATTTATTGCTAGCGCTTTTATAGCGCTAGTGATGTCTGTCTTTGGGTTAAGCATCTCTGCTGCACTAGCGCAATCTGCGCCAACTATTCCTCATGACAAAGCTGCTGCTATTCCTGCAAAAAAACCGGATGGCACATGGGAAAATTTAAAGCCTACACAACAACAAATTCTGGCGCCACTGGAGGATGATTGGGACTACATGCTGCCCGATAGCCGAAAGAAATGGATCCAGGTAGCCAATATCTATCCTAAGATGAGTGAGCAAGATCAACAGCGTTTGCAATCTCGTATGACAGGTTGGTCAAAGCTATCCCAAAAAGAACGTCGCCTAGCGCGTGAAAATTATTTAAGCAGCTTAAAGTTTCCTGCCGAGAAAAAAGCAGAGGCTTGGACTGCTTATCAAAAACTTAGCGACGAGCAAAAGAAAAAATTGGCTGATACCCAAGCCAAGAAAAAACCTAGTGCCATCAACGCCCCTACCTTACAAAAACATACCGTTAATCTCACTGGTACTCCACCTCCACCAACACCGAATCCCAGAAGCATACCGACCGCAGAAGTTCAGCCCGCCCCTGAAAGCGGTTCATCTAACAATTAGACTTTTTCAATTGATCCTAAAGCAGTGCTATGACGCCCGCTGAACTCAGTGCATTACCTTCCCCGCAATTTTGGCGCCGCGTTTCATGCTGCTTGTATGAGCAACTCGTCCTGCTTGGAGTAATTGCTCTAGCCTTTTTAGTTCCTAATCTTGCTCTGGGTATTTTGTTCGGAGTGTCCTTGCCAAGTTGGTTAACGTTTTTGTATCTCTACGCTGTCTTGGGCATTTACTTTGTTTGGTATTGGACAAAGACCGGTCAGACTTTAGCGATGCAGACTTGGCGCATTCGTATGATTGATCAGCACGGCTATACCCTCAAAAGACCTCAAGCCTTGTGGCGCTATATCTATGGCTCTCTATGGATCATCCCATGCGTTTTATTGCAGTGGGCATTTCATGTGGAGAAATGGCAAATTATTGAAATGCTCTTTGCGGTAGCACTCTTTTTTTGGCCGCTCACCATTTTTCTAGACCGCAACAATCTGATGCAGCGTCAGAGTTTGGCAGATCGATTTGCTGGCACCCGCTTAGTTGAATTACCTAAAAAATTAGTAACTCTCTCTTAAGCATTCAATCGCCGTCGCACCCTGAATTTTTTGTCCAAAGCGCCAACCGGCTGCTTGGCAAGCAATCACACCAAAAGCAATGCCCATGAAGAGCGCTTGGGCAAAGGCATTAAATTCAATCTCCATGACATAGCGCCCTAGAGCCCAGGCCGCTATTCCCGAGGCAATACCCGCCAAGGTGCCCGCAACTAAACCAATCACAAGAAGCTCAATACGAGCAATGTTGGCTAATGTTTTACGTGATGCTCCAATGGCTTTTAATAATGCAGCATTTCTGAAGCGCTCATCTTGAGTAGCAGAAATTGCAGCCATCAAAACTAAGACTGCAGCGGCAATAGTAAATGCAAATAATAGGCCCAATGCTGCAGAGAGTTTATTCAGGACATCTTGTATTTGCTGTAGTGAAGCAGATACATCGACGACGGTAAGATTGGGATAAGCTTGACTCATCTGATAGTCGAGCGCTTCTTGATTTGGGGCTTGATAGTAAGAAGTAATCCAAGATTGCGGCAAGCTACTTAATTGCGCAGGCGGCATGATCACAAAGAAATTCACCCGCATCGATCCCCAATCCAATTTACGAAGGGAAGTAATGGGTGCAGTAATCTTCTCGCCCGCCACCTCAAAAGTCAGCTCATCACCTAGCTTGAGCTTCAAGGTTTTAGCAATGCCAGTTTCCATGGAGATTTGTGGGCTATCGCCAAAGATCCATCTGCCCTCAGTAATTCGGTTACCGGGCGGCAATTGATCGGTATAGGAGAGGTTAAATTCCCGGTCTACTAAACGTTTGGCATTATCTTCTAGATAATCATTAGGACTAATGTCGCGTTCATTAATGGCAAGCAAGCGTCCTCGCACCATAGGATAAAACTCAGGTTTAGGCACGCCAGCATTCACAAGAGATTGAGTAATATCCGTTTTTTGCTGACCCTGGACGTTAATCATGAAACGATTGGGGGCATCTGCTGGTATGTTACCTTGCCAAGTATTCAGTAAATCTTGGCGCAATAACAAGATCATCAATAAAGCCATTAAGGCAATACCAAGCGAGCTTATTTGTATGAGTGCGTAGCCAGAACGCCTGCTTTGTGCGGTAATTGCAAAATGAATCGCAAAGCTCTTTGTCTGAACCCTAGCCAATAGCTTCAGAATGAACCAGGCACAGCCAGAAAAAACTATTAGTGCGCCACCAAAACTCAGAGCAGCCCAAAATGCCAGCTTCCAATCGCGTGCTGCAAGCGAGATCAAGGTTGCAGCGGTTCCCAAACCAAAGATCGCAACCCAAACAGCAGAGCTATTGATACCTTCAAACTCTTTGCGGATGAGTCGAATCGGCGAAACCCTAACCAAGGCAAACAGTGGTGGCCCAGCAAAACCAATCAATAAGAACCAGGCAAAGAGCGAGCTCCACACAATCGGCCAGATTGAAACACTAGGCAAGTTTGTCAAAATCAAATTGCCTAATAAAAAAGTCAGTACTAGTTGAACAATATAACCAAGAGCTGATCCTAAAGCGGCGGCAAGGATACCTAAACTGAGAATCGTAGTGATTTGTTTTCTTAGAATCATGGCTGCAGTAGCACCAAAACATTTGAGAACAGCGCAGCCATCAGCTTGTTTTAAGGCATAACGTCGAGCTGACAAGGCAATAGCTACTGCTGCAACCATCGCAGTTAAAACAGCTATCAAAGACAGAAAACGCTCTGCTCGCTCTAAGGTCTTACGCATGATAGGCTGAGCATTTTCTAGGGTCTCAATGCGTAAACCGCGCAATCCCTCGGAGTCAATGTAGCCTTTTGCCCATTTCTCATAAGATTGCACTTGCTCATCAGGACCAGCAAGTAATAATCGATAAGTCACCCTGCTGCCAAGACCAATCAATCCGGTTGCTGGCAAATCCTCTAATGACATCATGACGCGTGGGGCAAAGTTCATAAAGCCTGCGCCACGGTCAATTTCACGCTCAATTACGCCAGCAATCAGAAATGTTTTCTGCCCTAAGCTCAATTGATCTCCTAGCTTTGCTTGCAAACTTCCCAGCATGACTGGATCAATCCAAACAGAACCTGGCGGCGGCCCAGAATTAAATGTAGAGT
>Ga0007791_10000650_pt1 | contig 11513 bp, 9 predicted proteins | sample CryBogmetaGMA05M_FD_60368 | JGI IMG/M metagenome (GOLD analysis project Ga0007791, IMG submission 60368) | Freshwater microbial communities from Crystal Bog, Wisconsin, USA - MA0.5M | ecosystem: Environmental > Aquatic > Freshwater > Lake | place: Crystal Bog, Wisconsin, USA | collected 2009-07-06 | reverse complement strand
GAGGGAAGTACGGTGGCCCCCTCGACGTCGTGGCCGTCGAGGCTCTTCACCGGATAGAGCGTGATCCGGTCGAGCGTGGGCATGGCGTCGCTCCCGGCGGTGCGGCCCGACCGCCCCTCGCGCGACCCCCCGCGGCCGGGCGCGACCGCGATCGGGCGGCGTCACATCTTGAAGTTGAACGTCTGCCAGAGCAGCCGCAGGAGCCACTGTCCGACCGTGCGGCTGCCCACCTTGATCCGCGACGTGCCCCGCATGCCCGGCGTGAGCACGCCGTCGGGATCGTCGAGCGACATCATCGCCTCGTAGGACGTGGAGATCGGCAGCTCGCGTCCCGACTCGTCGGTCCGCGTGGGCACCTGCCCCCCCGCCTTCACGCTGAGCCGCTCGGAGCTGGTCTCGAGGTGCGTCTCCGCCAGCTCGTCCACCGTGCCGCGGTAGGTGCGCCAGGGGAAGGCGTCGAGCTTGAGGTCGACCGGCTGCCCGCGGCCGATGAACTCCACCTCCGACTGGTCGATCACCATCACCCCCTCGAACCGCTCCGGATCGCCCACCATGCAGAGCACGGTGCCCTCGGCGAGCGTGGCGCCGACGTTCCGCTCGTCGAGCGGGCTGCCCGACCAGGCGGGCAGCTTGCCGGTGCCCGCGTCCTTCGGCGGCGGGATCCGCGGCGGCGGCAGCACGAGGCCGTCCCGCGGGGCCACGAGCACGAGGTCCTCGCGGTCCTTCCGCTTGCGGCCGAGCTGCTCCTCGATGCTCTTGAGCGATTCCTCCACCGTGCCGATCTCGAGGCCGGCGGCCGGATCGGTGAACCGCTCACGCTGGAGGCTGTTGAGGCGGGCCCGCGATTGCGAGGCCTTCCCCTCGAGGTCGGCGATGGCCAGGTCGAGGTCGATGTTCGAGAGCCGGGCGAGTTCCTCTCCCTGCGTCACCTTCTGGCCGGGCTTCACCGCCAACCGCTCGAGCCGGCCGGCCACGCTGACGTAGACCATCTCCTCGCCGCGCGGCCGCAGCTCGGTCGCACACCACACCCGCTGCGGCAGCGGGATCATCGCCACCGCCACCGCCAGCATCGCCGCCACGACGGCCGTGATCGACAGGTTGAGGGCCTTCACTTCGTCGCGCCTCCCGGGAACGTTGAGAAACTTGATGATGCCCTGCACCGGCCGGAAGACCAAGCCCCAGAGGGCCCCGGCGGCCATGATCTGCCCGAGCACCTCGAGGCGGTAGGGTTTGAAGACGTTCCAGACGAAGAAGAAGATCGACGCCGTCACCATCCAGCCGTAGAGGCTCGACGCCACCGCGTAGAGGGCGAAGAGGGCCCGGTTCCGCTGCGGCAGGAAGGGGTCCTCCGGCTGCTTGATGCCCAGGCACCAGCGCGAGGCGAAGCGGCCGAGGATCGAGGTGGCCTTCTGCCGCAGGTTCGGGATCTCGAGCAGGTCGGAGAGGATGTAGTAGCCGTCGTACCGCATCAGCGGATTGGCGTTGAAGAGGATCGTGGAGACGCTCGAGACGAACATCACGTCGAGGCAGATCTGGTTGAAGAAGCCGGGGTGCGAGTTCCACCAGAGGTAGGTGGCGATCGAGGCGATGATCACCTCCACGTACATCCCCGCCGCGCCGATCGCCGCCCGCTTCCACTTGCTCGGCAGCATCCAGCTGTCGGAGACGTCGCAGTAGAGGCAGGGGGTGAAGACCAGCAGCATCACCCCCATCTCGTGGCACTCGCCGCCGTAGTGCTTGCAGGAGAGCCCGTGGCCGAACTCGTGGAGGATCTTGGTCACGCCCAGCGCCACCGCGAGGTAGAGCCAGTTGCCCGAGGCGAAGAACTGGTGGAACTCGGGCAGCTTCGCCCGGAAGACGTCGAAGTTGACGAGCACGAGCACCACCGCGCTCGCCACGAAGGCGAGCATGGCGGCCATCGCCGGCGGCCAGAAGAGCCAGCCGAACCAGGGATCGAGCCGCTCCAGCAGCCGGTCGGGGTCGATGCCGCGGAACCGCATCGCCATGATGTTGGCGAGCCACGCCATCCACTGCTTCCAGATCCGCTGCCGCCGCCGCTCGAACAGCTGCGGCCCCTGCCCCGGCCGGTCGCCGATCACGAGGCCCGAACGGTGGAGCGTGGCCACGAACCGGGCCAGTTCCTCCACCGTGATCCGCCGGGGCGGGAACCGGGCCTCGAACTGCTCCTTGAGGTCCTCGAGGCTCGCCTGCCCGTCGAGCATGTCGAGCAGCGCGTATTCCTCGGGCCGGAAGCGGAAGTAGGAGAGCGAGATCGGATCCTTGACCACCCACCAGGCCTGCCCCTGGTGCAGCTGCCGATTGGTGACGAGGTCGCCGCGGCGGCGCAGGCCCACCGGCCGCGTGGTGCTCGAACGGAAGGCGTCGGCGGTGGAGGCCATCGGGGGAACGACGCTGCGGGCGGCTTGGCGGGGCGGAGTGAGGCTGCGGCGGAGCGGGGCTACCTGCGAACCGGGGCGAGGGGCTTTTCCTGCGAGTGGATCACGAGCGTGGCGGTCTGCCCGGCCCGCAAGAGCCACTGCTGCGTGCCCTCCGCCTGGCGGTTCTCCACCTCGGCGAAGACCCGGTAGTCGCCGCCGCTCTCCACGATCGGGCTGGTGAACACGATGCGGCCGGCGAACTTCTCCCGCCGGTTGTCGGCGAGCACCACCTCCGCGGTCACGGGGCGGTCGCGGACCTGCTCGGGATTCCACCGCGTCGAGTCGACGTAGCCCTCGACCCGCAGCTTGTCGGCCCGCACCACGCGGGCCAGCGGGTCGCCCGGCTGCATCCATTCCCCCTGATGCGGAAAGACCTGCACGACGATCCCGACCAGCGGGGAGGTGATCAGCCGTCGCTCGATGGCGTTCTCCGTGGCCTCCACCTCCACCCCCTTGGCCGCCGCGGCCAGCTCGGCGAGCTTCCGCTCCAGCTGCGCCTGCTCGATCTGCAGCTCGCTCTTCTGCTCGTTGAGCTGCAGCCGGTTGAGCTCGACGCGGGTCACGCTGCCGGGCACCTTGCGGTCGGATTCGGCGGCCTTTTCGAACTCGATCTGGGCCACCTTTTCCGCGGCGACGGCATACCGCACGTCGACGTCGCTCTGCGCCTTGGCGACCGCCTGCTCGTGCTCCGCCCGGGCCTTGCGCCGCTCCATCTGCGGCTGGTTGTCGTCGATCTTCGCGATCACGTCCCCCTTGGCGACGACGTCCCCCTCGCGGGCGACGAGTTCGACGAGCACGCCGGCCTCCCGGGCGGGCACCTTCGCCTCCTCGACGAGCGAGACGAGGCAGCGCTCGAGCACGGGATCGGTGTCGGCGGCCGCGGCCGGGGCGACGGCGAGGCAGCAGGCCAGAAGCACGTGCGCCGTCGGCGACGCGGATCGCGGGAATGCGGCCGGCAGCCGGCCGAGAGGGGGCGTGCGTCGCGTGCGTGGCATCTCGAACTCCATGCGGATGGGGACGTCGTGGGGAAGGTCGTGGGCGGCCGGGGGCCGCGGGCTCGGGAAAGACCGGCCGCCGGCGCCCGCCGGTCGTCCGGCGTCACCGGATGCGGAATCACCAGATGCGGAAGAGGATCTGCGACTGGATGAACGCCAGCACGTCGTGGAGCCAGACGTATCCCAGCGACCGCCGGCCGCAGGCGATCCGGGCGGTGACGCTGGCGCCGGCGCCGAGCTCCTCCTTCTCGTGCCGGCCCGGATCGATCGTCACCCGCACGAGCACGGTGTTGCCCTGCTCGCCGCGCACCTCCGCCTGCTCGTGGATCTCCTTGACGGTGCCCCGGTGCCGGGTGCCCGGGTCGGTGGCGAGGATGTAGTCCACCACCAGTTCGCGGCCCGCCGCCCGCGCCTCGGCCGCCGCGCGATTGACGTGCCCGAGCCGGTCGTCGGGCATGTGCACCTCGAGCTCCCACGGGCCGGTCTTGTCGGCGACGCTGAGGAGCGACTGCCCCTTCTCGACCGGCCTGAGCATGAGCCGGTCGCGCACCTGCCAGGTGACGATCACGCCGTCGATGGGGCTGCGGACCTCGAGATCCCGCTTCTTCGTCTCGTACAGCCGCCGCTGCTGCTCCAGGCTCTCGATCTCCCGCTGCAGCTGGGCCGCCCGCCCGGAGAGCCGCGTCTTCTCGTCCGCGGAGATCTTCTTGTCCTCGAGCAGCGCCCGCCGCGTCGACACGAGCTGCTCCTCGCTCGAGGCCTTGCGGCCGAGGACGTCGGTGAGGGCCACCTCGAGGTCGGTGTTGCGGAGCATGGCGAGCAGCTGCCCCTCCTTCACCTCGGTGCCGTGCTCGGCGCCGGGCTCGAGCCGGTCGATCACGCCGTCGATGCCGGCGAACACGTCGCGACGGTGCACCGGCTCGAGCGTGCCCTTCCCCTCGAGCCGCAGCTCGGCGGGAATGAACACGAGCGCGAGAATCCCCGCGAGGGCGGCCACCGCCGCGAGGATCGTGCGCGGCAGGTTGCGGGCGGTGGTCAGCACCCGCGACTTCCCCAGGAGGTCGATCAGGCCGAAGAGGGGCAGCCCGGTGTGGGAGAGGGCGTTGGACAGCGCCACGCGACCGTGCTCGGCCACGAGGTCGACCCGCGCCCGCTTGCCGTCGTCGAAGGTGCTCGACGAAAACCACTCCGCCACCAGCGCGCCGATCGGCTCGGGGGCGGTGCGGGGCGTGGATTCCGCCCGGGCCACGGCCACGGCGTCGACGCCCCCCGGCTTCACCACCGGCGTGGGCCGCGGCTTCTCCAGCGGGATGATCGCCAGCGCCGTGGCGTGCGACTCGTCGATGTAGTGCTCGAGCTCCTCCTCGATCTGGGGGGGCAGCTCGCGGGCGGAGTCGGGATGCCAGAGCGGATCGCCGGCCGTCGCCACGACCCGCACGAGCGACTCGATCGCCTGCACCGCCGACGCCCGCCTCTCGATCGACTCTTGTCCGCTCACGGCCTCGAGCCGCAGCTTCCGGCCGCGCTTCACGACCACGCTCACCCGGTCGCAGCCGATGATCCGGCGGGCCTCGTTGGCCAGCACGAAGGCCGTCGCCACGGGGTCGAGCGACTCGTGGACGGCCCGGCTGAACCGCTCCACCTGGGTGAGGGCGGTCTGCTGGCTGTCGAGCGTGCGCAGCTGCCGGCGGCCGAGGTAGTCGCCGGCGACCGCGGCCACCTGCTCGAGAAACGCCAGGTAGCCGCGCTCCACCTCCGGCAGGTTCTGCTGGTGGAAGATCTCGATGAGCCCGGCCCGCGTGCTCCCCCGCTCGATCGGCGCGGCGATGACGAGCAGCGCCGTGTCATTGGCGGCGGGGGCGGCCGCCGGCCCACCTCCCGGCTGCACCGTCTCGAGCTCGCTGTGCGGCGGCACGAGCCGGCCCCCGGGGCTGGCGACGAGGGCCTGCACGAGCGTGCCGTGCGCCGCCTGCTTCTCCGGGCTCGAGGCGATGCCGGTGTGCTCGAGCCCGGCGTGGCAGACCGGCTCGACGCGGCCCCCCTCGCCGAGCAGCCAGACGAGCCCCGCCACCGCCTCCATCGCCACGAGCACCCGCTCGAGCAGGCCGCGGAAAAACTCCGCCTCGGCCACGTCGCTGCGGCCCAGACGCTCGATCTCGGCGACGAGCGCCCGGATCTGCTCCCGCGCCTGCTCGATTTCGACCGACTCGTCGATGCTCATGGCGTGCTCGAGGAATGCTCAGCCAACGTGTGCCGGACGTGCGTGTGACGAATCGTGCGTCCACCGATCGCGCCGCCGCGCCCGGCTGCCGGGCGCGGCGTCACCGCCTCAGGCCCGCGTCGCCTGCTGCTGGTGGACGATCCGCCGCTGGACGTCGGTCTCGAGGACGCCGAAGGCCTGCTCGTGCCGGGCCACCGCCATCGCGAGCGCCGCGGCGAGCCGCTTGGCGGTGAAGAAGTTGACGATGATCCGCTGCGTGAGCTGGATGGTCTCCGGCGCCGTGCCCCCCACCTGCTTGTTGAGGCCGAAGTCGACGATGAGCTCCTCGGGCGTGCCGGTCACGCGGCAGAAGTTCGCATAGGTGGCGACGATGTGGGACTCGTCGACCGGAACGGGCATCGGCTCGGGGCCACGCTGGGCGGACTCTTCAGACATGGGAGGCTCCAGAAAAAGGACGGACGCAAACACGGAATCGTTCCCGGATCCCCCCGGCCACGCGACCGGCGGACCACCGTCGGGAAAGGCCCGCCAGTGTACCCCGACCGTGCCGCAGGCACCATCGCGGGGGGTGTCGCGGCCGATTTTCCGGCGTTGCTCCGGCCCCGTCGCGGCGGTCGTGGCCGGGCGTCACACCCAGCGGAAGATACGCAGCGCCACCGCGAAGGCCGCCACCGTCCAGGCCAGGAGCGTGGCCACGTCGGCGGCGCAGCCGGGGAGCGGACGCCCCTCGAGCATCACCGCCCGCAAGGCGTCCACGAGCGCCGTCAGCGGCAGCGCCCGCAGGAAGGGCTGGACGGCCTCCGGATACCGCTCGCGGGGAAAGAACACGCCGGAGGTCAGCCACATCGGCAGCATCACGACGTTGAGCGCGCCGGAGACGGCCTCGAGCGTCTTCGCCCGGGAGGCGACGAGCAGTCCGAGCCCCGAGAAGCAGAGCGATCCGAGGAGCACGAGCAGCGCCACGGCCCACCCGCTGCCGAACACCCGCACCCCGAACGTCCAGCGGGCGAAGAGCAGGAGCAGCAGCATCTCGGGGATCATGAGGAGCATGCGGCCGAGCATGATCGAGACGAGGAACTGCCACCGCCGCATCGGCGTGGCGATGAACCGCTTGAGCAGCTTGCGGATGCGCAGTTCGACGGTGATGAAGCCCACCCCCCAGAGGCCCCCGGACATCAGCGAGAGGGCCATGAGCCCCGGGACGAGGAAGTCGATGTAGCGACCGCCCGGCGCGGTCTGCGGCACGTCCTCGGCGGCGAGGAGATCGCGGCGGCCCGACGCCCGCTCCAGCGCGTCGGCGGCACGATCGCGGGCGAGCACGCTCTCGGGACGCGCGGGGTCGAAGTGGTAGCGGAAGCCCGCGGCCGCGCCGGGCGCGGCGTCGGCGGCGTCGGTCCGCTCCGCCACCAGGTCGGTGCGGCCGGTCCGCAGCCGCTCGAGCCCCTCGGCGATGGGCCGCACGGACGGCTCCGTGCCGGCCGAGGGCGTCGCCAGCGCCGCGGCGTCGGCGGCCGCGGCGGGCCCGTCGGCCACGTCCACCCGCACGGCGGGCACGGGCCGCTCCCGGTAGGCGATGCCCAGCGTCGCCACGAGGAGCACCGGGAAGCCGTACACCCAGAAGACCACCTCCGGCTCCCGCAGAAACTCGAGCAACCGCACGCGGACGAGCTCCACGAGCGCGGAATGGCCGCCGCGACGGGTCAGCGGCGGCGCCGCCGGCCGCGGTGGCGTCGGCCCGCGCGGCGGATCGGGAGCGGTGGATGAATGCACGGGCGTCGCCTCGCTGTCTGCCGCGGTCAGCCCGCGGGGGCCGGGCCGGACGTTTCCGAGAGCCGGCGGCCGGCGAGCTTGAGGAACAGTTCGTCGAGATCCTCGGCGCCCGAGTCGCGCACGAGGTCGGCCGGCCGGCCTGCGGCGATGATCCGCCCCGCGTCCACGATCGCCAGCCGATCGCAGAGCCGCTCGGCCTCGTCCATGAAGTGCGTCGTGAGCAGCACGGTGTGGCCGCAGCCGCGGCAGCGTTCCACGAGGTCCCAGACCTGCCGCCGCGACTGCGGGTCGAGCCCGGTCGTCGGCTCGTCGAGGAAGAGCAGCTCGGGCCAGCCCACGATCGCCGTGGCCACGGCGAGCCGCTGCCGCTCGCCGCCCGACACCGCCCCGACGCGGGCCGCCCCCTTCGCCCGCAGCCCCACCATGTCGAGCGCCTCGTCGGGGTCGATGCCCGTGGCGTAGAACGCGCGGAAGAGGCGGATCGTCTCGGCGACGGTGAGCTTGTCGGAGAGCCGCGTTTCCTGCAACGACACGCCGATCCGCTCCCGCAGGCTCCGTTCGTCGCGGTCCCACCGCATCCCGAGCACCTCGACGACGCCGCTGGTGGGTGCGAGCAGCCCCTCGAGGATCTCGACCGTGGTCGTCTTGCCGGCGCCGTTGGGGCCGAGCAGCCCGAAGCACTCGCCCCGGCGCACCTCGAGCGACAGGCCGCGGACGGCGTCCACCGGGGGGCGGCCGGGATACCGCTTGACGAGATCCACGACCCGGATCGCCGGGCCGTCGGCGGGGGCGGTCATGCGTCGTCCTCCGCGCCCGGAGAGAATCCGGCGGGACCGCCGGTCGTGGTCGGCCAGCCGTGCCGTGCGAGCCAGTCGTCGTCGACGAAGCGGCGCAGCAGCGCCTCGAGCGCCCGGCGGGCGTCGCGGGGCCAGTCGGGGTGCGGGGCCCGTGCCCGCGCGTCTGCCGCGGCCGGGGAGGAGCCGTCGGCCGATCCGGGAGGTGCTGCGGTGGCGTCGACATCGAGCCCCGAGAACCGCAGCCGGCAGGGCCAGCCGCGGGCCTCCGCCAGCACGTCGAACCGCTCCGCGATCCGCAGCGCCCAAGCCGCGCCGAAGGTTTCGCGGACCGCGAGGAACGCCGGGTCGACCTCCGCCGCGAGGCCGGCTGCGGCGGAGGAGGCGGTCGGGGTGGCCGCCGCGGTCGCACGGTCCGACGCCGCCAGCCACGCGGCCAGCGCGGCACCGGCGGCCACGAGCCCGCAGGCCACGGCGTCGAGCGTGGCCGCCGACGGCGCGGCGAACCAGGCGGCGGTCGGCGCCCCGGGCAGGAAGCCACGGGCGAGGAGTCCCTGGCCGACGGCGATGCCGGTGGCCGCCGCGGCCCGCCGCGTGCCGATGAAGTTGAGCCAGCCCACGAGGATGAGCACGGGCATGAAGCACCGCTCGATGAGGTGCACGTCGGGCAGGCTGCCCGGCCGCACCCACGTCGCCGAGGCGGCGGGGAGCATGAGCACGACGCCGAGCGTGGCCACGATCAGCTGCCAGACGCCGTGCTGCGGTCGCTTGGCTCCGAGGAGCGCCATCGTCGGGCACAGCGCGAGGGCGACCACGCACAGCCGCACGGCCGCGGCCGCCGCGGGGTCGGCGAGATCCCCGCGGCTCCGCGCGGCCATCTCGGCCGCCAGCGCCACGCAGGCGGCGACGGCCCAGATCGCCGCGGGCACGGCCGTCGTGCCGCGGACGAGCCAGGCCCCGCCCGCTGCGATCGCCGCGGCGAGGCACGCGGACGCGGCGGCGATGGAAAGCGGAGCTGGCATGGGCCGGGAGCCGGAGGACGGGGCTTGTATCCGCGACGCCGATCGTGCCGGCGGAAGCCGCGCGGCACCGGAGGTAGTATCTGCGACGGTCGTGCCGGTGCGGAGGCCGTGGCGGTTTTTCCGCCTCCGGCGCGGCCCGTGGTGCCGAAGTCATGACCGGCGAGGCCGCCTTGGCCGGCCGGCCCGCCCCCGGGAAAGCTCCTCCATGTTCCGCCCCCTTTCGGGCCGCACGGCCGGCATGCGGCCGTCGTCGGCCTGCCTCGCCTGCCTCGTGCTCGCTGGCGTCTCCGCCATCCTTCCCGCTCCGGCCCGCGGCATCGAGATGTTCACCTACTTCGGCGACGGCAGCCGGATCGGCCTGCCGAGCCTCGAGGTGCCGATCGAGGCCTACCCCGGCATCCCGCTCCGCAGCGACCGTCTCCGCGCCCGGCGGCGGGCCGCCCAACTCGGGCCCAACGCCGCCGTCAGGCTCGGGCCTCCGGGCGTGCCCACACGACCCGGCGGGATGATGATCCGCACGATGCCCAGTGCCGGTGCTCCCGCGCCCGCCCCGGTGCCGACCCCGGTGCCGGTCCGCTGAGCGTTCGCGAACAAGGGGAACCGAGCCGACGCGAACAAGGGGAACCGAGCGGACGCGAACAAGGGGAATCGAGCGTTCGCGAACAAGGGGAACCGAGCCGACGCGAGCAAGGGGAATCGAGCGGACGCGAGCAACCCCCGCCTTCGACCGAATGCTCCGCGTGTCGGATCGCGTCACGGCGGTTCGGCACGCGGCGGGCGGATGGACGGGGGGTGAATCGTCGCGGCCCGGAAGCCCGGCGTCAGTTGCCGGCCGGGGCCTTCTTCAAGGCCGCGAGCAGATCCGTCGCGTCGGCCCGCGTCGCGAACATCGCGTCGTTGGCGAGCACCTCCTCGAGGATCTTGCGGGCGCGGTCCTTCTCGCCGCGGTCGGAGAGGATGCGGGCCACGTAGAAGGCGCCGTCGGTCGTCAGCCGGTTGTTTTGCGAGATCTGCGTCAGGATCTTCTCCGCGTCCTCGCGACGACCGAGCTTGTAGTAGACCCAGGCCAGCGTCGTCAGGGCGCCCACCTGGTTGGGAGAGCCCTCGCGGTGCAGCGCCGCGTTGGCCTCGGCCATCTCCAGCGCCCGCTGCCGCGACTCCTTCGCCTCGTTCTCCACGAGCACGAGGGCCAGTGAGTTGCTCGCGGGGAAGTTGCCGGGTGACTGCACGTGGGCGTCGTTGAGGAAGGTCTCGGCCTGCGGGTAGTCGCGGGCGACGCGGGCGATCGTGCCCCGGACGATCTTGGCGTCGAGGCTCTTGGGGTCGAGCTTGAGCGCCTTGTCGGCGCTGGCCACCGCCGCGGGCACGTCGTTCTTGCCGAGATACCACTGTGCCGAGGCGAGCTGCACGGCGGCATCCTGGGGGGCCGACTTCACGGCCTGCTCGATCAGCTTGCGGGCGGCGTCGCGGTTTTTCGCGTCGTCGTAGAGGCGGGCCAGCGCCAGTTCGGGGTAGACCGCCTTCTCGTCGAGCTTGCGGGCCTCCTTGAACTGCGTGAGCGCGTCCTGCGGCTTGTCGAGCTGGAAGAGCACGATGCCGAGCCGCTGGTGGCCGCTGGCGTTGTCGGGGTCGAGCTCGACCCACGCCCGCAGGTGCTTCTCCGCCGCGGCCCACTGCCTGCGGGCCTCCGCCACCGCCGCGCTGCCGGCGTTGCTGCGGATGTCGAAGTCCCGCTTCCGCTTGGTGTTCTCGGTGAACGCGGCGTTGACCGCCGTGGCCTTCTCGAAGAGCACCGCCGCGTCGGTGATCCGCCGCTCCTGAAAGGCGAGGTCGCCGAGCATGAGGTAGGGCTCGGGATCGCCGGGAAACTTGACGACGGTGTCGTCGAGCTCAGCCCGGGCCTGCGGGAGCTGGTTCACGCCGAGCCAGAGCATCGACATCATCACGCCCGGCGGCGGGAGCTTGGGGTTCGCCGACCGGGCCCGCTCCATCATCGCCCGGGAGCCGTCGATGTCGCGCTCGCGGAAGCGGGCGATCGCGTCGTTGATGTCGCCATACTGCTTGTCATCGGAGACGGCCTTGCCCACGAGCGTCTGGGCGGTGATCTGGGCGGTGACCTCCGCGGGAAACAGCGCCGCCGCGGCGACGAGGGCTGCGGCGACGAGGGGCGCGGCGCGACGGCCGACGGAAGGGAATGCAGGCGGGAATGCGGCCTGGCATGACGACGACTGCATGGTGCTGCTCCGGATGAAACGGGAACCGTCGGCTGGCGG
>Ga0007791_10000648_pt1 | contig 11521 bp, 10 predicted proteins | sample CryBogmetaGMA05M_FD_60368 | JGI IMG/M metagenome (GOLD analysis project Ga0007791, IMG submission 60368) | Freshwater microbial communities from Crystal Bog, Wisconsin, USA - MA0.5M | ecosystem: Environmental > Aquatic > Freshwater > Lake | place: Crystal Bog, Wisconsin, USA | collected 2009-07-06 | reverse complement strand
CCTGGGATCCGGGCCGCAAGTTCTCCGTGCCGTGGGCCATCGGCCAGACCGGCATCGCGTACTACCCCGACAAGGTCGGCGGGAAGCTCACCGACGTCAACGCCATCTTCGATCCGAAGTTCAAGGGCAAGGTCACGATCCTCGACGAACTGCGCGACACCGTCGGGCTCACCATGCTGGGCATGGGCTACAACCCCACCACCGGCACCAAGGCCCAGATGCTCGAGGCAGTCGACAAGATCGGCAAGGCCCGCGACGAAGGCCAGTTCAAGAAGGTCACCGGCAACTCCTACACCGAGGATCTCGAACTCGGCGACACCTGGCTCGCTGTGGCCTGGTCGGGCGATATCGCCTCGTTGCAGGCCACCAACCCTGATCTCGAGTGGCTCATCCCCGAGCAGGGCGGCATGCAGTGGGTCGACAATGCCATGATCACCGTGGGTGCCAGCAACGCCAAGGGCGCCAACGAGTTCCTCAACTACGTGTACACCCCGGACATCGCCGCCTCGCTGTACGAGGCCATCAGCTACGAGCCGCCGGTGCAGGGCGCGGTCGCTCTCATGTCGCCCGAGGCACAGGCCAGCCCGTTCATCAACCCGCCGGCCACGCCCCCGCTCTACGAGTTCAACGTGCTCAGCGCGGACGACATCGAAGAAGTCAGCCGCGCGTTCACCGCGGCCACCCAGCAGTAGCAGCGGTCATCATCCACCGATGACCACCGTGTCCACGCCCGCCAAGAGTCGTCGGTCCTCCAAGAAGGAGACCGACGACTCCGGCGTGCACGCGCGGCGGTGGTTCACGCCCTATCTGCTCATCGCTCCGGGCACACTCTGGTTGCTGATCTTCTTCATCATCCCGCTGTTCAGTCTCGGGCGGCTCTCGCTCAGCAGCGGCGGGTTCTCGAACTACAGCTCCGTCATCTCTGACAACAGCACTGTCATCGTGCGCACGTTCGTCTACGCCAGTATCGCCACGGTGTCCGCCATCATCATCGGGTACCCGTTGGCCTATGTCATCGCCACCAAGGGCGGACGCTTCAAGAACATGCTGCTGGCCCTGGTGGTGCTGCCGTTCTTCGTCACCTATCTGGTGCGCACACTCTCCTGGAAGATCCTGCTGTTCGACGGTGGTCCAGTGGTCAGCGTCCTGCACGGCCTCGGCGTGCTCAACGAGAACCAGGGCATCCTGGGCTCACCGTTCGCTGTCGTGGCCGCACTCACCTACAACTTCCTGCCGTTCATGGTGCTGCCCATCTACGTGAGCCTCGAGAAGATGGACCGTCGGTTACTCGAGGCTGCCGCCGATCTCTACTCGAGCCCAGCCCGGGCGTTCCGCCGGATCACCCTGCCGCTGTCGCTGCCGGGTCTGTTCGCCGGCACGCTGCTTACCTTCATCCCCGCCGCCGGCGATTTCGTGAACTCCGAACTGCTCGGTTCGGAGCGAACCGTCATGATCGGCAACATCATCGAGAAGAACTTCGGTAAGGAGTTCTTCCGTCCCGAACTCTCGGCGCTGTCGTTCATGCTGATGGCCATCATCCTCGTTGCCGTGATCATCTACGCCCGCATTCTCGGCACTGAGGACCTCGCATGAGCATCACCGACTCACCAGCGGTGCGACGCGTCGGTCGCATCGCACTCATCGTCTGGGCAGTGTTCGGATTCATCTTCCTGTTCACCCCCATCGTCATCACGGTCATCTACTCCTTCAACGAACCGGCCGGGAAGTACAACTACATCTGGAACAAGTTCTCGCTCGCTGCTTGGAAAGACCCGTTCAAGTACCCCGAGCTCACCAATTCGCTGATCTACAGCCTCAAGGTGGCCTTCGTGGTCACACTGCTGGCCACCGTCCTCGGCACCCTCATGGGAATGGCCATGGTGAAGTACAAGTTCAAGGCCAAGGGCGTGCTCGGGGCCGTCATCGTGCTGCCGCTCACCATGCCCGAAGTGGTCATGGGCTTCTCGCTGCTCACCTTGTTCGTCACCATCAACTGGTCACGCGGCTTCGTCACCATCATCATCGCCCAGGTGATGTTCTCGGTCAGCTACGTCGCCACCACGGTGCGAGCTCGTATCCGCGGGTTCGACTGGCGTCTCGAGGAAGCTGCTGCCGACCTCGGTGCCGGACCGGTGCGCACCTTCGTGAAGGTCACACTGCCGCTCATCGCGCCTGGCGTGTTGGCTGCCGCGATGCTCACCTTCGCCCTGTCGCTCGACGACTTCATCATCACGTATCTCAACTCGGGTCTCGACAACACCTTCCCGATCGAGATCTGGAACCTCAAGCGCAGCCGGGTGCCAACGCAGATCAATGTGTTCTCCACATCGCTGCTGGTGATCAGCCTGCTGATGGCGCTGCTGGTGATCTGGCAGGGTCGCCGGCGCCAACGGGCGCTCGACGGTGCGGCATCGGCCTCGGCCGGTGTGGGCAGCCACGGCCTCGCCGCCGGCTGAGTTCCAGACCCGCACGCACGCCCACACATCAAGCCCTGACCCGTTCGCGGTCACAGTCGCGCGCCGCTCCGTTCGCATGCTTCAGAATAGATTCCCTCGCGAAACCCCCGCGTCGGCACCTATTTGGCGGTCCAGACTGAGGAAATTGTTCGAAATCACGCCCGAAACAGAGATTTCACGATGGAATCGGTTGTGAGACCCCCTGATCACGCGCAATACTGAGCGGGCGAACCACCACGTCAATCGGCAACCGCCGACGGCGAACACTCGGAGCGTTCCTCATGACCCGTTCACCCGCTGAACTGCGCACCATGGCCCAGGCCAATCTCTGGGGCCATTTCTCCCGACTCGCCCCCAGCGACGAGATCATCCCCATCATGGAGCGAGGGGAGGGCTGCTACATCTGGGATGTTGACGGCAAGCGCTACCTCGACGGTCTCTCCGGGCTCTTCACCGTGCAGGCGGGACATGGTCGTACCGAACTCGCCGAAGCAGCTGGCAAGCAGGGCGCGGAGCTCGGCTACTTCCCCATCTGGACCTACGCCCATCCCAACGCCATCGAACTTGCCTCCAAGTTGGCATCGCTCGCTCCCGGCGATCTCAATCGCGTGTTCTTCACCACGGGTGGCAGCGAAGCCATCGAGTCGGCCTGGAAGCTGGCCCGCAAGTACTTCAAGCTGCGTGGCATGCCCGCCAAGGTCAAGGCCATCACCCGCTATCTCGGCTACCACGGCACCACCATGGGGGCGTTATCGCTCACGGGCATCCCGGCGTTCCGTCAGGACTACGAACCGTTGGTTGCCGGTGTGGGTCGTGCCGCCAATACCAACGCGTATCGCTGCATCTCGTGTTCCAAGGCCAACGATGGCTGCAACCTGTGGTGCGCTGACGACATCGAGCAGATCATCCTGCGCGAGGGTCCCGAATCGGTCGCGGCAGTGTTCGTCGAACCGGTGCAGAACTCCGGCGGTTGCTTCACCGCACCGCCCGAGTACTTCACCCGTGTCCGCGAGATCTGCGATACCTACGACATCCTCATGATCTCCGACGAGACCATCTGCGCCTACGGCCGTCTCGGCGCCATGTTCGGTTCCGAGCGCCTCGGCTACGTGCCCGACATCCTCACCTCGGCCAAGGGCCTCACCTCCGGCTACTCGCCACTGGGCGCAATGATCGTGCACGACAAGGTCGTCGAACCCTTCCTCGAACCAGGCGCCATGTTCACCCACGGTCTCACCTTCGCCGGTCATCCGGTCAGCTGTGCAGTGGCGCTGGCCAACCTCGAGATCTTCGAGCGAGATGGTCTCATCGAGAACGTTCGAGCCAACGAAGGCGCGTTCCGGGCCGCGTTGGAAACACTTCGTGACCTCCCGATCGTCGGCGATATCCGGGGCATGGGGTACTTCTACGGCATCGAGATGGTGAAGAACCGCGAGACCAAGGAAACCTTCAATGCCGATGAGTGCGAGCTGCTCATCCGCCAGCATCTGTCCCGCCGCTTCCTGGAGTTGGGTCTGATCTGCCGCTCCGACGACCGGGGCGATCCCGTCATCCAGCTGGCGCCGCCGCTCACCGCCGGTCCGAAGGAGTTCGACGCAATCGTCGCCATCCTGCGCATCGTGCTCATCGAGGGCATGGAGAAGCTGGGAATGAACCCCCACGTCACAGCAGCCAGCGCATCATGACCACTGCAAGCACCACCGCCCTCACCGTCGGCGTGCCCAAGGAGATCAAGCACGAGGAGCACCGCGTCGCCATCACCCCCGACGGCGTGCGAGAGGTTCTGCATACCGGCGCCACCGTGCTCATCGAAGCCGGCGCTGGCATCGACTCCAGCATCCCGGACGAGGACTACGTGCGCGCTGGCGCCACCATTGTTTCCTCTGCCGCCGAGGTCTGGGAGCGCTCGGACATCGTGTGCAAGGTCAAGGAACCACTTGAGCCCGAGTTCGGGTATTTCCGACCCGGACTCGTGCTGTTCACCTACCTTCATCTCGCCGCCTACCCGAAGGTGGCCGACGCGCTACTGGCCGCTCAGGTCACCGGCATCGCGTACGAGACCGTGCAGTTGGCCGACGGCGCCCTGCCGCTGCTGGCACCCATGAGCGAGGTCGCCGGCCGCATGAGCGTGCAGGTCGGCGCCCATCTGCTCGAACGCCATAACGGCGGCCGTGGAGTTCTTCTCGGCGGGGCTCCTGGAGTGCGCCCGGCCCGGGTCGCCGTGCTGGGCGCAGGCAACGTTGGCTGGAACGCCGCTTGGATGGCCGCTGGTCTCGAAGCCGAGGTCGATCTGCTCGACAAGAGCATCGACCGACTCCGTCATATCGATCAGATCCAGATGGGTCGGGTCACCACGCTCAGTTCCAATCGCGGCATGGTCGAGCGCACCGTGGCCGAGGCCGATCTGGTGATCGGAGCAGTGCTCGTGCCCGGTGGCCGCGCCCCGGTCGTGGTCAGCGAGGACATGGTGAGGGCCATGAAGCCCGGTGCCGTCATCATCGACATCGCCATCGATCAGGGCGGCTGCATCGAGACTTCGCATGAGACCACACACTCCGACCCGGTGTTCGAAAAGCACGGCGTGCTCCATTACGCCGTGGGCAACATGCCCGGTGCGGTGCCGCATACCTCAACCCATGCGCTCACCAACGCCACCCTGCCGTACCTCGCCGAACTGGCCCGATACGGTGTCGCCGATGCCTGTGCTCATGACACCGCCCTCGCCGGGGGCGTCAACACGATGAACGGTCACATCACCAACGAGGCCGTGGCCGAGTCCATCGGCAAGCCGTACGTACCGCTCGCATCGGTCCTCGGGTGAAATCCCAGCGGCCGCTGCGCGCTGTCGGCGGCGAGCGCGCCATCGTGCGTGCTGGTTCACCGGTGCACCTCGACGAAACCGACAAAGCCATCATTCGCGAACTGCAGGTCGACGGTCGCATGCCGTATGCCAAGCTCGGCCCGTTGGTAGGGCTCTCCCAGGCCGCGGTGCGCCAACGCGTGCAACGGCTCATCGACAGCGGCGCCATGCAGGTCGTTGCCGTCACCGATCCCATCGCCGTCGGGTTCAGTCTCGAAGCACTCATCGCCGTGAACGTCGAAGGCAATCTGCGGGAAGTGGCCGATGCGTTGGCCGCCATCGAACAAGCCACCTATGTGGTCATCACAACCGGTCGCTACGACATCATGTGCGAGGTCGTCTGCGAGAACACCGACGAGCTACTCACCTTGGTCAACGAAGTGATCCGCAACACGCCTGGTGTTTCCCACGCCGAGACCTTCACCTACATGCACCTCACCAAGCAGAGCTACAGCTGGGGCACGCGCTGATCCTCACATCGAATGGACACTGCATCGATTCCGTCGAGATTGCTTCGGTCAGCTCACTGATGCGATCGCACCTTCAAGTGCATCCACGCACTGCAGCAGCTGAGCATCAGAGATGACCAAGGGCGGGCAGAACGCGATGATCGACGCTCCAATGGGGCGGGCAATCACTCCGCGCTCGAGCATGGCATTGCGCACTGCCGGTGCGGCCAGACCCTCGGGCAGCACTGCCGACCAGATGCCGCCAACGCCCCGAGAGGCTTCGAGCACGCCCTGATCCACGAGCCGGGCCAGTCCTCCACCGATGTGCTCGGCAATGGCGGGAACCCGGTCGAAGAGGTTCTCCTCCAACAGGATGGCGGTGTTCTCGAGCGCGGCTACGCAGGCCGTCGGATGACCGGAATAGGTGAACCCATGACGCAGGATGAACGTGGGATCTGCCTCGATGACATCGAGCACGGCATCGCCCACAACTACCCCGCCGAGCGGCAGATACCCGGAGGTGCAACCCTTGGCGAAGGTGATCATGTCGGGCACCACGCCGAAGAAGTCGGCGGCGAACCAGGTGCCGAGCCGACCGAACCCGGTGATGACCTCGTCGAAGATGAGCAGCGCGCCATGCTCGGTGCACAGTTCGCGCAGACGTTCGAGGTACCCGGGCGAGGGCGGATACACGCCACCGGCTCCCTGCACAGGTTCGGCGATGACTGCGGCAATACGCGCACCATGCTCGGCAAAGGCCGCCTCGACATCGGCGAGCTCATGGCTGTCGACCCGGATGATCGGGTCGAGCAACGGGCCGAAATGTTCTTGATTGAGCGGCAGACCCTGTGCGGAAAGACCGCCGTAGGTCACTCCGTGGTATGCGTTGTGGCGGCCCACGATGACATCGCGTTCAGGATGTCCCTGCAGCGAGTGCGTGAGGCGGGCGAACTTGAGCGCGGTATCAACCGCTTCAGATCCTGATGAGGTGAAGAACACGCGGGCGTCGGGCACGGGGGCCGCAGCAGCGACGAACGCGGCGAATCGTTCAGCCGGTTCGTTCGTGAAGATGTCGAACGTGTTGTAGTTCTCGAGCACCGCCATCTGGGATGCAACGGCATCGGCAATGGCGAACCGACCATGCCCCACGTTGCAGTACCAGAGGCTGGCGAGGCCGTCGATGTACTCACGGTCCTGGTCGTCCCAGACGAGCGCGCCCTCGCCGCGCACGATGGTGATGAACTCCTCGGCCGCCGCGGCGGGTCGGGCGAACGGGTGGAGGAACGGACTTCGAGCCATGATGACCTCGATGATCAGTGATCGATGAACCTGGGTATGAAGTGATCGGGCCGCAACGGGGTGGCATCGATCGGCCTTCAGTCTCGCATGATCAGTAGCCTCGGGCGATGGCTCCGAACGCTCCGATACGCACACGTCTCGGCGTGTATCCGGGCTCGTTCGATCCGCCCACAATCGCCCATGTGCACCTGGCCGAGCAGGCCATCGAGCAGTGCGGACTCGATCGACTCGATCTGGTGATCTCGGTGGTCACTCTGGGCAAGAGTGATGATCGGCTTTCGCCGCTGGCCGATCGGCTTGCCGAACTCCATCGGTTGGCCGACGCCAATCCCGCGATTGGCGTTCGCACAACGACGCACAGCCTGTTGGCCGATATCGCCACCGGCTATGACGTCGTGGTCATGGGCGCCGATAAGTGGGCCCAGGTGCTCGACCCACAGTGGTACGGAGGAATCGAGCAGCGAGATACGGCGCTGCGGCGACTGCCCACCATCGCCCTCGCACCCCGCCCGCCGTGGCCCATGCCCGGCGATGACCCCGCGGCACAGGTGCCCGAGGGCGCGGAGGTCATCGTCCTCGATGTCGACAAGGCCCACGGTCAGGTCTCGGCCACCGAGGTTCGCGCCGGACGCCATGAGTGGCGGGCGTTGCCACCCGAGCACTGATCCCGTTCTTCGGTCTCCACGGGCCGGTACCGTCACCATCATGCGAGTAGCCGCCATCCAGATGCACTGCAGCGATGATCGCGCCGAGAACCTCGCTCGCGCCGCGGCCCTGGTTGCCGATGCGGCCGACCAGCACGCGGAACTCATCGTGCTGCCCGAGTTGTTCGCGTCGCTCGGGCGCAACGCCGAAATGCGTGCTGCGGCTGAACTACTCGATGGCCCAACTGTTGCGTGGGCCTCGGCACTGGCTCGTGAACACCACTGCTCGATTGTGGCCGGCAGTTTCGTAGAGCGCGACGGCGAGCAGTTGTTCAACACCTCGGTTCTGCTCGATCCCGACGGCGCGCTCATCGCCCACTACCGCAAAGTGCATCTGTTCGACATCGATGTTGCGGGTGCGACCAGCAGGGAATCCGACACCTTCAGCGCCGGTGACGATGCTGTGGTCGCCCAGCTGTCGCCAGCCACCGAGCCCGATGGCAGTACGCCCGATTGCGCCACGCCCGACACCTCCGTGCTCGGGCTCACCATCTGTTACGACCTGCGCTTCCCCGAACTGTTCCGGATCGAAGCGTTACGAGGTGCGCAACTCATTGCTGTTCCATCAGCATTCACTGCGGCCACCGGCGCCGACCACTGGGAACTGCTGGTGCGAGCCCGCGCTCTCGAGAATCAGGTGGCGATCATCGCTGCCGCGCAATCGGGAACCAGCCCCGACGGCGTGCAACGGCACGGCCAAGCGCTCATCGTCAACGCATGGGGCACGGTGCTGGCCGAGGCCCCGGGTGAGGGCGATGCAGTGGTTGTGGCCGATATCGACCTTGGTGCGATTGCCCAGTTGCGAAAGCGACTGCCGAGTCTGGCCAATCGTCGGCCCGACGCGTACCGCTGGCCCGACTGAGGCCACTAGCTCCGAGCCGGTCAGCGGCGGCGACCCGGATGAATGATCAGTTCTGCACGTCGTAGCGGGCGATGGCCTCGGGGAACAGCGACTCCACATAGCTGGGCGCGAGTGACGCATCAGAGCTGTCGATGCCGAACACATGACGCAGCTGGGCCACAGTCATGTGGTTGATGACCGCGTAGCCGGTGTCGGGGTCGAGGTTCTCGGGCAAACACCCATCCTCGCCGAGGCGCAGCAGATTGTCGGGGGCGGGCAGCTTGCCGGAATACTGCATGAGACCGCCGCCCTCACGGATCGGCTTGCAAATGTCGGTGAAGGCGTTGTGACCGGCACCCTTGAGCACCAAGAACCGTTTCGGTGCGGCGAGCCAGTCGTATTCCTCCGACACCCTCGCCAACGGGATCGTCTGATCCACCTCACCGGCCAACAGCATCGACGGCTTGTCTGGCGGAGTCTGCGCGGCATACGCGGCGGTGATCTGATCGGCAGTGGTGGTGCTCTCGTAGTTCATCTTGAGCGGCGCTCCCGGGGCCTGACCGATGAAGGTCTTCACCTCTGGGTCGTAGGCGAACTTGCCGGCTGCGGAACCACCAGCGGAATGACCCTCAGCAGCAAGTTCATCGAAGTTCATTGAGCCGGCGAACGGGCCTGACGCGTTGTCGGCCTTGAGATGCGCCAGCGTGTTGCGCAGATCCTGCACATCGGTCTCGCCGCGCACGACCTTGCCCAACGAGTTGGCGGCGAGATCGCGCTCGAGATGATCGGGTGCGGCTGTCACGAAACCCCATGAAGCGAGATGCGCGAGATGCTGCGAGGTGAACTCGGGATACCCGCCGAAACCGTGACTGTGAATGAGCACCGGGAACGGGCCATCGGCGGCAATGGGGGCATCCTTCGTGGCATCAAGCGGCACTTCCTGGATGAGTGCGGCGGGAATGGCCGCTCGCAGCGCCGGCGGGAAGGCATCGGCTGAGCTGTAGGAGGTGACCGGCGTGCCCTCGCCGAGGCGGTCCTTATCGGCCGGATAGAACATGTAGACCATGCGATCGTCCATCATGAATGAGGTCGTTCCCACGGGGTACGGGCCCGGCTTCGAATAGTCGACCGCAGCCGATGCCGAGGAACTCTTCGATGATGAACTCCCGCAGCCGGACACCAGCCCGGCGCTGAGGGTGAGCACTGTGAACAGCGCAGTTATGACAGCGAGTGAACGACGCACCTGGACTCCTTGATGAGGAAGTAACTGACGAAGTGACTGAAGAAGTGAACGAAAAGACTGTTGAAGAGGTTGTTGACCAAGTAGCTGTTGGAGAGGCGGTTGAAGCACCGCAGACACCCCCAAGCGTCTGCTCCTACCTGCGTTCCGCCGCTTCACCATAGATGCCTTTGGCCATCAAGGACCGCTCAGAATCACGGCGTAACGCATAAATCTCACTGGCCGCAGCAGTGGCAGCGGCACTGTCGGGTTCGGCGACGACTGCCCATTCGATGAGCTGGCAGGCCAACCGGAGCGAGTCGGCATCGGCCGGGCGGCCAATCGGTCCGCCAGCGCTGCGAGCACCATCGGCCAGTGCCTGTGCCCGGGCCACCAGCGCCTCGACGCCTCCGGCCAGCGAGGCAACTTCGAGGGCCACCTCGGCATCGGCCGGCGGCTTGAGTCGGGCGGGGTTGCCGTCGTACCAACCGCCATACAAGCGCCAGATGTTGCGAACCACGAACTCCGGTTCGTCGTACACCGGGGCGAGGTAGGGCCGGTCCATCAGATGCTCGGGCACCTTGACCGTGTGGATGATGGTGTCGAGAGTTGCCCCGGCGTTCATCAAGGCCAGCGTGGAATCGACGAGATGCTCGAGGGCTTCAGCGGTCTCGCCCAACACGCGCTGCACGCGCTCAGCCCCACCAATCGGCAACCCGTGCGCGGGCAGCAGAAGTTCGGGTTGCATTGCTGCGATGTCGCGCAACGCCCGGGCCCAATCCTGCGGATAGCGCTGCACCTTCTGCGGGTTCCCGGCGTTGGGGAATGACCAGATGAGCAGATCACCAAGACATGCGGCACGGCGTGACGGCACCCACGCCCAGGTGTGATCATCGGTCTCGCCGCGGGTGTGATGCAGTTCGAATGCGGTGCCACCGATATCGAGGGTGAGCGCATCGCGATAGGTGACATCGGGTTCGGCGAACCGACGCGGGAACGACGGACCGCCATCGACACCGGTGCCCATGACCCCCGACTTCTTGAACTGCCGGTGGTTGATGAACGCGTTGTACCCGTTGGTGAGTTGGTAGCGCTCGAAACGATCGTGGATGGCTTCGTGCCCAACGATGGTCGGAGCCTGTTCGCCGCGCTCGGCCGCCTCGCGCACCAGCACCTTGCCGCCGCCCACATGATCGATGTGTCCGTGGGTGTAGACGAGCGTGTGGAAGGGCGAACTGTTCCAGTCGCGGATGCGCTTGAACGCCACGGGCGCCAAGGCCTCGAGGGTGCCGTCGAACAGCACAGTGCCCTCATCAGTGCTGAAGGCAATGACATGGGAGAAGGACTCGACCATGGCCAGGCCATCAGCGAGTTCGGACAGTTCGAGGTTGATGCGATTGGTGGGGCCGAGTTCGACCCGCGTGCCCTCGCCGTCGAGGAACTTCGAGGAGAGCTCGATCAGATCGGTCATCGCCAGTTCCTCGTGTCGAGCACGGGATTGTCGCGTCGGGTGTCGCCCATCGACGCCGATCCACCGCGGAACGGCGAGTAGTCGTGACCCGGATACAGGATGGTGGTGTCGGGGATGCGGGCCAGCCGTTTGGTGAGGCTGTCATGCAGTTCCTGGGGATCGCCGCCGGGGAGATCGGTGCGACCGCAGCCGTCGAGGAACAGCGTGTCGCCCGAGCAGAGA
>Ga0007791_10000646_pt1 | contig 11536 bp, 14 predicted proteins | sample CryBogmetaGMA05M_FD_60368 | JGI IMG/M metagenome (GOLD analysis project Ga0007791, IMG submission 60368) | Freshwater microbial communities from Crystal Bog, Wisconsin, USA - MA0.5M | ecosystem: Environmental > Aquatic > Freshwater > Lake | place: Crystal Bog, Wisconsin, USA | collected 2009-07-06 | reverse complement strand
GAGCAATCTGGAGCTGAAAGGGCAACCAGTGTGTATTCAGCAAGCAGCTGCAATTAAAGCGGTGCTGGAGGAGAAGGGCTGAAACTGAACAGCTGCCCTAAGCAAGCAATGCTAGAAATCGAATTCTAACAAGCAGAGCGCTGCTTTTACAGCAACAATGGGCACAAGCGACTAGTCCCAGTGACCGCCTCAACGACCTTCACCACCCCAGAACCAGACGACAAAAAGACTGGTTCTGGGGTGGATTGGATGGGCCACTGGAATCTCTAATACTTCATAAAATACCAAATACTATTTAGCCTGGATGAGAGCAACTGCCCTAGAAAAAGTTAGTCCCATTATATCGAAAATCATGAAACCATGAAGAAGAATCAGCACTCTTGCTCGAGCAGACCTCCCTTTAATGCCACTTATGGAAGCGGAGAAAACCGAGGAGAAGGAAGCAATTAAGTAATCAACGGGCCTGGCATTTTCACCTTCAATATCCAGGCGAAACAATTGATGACGCTTGCTTCCAGCACTCGTATCTAGTCGCCAATAAACCCACCCCCAAACGAGAAGAGAATAAGGCAAAAAGAAAAGCAGTTGCGTAATTAGAACAAAACGCGAGGTTGTAAAATCGAATACAAGAATATTCAGGCCGATCAACTGTGTTATCATCCTTACAACAAAATAAGCCCCAAGGCTATCTAGGTATTTCCGCGACCAAGCGGGTCTTCCGCGAGAGGCAAACAGATAGGCAAGAGGGATGACAACGAGGGGGAGTGTCGCATATGAGAGATGGTGAACCACAAAGAACTCAAACGAAGCAAATAGAGCAATCGCTCCATGGAGAGAAGAGAAAAATTCATAGTTAAACACGAATGCTAAATTCTCGAAACACAACAGAGAAAAAACTGCAAAAAAGAATAGTTCTTCCCATCTATGTGAAAAATAGGGACATAGCAATGAACTCCGGAGTGATCCGATCCCTCTGTCTTCCAAGTTTTTGCTCAACGCTCCAGCGCCTCCAGCAAATCTCCAATGCCCACCTCCGGCACGGTCAGGATTTTTCCCGCCAGATCCAAGGGCAGTGATGACGCTGCCTTGTCATCGGTTCGTGCCAGTCGGGTGATGGTGGTGGCAGCAACACCAATCTCAGCAGCAAGTGAGTTCATCGTGATCGCCTTCTGCCCACGCTCTGCCCGCTTGAGGTTGGCAAGAGCAATCGCCCTGGGGAGCGTGAGTCGAACTTCCTTCATAAGAACACACTACCTAGAGCGCCATCCAAGAGACAAGTCACCATTTAAACTATTTTAGCAGGGTCAAATGCTGGAATTACAGCAGTCAAGACAGAGGTAATGCGTTTGCACTCCGTCGCTGGTGTCTCTTGGCATCCATCCCTGAGCGGGAGGATCCGATCCCCCATCTGGCATTCTTGCCCTGCTCCTAGGCCGCAGGTAGATCCGGCAGTCCCGCAAGCGCCTGGAGGAGGAGCAGCAGGCAATCGACTCCGAACTGGTGGAGACCTTCTCCGATGCCGAACTGCGCTTTGGTGTTCTGTTTGGGGTCGGACTGCTTCTTTCTCAGAGGCAGATGACTCCTTGGGTCTATGACGATCAGAACCGTGCTGCCGTCAAAGCAATTCAGCAGGAGGCGCAAAGGGCAGGGAGTACCTGGAAGCAGAACAGCACTTGTCTGAGCATCACGGCCCAGAACTGAAATCGTCAGAACCAGATGATGCAGTTCGCAGCGATGCACACCCCTGCCGCCATTGGATTCATGGATCCGATTGCGAAGTCCAGTAGGATGTAACCACTTGTCAAGCCAATGTGATCACAGGTTTTCTGGGTGTGCTGTTCGCAATGCTCTCCTTCGTTCAAGTGCCGCAGTGGGACAACGACTGGAGCAAGTGCTCTGTTTTCGTTCCAGACACCGCTTGTCACTGGTATGTGGTGAACCCCGACAACACCTTTGGCAAAGGATTCAGTTGGATCACTGCTCCTGAATTTGATGTTACCGCCTTGAGGGACATTGGCATTCAGCACGAAGTGACGGTGGCACAGGGTTACCAGACCACCGTGGAACTGATGAATTCCACCTCAGGTATCAAATATGGGGACAACTACTAAGGCGGGCGGATCCGCCAACAAAGCCATCCATTAGCTTGTAACCCCCAGCGCCCTTGACGGTCCGCAAACCACAAGGCAATACTTTTCCTGTGTAATACACTGCAAAAGCAGTGCCACAAAGATAGCTATCTCCATTCATCGCTTAATGCTTACTGGCGTCTTGTAACGATGACTCGGAACCCAGGTGGGATAGTTGTATCAAGGGATCAGCGCCCTCTCTCCTCAGGCCCTGGTGGGGTGCCAATGGGATCCGCTGCCATTGCTGTCGTGGGCGGAATCCCCTGCCCCACTTCAACCAATCGCCCCAACAGAAATGGCAAACGCCCATCCTGGTACTCCCAAGCAACTCGATTCCCTCCCAAGGGAAGAGACGGCTGAAGAAAACAAGAAACTTCTTGCCAAAATCGACAGCAAAAGCTTATTACTAGCACCTGATGTTAAGGGAAGTATATATTTTTACATTCAAACCCACGATGCCGACAATCAAATCAAAGAGGAATTAATCGACGATCCTTATGCGCTTAGTTTCGCAAGCGACAATCCCTGGATAAATATTATAATCGAAGACAAACACCACCGATGGGTTGCCCAAATACCCCAGGCATTAAAAATACTGGAAACTGCAACAGCATACTTAAAGCAAAAGAATAATATTTCAACCAGCAATTTTGGCGTCAACGCTGAACTAAAATGGCGGGATGAGGGGGACAAGGAGACTATTATCCACCTTTCACGAAGCAAAGATAATACTGAATGGCAGGTTTCTCGACATAATTAATGGGATCATTTTTTTTAGATTGGATGGGAGAATCAACTGATACATGGCAATGGGATGACCTATGGCTAACGATCATCCTGATGTACCCAAGCAGCTCAGCATGCACTTCTCAGTTGAGGCGATGAAAATGGTCTAAAGATATAGAAACTCAGCCAGGCCACAAATCAAACCAGCACCGTTACCTCCATAATGGAGGATGCCATTCAGTGCCCCTACGCCCGATTGGGGAAGGAGGGTGCAAAATATGGAAAAAATGACGACGCCAGTAATCCCAGGAGAACTGAACTACGGCCGCTACAAAATCAGGACCAGACGCTAAAAACCCTAGGCGGATTGACCTGGACTACTCACCCCAAAAAACTCCAGATACAGCAAAGAATCTGGACGAACCAGACCCTTTGAGAACCCTTGAAAAGCGGAGAGGGTGGGATTCGAACCCACGGAAGGTTTCCCTTCAAACGATTTCGAGTCGTTCGCTTTCGACCACTCAGCCACCTCTCCAAGCTCACCGCAGAGCGGGAGCAGCCCTAGGGCTGTCATCACTTTAAGGATCGACTAGGCCAAGCCAGCTTCCAGGGATCCACTGGCTCCGCTGGCAGCCCACGGGCTGGGCCAATGGACCGGTCGATCCCCACTCAGCCAGACCTGCTTCGCCCCATGACGCTGCAGCAATTCCCGCTCCAGCCACTCGCGCTCCCGGGGGCGCGGCCGAAAACCCAGCCACACGCCATCCCAATCGGGCCGTGCCTGGGGCTGATCGGTGCCCGCGGCCAAGACGTCCTGTGGGTCGTGTTGGTCACGCCAACTCCAGAGCGCCTGGCGATCAGGTAACAACAACCAATGGGCCCGCCCAACCTGCAGCTCCACGCCCCGGCTATCGATCGCCACAGCCCTTGCTGCCAGCCCCGGGCTCGCCAGGGTTTCCCCCGGCTCCAAGGGCCGACTCCCCTCCCCCGATGTCAGCAGCAGTGCGGTGTTCTGGTGCCAGCAATCGGGATTGCTGGGGGGTAGGGGATCCAGCACGAGGGACCAATCCAATCGCTGCACCCCCAGGCCTTTGGCCAGGTTCTGGGCCGCCTGGCAGCTGAAGCCATCCCCTTGCAAACTCACCAAGGCCCCCCGGCCCTGGTGGCGCGCCACCAGCAGATCCAGCCGCCCCTGGTGCACCATCAACAACCGATCGGAGCCCAGCCAGCCGAGGTGTAAGGCCATCACCAAGGCCAGTAGGGCCAGGCCCAGACGCCGCCATCGCGGGGCAAGATCGGGCAGCACCAAGGCCCCCAGCGCTAGGGCAAACAGCAGCACCAAAGCCGGCGAGGCTTTTCCCAGTTGCCATTGGGCCATCGGCAAGCCAGCAAACCAGCGAACCACCGCTAGCAGCAACCCGCAAAGCCAGGCCACCGGGCCGCAGAGCAGGGGCACCAGGGGCGGCACAAGCACCGCCAGGCAAGCCAGGGCCATGGCCCCCAAGGTGATGGGGGTGAGCAGGGGAGTCACCACCAGATTGGCGGGCACGGCATAGCTCGGCACCACGCCGAAATGCAGCAGCTGCAGGGGAAGGGTCCACAGCGATGCCGCCAAGGGAACGGCCAAAGCCCCCGCAAACCAACCCGGCGCAACCGCCGGCAGGCGATCGGCCAGGGCCTGCTCCAGCGGCCGAGCCGACACCATCAAGCCAGCGGTGGCCATCACACTGAGCTGAAACCCCACATCCATCAGCCAGCCCGGGACCACCAGCAGCAGCGCCACCACACTGGCTATCAGGATCCCGATGGGCTTGGCACGCCACCCCCCCTCCAAGATCCCTAGGGCGATGGCGCCCATCAACACCGCCCGCAGCACCGAAGGCTGGGGGCCCGCCAACAGCACAAACAGCCCCATCGCTCCAAACGCCAAGGCCAAGCGCAACGGCCGCGCCAGCCTTCGGCCCAAGGGCATCACCGCCCCGAGCAACACGCTGAGGTGAAAGCCACTGGCCGCCAAGGCATGGGATAGCCCAGCTACGCGGAAGGCATCCCGCACATCCATCGGCACCGGCACCACCGCACTACCCAGCACCAAAGCGGCCAAAACCCCACCGCGGGCTGCTCCAGCCTGCTCGAGCAAGGTTGCCGCCATGCGCCGGCGCAGATCAGCAATCGGCGTTGCCGGCCTGCCCAGCACCTGGAGTTGCTCCACCTGCAACTGGCTGAAGGCCCCCTGGCGGGCCAGCCGCTCCGCCGGTGCCGCCAGCAGGGGATGGGGCGAGGATTGGGGCCGCTTCAACGCCCCCGTAGCGCGCACCTGCCAGCCCTGCTGCAGCTCGGGGCAAAGCCTAAAGCGCAACTCCGTGCGGCCCCTCGGCAGCTCAAGCAAGGCCCGACAAGCCTGGTCGCCGGCACTCCCAGGGCTACTGCCGGGGCCAATCGGGGAAGGATCGGCCACCAGGTAGCCCTCCAGGCTGATCGGCAGCGAACCGCTGGCCTCAGACAGCAACAGGGCCGGATCCCCGGCGCTCGGATGGGGAGGGGTCGCGGCGAGAACCACCGTTCGCAGCAGCAGCAAGCCCAAGACGAGCCCCCAGATCCATCGGCTTATCCCCTGGCCCGCCAGCCTTTCTGCCATCTCCGCACCCTGGACGCATCAGTCCTCCAGGGTTCCCACCGGGGCCAATCACCCAGCCTGCTCGGGATGGGCCTCAAACCAGGCTTGGCGTTTGTCCGCCTCCATCAACGGGAAGCCAAGGGCCCGGCGTTCGGCAAACCAGGCTTCTGCCACCTGGCGGGCCAGGTGGCGGATGCGGCCAATGGTGGCGGTGCGCTCGGTCACCGAGATCACGCCGCGGGCCTCGAGCAGGTTGAAGGTGTGGCTGCACTTGAGCACAAAATCCAGGGCGGGTGCCGGGAGTTTCTTGGCTACCAGATCCGCCGCTTCCGCCTCATAAAGGGCGAACAACTGGGTCAGGCGTTCCGGATTGGACGCTTCGAAGTTGTAGGTGCAGTGGCCCTTCTCAAAGGGCAACCAGATGTCGCCATAGCTGCGGCGACCATCCCAAGCCAGATCCCAGATGCTTTCCACATCCTGCAGATACATGGCCAGGCGCTCGAGGCCATAGGTGATCTCGATCGATACCGGCCGGCAATCGATGCCGCCGCACTGCTGGAAATAGGTGAACTGGGTTACCTCCATGCCATCGAGCCACACCTCCCAACCCACACCCCAGGCCCCCAGGGTCGGTGATTCCCAGTTGTCTTCAACGAAGCGAAAGTCGTGGTCCTTGGCGCAGATGCCCAGGGCTTCCAGCGAAGCCAGGTAGGTCTCCTGGATGCCATCGGGGGATGGCTTGATCAGCACCTGGTATTGGAAATAGTGCTGGGCCCGGTTGGGGTTATCGCCATAGCGGCCATCGGTGGGCCGGCGGCAGGGCTCCGGATAGGCCACCGCCCAAGGCTCCGGACCAATGGCGCGCAGCACCGTGTGGGGGCTCATCGTGCCTGCCCCCTTCTCGGTGTCGTAGGGCTGAAGGATCAGGCAGCCCTGGTCAGCCCAAAAGCGATTCAAGGTGGCGATGATGTCCTGGAAATGCACGGAGCGGGCTGGACCTTCTGGGCCAGCCATTCTGACGGTCAGGCCACCAGCTCCAAAAGACCCATCTGGCCCCCTGCCAGGAGCCGGTGCTGGCCGTGGGAAAAGCCAGCCACCTCGGCCAAGTGCTGCTGGGCGGCTCCCGTGGGGAACGTCTCCAGGCTGGCCTCGAGGTAGGCGTAGTTCTCCCGGGCGCCGAATCGCTCGGCCGCCGGCACCACCAAACGGCGCAAATAAAACCGTTGAAAACTTGCCGTGAGCTCGGCCCCTGGACGGGCTGGATCGGGCCGGTTGAAATCGAGCACGGCGGCCCGGCCCCCGGGCTTAAGCAGCCGCCGCAGCTCGCGGAGACCCAGGCCTGGATCAGCCAAATTGCGCAGGCCGTAGGCCATAACGGCCCCATCAAAGCTGGCGGCGGGCAGGCCCGTAGCCAGGGCATCCCCCTGCTGCCAATGGATGCTGAGCCAGTTCTGCCGGGCAGAGCGCCCTGCCGCCACCTGCAACGGCGCCCCCGCCGCATCGATCCCCACCACAGACCCCCCGGGCCGCACCTTCGGGGCAAGCACCAGGGCCAAGTCGCCGGTGCCGCAGCAAAGGTCAAGAAGCTTCTGGCCTGGCCTGGGCTGCAACCAAGCCACCGCCTGGCGTTTCCAAACCCGATGCAGGCCCAGGCTGAGGAGGTCGTTGAGGAAGTCGTAGCGGGGGGCAATCTGGTCGAACAGCACCTCAACCGATGCCGGATCGCCCGGCCTAAAGCTGCCCATCCCAGGGCAACAAAATGGAATCAAGGCTGACGCCGGCCTCATTTTCAACGGCAGCCACCAAGCCCCGGGCCTCGAGTCGATCGGGACTGGTCATGGTGAGCACCATCACGGTGGCTAGCCCCACCGCGGCGGAGCAAACCATGCAGCCCGCCAACATCAACGAAAACTCTTTGGTATCGGTGGCGGCTTGCATCAACTGCAACGCCCAAGCCACCAACGCCACCACAGCCACCACCATCAGCAGGCCGATGGCCGTAAACGCAGCTGGGGGTAGGGCGTGGAAGGCTGTCACAACCCCAATGTAACGAGCGGTGACACAGGGCCGCGAGGCCCCTAGCCCCCTGGGGATGGGGCCATCACGGGGCGAATGGGCAGACCCCGGGCCAGGAGATCGGCCTTGATCTCGCCCACGGTGAGCACGCCGTCGTGCAGCAAGGAAGCCAACAGGGCCGCTGAAGCCTTACCCCCCTGGGGGCCCGTTTCGAGGGCCCGGGCGATGTCGTCGATGCAGCCAGCACCTCCGGATGCAATCACCGGCACGTCCACCGCTTCAGCGACGGCCCGGGTGAGGTTGAGCTCATAGCCCGCCTGGGTGCCATCGCCATCCATCGAGGTGAGCAGGATCTCGCCCGCACCCAGGGCCACCACTTGACGGGCCCAGGCCACCGCATCAAGGCCAGTGTTGTCGCGGCCGCCCTTGACATAGACATCCCAGCCAGGCGTAGTCCCCTGGCGGCGGCGGGCATCAATGGCCACCACCATGCATTGGCAGCCAAAGCGCTCGGCCCCCCGCGACACCAACTCCGGATCCCGCACAGCCGAGGAATTCAGGCTCACCTTGTCGGCGCCTGCGCGGAGCAGCTCGGTGATGCCCTCCACGCTGCTGATGCCACCACCAACAGTGAAGGGGATGGTCACGGCTTCGGCAGTGCGGCGCACCAGGTCCACCAAGGTGGCCCGGCCTTGATGGCTGGCGGCGATGTCGAGGAACACCAGTTCATCGGCCCCGGAGGCGCTGTAGCGGCAGGCCAGCTCCACGGGGTCGCCGGCATCGCGCAGGCCCACAAAATTGACTCCCTTCACCACCCGCCCGTCGGCAACGTCAAGGCAGGGAATGATCCGTTTGGCAACCATGAGCTCGCTGTTAGTGTTGCGCCACTTTCCAGTTGCGCCAGCCATGTCCCAGGCTGCCACCACGGGTTCCGTGAATGTTGGCTCCAAGGTGCGGATCACCCGGGTTCGGGACCGCATTTCCGCCGAGATGGTGGAAGCCCTCAAGGCTGATCCCATCTGCACCGTCACCGGTTTTCGCACCGTTGATGGCAAGGGAATCGGCGTTGTCGTGCAACTGTCCAATGGCCAGCAAGCCTGGTTTTTCGAAGACGAAATCGCCCTCGCCTGAGTCCCTGCGTTGACCAACAGCCCCAATCCTGAGGCGAGCAGCGGCGGCGGCGCCCGCCAGCTTCTGGGCATGAAAGGTGCCAGCGGTACCAGCAACATCTGGAAAATCCGGCTTCAACTGATGAAGCCGGTGACCTGGATACCCCTGATCTGGGGGGTACTCTGTGGTGCAGCGGCATCGGGAAACTTCCACTGGACCTTCCCCGAAGTGGGCGCCTCAATCGCCTGCATGGTGATGAGTGGACCCCTCCTAGCCGGCTACACCCAGACCATCAACGACTACTACGACCGCGAGATCGACGCGATCAACGAGCCCTATCGGCCCATCCCATCTGGCGCCATTCCCCTTTGGCAGGTGAAGCTCCAAATCTGGGTGTTGCTGCTGACGGGCCTTGGCGTGGCCTACGGCCTGGATCTGTGGGCGGCCCACGCCACCCCGGTGCTGTTTCTGCTGGCCCTCGGTGGCTCGTTCGTGAGCTTCATCTATTCGGCACCGCCCCTGAAACTGAAGCAAAACGGTTGGCTCGGTAACTACGCCCTTGGAGCGAGCTACATCGCCTTGCCTTGGTGGGCAGGCCAAGCCCTGTTTGGCCACCTCACCTGGACCACCGCCATCCTCACCCTCGCCTATTCGTTGGCGGGCCTGGGTATTGCCGTGGTCAATGATTTCAAGAGTGTGGAAGGGGATCGGGCCATGGGCCTGCAGTCCCTGCCGGTGGCCTTTGGCATCGACAAGGCCAGCTGGATCAGCGCCGGGATGATCGATGTCTTTCAACTGGCCATGGTGGCCGTATTGATTGCCATCGGCCAGCACTTTTCAGCCGTGCTGCTGGTGCTGTTGATTGTGCCCCAAATGACCTTCCAGGACATTTGGCTGCTGCGCGATCCGGTGGCCTTCGACGTCAAATACCAGGCCAGTGCCCAACCTTTCCTGGTCTTGGGGATGCTGGTGACCGCCTTGGCCATTGGTCACAGCGGCCTGGTGGCGTGATGTGAGTCAGCGTCGGAGCCATCTGATCCGCAGTGGCCTGCTGGCCGCCGCCATCGGTAGTGGGGTTGCTTTCGGCCAGGCGGCTCTCATTGCCGGCTTCGACCAACTCCTTCCCGATGCCAGGGGGATTAGTGCCTTCAACCGCCCCGGCACCCTCACCATCCTGTCGGCCGACGGCCAGGTGGTGCAAAAAATCGGGCCGGCCACCCGCGAGAAACTCACCACAGGTTCCACACCGTCCCTGGTGGAGCAGGCGTTTATTGCCGCGGAAGATCGCCGTTTTTACCAGCACAACGGCATCGATCCGGTGGGCATTGGCCGGGCCATCGTGCGCAATATCACCCAGCACTCCGTGGAGGAAGGGGCCAGCACCATTACCCAGCAGCTAGCCCGCACGGTTTTCCTCAGCCAAGACCGCACCGTGCTGCGCAAACTGGCGGAATTGGCCCTCGCCGGAAAACTCGAGCGCCAGCTCAGCAAACAGCAGATCCTCACCGAATACCTCAATGTGGTCTACCTCGGCTCCAGCGCCTATGGCGTGGCCGATGCGGCCTGGATCTACTTCTCCAAAACTCCCGCCCAACTGACCCTCAGCGAAGCAGCCCTGATCGCTGGCCTGCCACCAGCACCCTCGGTGTATTCCCCCCTGGTGAATCCGGATCTCGCCCTCGAACGCCGCACCGTGGTGCTGCGGCGCATGGCGGAGGCGGGTTTTATCAGTGCTGCCGAGCAGGCCCAGGCCAACGCGACTCCCTTGGAGCTCAAACCCGCCGAACCCAAGTACTTCCTCAGCCAGGCGCCCTATTTCACGAGCTGGGTGCAGCAGGAACTGCCCAAGGTGCTCAGCAAAGAGCAACTGGAAGTGGGCGGTCTCACAGTAAAAAGCAGCTTGAATCTCGCCTGGCAAGCCCAGGCCCAGAAAGCCATCGACACCTACGCCCCAGGCGAGATGGAGGGGGCCCTGGTGGCGATGGAACCTGGCACCGGCCTGGTGCGGGCGATGGTGGGCGGCAAAGACTATGCCAAGAGCCAGTTCAACCGCGCCGTGGATGCCCTGCGCTCGCCAGGTTCCACCTTCAAGTTGTTTGTCTATCTCACCGCCCTCAAAGAGGGGATGCGCCCCGAGCGGATCGTGGTCGATACCCCCCGCTGCTTTGCCGGCTACTGCCCGCGCAACTTCGGCAACCGTTACCTCGGCAGGATCACGTTGGTGGGGGCGATGCAGAACTCGCTGAACACCGTGGCAGTGGGCCTGCTGCAGCAACTGGGCTTCGACAAGGTGATTGAAACCGCCAAGAGTTTGGGCATTGGGCTCACCCGCGAACTCGGCCACTTCTATCCGCTTGCCATTGGTGCCTACGAGCAAACCCTGCTCGACATGACCACCGCCTATGCCGCCATCAACAACAGCGGCATTTATGTGAAAGCCACGCCATTTGAGGAGATCCTGGGCCCCAATGGCGAATTGCTATGGAGCCGGCGGGTCGATGGCGACCGGGGTCGCCGCGCCGTTGATAGCGACATCGCCAACACCATGCTGTGGATGCTCCAGCAGGTCGTGACCAACGGAACCGGCGGTGGGGCCGCCCTGCCGAATCGGCCCGTGGCTGGCAAAACCGGCACCTCAGAAGGGGGCCGCGACCTCTGGTTCATTGGCTCCATTCCCCAGCTCACCACAGGCGTCTGGCTCGGCTACGACAGCAACAAACCCACCCGTGACACCAGCGTCGTGGCCACCTATGCCTGGCGGGCCTTCATGGAGCCGATCACCAAAACCCTGCCGGTCCGCCAGTTCCCGCCGCGGCCAGTGCTCAACACCACCTACATCGGCGACAAGAAACCAACAAAGCCCAAGGCGATCGTCCAGGACTACAGCCCCCGCTGGGAAAGTTACCCCGCAGAAGCGCCCCCCGCGAGGTCCTTACCC
>Ga0007791_10000645_pt1 | contig 11539 bp, 9 predicted proteins | sample CryBogmetaGMA05M_FD_60368 | JGI IMG/M metagenome (GOLD analysis project Ga0007791, IMG submission 60368) | Freshwater microbial communities from Crystal Bog, Wisconsin, USA - MA0.5M | ecosystem: Environmental > Aquatic > Freshwater > Lake | place: Crystal Bog, Wisconsin, USA | collected 2009-07-06 | reverse complement strand
TGTCCTTGATGCGCGAGGCAACAATGCCCACCACGCCTTCGTGAAAGTCGGGGTCGAAGACGCAGATGGCTGGCGGCGGTTCATCGCCCTCGTCAAACAGGGCGTCGACAATCACCATGGCCTGGTCGCGCATGTCGCCCTCGATGACCCGGCGCTCGCGGTTGATGCCATCGAGTGTTTTCGCGAGCTCGTCGGCGCGCTGGGGGTCGTCGGTGAGCAGGCATTCGATGCCTAGGGTCATGTCGCTCAACCGTCCCGCAGCGTTGATGCGCGGACCCAGGGCAAAGCCGAAATCAAAGGTGGTGGCCGTGGCGGTACTGCGCCCGGAGGCGGCAAACAGGGCCGCGATGCCCGCTGGCATGGTGTCGGCCCGGACCCGTTTAAGACCCTGCGCCACCAGGCGGCGGTTGTTGGCGTCCAGCCGCACCACGTCGGCCACGGTACCGAGCGCCACCAGCGGCAGCAGCGGGTCGAGCTTGGGCTGGCTGGTGGCGTCGAAAACCCCACGGGCGCGCAGTTCAGTGCGCAGCGCCAGCAGCACGTAAAACATCACCCCCACACCGGCGATTGATTTGCTGGCAAATCCGCAGCCGGGCTGGTTCGGGTTGACGATCACATCCGCCTGCGGCAGCCGCGATGCTGGCAAGTGGTGGTCGGTCACCAGCACCTGCAGGCCCAGTTCCCGCGCCCGTGCCACCCCCTCGATGCTTGCAATGCCGTTGTCCACCGTGACCAGCAGGTCGGCCCCCATGCGCTGGACACGCTCTGCAATGGGTCCGGTCAGGCCATAGCCGTCCACCACTCGGTCCGGTACCAGGTAATCCACATGGCGTGCGCCCAGCAGCCGCAGCCCTCGAATGGCCAGGGCACAGGCGCTGGCCCCATCGCAGTCGTAGTCGGCCACGATGCAGATCCGCCGGTCCTGCGCTATGGCATCGGCCAGCAGCACGGCCGCCCGGTCGGCGCCCAGCAGGGACGCCGGCGGCAACAGCCGTGCCAGCGCATCGTCAAGCTCGTCGGCGTTCTGTACGCCCCGGGCTGCGTACAGCCGTGCCAGCAGCGGATGGATGCCGGCCTGCTCCAGCGCCCAGACGGTGCGCGGCGGTATATCCCGGGGAATGATTTTCATAGCGATTGCAAGAGGGTGTGGGCGGGGACGGCGGCCACACGCTTGCGCAGCCGTGTCCAGAAGGGTTCTTGCTGCAGTGTGAAAGTCCGGGCGCGCTGCTCCCCGCACAGTGTCAGCGTGGTGGGGCTGCCGGCTTGTGCTTGCTGGCGCAGGTCCGCCAGCACACCCTGGTCCAGCGCCATCCACGCCTGCGCCCAGGCGGCGGCACCCTCGCGACGGGCTGTTGCACCCAGATGGTCAATGGCCCGCACACCGCTGCCGTCCACGCCGTTCGGGGCGCTCAGTGCACCGGTGCCGCTGACCCAGAAGGCGTTGATCGCACGCAGGCCGCGCGCTGTGCGGTCGTCGTTGAGCGGGTGGGTATAGAGCAGCATCTGCATCTCGTTTTGCAGCCGGCGCAGGCCCTGGGCCTGGGGCTGGCGCGGTATCCAGGGGTCCACGGTGCCAGCGCGCACGCGCTCCAGGGATGCCGTTGACAGACCGTGAAACACGGCGCCGCTGGCCAGCCAGGTGCCCGGTTTCCAGCCATGCAGCGTGATGCCATCCGGTTCGAAGTAGCCGCGCATGGCCTGCAGCAGGGCATCGGACTCGGCCGCCGTGATGGCCAGATCGGCCGGGTCTGGCATTTCCACGTGATCGGCCTGAACCTGCCAGTGGCACAGGGTGATACGGGCCCATCCATGCCCGGCGCTGGCCGGTGGCAGTGCAGCGGCGTGGGCGTCCAGCGCCGCCCAGGGAATCAGGCCATCGGCGGCCACCAGCCCCAGGGCCTGTGCTTGCAACTGCTCATGCAAGGGCGACAGGGACCGGGGGTCGCCCTGTACCTCTGCCAGCGGCGAGAGCAGCCGCAGCAGTGCGTCCAGGTTGGGCAGCGCCAGCGTCGGCAGCATCGCTTCGCAGGCGGGTGTGGTCGCGCCGGCATGGGAAATCAGGGTGTGCAGCATGTTGGCCTATTGTCTGGCAAGCGCTCGGGCGGCGTGGCGCGGTGCCACAATCCACCTGTGCGACACATCCCCTACGAACTGCTGATCGGCTGGCGCTACACCCGCGCCGGGCGCACCACCCGGCGCAACGGATTCATTTCCTTTATTTCGGGGGTCTCGATGGTGGGCATCGCGCTCGGTGTGGCGGCGCTGATCATTGTGCTCAGCGTGATGAACGGCTTTCAGAAGGAAGTGCGCGACCGGATGCTGTCGGTGGTGTCGCACATCGAGGTCTATGCCACTGGCGGACTGGCTTTGGCCGATGTCGGGCAGACCCTGCGCCAGGCCCGCGCCCATCCGCAGGTGGTGGGTGCTGCCCCCTTTATTGCCGCCCAGGCGCTGCTTGCCCGGGGGGAGGATATGAAAGGTGTGATGGTCCGGGGCATTGACCCGGCCCTGGAGCACGAGGTCACCGATGTGGCCGCAGGGCCCTCGGCGGCGGCCTTGGGCCAGTTGGTGCCGGGCGGCTTCGGTGTGGTGCTGGGTGCCGAACTGGCCCGCAGCCTGGGCGTGCACACCGGCGACCGGGTCACGCTGATCGCGCCGAGCGGCCAGGTCACGCCCGCCGGCGTGGTGCCGCGCCTGAAGCAGATGACGGTGGTGGGGACTTTTGATTCCGGCCATTTTGAATACGATTCGGCCCTGGTGATGTTGCACTGGGAAGACGCCGCCCGCATCTTCCGGCTGGAAGGCCCCACCGGTGTGCGCCTGAAGCTGCGCGACCTGCAGCAGGCGCGGGCAGTGGCGGCCGAACTGGGCCGCAGCCTCACGGGCGACCTGTTTATCCGTGACTGGACGCGCCAGAACCGCACCTGGTTTGCTGCGGTGCAGGTAGAAAAGCGCATGATGTTCATCATCCTCACGCTGATTGTTGCCGTGGCGGCCTTCAATCTGGTCAGTACGCTGGTGATGACCGTGACCGACAAGCGGGCTGACATCGCCATCCTGCGCACTTTGGGCGCCTCGCCGGCCAGCATCATGGGCATTTTTGTGGTGCAAGGCGCCATGGTCGGCGTGATCGGCACGCTGGCGGGCCTGCTGCTGGGACTGGGCGTGGCGTTCAACATCGATGTGATCGTGCCCGCGCTGGAGCGGCTTCTGGGCGCCACCTTCCTGCCGCAGGACATCTACCTCATCAGCCGCATGCCCAGCGACCCGCAGCGCGCAGACATTGTGCCCATCGCCCTGATCGCGCTGGTGCTGGCCTTCGTGGCCACGCTCTACCCGAGCTGGCGTGCCTCGCAGGTCAACCCGGCGGAGGCGCTGCGCTATGAATGAAACCGACGCACTCTTGCTGCAATGCCGCGGCCTGACCAAGCGCTTTTCCGAGGGGCGCCTCGATGTCACCGTCCTGCAGGGCGTAGATGTGGACGTGTACCGGGGGCAGACGCTGGCCATCGTCGGCGCCTCCGGCTCCGGAAAAAGTACGCTGCTGCACCTGCTCGGCGGGCTCGACGCACCCACTGCCGGCACAGTGACCCTGTGCGGCCGGGCGCTGGCCGCGCTGGATGCGGCAGGCCAGGGCCGGTTGCGCAACGCGCACCTGGGCTTCATCTACCAGTTTCACCATTTGCTGCCGGAATTCAGTGCGCTCGACAACGTCGCCATGCCGCTGACCATCCGGCGCCTGCCGCGCGCTGAAGTGGTGCAGGCCGCCGCAGCCATGCTCGACCGGGTGGGACTGGGCGCGCGCCTGCACCACCGGCCCGCCGAGCTTTCCGGCGGTGAGCGCCAGCGGGTGGCCATTGCCCGTGCGCTGGTGACCCGACCCGACTGCGTGCTGGCCGACGAGCCCACCGGCAGCCTGGACCGCAGCACCGCCGATGCCGTCTTCGACCTGATGCTCGAGCTGGCGCGGGCGCAGGGCACCGCCTTTGTGCTGGTGACCCACGACCCCTCCCTGGCGCAGCGCTGTGACCGCCAACTGCGGCTGGTCCAGGGCAGGCTGCATGCCGCCTGAGGGGCCGCCCCGGTGTGGATTGACACCCATTGCCACCTCGATGCCTGGGAGTTTTCCCAGCCAGAAGGCGCCACAGCCCAGGAAATACGGGGGGAGGCTGCTACCAAAGGTGTAGCGCACTGCGTCATTCCTGCAGTCCATCCGGACAATTTTGAAGCGGTCCGCCTGCTGGCCCACAGCCTGGGCGACAGCTACTGCCTGGGCATCCATCCCCTGTATGTTGCGCAGGCCACGGAAGACGACTTGGAGGCGCTGGAGCGCCAGCTTGCGCGCTATCAGGACGATCCGCGCCTGGTAGCCGTTGGAGAAATCGGCCTCGATTTTTTCGTGCCAGCCCTGTGCACGCCGGCCATGCGTGAAAAGCAGGAGTATTTCTACCGCCGGCAGCTGCAACTGGCCCGCCAGTACCGATTGCCGCTGGTGCTGCACATACGCCGATCGGCAGACCGGCTGCTCAAGCATTTGCGCGCGCTGCAGCACCCGCAGCTGCCCTGGAGCGGCATCGCCCACGCCTTCAATGGCAGCCTGGTGCAGGCCCAGGCCTTTGTCTCGCTGGGCTTCAAGCTCGGTTTTGGCGGCGCCGTCACCTTCGAGCGCGCCCGGCAATTGCGCCATCTGGCGCAGGTGCTGCCGTTGCAGGCGCTGGTGATGGAGACGGACGCGCCAGATATCGCACCGCACTGGCTGTACGCCACGGCCGCCCAGCGCGCGGCTGGCATGCCGCAAGGCCGCAATGCCCCGGGCGAGCTGCCACGCATTGCCGCCGAGGTGGCGCAGCTGCGCGGCATCTCCCCGGATGCCTTGGCGCAGGCCACAACCGCCAACGCGTGCCAGGCCCTGCCCAGGCTGTGCGCCCTGCTGGTATAAATCCCCATGGCAAAAACTGTTCCCGCTGAACTTCCGGAAGTCAACTTTTCCGAAGAAGGTCCCGTCCGCCACCTGCACCTGGGCAGTGAATGGATCCAGGGCTCGATGCTGGTCGATGCGCCCCATGTGCTGGTGCACGAATACATCCAGCGCATGATGGCCTGGTTGCTGTTCGTCGATCCGGAGACCGTCGCCCGGCGCACTGCCGTGCAGCTCGGTCTGGGCGCCGGGTCGTTGACCAAGTTCTGTGCCCGTGAACTGCACCTGAAAAACACCACCGCCATCGAACTCAACCCCCAGGTTCTGCATGCCTGCCGTGGCTGGTTCCGGCTGCCCGCCGACAACGCCCGGATGCAGGTCGTCCTGGCCGACGCGGCGCAGGAGATTCGCCAACCGCGCTGGCAGGCTGCCGTCGATGCCCTGCAGGTGGACCTGTACGACGAGGACGCCGCCGCCCCGGTGCTCGACAGCGAGGGTTTTTACGCCGACTGCCGCAAGGTGCTGAGCGAGGATGGCACCATGACCGTCAACCTGTTCGGCCACCGCTCGCGCTTCAACCGGAGTGTGGACAAGATGGCTGCCGCCTTCGGCCGGGACGCCCTGTGGGCGTTCAAGCCCACGCGCGAGGGCAATACGGTTGTCCTGGCCCAGCGTACGGCCACACGGCCACCCCGCGCGACTTTGGCCGCCCGTGCTGAGGTGATCAAAAACCAATGGGGCCTGCCCGCTGACAAGTGGCTGTCCGCCCTCAAACCCCTGATGCAATGAACACCAGAACCATCCCAGCCACCCCCGTCGCATCCGCTGTCGTCCCTTCTGGCCCGCTGGACTGGCGCACGCTGGTGCGTTGGTTGCACGCGGATGGCGTGATTGCCGAAGACGAGGCCAAGCGCACGGTGGCGCGCTGCTCCCAGGCCGAAAGTGCGCAGCACCCCCTGGTGCGGCTGGCCAGTGTGTCGATGCGCCGCATGGCGGACCAGAAACCCCTGGACATTGAAACGCTGACGCAGTGGCTGGCCCAGCGCTGCGGGCTGCCGTACCTGCGCATCGATCCACTCAAAGTGGATGTGGGCAAGATTTCGGACGTGATGGGCGCGGCCTATGCCGAGCGCCACCGCATTCTGCCGGTGGTGGTGACGCCGTCGGCTGTCACGGTGGCCACGGCCGAGCCCTTCATCTCGGACTGGGTCGCCGAGGTGGAGCGCCAGTCGCGCCGCAGTGTCAACCGGGTGCTGGCCAGCCCGCAGGACATTCACCGCTACACGGTGGAGTTCTATGCGCTGGCCAAGTCGGTCCGCGCCGCCACCAAATCCGGGGCCAGCGGCGGGGCCAGTTTTGAACAGCTGGTCGAACTCGGCAAGTCCAACAAGCAACTCGATGCCAACGACCAGGGCGTGGTGCAGGTGGTGGACTGGCTGTGGCAGTACGCATTCGACCAGCGGGCCAGTGACATTCACATGGAGCCGCGCCGGGAGCAGGGCGTGATCCGTTTTCGCATCGACGGCGTCTTGCATCCGGTTTACCAGATGCCCATGGGCGTGCTCAACGCCATGACAGCACGCATCAAGCTGCTCGGGCGCATGGACGTGATCGAGAAGCGCCGGCCGCAGGACGGACGCATCAAGACCCGCAACCCCCGCGGGGATGAAATCGAGATGCGCATCTCGACCTTGCCTACCGCTTTTGGTGAAAAGATGGTGATGCGCATTTTTGACCCGGACAACGCGGTGAAGGATCTCGATGCCCTGGGTTTTTCCAGCCACGACGCGCAGCGTTGGGAGGCGATGGTCAAACGCCCGTATGGCATCCTGCTGGTCACCGGCCCGACCGGCTCGGGCAAGACGACCACGCTGTACTCCACCCTCAAGCGGGTCGCGACCGAAGAGGTCAATGTGAGCACGGTGGAAGACCCGATCGAAATGATCGAGCCGGCCTTCAACCAGACCCAGGTCCAGCCGCAACTCGATTTCGGATTTCCACAGGGCGTGCGTGCCCTGATGCGCCAGGACCCCGACATCATCATGGTGGGCGAAATCCGCGACCTGGAAACCGCCGAAATGGCGGTCCAGGCGGCCCTGACCGGGCACCTGGTGTTTTCCACCCTGCACACCAACGACGCGCCGTCGGCGGTCACCCGCCTGATGGAGCTCGGCATCCCGCGCTACCTGATCAACGCGACCTTGCTGGGTGTGCTGGCGCAGCGCCTGGTGCGTAACCTGTGCCCCAAATGCCGGGTTCCCGATGACAAAGCCAGCCGCGAGGCCCTGGCCGAGATCGTCAAGCCCTGGCAAATTACCGGCGGCTTCACACCCTACAAGCCGGTGGGCTGCGTGGACTGCCGCATGACCGGATTCATGGGGCGCACGGGCTTGTACGAGCTGCTGGAAGTCACCGAAAACTTCAAGGCGCGCATCACTGCCGAGCCCGGGCTCGAAGCGCTGCGCCGCCAGGCGGTCGCCGACGGCATGCGGCCCTTGCGCCTGGCAGGAGCCCTGCGGGTGGCTGAAGGACTGACCGTCATGGAAGAGGTTTTGCTGTCCACTCCACCGCTGGACTAGGGAAAACCCTGAGCGCCTTCAGTGCACAATCGGCTGTCAACTTTTTTGCGGAGTGAACCAAGTGAATATCAAGAGCCAGAAGGATTTTTGTTCCGGCCTGTTCTTCATGTGTGTCGGCATAGCCTTTGCGTGGGGCGCCAGCACCTACACCATTGGCACTGGCGCGCGCATGGGTCCGGGCTATTTCCCGCTGATGCTGGGCATTGTGCTGGCCCTGCTGGGCTCCGTGATCGTGTTCCGGGCGCTGGCCATCGAAACCCAGGACGGGGACAAGGTCGGCCGCTGGGTCTGGCGTCCGGTGGGCTACATCGTCGGCGCCAATCTGGCCTTTGGTGTGATGATTGGCGGCTTGCCCAGCCTGCGTATCCCCAGCATGGGCCTGATTCTGGCTATTGTTGTCTTGACGCTCACTGCTGCCAAGGCCGGTAATGAGTTCAAGCTCAAGGAGGTCGCGGTCCTCTCCGCCATCCTGGCTGCCGGCAGTTATGTGACCTTCATCCTGCTGCTCAAGCTCCAGATTCCGGTCTGGCCTTCCTTCATCAACGGCTGAACAAAAAATCATGGATCTCATTAGCAATTTGTCGTTGGGTTTCGGGGTGGCGTTCACCCCGATCAATCTCTTGTATGCGCTGGTTGGCTGTCTGCTGGGTACGCTCATCGGCGTGCTGCCTGGCATCGGCCCGGTAGCAACCATCGCGATGCTGCTGCCGGCCACCTACGCGCTGCCGCCGGTGTCTGCCCTGATCATGCTGGCCGGTATTTATTACGGTGCCCAGTACGGCGGCTCAACCACCGCGATTCTGGTGAACCTGCCAGGGGAGTCGTCCTCGGTGGTGACCTGTATCGATGGCTACCAGATGGCGCGCCAGGGTCGGGCAGGTCCGGCACTCGCTGCCGCCGGGCTGGGCTCGTTCTTCGCCGGTTGCGTGGGCACGCTGATCCTGGCGGCCTTTGCACCGCCCCTGACCGAGCTGGCTTTCAAATTCGGCCCGGCCGAATATTTTGCGCTGATGATTCTGGGCCTGATCGGCGCCGTGGTGCTGGCCTCGGGTTCCTTGCTCAAGGCGATCGCGATGATTGTGCTCGGGCTGCTACTTGGCCTGGTGGGCACCGATGTGAACTCCGGGGTGGCGCGCTTTAGTTTCGACATCCCCGAACTGACCGACGGAATCGGCTTCGTGGCCATCGCCATGGGGGTGTTCGGCTATGGCGAGATCATCACCAACCTGGCGCAGCCCGAAGAAGACCGCGAGGTCTTTACCGCCAAGGTCCAGGGCCTGTTTCCGACCAAGCAGGACTTCAAGGACATGGCCCCCGCCATGCTGCGCGGCACGGCCCTGGGTTCACTGCTCGGCATCCTGCCGGGCGGTGGTGCGCTGCTGGCGTCCTTCGCCTCGTATGCGCTGGAGAAGAAGATCAAGAGCAAGCCCGGCGAGATTCCCTTTGGCAAGGGCAACATCCGTGGCGTGGCAGCGCCTGAGTCGGCCAACAATGCCGGCGCACAGACGTCGTTTATTCCGCTGCTGACGCTGGGCATCCCGCCGAATGCGGTAATGGCCCTGATGGTCGGCGCCATGACTATTCACAATATCCAGCCCGGACCGCAGGTCATGACCAGCAACCCGGAGTTGTTCTGGGGACTGATCGCTTCGATGTGGATCGGTAACCTGATGCTGATCGTGCTCAACCTGCCGCTCATTGGCATGTGGATCAAGCTGCTGACGGTGCCCTACCGCTGGCTGTTCCCGGCCATCGTGCTGTTCTGTGCGATCGGTGTCTACACCACCAACAACAGCACCTTCGACATCTGGATGGTGGCCGGCTTCGGCTTCATCGGCTACGTCTTCAACAAGTTCGGTATGGAGCCGGCGCCCCTGTTACTGGGCTTTATCCTGGGCCCCATGATGGAAGAGAACCTGCGTCGGGCGCTGCTCCTGTCGCGCGGCGACTGGAGCGTGTTTGCGACCCGTCCGCTGTCAGCCGGCCTGCTGGTGGCCTCGCTGCTGATGCTCGCCGTGGTGCTGCTGCCCTCGGTCAAGTCCAAGCGTGAAGAGGCCTTTGTCGAGGAGTGAGTTCAGGGCTTGAGGTCGCTGGCCAGTGAGGCCAGCGTCTCTGGCGCGATGGTGGTGTGGGCCGGGTAGTTGGTATGGTCGCACCCGAGCTTCACCGCTGCGCCCGCCTTGACTGCCGCGCACATGGCGGGTGTCAGCTCAAAGCGGACGAAGTGCACGGCGGATGTCTTCTCGTCGTTCTCGCGGTCCAGGTCTTCGTCGGCGATGGCATACACCCGTGACTGGCCTTCGACTTCCACAAACATGCGGTCTTCCACGCCAATGAGGCGTGCCAGTTCCCGCTTGCGTTCATTGATGTCCGGGTATTCCAGCAGCATCGTGGCCTTCCAGTTGCTGCCATCGGGCATCAGGGGCACATAAGCCTCGATCTCCTGTGCTATGCCTTCGTCTTCGAAAATCTTTTCGATCCGCAGCATTTCCTGAATCTGGTAGCGGATGGTGGTCTCCGACTCGAACTGCAGGTTGATGTGCTCGCCGAGCTGGACGCTGCGCAGCTTGCGGTGCGCAATGATTTCCGGCTTTTTTTCCTTGCGGTAGCGGCTGTAGGCCTCCAGCGTCATCAGGCTGTCGCGTGTGATGTGTCCGGTCAGTTGCATGGCAATAGGCTCCAAAGGTTTCTGTACTATTTGAGTCCGTAGGCTTTCGCCACCAGGGACAGGGGATGTTGCAGCTCCGGCACGGCCAGGCCATTGACCTCGAAACCCTGCGCGATGTGGTGACCGCCCAGCGGGCAGTCGGAACTGATGAAGTCGGGCTTGGAGCCATCTTTCATGGTGGCCATCGCCTTGACCACGGGTTTGCCGATTTTCATGGCCTGCTGGTGCGTGGCCTTTTTCACGCCAAACGTGCCGGCGTGCCCGGAGCAGCGTTCAATCGTGTTGATCGTGGTCTCGGGAATCATTTTGAGCATTTCCTCGGTCTTCTTGCCGATGTTCTGCACCCGCCCGTGGCAGGGAATCTGGTAGCTCACATTGCCCAGTGGGGTGGGGAACTCGGTCTTGAGCAGGCCATCGCGCTTGCGCTGCATCAGGTACTCAAAGGGGTCCCACAGGTGCTCCTTGACCAGTTGCACATCGGCATCCTGGGGGTACATCAGCGGAATTTCCTGCTTGAACATCAGCGCACAGCTGGGTACAGCAGCGAGGATGGCATAACCCTCACGGGCGTAGCGGGCCAGCACCGGAATGTTGGCCTCCTTGCTGGCGTTGACCGATTCAAGATCACCGAGTTCGAGCTTGGGCATGCCGCAGCACTGTTCCTTGTCGACGATCACATACGGCACCGCGTTGTGGTCCAGGATCTTGAGCAGGTCCAGGCCGATGCCGGGCTCGTTGTAGTTGATGTAGCAGGTTGCATAAAAGGCTACTTTCCCCGGCGTCTTGGCGCCGTCGGTCACGACCGTGGCCTGGGCCTTGGGGGTGCTGGAGCGGAACTTCTTGGTCGCCAGCGCGGGCAGCCAGGCGTCTTTGTCCACGCCCAGTGTGGACTCCATCACGCTGCGTCCCAGGGCCGAATGGTTCACGGCATTGACCGCTTGCACCACGATCGGGATGCCGGCGAATTTCCCATGCACATCGGTCGAGGCCAGCAGCTTCTCACCGAGCCCGACATCACCGTTCTTGAATTTGATTGCCTTGGCGCGCAGCATGGTGTGCGGAAAGTCCAGGTTGAATTCATGCGGCGGCACGTAGGGGCATTTGGTCAGGTAGCACAGGTCACACAGGTAGCACTGGTCCACCACCTTCCAGTAGTCTTTCTTGTCCACGCCATCGACCTCGCCGGTCGCACTTTCATCCACCAGGTCGAACAGCGTGGGGAACGAGCCGCACAGGCTGACGCAGCGGCGGCAGCCGTGACAGATGTCAAAGATGCGTTCCATCTCGTGGAAGGTTTTCGCTTCGTCGTAATAGTCCGGCCCCTTCCAGTCGATGGGGTGGCGTGTGGGAGCGGACAGGTTGCCTTCAGTGGCC
>Ga0007791_10000644_pt1 | contig 11540 bp, 29 predicted proteins | sample CryBogmetaGMA05M_FD_60368 | JGI IMG/M metagenome (GOLD analysis project Ga0007791, IMG submission 60368) | Freshwater microbial communities from Crystal Bog, Wisconsin, USA - MA0.5M | ecosystem: Environmental > Aquatic > Freshwater > Lake | place: Crystal Bog, Wisconsin, USA | collected 2009-07-06 | reverse complement strand
GGCATTAACCAATTACTGCGGCCGCGGAAATAAACTCGTCATTCTGACAGTTGACCCTAGGTACCGTCACAATTCATATATCGTAAATGAATCGTCGGGTCAATGGGACACTGGCACTGGCATGTGGCATTCCAATTCCGATTATCTATATGCGCCATACCTAGGTAGCGTCGTATCGGCCGCGGCCGTGAATGACGCCGAATGCGATTGGAAACGCGAATTGGTAATCAATGGCAGCGACGACCCGACGGAATGCGACCTATGTTTACAACGGGTCAATTACCTAGGAATATGCACAGGTTGTGGCACATGTCAGGACTGCTACGAATATGAACGCGACTGCATGTGCTATTTCGGTTCGGAGGTCAAATTGAGAATGTGACAATTGTCTGACTAAGAGGCAGGCCCGGCGTGATCGCCGGGCCTGCCTTTTTTTATGCCCACAATCGAATATGCGCGGCCGTGAAACTGTACCGATAAAGGTTGACTATCGGATCTAATTCGCGGTAGGCTTAAATGGTGACTTCCCAGCAGGGGAGGTTGCCATTTTTTTTTGCAAACCTCCCGGTCAATCTGAGGCCGGCGATCCAACAACAACCCTCAGTCTGAGCCGAGCAGTCGGTTCGGACTGGCACCCCCTGGCCGAAAAACGAAACTCAGTCTAGGCGTCCGCGTAGGGGTAGGTTTTTCAAAAATTTTCCATAAGGCCGCTCGCGCATTTTTTTTCGCGCACACGGCTGGCTGGACACGTCCGTCGTCGCCAGTAGCAAGCATCGGCATTGGCCCGGTAGGGAGTCTCCTACAGGTAGGTGTTGACCGTACCACTACGGTACGGGTATAGTTAGACAGGTAGGTAGTTGAAAGGGATGGGTATGGAACACATCAGCACCGAGAAGATCAAGACCTGGATGCACCACCACATTGAGGACATTGCGTGCGGCGTGAAAGTTACCGACGCTGCACGTCGCAAGGCCGACGATTTCAAGCTTGAACTGCTCAGACGGCATCTGATCGCCGGCTTCTAGCAAACACTTCTATCGGAGGGAACCAACCAACCATGACTACTTGGATCAAGACCACTGCGGAACGTCAGCCTTGGCTCACCAGTATCGAAGTGACCGCCACCAACCAACCCGACCGCACCATGCGGTTCTTCCGCGTCAGCAAGAATCACGGCAAGTGGAATGTCGATGTGGTACTTCCACTGCGCTCATACGGTGTGCAGTTCCATACCCGCCGTCAGTGCTACGAGTTCGTGGATACCTATTGTCCCGGCCTGGACGACCTGGATGGTGTCGATTGCGTGCGAGGCAAGCTGACCTCTACCGGCTATCTGGTTAATTACCGCTACGACGTGCACGGGTATGGGCCTGGATGGATGCGGTTCCACGAGTCATGGTTCGACGTGGCCCTAGAGGTAGTGCAAGCCACGGCATAAAAGTCTCCGTACGGGGCAGCTAGGCACCCGTAATCGGCCAAACAATTTCACCAAGGAACTCCCCAAGGTACTACCCCAAGGAACTCCCCAAAAGCATTCCGAAAAGCAATCCGCGTAACAATGTCGCGGCAACACCGGCCCAACCATGCCCGGTATTTGACAGCTAGCTTATTGGTGCGATAAGCTTAATAGAGAAGCCAACCACGGAGGTACACACACATGGCATACAACGGACGCAAGATCATGGACGACGCGGCAACCAGTCACGGCTGGACAATCCACACCGACAACCACAAGCCGTTTCACCCATTCTCTCAGCTTGTCGCATACGAACGGTACTGCACACAAATCCTCATCATGTGGACACCCGACAACACCGCCACCTTTGTCGCCAAGAACTACGGCAACCCCGATCAAGTGATTGCTAAAGGCCCGACCTCTTTGATCGAAGCCCGACGCTGGATGGAATCAGAATGAAAATTCAATTCAAGCAACCTCAACCCAAGCAGATCATCCACTGCTCTCAGTGTCTCAACGGCAGTTGCCAAACACTCACCAGTAAGGCAGGCAAGTAATGAAGATCAGAGTCGAAAACGAATACGGGTGCGGCCACGAATCAACCCACACCTACACCATGACAGAGCCGGCCGACCTCAACGTCAACGATGAGGACTACATGGACGACTTCTTTTGGGGAGAGTACCTGTACGAGTACACCGGAGACGGGCACGGAATCGACTGCTGCGACGGCTGGTACACCGTCACCATTCTGGAAGCCGACACCGCCGCACTTGTCGGGCAGACCCATGAGTACGGACTGTGATCGCCTGTCGGGAAACCAGTGGCGGTAAGTACCACGCCGCCGTCATTGACCGCTACACAGGCCAGATAGCGGCCACTAAATGCAACTACTCAAAGATCAGTAGCTCCGGTGGGCGCAGGCAATTCTACGCAGCCGGGGGATACATCAATTGCAAGCGGTGCGCCGCGGCAATCCGCAAAGAGACAGGACGGTAACCGTGTTTCCCGAATCCAACCAGACCAAACCATTCAGGCACGACGGCAATCGCATCATGGTCAGACTGCACAACGGGCCTGACGAAATCGTAGTAGCCGAAGCCAAAGACAAGTATTGGGCAGACGCTATCGCCTACGCATTGAACATCGACCACAAGGCATAGCAATGGGCTTCACAACCAACCCTGACGGCACACTCACCTGTCCTTGCGGCAACACACCAGACCGCTCTGGATTCGACCCCTGCACCGTCACCGGGGCAGTGGACTACACCCTGCTCAACGCAGACAGCACTCGCCCAGTTTATTACATCTGTAACCGCTGCGGCCAGATCGGAACAACTGTTTGACACCTAGCTTATTGACCTGATAAGCTTAAGTAGTACCCCAACCACAGAAAACGAAAGGCACTACCCCTATGTCGCACGACCTTGAGACAGTAGACGGCCGCACATTCTTTGCCGACTCACGCAACGATGCGTGGCACCAGTTGGGCCAGAAAGTCGGCCACAACATGACCGTTGCAGAGGCAATGGACAACGCCAGCCTTGGCGGTTGGAACGTCCGTAAAGTTCCCATGACCGTACCCGCAGAGCCGGGTGTCGATGGTGTGTTCCCAGAGCTTGCCGTCGAGGATCAGTTCGCCGTCGTCCGCACCAACCCCATCACCGGCAACCGGGACTACCTGGGTGTCGTCGGCAACGTGTACGAGCCGATCCAGAATGAGGCCAACGCAGAGTTTTTGCAGTTGTTGGTCGATGAGTTCGGTGCCAACTTGGAGACGGCCGGTTCAATGGCCGGTGGCCGCGACGTGTTCATCACCATGAAGCTGCCGCACACAATGGAGATCGCCGGCAATGACGGATTCGTGGACAAGACCGAGTATTACGTTGCCGCGCTCAACAACCACACCGGGCAGTCAGCGTTCCGCGTGATCCTCTCCCCCGTCCGGATCGTCTGCCGCAACACCCAGCAGTGGGCTATCAGCGCAGCCAAGTCCAGTTGGAAAGTTCGCCACACTGAGGGTGCCACGCAGCGTGTCGCCGCGGCGCGTGAGGCACTGGGCCTGACGTGGAAGTCCGTCGATATCGTGGACGCTGAGTTCCGTCGCATGGCAGAGGTCGGCGTGACCGTCGATGAGGCGAAGAAGTTCGCTGACCGTCTGTTTGAGGTTGACGCTGTTGACCCGGTTGGTTCGGCCGCTACCCGCCGTCGCGGTGCGTCCGGTCAGATCTTCAACCTGTTCGTCAACTCGCCCACCATTCAGCCCATCGGTGGCACCCGGTACGCACTGTATAACGCAGTCACCGAGTACGTCGATTGGTTCCAGGGTGTGCGCGGTGTCGGTGCCGACGCGACCGACAAGCAGAAGCAGGACGCTCGCGCACTGCGTTCGATCCGTGAACTGGAATCCACCAGTTCGCTCAAGGCTCAGGCTTTCGCGCTGCTGCGTGCCTGAGTAGACGCGGAGGCCCGTTGCCCGTATGGGTGACGGGCTTTCCGCGTCCCCCAACCCCGGCCGCACGCGAACGTCGCCCAGCGTGGCCGTCAGACCCCTCTAATCCACCAACCACAGGAGATTCGCAGTGAGTAATGAAACCTCATTTGCATTCGCTTACCGCACCGCCGCCGAAGAACTGATGGAGGCGATTGCCAACCCGTCCTATCGAAACTTTCGCATGGCACAAACCTCTGCAACCGTCGCCCAAGCTGCCGCATTCACAAGCTGGGTGCGAGACGGCTTACCCACCGCAAAGCCCGGTGACGAATGGGATATCGCAACCCGCTTAAGCGAAAGCATTGTCGCCGCCGCCAACTATCACGGCTACCACACCATCAGCATCGACGCGGAGGTAAGAGCATGAGCGCAATGGCCGACCTCGACCATCAACTGCGAGACGCACTAAACAACTGGTTTACGGAGCGCAACATTCTCACCGAATTGCATGAGGAAACCGACGCGGGAAATTCCCACGCTCAACGCCACGTTGACAAGCAGCTATACAACTGCGTTGAAGCCGCAACCAAGCTCGCCCATGCAGTAACTCAACTCATCATCCCCGCAGAGATTGGATAGGCAATGGCAAAACCGAAAAGCAAACAACTCGTACCGTCCAAAACCACCGTCACAAAACAGGGCAGGCTAGGCAGTGCCAAGTTCCACACCGGGCACACAGTCGAGGAATACGTCAAGGTGTATTTGCGTCTCTCACACGACGGCGCACGATGGGAGATAGACCCCATCATTGACGACGGATTCGCGCTCGACGGACTAAGCTGGGGGCCAATCCCAAGCGAGTCTGACTGCCAGTGCATCAACAAAAAAGAATGCTGGGCAGCACACAATCACGCAGCCAAGATCGAACTGCCCACAGCGGTCGAACTGTTCCAGATGTTGCGAGACTTCTACCTAGGTGGCTGAGTCTTAGCCAACGTCATTTGAATAGTCGAAACGCCAAGCCCGGTGGCCTTGCGAATCTGACCAATGCTGTGTCCCGCATCCCTCGCCTTAACAATGGCGGCACCTAACGCGGCACGCTTGTCATTCGCAACGGTCACCGCGGCACGCCACTCCCCCGACAACAGGGCCAGCCGGCCCATCATTTCCACATTCGGCTCACGGTATCCAGCCGGGTCAAAGTCGGGCCTGTCCACCGGATTAACCATCACACGATCCTAGCGAGGAACCATGAACGAAGCCACCGACATTTCAGAACTTGACTTTGACACACCGGAAGTCATGTGCGACAAGTGCGATAGGCCAGCTATCCAAGTAGTGACCACTGATTGCGGAGCCAGCAGCCTCGCCTGCTTTGGGTGCTGGAACTCATTCGTCCGACGCTCCAAGGTCAGACCGTCCATGTGTCGATGCGGGTGGACTGGCGAAGCTGGACAGTACAGCCAGCACTACGATGCCAAGCCATTTATTTGACCTGCTACTTATCGGCATGATAAGCTAGATATATAATCGGAAGTGCCATGCACGGATGGGTCATGGTTAAAAGGGGCAGAGTAAACAAACTCTGAACTGCGCCCGGTAACACACTCCCTGCTTTCGATTATCCAACCAACCAAAGGTGGTAACAACCATGCCTGCACGCAGCACCATTCTCGCCCGTCAAACCCACTGCTTAACATGGGGAGACGACGGCCACCTTTACGCCAGCGAGGACACCGGAGAACGCCGAACCTACTGCGACTGCGGAGCAATCCGCATCGACCGGGCCGACACCCTCATCCTGCATCCCGACGACAACCCACCATTCTGAAAGGGGGGAACCATGAAGAAGAAATGTAGCTGCGGTATCAAGTGGGCCGAACCTATGGCCGATTGGGAACGCGACCTCCACAAGCAATGCGGAAACGCAGCCGAAAGACTACGCACACGCCTCGGCCTGTTCTCATCCAATGTGGCACAACCCCACAAAAATCTATTCCGCACATTCAAGCGGCCCGGTAAAAACAATCGCCGCGCTCAACAGCAGCAAGCAATAAAGGATCAGCAATGATGGACAAACAATACCGAAAGTACCATGAAGCCCGGTTATGGATCAAAGAACCAAACTTCCTCCGCGGCCTCGGTCACAACTTTGCCAAGTTCTATGCGGAGTCCGACTGGGATGATCCCTCTGCCGCATGGAACGAGTTCCGTGACGCAATCAACAACGGAAGCAGGTCAGCATGACCGACCTCAACGTGATCTGCCACCACTGCGGCTACACATTCGGCGAACACTGCGCTCAAGACGACGCTTGCCCCATGTACTACGTCAGGCCCAGCGGCCATAAACACCACGCCGGATTCGACCGGACAAGAAAATTCCTAAACATCTACACGCCAAAGGAAAATAAAAGTCTTGAGTGATAAAATAGAATTATCACCCATGAAAGGAAACACCAATGAGCAACGTCAATAAGCTAGACATTTTACTGGCACAGAAACTTGCCCTCGACTACAAAGTATCGCTAGTCGCAGCGCGAGTAGTACTGGAAAAGATGGATGCATACCGCATCACCGAAACCACCGACCGTACACAGATCAGCGATATCGACTTCCGAGACGCAATCAACAATCTGCCCGGCCACCTGAACAAGAACACCACCGTCACCTACGCCGACGTAAAGGCATGGTTGACAGACAACCAACACGTCGAACAGTTCCTCGACAGTGGCGAGTCTGACGACTTCCTCGACAGAGAGGCAAGGGAATGATCGAACTCATCGTCGCCGCGTGGATCGCCGGCACTCAGCCGACCCCCGTACCGACCCCTAGCGGCCACGCTGCCGTCCAAGAGGACGACCCGGCATGGGATTGCACCCGCGACGGAAACAAAACCTGCGGAGATTCACCCGACGAGGAATGGCAATGGGAGGACTGATGAATAACGCCGACAACACCGACTACCTAGACCCCGATGGTTTTGCCAACGACGGATTCATCGACCTGCCATGCGACGACTGCGGTGCAGAACCGGGCGAACCATGCCGTCCCTACTGCACGGGCGAAGCCGCGTACAAAGAAGCTAAGGAAACAAATGAGTCACCTTAAAACCGACCTCGACCTCGGCCAATACAGCGAGGCCCACGTCTCTACCATCGACCTCACCGCGTCAGGCTACGGCCGCGGCATCGAAACCTGCCTGTTCTTCAACGGCGGTAGCGAAGTGGTCGCCACCTACCGGACGTGGGAGGAAGCCGTAGAGGGGCACAAAGCCTGGGCCAACTACACCGTGTTCCGTGAAACCGTCTCCCTGCTCAGGGAGATAGACAGGCTGCGTAGCGAGATTGCAGATCGGGACGAAGCCAATGCCTGACGACAAGTACGCCAAGTGCGCCAAGTGCGGCCACATCAAGGACTTGCATCAACGCTACGTCCGAAACCTTAGCTGCTGCTATGACTGCCATTGCAAAGGCTACGAGAAAAAGGAAACCAGTGTCTAAGAACTGCGAGTGCGACCAATGCTCCTGCTGGCTGGAACCTGGATGCCGGGTCAAGTCCGGACGGCGAACAGGCACCATCACAGAGGGTGTCTACAGCGGATACGTCACCGTCCAATGGGACAACGGCACCCTAGAACCACTCGTCCATATCAGGTGGCTCAAGCCAACAGTTTGACACCTGGCTTATCGGGCTGATAAGCTAAAGATACAACCCAAACCAACCAACCTTGGGAGAACACATGCCCTCCATGCGTGCAGTCAGAACCACAAGCATTTCATTCGGACTCGTCAACGTACCCGTCAAAATGTATAAAGCTGTAGACAGCCACGACGTATCATTCCATCAATACCATGCCGGATGCATGGGAGGAATCGGCTACGTCAAATCCTGCAAAGAATGTGGCGAGAAGTGCAACGCCGACACCATCGTTCGCGGCGTAGACAACCTCGGCACCATCACCACCGTCAGCGACGACGAACTTGCCAGCATCGAAGTACAAGCAGGGCCAGAGATTGCCGTGCAGCAATTCATCGAAGCAAGCGAAATCGACCCCATCGCATTTGAGGGTCACTACTACCTGGCACCAGACAAGACCTCAGTTGAGGGCTATGCCCTGCTGCGTCAAGTCATGGTTGACACCGGCCGCGCCGCAATCGTGCGGTTCGTTATGCGCCGTAGCGGAAGCGTGGGCAAGTCACACCTGGGACTGATGCGCCCCTACGGAGACAAGGCACTGGCAATCCACACAATGTCCTACCCCGACGAGATTCGGCAGCCGGCATTCGACGTGCTGGACAAGACCATTGAGTTGAAGCCAGCCCTAGTCGATATGGCACACCAACTGGTCGATGCCATGACCGGGCCATTCATCGCCGCCGAGTACACCGACACATTCACCGACAAGCTGGAAGAACTGATCGCCGTCAAGCAAGCCGGTGGCGAACCAGCCGCAGCCCTGGCCGCGTCAGTCGAACCAACCGATATCTCCGACCTGCTCGCCAAGCTGGAAGCATCCACCGCGGCACGACGGGCATTCGCCAAGGCCAACAAGCAGGCCGACGACAACGAAAGGGTGGTCGCGTAATGCGAATCAACAAGACGCTCATCGACGGCACACCCCGTCGTGGCGAGGTATGGATCAACGGCTGGGGAATCTTCTACAGCGGCCTCTACGGAATCGAAACACCGCGAGGACGGTCACTGTACGGCCCAAGCCCGTTCATGCGTCAGCGTTGCCGCAAGGCGGCACAACGGAGGGCATCGTGAAACTCCGCAACCCATTCCGCAAACCACCACCGCGGCCGCTAATCAGAAGCAAAGCCGTATGCAAACTGTGTGACGGCGAAGTCTACTTCCGCGCCTACATCACACACAACGGGCGAGCCGTACACAAAGGCAAAAACAATCGGGCCAACGAACCAAACATCTGCCCGAACTGCGTAATGCGGCAAGTCCCATACACCATCAAATATGTAGCAATCCCAACCAACCAAACAGGGAACAGCAGTGGTAAAAACAATCGTCGCAACCGCACTCGCGGTCGTCGCACATAAAACAACCATCAGCGCGGCAGTCGCAGTAATGGCAGCCAGCATTGACGAATACATCACACGCCCCGGCGACGGGGAACTGGAAATTATGACAGCCGCCGAATGGCTGGCAACACACCCCGCAATGGAGGAATCAAATGGGTAACGTCATGCTCGCCTCAGACCTGCACCGCATCCTGGCCGAAGCCAAAGCGTTCACGTCCAAGGACAAGACACTGCCGCAGCTAGGCACCGTGCGGATCGAAGCCGGAAACAATGGCATCATCGCCGTCGCCACCGACAGGTACTCGCTAGGTGCATCACGCGCCAACTATGACGGTGACTCATTCGGCTTCAACCTCGGCGCATCCAGCGTCGATAGCCTCATCAGGATTTCCGGCACCTTGAGTGCCGCGTGGAGGAAAGACGCAGCATTCCGCACCGTCGAAATCGTTGTACTCGACGGCTTCACCGCACTGCAATTTAATTTTGCAGACGAGGAATCCATCACCGTCAAAGCGCATGACGAGAGCTTCCCCAAGTGGAAGCAACTGGTGTCGGAAGAAACCATTGCACCTGACGCACAGGTCGAAGCGACCATCGGCTACAACCCGAAGCTGCTTGCCAAGTTCTGCAAGGTAGCGGGGAGCCGGCCGATCAGGGTGTGCAACCGCGGCCGCGCCAAGGCCACCATCATCACCATCGGTGACGAGTTCGTCGGAGTAATCATGGCGAACCGTGGGGTCGATGAGGGCTACACCAAACCCAACTGGCTATAGGAGAACGCAAGTGGATAACTCAACTGTTTGGTACACCATCACAAATCCTAAGTACAAGCACTGCAAAGAAATCACGCTTGTAAGCGGATTGCCCAAAGGCATCGCAGAAAAGGTGGCTGCTGCATTCGCGGAAGAACTGATGTGGGTGACCCGATTAAATGGCGACGAAATCAACGTCTGGATTGACTAACGCAACAGTCAGCTATTCCCCTTAGCCTTGCCATGCCACGGCTCAACAATCTCAGGAGGACTTACATATGCGGTGCGAAATCTGCCATGAGCCGATTGTGCAGGCACCAGCTGCCGCGTTCGACCCGCCAACGCACAAACGCTGGACACACAGGCACGGAGACGAATCGTGCGGAACTGGCGACGGCTCGGTAGCCTACCCATCCGAAACCCCCGACCTGTCACAGTGACGAAACAAACCCACACAGAGACACGGAGCCAACCATGAAAACCCCGCAACGAGAGCTATACGTTGCCCTAATCGTGTCCGTGAGAGGCGGCAACAACGGCTACGCCAACTTCACCGCCGACAGCGTATGGGCCACAATGGAAGAAGCCCAAGAGCAGTGCCGGCAAATGGCTAAACTCCCCGAAGTCCAGGCACTCATCAACGAAGCCGAAGCAGCCGGTGAACAAATCCTGTTCAACGTCCAACCCGTCTACAACGGAGCCGCATGAACACCGAACCATTCCACATCAACAATCACGTCCTCCGCGACGGACAACGCGGCCGCGTCACCGAACTCAAGGTACGCCTCAAGTACGGCGACTACATCGTGCGCGTCCTGTGGGACGGCTGGGCCTACCCCACATGGGTACATGCCGACGAACTAACACTCGACACAAGCCTGTTCGATTCAGCCAGACAGATACTTGGTGGATAATGAGGACGTGGAACCCATCGACAACGCCGACTTCAACATCTACAAGCCACGCGAGGGCAACCCCGAACGCCTAGACAAGATCAACAAGCTGGCTGCCGAATACTGGCAGATCAAAGGCGAAGCAGACCAGGCACGCGAACGGCTCGCCGCGGAAATCGTGGAAGCCAAAGCAACCGGCCACTCCTACAGCCAACTCACCGAAGCATCCGGCCTAACACTAGGCACCATCCAACGGATGCTCGGCTACAGGCAAGAACAAAGAGGCAGAGGAACTACCTCTTAGCGGCCGGTGCCTTGGGCTTCACCGCGGCGATCAGCCTCTCCAAAACAGCCAAAATCCCACCGAAATTCAGGTGACCGGCAGACGGATGCCCCGTCAGCTTTGCAACCTCGGCCTCAAGCTCCTTAACAAGAGCATCAAACATAATCAAATCCCTATCTAGTAGCACTCCCCGGCATGGACACAACACCACCAAAAGCAGGCAACGTCGTCGCAAAAAACCGGAGGTTTATTCTCTAAATCACACACAACATGAACAGGACTCTCGCGCACAAAATACGCGCCGGCCGTATCCATGTCGCAAATACCGCAGATCACTTCCTGCGGGGAAATCCATAAAACAAATCAGTCAGGGCATCAAAAAACTTGCCCACAACCTTGTCGAAAAATTTACTCATCTTCTTCTTCTTCCTCGCCAAACGCGATAGAAAAATCCTCCAATGTCTCAACTAGCGCGAGGATTGCGTGCGTCAAATAAGACGGCCACACAATCGGACGGCCGTCTGCCGCTGACGGATGCGGCAACAGAAAAGGATCAGACTGATGTAATAGCTGTTCCGCTATCTCCTTATGACCCATCGCCCCCCCAGTTATGCTCTACAGCGAATGACCTACGCGGCCTAGCGTTTCTCAAATCCGAGAACTTAATCTGTAGATATGCACA
>Ga0007791_10000641_pt1 | contig 11559 bp, 9 predicted proteins | sample CryBogmetaGMA05M_FD_60368 | JGI IMG/M metagenome (GOLD analysis project Ga0007791, IMG submission 60368) | Freshwater microbial communities from Crystal Bog, Wisconsin, USA - MA0.5M | ecosystem: Environmental > Aquatic > Freshwater > Lake | place: Crystal Bog, Wisconsin, USA | collected 2009-07-06 | reverse complement strand
GCTCAAGGTCGACGTGCTGGCACTTGGCATGCTGAGCGCCATCCGCCGCGCGCTCGACTTCATCACCCTGCGCCGTCATGGCACGCTCGACAGCCCGCAGCGTTTTCGACTGCAGGACATCCCGGCCGAAGACCCCGATACCTACGAGATGATCAGCGCCGCCGACACCGTGGGCGTGTTTCAGATCGAATCGCGTGCGCAGATGAGCATGTTGCCCCGGCTGCGGCCGCGCTGCTTCTACGACCTGGTGATCGAAGTCGCCATTGTGCGGCCCGGACCCATTCAGGGCGGCATGATCCATCCCTACCTGCGGCGACGTCAGGGGATCGAGCCTGTCGACTATCCGCGCGACGAAATTCGACCGGCACTCGAGCGAACATTAGGCGTGCCGATCTTCCAGGAGCAGGTGATGCAGATCGCCATCCTGGCCGCCGGCTTCACGCCCGGCGAGGCCGATCAGCTGCGTCGCGCCATGGCCGCCTGGAAGCGCAAGGGCGGGCTGCATGCCTTCCAGACCAAGGTCATCGACGGCATGCTCGCACGCGGCTACGAGCTCGAATTTGCCGAACGGATCTTCAAGCAGATCGAGGGATTCGGTGAATATGGCTTTCCCGAAAGCCATGCCGCCAGCTTCGCGCTGCTGGTCTATGTCAGCTGCTGGATCAAGCGCCACGAGCCGGCGGCCTTCCTGGCCGCGCTCCTCGACTCCCAACCCATGGGCTTTTATGCGCCGGCCCAACTGGTGCGCGATGCGCGCGCCCATGGCGTCGAGGTGCGCGGTGCCTGCGTGCTGACAAGCCGCTGGCACTCGCAACTCGAAGAGCAAACACCTGTTGCGGCGCAGATCGACAATGGCGTCGATTTTCGCCCGCAGCCCGCTGTACGCCTTGGGCTTAACCGCATCAGCGGACTGTCCGAGAAGGCCGCCCTCAGGCTGCTGGCCGAGCGCGATCGACGCACGGCAGCAGGCATTTCACCGGCCTTTGCCAGCGTCGAAGACCTGGCCCGCAGCGCACAGCTGCAGCGCCGCGATCTGCAGGCGCTCGCCCATGCCGATGCACTCGCCGCGCTGGCCGGTCACCGTGCCCAGGCGGCATGGCAGGCTGCCGCCATCGAACCGATGCCTGCGCTGCTCGCCGATGCCGATTTTTCCGAGCCTGACATCACGCTCGCGCCACTGAGCGAGGGCGAAACCATCGTGGCCGACTATGCCGCGCTCGGCATCCCGATGGGGCGACATCCGCTGGCCCTGCTGCGCGACGCGCTCAATGCCTTCCAGGTGCAGCCGGCATCGGTGCTGCGCGGCTATCCCGATGGCCGGCTCGCCCGTGCGAGCGGTCTGGTGACCCATCGCCAGCGGCCCGAGACCGCCCGCGGCGTGGTCTTCATCACCCTCGAAGACGATACCGGCACGATCAATGTCATCGTCTGGCCTGACCTGCTCGAGCGCTATCGCAAGGAGATTCTCGGCTCGCGCCTGATGACCGTCTTCGGCGTGTGGCAGGCTGATGTCGCCACCGGCGGACAGGTCATGCATCTGGTCGCCCGGCGGGTCGTCGATCACACCCCGATGCTGGGCGAACTCACTGCACGCAGCCGTGACTTCCGATAAACCCGAAGACCCGGACTTAAGGTGAAGCGATCGCCGCCAGTCCCCGCGCCAGATCGGCGATCAGATCATCCGGATCCTCGGCACCTACCGCGATCCGGATCAGCCCTTCGCCGACCCCAGCCGCACGCCGCGCCTGCGGGCCAACCCGGCCGTGGGTGGTGCTCGCCGGATGGGTGATCGTGGTCTTCACATCGCCGAGATTGGCGGTGATCGAGAGCAGCTTGCAGGCATCGATCACCTGCCACGCTCGCTCGCGCACCGCTGAACCGAAGCGGTCTTCATCGGCATGGCCCACCTCGAACGACACAATCGCGCCGCCGGTCTTTTGCTGCGACATCGCCAGCGCATGCTGCGGATGCGAGGTCAGCCCCGGGTAATACACCCGCGAAACCGCGCTTTGCGTCTCGAGCCACATTGCGATCTTCAGCGCATTGTCCGACTGGCGCGCCATGCGCATCGACAGGGTCTCCATGCCCTTGAGCAGCACCCAGGCATTGAAGGCCGACAGGCTTGGGCCGGTGGTACGAACGAAGGGCGCGAGGGTGTCGTTGATGAAGCTGGCATCGCCCAGCACGGCGCCACCCAGCACGCGGCCCTGTCCATCGATGTATTTGGTGGCCGAGTGCACCACGATGTCGGCGCCCAGGGCGAGCGGCTGCTGCAGCGCCGGCGAACAGAAGCAGTTGTCGACCGCGAACTTCACGCCGTACTCGCGGGCAATCGCCGAGATCGCCTTCACGTCGGCAAGCTGGGTCAGCGGATTGGACGGCGTCTCGAGATAAAACAGCCTGGTGTTCGGACGCACCGCCTTGCGCCAGGCATCGGGGTCGTCGATCGGTACAAAACTCACCTCGACCCCAAAGCGCGCCAGAATGCCGAAGAGCTGTGTGGTCGCGCCAAAGAGTTCGAAGGCGGCGACCACATGATCGCCGGCACGCGTCAGACTCATGACCAGCGCCATGATCGCCGACATGCCCGATGCGGTCGCCACGCAGGCTTGTGCGCCCTCAAGCGACGCCAGACGATTCTGAAACGCCGCCACCGTCGGATTGCCGGCCCGCGAATAGATGAAACCGGCTTCATCGCCAGCAAAGCGCGCCGCAGCCTGCGCAGCGCTCTCGAACACGAAGCTTGAGGTCAGGAAGATCGGCTCATTGTGTTCGAGATAGGCGGTGCGCTCGATGCCCTCGCGAATCGCCAGGGTATCGAGACGCCAGGCTCGCGTTGGGTCAGACGGTGGCACCGAAGTCGACATCGAACGCGATCAGCTGCGACCGGATGAAAACTGCAGGTTCATCTGCGCTTTTTGTGCCGGCTGCTCGTCGACAGTCTCAATCGGGTTGAGGCGGCTGGTCTCGAGCTGATAGAGATATTCTGGCGTGACGTCCCCGGTGATGTAGACGCCATCAAAACACGATGCCTCGAAACGATTGAGGTGACGACCAAGATCGCGCACCGAACGCCGCATCGAGTCGATGTCCTGATAAACCAGGGCATCGGCGCCGATCGCGAGCCTGATGTCATTGTCGGTGCGGTCGTTGGCGATCAGCTCGGAACGCGTGGGCATGTCGATGCCATAGACATTGGGATAGCGCACCGGCGGTGAGGCCGACGCGAAATAGACCTTGTTGGCACCCGCCGCACGAGCCATCTGGACGATTTCGTGCGAGGTGGTGCCGCGCACGATCGAGTCATCGACCAGCAGCACATTCTTGCCGCGAAACTCGATGCTCATCGCATTGAGCTTCTGACGCACCGACCGACTGCGGGTCGCCTGACCCGGCATGATGAAGGTCCGCCCGACATACCGATTCTTGATGAAGCCCTCGCGATAATCGAGGTTGAGGCGGTTGGCCAGTTGCAGCGCCGATGGCCGCGAGGTGTCGGGAATCGGCATGACCACATCGATATCGCCCGCGCGCAAGTCGCGACGCACTTTCTCGGCAAGGTATTCGCCCATCTTCAGGCGGGCGTCGTAGACCGACACGCCGTCAATCACCGAATCGGGCCGTGCAAAATACACATACTCGAAGATGCACGGATTGAGCGAGGCGTTCGGTGCGCACACACGCGAATGGAAATTGCCCTCGAGATCGATGAACACCGCCTCGCCCGGCGCAATGTCACGCACCAGCCAGAAGCCCAGGCCTTCGAGTGCCACCGACTCCGACGCAATCAGATATTCGGTGCCATGGTCGGTCTCCGACACGCCATAGCAAAGCGGGCGAATGCCAAGCGGGTCACGAAACCCGATCACGCCATAGCCGGCAATCTCGGCCACACAGGCATAGGCCCCTTTCACCCGGCGATGGACTTCAGTGATCGCCTTGAACACCGAATCAGGGTCGAGCGATACGCCGCCGGTGGCTGCCTGCAGTTCGTTGGCCAGCACATTGAGCAGCACTTCGGAATCGGACTCGGTGTTGATATGCCGCCGATCGAGACGGAACATCTCTTCCTTGAGTTGGGCCGAATTGGTGAGATTGCCGTTATGCGCCAGCGTCAGGCCGAAGGGCGCATTGACGTAGAAGGGCTGCGCCTCCTCGTCATTGCCGGCCGACCCGGCCGTCGGATAACGCACATGGGCAATCCCGCTGCGCCCGGGCAGTCCACGCATATTGCGAGTCCGGAAGACATCGCGCACCTGACCGCTGCTCTTGTGCATCGAGAAGGTCTTGCCATTCGAGGTGGCAATGCCCGCGGCATCCTGGCCACGATGCTGCAGCAGCAGCAGTCCGTCGTAGAGCAGCTGATTGACAGGTGAACGTGCCACTACACCCAGAATGCCGCACATCAAGCTTCTCCGATCATCAGCAGGACTGAAACCCAGTTCATGCAATGTACCCTGTCAGGTGCGTTGCACGCCGCTCAAACGCTCAGGCAGGTAAGGCTCCGCCCATTGAACCAGCCACTCGAGCAGCGGCCGGCAATGGGCCTGCTGCCAATCGGGCCGCGTCGAATAACCGGCCAGATGCGCCGCCAGCGCCACCAGCAAAATAATCACCAGCGCCCGCGCAGCGCCCAGGGCTGCGCCCAGCAGCCGGTCGGCACCGCCCAGCCCGATCCCGCGCAGCGCCCGAGACGCCAATGAGCCAAGCATGCGCACCCCGATGAACAGTCCCAGAAAAATCGCCGCCACCAGCAAGGCAGACGGCAATTCGGGCGGCAACATCGGCACAAGCCAGTGCATGGCCACCGGCACACCCAGCAGACTCACCACCCAGGCGGCCAGTGCAAACACCGTGCGGACAAGACCGCGAAGCAGCCCGAGTCCGATCGACACGAAGACCACTGCCAGCACAAACCAGTCCCATCCCGTCAGTCCGAGTTCGGTCATGAATAAGCGTTCCGATCACGCCGTTCTCTGGTCACGATGGTGCGATCAGTGCTGCCTCAAGGCCCGTGGCCTTGAGCTTTTCACGAGCTTGCTCGGCGGCATCACGCGTCGGAAAAGGTCCGGCTCGCACCCGGATCCGCTCGCCCCGATCGGTCTTGATCTTTTCAGTGAAACCGCGCATGCCCGTTGCCTGAATCCGCTCGAGCGCTGCGGTGGCAGCCGAGTCGGAACTGAAGGCACCCACCTGGATCAAATATTTTCCGGCGGGCTTGGCAGCGGACTGCTTGCCGCCGTCGGATGCGATCGCCGGCGCTGGGGCTGCGCTGGCACTGGTTGGAGCGGTCGGCTGACTCGTCGACGATGCGCTTGAGGGCACCGGCGCCGCAGGTTTTGATCGATCAATATCACCGGACACGCTGCCTTGCGGGGCGCTGTCGGCGGGCGCAGCCTCGATCGCGACGGCATCGGCCGAACGCGACTCGGCAGACTTGGGCATCTCCGACTTGGGCAACTCGGTCGATTTGTCATTCGCGCCTGACTCCGGACCCTTGGCATCGCGGCGAACCGCATCAGGACGAGGGTCGGCACGGGGCTCGGCGCCGCGCGACGGCAAGGTGCTGGTTTTGGGGGGAATGACGACCGACAGATCAGACAAAGGTCGTGATGGCTCTGGCTCAAGCAGCAGCGGCACGAGCACTGCGGCACCGATACATAAAACGATGGCGCCGATCAGGCGATGGCGTGCCCGCTTCTTTTGCGGCAGCGCCGGATCGACCGGCGCATCGTCAGCAACCACCGTGCGCTGACCCGACCGCGCCCTTGACCGAACCGTTTGCGCTTTGGCCATCTGAAATGAGCCGCCTAGGAGGCGCGAACACCACGCGAAGCCAGCACGTCGGCTACCGTGAGGAACGACCCGAAAACCACGATTCTATCATTCTCGCCCGCACGCTCCCGCGCTGCGGCGAGGCCCTCACGTGGTGACGCGAAGCAACTGATGGTGCGCTCGGCATCGCCGCCTTCGCCCGGCACGATCCCGGCCTTCGTGAGGCGAGCAGCGAGGTCAGCAGCACTGGTGCCACGAGGCCCGGGCAGATCGACACACAGCCAGTGATCGACGCGGCTGCGCAGATGGGCAATGGTCGCGTCGATGTCCTTGTCGGCCAGCATTCCGAACACCGCAAAGGTGTAGGGAAAAAAGCCCATATTGTCGAGATTGGCCGCGAGATGCGCGGCGGCATGCGGGTTGTGACCGACATCAAGCACCACCGCAGGCCGCCCGGCCAGGACCTGAAATCGCCCCGGCAATTCGACAGTGGCCAGCCCCTGGCGAATCGCCTGCGCGCTCACCGGCAGACGGGAGCGCACAGACTCGAGCGCGGCCAGCGCACCCGATGCATTCAATAACTGGTTGGCACCGCGCAGGGCCGGATAGGCCAGGCTGTTGCGCCGCTGCGATCGTCCGCCATAAGACCATTGCTGGCGATCACCCGAGTAGTTGAAGTCGATCCCGAAGCGCCAGAGATCGGCGCCGATCGAGTTCGCATAGTCGACCAGTGACTGCGGCGGCACCGGGTCGGTACAGATCGCTGCCCGACCCGGCCGATAGATGTGCGCCTTCTCGAAACCGATCGCTTCACGGGTATCGCCAAGGTATTCGGCATGATCGATGTCGATGCAGGTCACGATCGCGCAGTCGGCATCGATGATGTTCACCGCATCGAGACGCCCGCCCAATCCGACTTCCAGCACAACCACGTCAAGCGACGAATGCTCGAAGAGCCTGAGAATGGCAAGCGTCGTGAACTCGAACCAGGTGAGCGAGGTATCGCCCCGAGCCGCATCGACCGCCTCGAGTTGCTCGATGAGTTGTTCGTCGCTTGCAGGCTCACCGTTGATGCGAGCGCGCTCATTGAACTGCATCAGATGCGGCGAGGTGTAGCAACCGACACGGTACCCGGCAGCCAGCAGGATCGACTCGAGCATGGCGCAGGTCGAGCCCTTGCCATTGGTACCGCCGACGACAATCGACACCGCGTCAAGCTTGAGCGCCATGCGCTCGGCCACGACCCTCACCCGTTCGAGGCCGAGTTCGATCTGACGCGGATGCAGGCGCTCGATACGGTCGAGCCAGGCGGCCAGCGTGACCGCCGGGGCGTCGTTTTGCGGGCTCAGGCCAGAGCCTCCGAGGGCTGGCGCAACAGCAGAGCGAGCAGCTGGGCGATTTCGTCGCGCATGGCACGGCGATGCACGATCATGTCGACCGCGCCCTTTTCAAGCAGAAACTCGGCGCGCTGAAACCCGTCCGGGAGTTTGCTGCGAACGGTTTGTTCGATCACGCGCGGGCCGGCAAAACCGATGAGGGCCTTGGGCTCGGCGATCACGACATCACCCAGAAAACAGAAGCTGGCCGAGACACCACCCATGGTCGGATCGGTCAGCACCGAAATATAGGGCAGCCCTGCCTCGGACAGATGGGTCAGGGCCGCAGTGGTCTTGGCCATCTGCATGAGCGACATCAGTCCCTCCTGCATGCGAGCGCCACCCGAAGCCGCCACCGAAATGAAGGGCACCTTCTGCTCGACCGCGGTGTGAACACCGCGCGCGAATCGTTCGCCCACGACCGCGCCCATCGAGCCGCCCATGAAGTCGAATTCAAAGGCTGCCACCACCACCGGCAAGGAACGCATCGCGCCACCGACGACCACCAGTGCGTCGGTCTCGCCGGTCTCGTCCATCGCCTCTTGAAGACGATCGGGGTACTTGCGGCTGTCCTTGAATTTCAGGGCATCGACCGGCAGCACCTCGTGACCGATCTCGTATCGCCCTTCGGCGTCGAGCAAGGCATCGATGCGCGCGCGTGCGTCGATGCGCAAATGGTGATCGCACTTGGGGCACACAAAAAGATTGGCGAGCAGATCAGCGCGATAAAGCACCGCATCGCAGCTCGGGCATTTCAGCCAGACCCCTTCCGGAACCGTTCGACGACCCTCGGCCGATCGGCCGACCGATCGCTTGATTCGAGGGGGAAGCAGCTTTTCAAGCCAACTCATGGGTGAGCCTCCTGGTATGCCTGACTCAGGCTTGCCTGATGCTGGTTTTGCTAAGGGGCATCCATCGCCTGGCGAATCGACAGGATGAAGGCGCCTGCCTTCTCGACCGCCTGAGTGGGGCCCGCGGCCTCAATTTCCTGGATGAGTCGGGTGCCGATCACGACTGCATCGGCCCGTGCGGCGATCGCCCTCGCGGTCTGTCCGTCACGGATGCCAAACCCCACACCCACCGGCAATCCGGTCGCTGCGCGGATCGCGGGCAAGGCTCCCAACACCTCTTCGACATTGAGATTGCCCGCTCCGGTCACACCCTTGAGCGAGACGTAGTAGACGTAACCGCTTGCAAGCTTGCCGACCTGCGCGATGCGCTCGGCGCTGGAGGTCGGTGCCAGCAGGAAGATCGGATCGAGCCCATGGCCTCGAAGCAGCGGCACGAAGGAATGCGCCTCCTCGGGCGGCTGATCGACCACCAGCACGCCGTCGACACCGACCTGAGCCGCGCGCTCGGCAAACGCCGCAACGCCCATGCGTTCGATCGGATTCATGTAGCCCATCAGCACCACCGGCGTCGTGGCGTCGTCGCGGCGGAATTCGCGGACCCACTCGAGCACATCGCCCAGGCCCACACCCAGCGCAAGGGCCGCTTCGCTCGACTTCTGGATGACAGGACCATCGGCCATCGGGTCAGAAAACGGGATGCCGAGTTCGATGACATCGGCGCCGTTGCGCGCCAGGGCGTGCATCAGGGGAACGGTGTGTTCGCGACTTGGATGGCCGGCGGTGAAGTAAGGCACCAGCGCCTTGCGACCGGCAGCCTTGAGGGCATCGAACCTGGCGGCGATTCGGGACATCAGGAGGCCTTCTTCAGAGCGCCAGGCCACCGGCCTGAGCAACAGTGTGCATGTCCTTGTCGCCGCGACCGGACAGGTTGACCAGGATCACCTTGTCGCGAGACAGGGTCGGCGCGAGCTTGGCCGCGTAGGCCAGTGCGTGACTGGTCTCGAGCGCCGGGATGATGCCTTCGATGCGGCAGCAGGTATGAAAGGCTTCAAGCGTTTCGGCATCGTTGATGGCCACATAGCTGGCCCGCCCACTGTCCTTGAGCCAGGCATGCTCCGGGCCCACGCCGGGATAGTCGAGGCCGGCTGACACCGAATGCGTGTCGATGATCTGGCCATTGGCGTCCTGCAGCAGATAGGTGCGATTGCCGTGGAGCACGCCGGGCGTACCGGCCGACAGCGATGCCGCATGGCGCCCGGTCTCGATGCCCTCGCCCGCCGCCTCGACGCCGACCAGCTTGACCGACTCATGCGGGATGTAGGGATGGAAGATGCCGATCGCATTCGAGCCGCCACCGACACAGGCCAGGACGTAGTCGGGGTGACGGCCGATGCGCTCGGGCATCTGCCACAGGCACTCCTGACCGACCACCGCATTGAAATCGCGCACCATCATCGGATAGGGATGCGGACCCGCAACCGTACCGATGATGTAGAAGGTGTCTTCGACATTGGTGACCCAGTCGCGCATCGCCTCGTTCAGCGCGTCCTTGAGGGTCTTGCTGCCTGACTCGACCGGGACCACTTCGGCACCCAGCAACTTCATGCGGTAGACGTTCTGAGCCTGCCTGGCGACGTCGGTGATGCCCATGTAGACCACGCACTTCATGCCGAATCTGGCGGCCACGGTCGCGGTGGCCACGCCGTGCTGGCCGGCACCGGTCTCGGCGATCACGCGGGGCTTGCCCATGCGCCGGGCGAGCAGTGCCTGACCGATGGTGTTGTTGACCTTGTGCGCGCCGGTATGGTTCAGGTCTTCACGCTTGAAGTAGATCTGCGCACCGCCGAGCTGATCGGACCAGCGCTTGGCGTGATAGATCGGACTGGGACGACCGACAAAATACTTCAGCTCGTCCTTGTATTCGGCGATGAAGTCAGGATCGGTGCGGTAGTGCTGGTAAGCCTGACGCAATTCTTCGAGCGCATGCATGAGCGTCTCGGAGACAAAGGTTCCGCCGTAAGGGCCGAAGTGGCCAAGCGCGTCGGGAAGGTCATAGGGCTTCATGTTTTACCTGCATCGGCTGACAGCACCGCAGCGACGAATCGCTCCATACGCGCTGTATCTTTGTGGCGGGGCGTGTGCCCCTGGATCCCGCTTGAAACATCGACCGCGAACGGCCTGACATGCTGAATGGCCGGCCCCACCGAATCCGGGTCGAGCCCGCCCGACAGAATGATTCGGGATGTCAGGCCGGCCGGAATCCAGGACCAGTCGAATACCTTGCCGCTGCCGCCAAAGGCCTCGCTGAATGAATCAAGCAGCAGGCACTCGGCATCTTTAAAGTCGGCCGCCGATGATAACAAATCGGTCTGCTGCCGCATCCGGATGGCCTTCCACCACGCAAGGCCACACGCTGAGGACATCTCGCGCCCCTGATCCGGCGTTTCGTCGCCGTGCAGCTGGATAACGTCGAGCCCGACGCGACTCGCGATGGCAGTCATGGTGTCAGGCGCCTCGTTGACGAAGAGACCGACCGCCGATACGAACGACGGCAGGCGTTTGCGCAAGGCCAGCGCGTCCTCCACGCCAAGCGCCCTGGGGCTTGGCGGATAAAAGACAAAGCCGATCGCGTCAACACCCAGCGCCACTGCAGTATCGACATCCTCAGCCCGGACCAAACCACAGAATTTGATGCGCGTTCTCATGCCACCGCCCCCTCTGACACATCGGGCAGGATACCCGGCGGATCAAGCGGGTCATGCAAGCCGCCCGGCAGGCCCATCGCCGGATCATAGTCAACGCCCGCCAGATACAGGCCGGCGGGCGAAAAGGTCGGCGCACCCAGTGCGCGTCGGCGCGCGATCAGCAGATCGGCCATCCATTGCGGCGACTGCCTGCCGCTTCCCACATGGACCAGCGCTCCGACGATGTTGCGAACCATATGGTGCAGGAACGCATTGGCGGTCAGGGTGATTTCGAGGAAGTGTCCACGCTCGGCGAGATCGATGCGGGACATTGTCCGGACCGGTGTCGCTGCCTGGCACTGCGAGGAGCGAAACGACGAAAAATCATGCTCGCCGATCAGCGCGGCGGCCGCCTCGCGCATCGCGGGAATGGCCAAGGGGCGGAACACCCAGCCGGCGCGATCGCGCCAATGCGGATGCGCCACAGCAGACCGGCGGATGAGGTAGCGGTAAGTTCTTGAGCGAGCGCCGAATCGTGCATGGAAGTCGGCGGGAACCTGTCGCGCCCACTGCACCGCGATGGTCTCGGGCAGTCGGGCATTGACACCTCTGACCCAGGCAGTCAGCGGGCGAGATGCCTCGGTATCGAAGTGGACGACTTGCGCCAGCGCATGAACGCCGGCGTCGGTGCGTCCGGCACAGATGGTCGACACCCGATGGCCGGCAAGTGCCGACAGGGAAACTTCCACCAGATCCTGGATCGCATTGCCGGCGGGTTGGGTCTGCCAACCGGGAAATCCGGCACCATCGTAGGCCAGACCGAGCGCCACCCTCACGGCAGGCGGCGCACGACCATCAGACTGCCCAACGCGC
>Ga0007791_10000638_pt1 | contig 11569 bp, 9 predicted proteins | sample CryBogmetaGMA05M_FD_60368 | JGI IMG/M metagenome (GOLD analysis project Ga0007791, IMG submission 60368) | Freshwater microbial communities from Crystal Bog, Wisconsin, USA - MA0.5M | ecosystem: Environmental > Aquatic > Freshwater > Lake | place: Crystal Bog, Wisconsin, USA | collected 2009-07-06 | reverse complement strand
CCGGTAAACACCGAGGCGTTGACCAGCGCAATGCGCAGCAAAAAGCTGTCTAGCGCGCTGCCATCTTTCAGGTACAGCTCTTCTTTGCCGGCCTTTACCTTGTACAGCGGCGGCTGGGCGATGTAGATGTGGCCACGCTCCACCAGCTCGGGCATTTGCCGGTAAAAGAAGGTCAGCAGCAGGGTGCGGATGTGGGCGCCGTCCACGTCGGCATCGGTCATGATGATGATGCGGTGGTAGCGCAGCTTGGCCACATTAAAGTCGTCACTGCCGGTGCTGCCGCCGGCCTTGCCGATGCCGGTGCCCAGGGCGGTGATCAGCGTCAAAATCTCGTTGCTGGTCAGCAGCTTTTCGTAGCGGGCTTTTTCCACGTTCAAAATTTTGCCGCGCAGCGGCAAAATGGCCTGAAACTTGCGGTCGCGCCCCTGCTTGGCGCTGCCGCCGGCAGAGTCGCCCTCCACAATGTAAATCTCGCACAGCGCCGGGTCTTTTTCTTGGCAGTCGGCCAGCTTGCCGGGCAGGCCCATGCCGTCCAGCACGCCCTTGCGCCGGGTCATGTCGCGGGCCTTGCGGGCGGCTTCGCGGGCGCGGGCGGCCTCAATGATTTTGCCGACGATGATCTTGGCATCGTTGGGGCGCTCTTGCAGGTAGTCAAACAGCAGCCGGCTCACAATGTCTTCCACCGGGCCACGCACTTCGCTGCTTACGAGCTTGTCTTTGGTCTGGCTGCTGAACTTGGGCTCGGGCACTTTCACGCTCAGCACGCAGGTCAGGCCCTCGCGCATGTCGTCCCCAGTCACTTCCACCTTGGCTTTTTTGGCCAGCTCGCTGTCGTCGATGTATTTGTTGATGACGCGGGTCATGGCGGCGCGCAGGCCGGTCAGGTGGGTGCCGCCGTCTCGCTGGGGGATGTTGTTGGTAAAGCACAGCACCTGCTCGTTGTAGCCGCTGTTCCACTGCATGGCCACCTCAACGCCGATGTTTGTGCCCTGGTCGCTCTGCCGGTCACCCATGGCGTGGAAGATGTTGGGGTGCAACACCGTCTTGCCTTTGTTGATGAAATTGACAAAGCCCTTGACGCCGCCGGCGCCGGCAAAGTCGTCTTCCTTGCCGGTGCGCTCGTCTTTAAGGCGGATGCGCACGCCGTTGTTCAAAAAGCTCAGCTCGCGCAGGCGCTTGGCCAAAATCTCGTAGTGAAACTCGTTGTTTTGCTGAAAGATCTCGGTGTCAGGCAAAAAGTGCACCTCGGTGCCGCGCTTTTCGGTTTCGCCAATCACCTTCATGGGGGACACCGGCACGCCGTTCACCTCTCCGGTGATGCGGTTTTGCACAAAGCCCTTGCTGAACTCCATGGCGTGCACCTTGCCGTCGCGCCGAATGGTCAGGCGCAGCATTTTGGACAGCGCGTTGACGCAGCTCACGCCCACGCCGTGCAGACCGCCCGAGACCTTGTAGCTGTTTTGGTTGAACTTGCCGCCAGCGTGCAGCTCGGTCAGGGCAATCTCGGCGGCCGAGCGCTTGGGCTCGTGCTTGTCGTCCATCTTCACGCCAGTGGGAATGCCACGGCCGTTGTCCACCACGCTGACCGAGTTGTCGGAGTGGATGGTGACCAGAATGTCGTCGCAGTGGCCGGCCAGCGACTCGTCGATGGAGTTGTCCACCACCTCAAACACCAGGTGGTGCAGGCCGGTGCCGTCAGACGTGTCGCCAATGTACATGCCCGGGCGCTTGCGCACGGCCTCCAGCCCCTCCAGAATTTGGATCGAGCCCTCGCCATAGGCCTCAGTGGCGCCCGCCTGGTTGGTGTCGATGGTGGGCTGGAAGTTGGAGCTTTCCGCGCCACCGTCACCCGTGCGCACGTCGTCGGTGCTGTTCTGGGGGGTGTTGGTGGGCTGGATTGGTTCTGTCATGGCGTGCTTCCCTGTCTCTCAATAATGAACAAACCCCCGGGAGACCGAGGGTTTGCTTGCGTGTGCTGCTATGGTTTTAGTAGCGTCAAATTCTCATGGGCATCACGACGTACTTGAAGGTGGCGTTGTCCGGAATGGTAAACAGCGCCGAGCTGTTGCCATCCGACAGCTCCAGCGTCACCATCTCCTGGCCCATGTTCGCCAGTGCGTCGATCAGGTAGGTGACGTTGAAGCCGATTTCAATGCTGTCGCCGCTGTAGTCGACATCGAGCTCGTCCATCGCCTCTTCCTGTTCGGCATTGTTGGAGGCCACCCGCAGGCTGCCGGGGTCGATGTTCAGGCGCACGCCCTTGAACTTGTCGCTGGTCAGGATCGCCGTGCGCTGCAAGGTGGACAGCAGCGCGCTGCGGCCCAGGGTGATGCGGTTCTTGTGGTTCTTGGGGATGACGCGGTTGTAGTCGGGGAATTTGCCTTCAACCAGCTTGGTGACGAACTCCAGCCCGTCAAAGCTGAACTTGGCCTGGTTGTTGGCGAATTGCATGGTGATGGCGCCCTCACCGTCCGACAGCAGCCGCTGCAGCTCAATCACTGTTTTGCGCGGCAGGATCACCTCTTGCTTGGGCACCTCGACATCGAGCGTGGCGGACGCAAAGGCCAGGCGGTGGCCGTCGGTGGCTACCAGGCTGAGCTGGCGGCCTTCGGCCACGAACAGGATGCCGTTGAGGTAGTAGCGGATGTCATGCACCGCCATGGCGAACGACACCTGTCCGAGCAGGTCCTTGAGTGTTTTTTGCGGCACGCTGAACACCGGGCCGAAGTTGGCCGACTCCTGCACCAGCGGAAAGTCTTCGGCCTGCAGGGTCTGCAGCGTGAACTTGCTCTTGCCACCCTTGAGGATCACCTTGTTTTGGCTGGTCTCGAGCGAGACGGTCTGGTCCCCGGGCATGGTGCGCAGGATGTCGATCAGTTTGCGCGCACCAATGGTGGTGGTGAAGTTGCCCGGATCGCCGCCGAGTTCGGCGGTGGTGCGGATCTGGATTTCCAGGTCGCTGGTGGTGAGCTGGATCGAGGTGCCGATTTTGCGCAGCAGCACGTTGGCGAGGATGGGCAGCGTGTGCCGCCGCTCCACGATGCCGGCAACGGATTGCAGAACCGATAAAACCTTGTCTTGCGTTGCCTTCAATACAATCATGTCGTCCTCGTTTTTGAACGCCCTTGAGGGCGCAAGCTCCAACTTACTTCTTGGCTGATCCCTGGCATTTTCGCTGATTTATATGGCATTTGTCGTCATGCTTGGGGACTTGTTTTTCACCCTCAGCCTTTGAGGGTCTGCTCCAGCACGTGGAGCTGCTGGTTGAGCTCGGTGACCTGCTGCCGCTCCCCGCCAATTTTCCGGACCGCATGCAGCACGGTGGTGTGGTCACGCCCGCCAAACAATTCCCCTATTTCCGGCAGGCTCTTTTGCGTGAGCTCCTTGGCCAGGTACATGGCGATCTGGCGTGGGCGTGCAATGCTGGCCGGCCGCTTTTTGGAATACATGTCCGCGACCTTGATCTTGTAGTAATCGGCCACGGTTTTCTGGATGTTTTCCACGGAAATCTGGCGGTTCTGGATCGACAACAGATCGCGCAGGGCTTCGCGGGCCAGGGCAATGGAGATTTCCTTCTGGTTGAACCGCGAGTAGGCCAGGATCTTGCGCAGTGCGCCTTCAAGCTCGCGCACGTTGGAGCGCACGTTCTTGGCAACAAAAAACGCCACTTCCTCGGGCATTTCGGAGCCCTCCGCCCGGGCCTTGTTGATCAGGATCGCCACCCGCATTTCCAGCTCGGGCGGCTCGATTGCCACCGTCAGCCCGGCATCAAAGCGCGACACCAGGCGTTCGTGGATGTCGGTCAGGCCCTTGGGGTAGGTGTCGCTGGTCATCACGATGTGCGACTTCTTGGCCAGCAGGGCCTCAAAGGCATTGAAAAACTCTTCCTGGGTGCGGTCCTTGTTGGCAAAGAACTGCACATCATCGATCAGCAACAGGTCCAGCGAATGGTACTTATCCTTGAATTCGTCAAACGTTTTACGCTGGTAGGCTTTTACAACGTCGGACACGAATTGTTCAGCGTGGATGTAGAGCACTTTGGCGTTGGGCATGTCGGCCAGCATCCGGTTGCCCACCGCATGCATGAGGTGGGTTTTGCCCAACCCGACACCGCCGTAGATGAACAGCGGGTTGTACAAATGGCCGGGCATGCTGGCAACGTGCATGGCCGCCGCCCGCGCCATGCGGTTGGCCGTGCCCTCGACCAGCGTGTCAAAGGTCAGCAGGCTGTTGAGCCGGTTTTTGGGGATTCCAAGACCCTTCTCTTCGGGCGCATCAACCAGCTCTTCGGACCCGATGGACTCCATGGCCGCTGGCGCAGGTGTAATGCGAGCGGGGGTCTCCCGCGGAGTAATCACTAACTCAACAAAGACTGCCTGGCCGTAAAGCTTCTCCAGCAGCTGTGCGATCCGGCTGCTGTACTGGGCCCGGACCCAGTCCAGCTTGAAGCGGTTGGCGACATACAAGGTCACCTTGGAAAAGTCTTCCTGAACGTGCGCCGCCAGGGGCTTGATCCAGGTGTTGAACTGCTGCTCGGGCAGTTCCTGGGCAAGCTGGTCGATGCAGCTTTGCCACAGGCTCTGGGCTGCATCGGCGGCGCCTAGATCGGAGGGCTGGTGGGGGATTCCCGCGGTCATGGCTGGGAGGGGCTTCTGTGGATAGTTATGGTTTTCGATGCTCGGCAATTGTAATTTATCAAAACCTTATCCACACGGCAGTAGAAAGTTTGTGCCCGTGGGTGGGGCGGACAGGGGCTGGCAGCGGAACTTGCCGGGCTGGAGAATATTTGCCATAATCGCGGGTTCGCCTGGCCATGCTTCGGGTGATTAGACCGGGATTACTATGAAACGCACTTACCAACCTTCCAAAATCCGTCGCGCACGCACCCACGGCTTTCTGGTTCGCATGAAGACACGCGGCGGCCGGGCCGTCATCAACGCACGCCGCGCCAAGGGCCGCAAGCGCCTGGCTGTCTGACATTGAAGCAGGGCATGCGCCAAAACAGATGCTTTGCTGTCTGTTGCGGTGCGTTGGTGCTGTGCCACGGTTGCGAATGCCGGTGAAAAGGCTCAAGACGCGTCCGCAGTTCCAGGCCGTGCTGTCGGGCAAGACTCTGGCACGCACGGACCACTTTGCCCTGCATTGCGCGCCCCTGGTGGCCGCTTTGGTTCAAGAGACTGGCGGTGTGACGCCGCCACTGTTTCCCGATGTTGCCGTCTGGATGGGCGCCATGGTGCCCAAGCGCTGGGCCCGGCGCGCCGTGACCCGAAGCACCATCAAACGCCAGATCTACCAAGTGAGCGCGCAGTACGAGCCTTTTCTGTCGGCAAGTGCCCATCTGGTGCGCTTGCGCTCCGTATTCGACCGCAAGGTTTTTGTCAGCGCGACTTCGGATGTTCTCAAGGACGCGGTGCGTACCGAGTTGCAACAGCTGTTTGAGCGCGCCAAAGGGGTGCGCAGTGGTGCCCTGCCAGCCATTGCGGGCACCTGAGACCATGCTGCGCACGATGTTGATGGCAATGGTCCGGGGCTACCGGCTGGCTTTCAGCCCCTGGCTGGGTTCATCGTGCCGGTTCGAGCCGACGTGCTCGCGCTACAGTCTGGATGCGCTGGAATTGCATGGCGCGCTGGCGGGCAGTTATTTGACGGTGGCGCGCCTGGCGCGCTGCCACCCCTGGTGTGACGGCGGTGCAGACCCCGTACCGCACTCCCCCTTGCGGCTGTTTGGCCGTCTGATCTCCTCTTCCGAAAAGAATCCTTCATGAACGACATTCGCCGCACTATTTTGTGGGTGGTCTTTGGTTTTTCCATGGTCTTGCTGTGGGACCAGTGGCAGGTGTACAACGGCCACAAGGCAACCTTCTTCCCTACTGCGGCGCCACCCGCCGCCGCAGGCAAAGCGGTGCAGCCGCCCGTCCCGGCCGCCACCGGCGCCGTGGCGACACCGGCAGCGGTTCCGCTGGCCGCGGCAGCGGGTGCTCCAGCGGCGGCACCGGCCGTACCCAAAGAACGGTTTGACGTCACCACGGACGTGCTCAAACTCACCATGGACACCGAGGGCGGCGCGATCGTGCGCGCGGAGTTCCTGAAATATTCGGACACCGTCGACAAGACCCGCAACTTTGTGCTGCTCGACGACAGCAAGGACCGCATCTACATGGCGCAAACCGGCCTGGTCGCCGGGGCCAGTGGCGGTGCATTTCCGACCCACAAGACCGTCATGACCGCCAGCGGTGCCCGCACCCTGGCGGACGCCGACAACGAACTGGTGGTCAAGTTCACATCGCCCGAGGTGGGGGGCGTCCAGCTGGTCAAGACCTATACCCTGCGCCGGGGTGCCTACGACATCGCCGTGAAGCATGAAATCATCAACACCTCCACCGCACCGGTGACGCCACAGCTCTACCTGCAGCTGGTGCGTGACGGCAACAAGCCGGCGGGAGAGTCATCGTTTTATTCCACTTTCACCGGCCCGGCGGTTTACACCGAAGCCAAGAAGTACCAGAAGGTGGAGTTCAGTGACATCAAAAAGAAAAAGGCCGATTTCGAGCCCGCCAGTGCCAACGGCTACATCGCCATGGTGCAGCACTATTTTTTGAGTGCCTGGATACTGCCTGATGGCATGCAGCGCAATCTCTCCCTGGACGCTTTGGACATTGGTGCCACGCTGGCCGATTGCTGCTACCGCGCCACCATGGTGGCGCCGCTCGAAGCCATAGGCCCGGGTGCCAGCAAAGCGGTGGATGCCAAGCTCTACGTCGGCCCGCAGGAAGAAAAGCGCCTGGAAGCGCTGAGCCCCGGGCTGGAACTGGTCAAGGACTATGGCTGGCTGACGATTCTGGCCAAGCCCCTGTACTGGCTGCTCGACAAGATCCACACCGTGCTGCAAAACTGGGGCTGGTCCATTGTGGCGTTGGTGCTGCTGCTGAAAATCGCGTTTTACTGGCTCAATGCCAAGGCCTACGCCAGCATGGCCAAGATGAAGGCCATCAACCCCAAAATCATGGAAATGCGGGAGCGCCTCAAGGACAACCCGCAGCAGATGCAGCAGGACATGATGCGGATTTACCGCGAGGAAAAGGTCAACCCCATGGGCGGCTGCTTCCCGATCATGGTGCAGATCCCGGTCTTCATTGCGCTGTACTGGGTGCTGCTGTCCACGGTGGAAATGCGCAATGCGCCTTGGGCCCTGTGGATCCATGACCTGTCATCGCCCGACCCGTTCTTCATTCTGCCGGTGGTCATGACGCTGACGACCATGCTGCAGACCGCACTGAACCCGGCGCCGCCGGACCCGATGCAGGCCAAGATGATGTGGATCATGCCGCTGGCCTTTAGCGTGATGTTCTTCTTCTTCCCGGCCGGTCTGGTGATGTACTGGATCACCAACAACGTGCTGTCCATTGCCCAGCAGTGGATCATCAACACGCGCATGGGTGTGCCGCCGCAGTTCAACTTGCCGAAGTTCAAGTGAACCGCATGACCGCGCAGCGCTGAGACCCGGTCCGCAGCCGCCCTATGCTGCCCCGTCACCACGACCCGATTCTGGCCATTGCCACCGCGCCGGGTCGGGGTTCCGTGGGCATCGTGCGCCTGAGCGGCAAGGCCCTGCCAGGCCTGGTCCGCCAGCTTCTGGGACGTGACCTGCCGCCCCGCGAGGCGACGTACCTGCCCTTTCCCGATGCCACGGGCGTGCCACTCGACCGGGGCCTGGCGCTCTTTTTTCCGGCGCCACATTCCTTCACCGGCGAAGATGTGCTCGAACTCCAGGCGCATGGCGGCCCGGTCGTGCTCCAGCTGCTGCTGGCACGCTGTCTGGAAGTCGCCGCCCAGGCCGACCCGCAAACCGGCCTGCCGGTGTTGCCGGCACTGCGCCTGGCCCAGCCGGGCGAGTTTTCCGAGCGGGCCTTTCTCAATGACAAGCTCGACCTGGCGCAAGCCGAGGCGATTGCCGACCTGATCGATGCCAGCACCGAAGCCGCTGCGCGCAGCGCCTCGCAGTCGCTCTCGGGCGTGTTTTCGCGGGAAATCCACGCCCTGCGCGATGCGCTCATCCGCCTGCGCATGCTGGTCGAAGCCACGCTGGACTTTCCGGATGAGGAAATCGATTTCCTGCAGCGCGCCGATGCGCAGGGCCAACTCCGCCATTTGCAGCAGGCATTGCAGGCGGTATTGGCCAAGGCAGCGCAGGGCGCCCTGCTGCGCGAGGGAATCCGGGTGGTGATCGCCGGGCAGCCCAATGCCGGCAAGTCGTCGCTGCTCAACGCCCTGGCGGGCGCGGAGCGGGCCATCGTGACGCCGGTGGCCGGCACCACGCGTGACAAGGTGCAGGAGACGATACAGATTGAGGGCGTTCCGCTGCACATCGTTGACACCGCCGGCCTGCGTGAAAGTGACGATGCGGTGGAGAAGATCGGCATTGCCCGCGCCTGGGACGCCATTGCCGAGGCCGACGCAGTTTTGTTCCTGCATGACCTGACCCGCCAGCATGCTCCTGAATATATAGCAGCAGACCTAGATATTCAGAGGGCTCTGGGCCAAAAACTGTCTGAACGCACGCCTGTGATCCAGGTCTGGAACAAGGCTGACGCAGCGCCGGGCGCTGCGTTGGCAGCGCAGGCCGAGATGGCGGTTTCTGCCAAAACCGGCGCCGGCCTGGAGCGGCTGCGCGCCGCATTGCTGCATGCCGCCGGCTGGCAGGCGCAGGCCGGCGGCACCTTCATTGCCCGGGCGCGCCACCTGCAGGCCTTGCACCGCGTCGATGGTCATCTGCATGCGGCAGCAGCCCATCTGGCGGCGCAGGCCCAGGCGCTCGATTTGCTGGCCGAGGAACTGCGGCTGGCGCAGGGTGCGCTGGCCGAGATCACCGGCGAGTTCAGTTCGGATGACTTGCTGGGCGTCATCTTTTCCCAGTTTTGTATTGGCAAATAGTGTCCCGTAGAATGCGCCACGTCCACTCCGTCACCACCCGTCACCATGTTGCGCTGGTTTAGCAAGAATCCGCCGTCTCCCGAGCAGCTGCCTGCACCCGATGCAGCGGCTGGCAGCGTGGCGCCTCTTGCAGACCCGGCCCTGCGCAGCCAGGAGCGCCGGCAGCGACGTGAAGCCCTTTATGGCGTGGTGCGTTCTTCGATGGCGCAGGCGGGGCTGATGGCCTCAAGCTACAAATTCAAGGTGCTGTCTCTCGACGGTAGCGGCCATAAACAGATGGTCATGGTCGATCTGCTCCCTGGCAATACCGGAGACCCGGCGCGTCTGGCAGAAATCGAGCGCACCATCGTTCGCGTCGCCAGGGGGCGGCACGGCTTGCAGGTCACCGCTGTCTACTGGCGGCTCAACGCCTACCTGGCAGACGAGCCCGCAGTTGCGGATTCCACGCAGCCGTCCGGCCAATTCGAGGAATCGCAGCCCGACACCTCCCCAATGTCGCTCGGGCGCTCCCAGTTCGGCAAGTTCGATTAGCGGTTCTCAGTGGCCTGAAAAGTCCACCAGGGTGAACAGCGGCAGGCCGGCGGCGCGCAGCTTGCTGGAGCCGCCCAACTCGGGCAAATCGACGATGGCAGCGCCCTCCATCACATGGGCACCGAGGCGCTCCAGCAGCTTCCAGCCGGCCATCATGGTGCCACCGGTGGCTATGAGGTCGTCGATCAGCAGAACCCGGTCGCCCGCCTTGACGGCATCGGTGTGCAACTCCACGGTGGCGCTGCCATATTCCAGTTCGTAGGTCTCCTCCACGGTCGTGAAGGGCAGCTTGCCTTTCTTGCGGATGGGAACAAAGCCGACATTGAGTTCGTAGGCCACCACGGCGCCGAGGATGAAGCCCCTGGCGTCCAGCCCCGCCACCATGTCCGGGCGCATCCCGGCATCCATGTAGCGGTGCACGAAGGCGTCAATCAGCACCCGGAACACCTTGGCGTCCTGCAGCAGCGGCGTGATGTCGCGAAATTGCACGCCCGGCGCCGGCCAGTCTGGCACGGTACGGATATGGTCACGCAGGTATTGGTTGACGCTGAACTGGGGCATGGTGGTGGTGGGAAGAGTGCGGTTCGGACAGGCACGATTGTGCCCCCGGAACGGGCAGCCGCGTCAACGGGTGCTGCGGGCCGTCCCCGCGCGCTAGCCCATGAGCAGGCGCTGCTCTGCCAGCGCCAGTGCCTGGGCCTTGCCGGAGAGCACCAGCGTGTCGGCGTTTTGGAGCCGGACCGCATCCAGTACCGGTACGGACTTTCCGCTGGCGCGGCGCAGGCTGATCACCCGCACCTCCAGCGCGTCCAGTCCCAGCGAAGCCAGTGTGCGGCCGTCGGCCCGGGCTGCGGCCGGCAAACTCACGGTCATCAGGCGCTGGTGTTCGTGTTCGTCCACGGTATCGTCGTCGGCCCCGTGAAAAAAGCCTCGCAACAAGTTGTAGCGTGCGTCCCGCTGCTCCTGGACGATGCGCAGCACGCGGCGCATGGGCACGCCCAGCAAGGCCAGGGCGTGGCTGGCGAGCATCAGCGAGCCCTCCAGCGCCTCAGGCACGACCTCGGTTGCGCCGGCCGCCTGCAGTGCTTCAAGCCGGTGGTCATCCTGGGTGCGCACGATCACCGGTACCTGCGGCGCGTGCGTGCGCACATGCCCCAGCACCTTCAGGGCGCCGCCCTCGTCCAGGTAAGTCACCACCACCGCGCTGGCACGCGCCAGGCCGGCCGCCATCAGCGCCTGCAGCCGGCCGCAGTCACCAAACACCACCGAGTCGCCGGCGGCGCCCGCCTGGCGCACCCGGTCCGGATCCAGGTCCAGCGCCATGTAAGGGATTCCCTCCCGCTCCAGGATGCGCGCCAGGTTCTGGCCGCAGCGCCCGTAGCCGCAAATGATGACGTGGTGGCTGGCATTGATCGACTTGCGCGCAATGTTGGTCATCTGTAGCGACTGCTGCAGCCAGTCGGTGGACACCAGCTTCATCACGATGGCGTTGCTGTAGGTCACGATGAAGGGCGTGGCCAGCATCGACAGCACCATGCTGGCCAGGATGGGGTTGAGCAGCGTGGGCGGCACCAGGTCGTTTTTTTGTGCCAGCGTGAGCAGCACAAAGCCGAACTCGCCGGCTTGTGCCAGGTACAGGCCGGTGCGCAAGGCCACGCCCGCGCTTGCGCCCATGAAACGCGCCAATGCCGCGACCAGCGCCGCCTTCAGCGCAATCGGCACGGCCACCAGCCAGAGAACCAGCCACCAGTGTTGCAGCACCAGCCGCCAGTCGAGCAGCATGCCAATGCTGATGAAGAACAGACCCAGCAGCACATCATGGAAGGGCCGGATGTCGGTTTCCACCTGGTGCTTGTATTCGGTCTCGGAAATCAGCATCCCGGCGATGAACGCACCCAGCGCCAGGCTGAGCCCGGCCAGCTCGGTGAGCCAGGCCAGGCCCAGGGTTGTCAAAAGCAGGTTGAGTACAAACAATTCCTCGCTCTTGCGCCGGGCAACCACCGTGAGCCAGCGCCGCATCAGGTGCTGGCCTCCCACCAGCAGCACCGATACCAGCAGCGTTGCCTTGATGGCAGCCAGGCCCAGGGCCTGCGCCAGCTTTTCCGGC
>Ga0007791_10000637_pt1 | contig 11580 bp, 11 predicted proteins | sample CryBogmetaGMA05M_FD_60368 | JGI IMG/M metagenome (GOLD analysis project Ga0007791, IMG submission 60368) | Freshwater microbial communities from Crystal Bog, Wisconsin, USA - MA0.5M | ecosystem: Environmental > Aquatic > Freshwater > Lake | place: Crystal Bog, Wisconsin, USA | collected 2009-07-06 | reverse complement strand
ATCGGGACGCATGGTGCTCGTGCCTGGCATGTTCCGCAACGGGGTGCAGCCGCACCTGCGCCGGATGGCTCTGGAGGTTACCGACGAGAGCGTGCGGATCCTCGATGTCACAATCAACCGCCGGCCCGCCGACTCCCCGGGGCTCCTGCCCGACGAGCCGTTCGCCCACCTCTGCTTCGACGCCGCGTTTCTGACCTCCGCCCGCGCGGTGGCGATCGCCGCCCGATCGCGCCTGCCCTGCGCCCTCGAGGGCGACACAGCCGTCGCCAAGACCACGGCCGTGCTCTGGGTCGCGCACCTCTGCCGCCAGGAGGCCGTGCGGCTCAACCTCAACGGCCAGTCCGACACCGGCGAGCTCGTGGGCCGGTTCGTGCCCGCCGTCGACGGCGCCCGATCGTCGTGGACGTTCTGGGAAGGAATCATCCCCGCCGCCATGCGGCACGGTCGCTGGGTCGTGCTCGACGAGCTCAACCTCGCCGAGCCGCAGGTGCTCGAGCGGCTTAACCCCGTGCTCGAGCAGCATCCCTCGCTCGTGCTCTCCGAGAACGGCGGTGAGCGGTACGGACTTGGCGGCGACGTGCCGCTCGCCGACACCTTCCGGATCTTCGCCACCATGAATCCGTCCGAGTACGCCGGCCGGTCGGTGCTGTCGCCGGCGTTCCGGGATCGCTGGAGCCTGTGGAACATGCTCGAGCAGCCCGGCGAGGCCGAATACCGGGCGCTCCTCGGGCGACTGGTGCACGGCGTCCATCCGGCCTTCGTGCTCGACGGCGTGGAGTGGCAGGCCGCCGACGGCGTGCCGGTGCATCCGCAGCTCGCCGCCAATCCCCGCATCGACGGCCTGCTCGATGCCGTCGCCTCGTTTCACGGGGCCGTCTCAGCAGCCTCGGGGTCTGAGGGGGGCGTGGAACTCGGCAGGACGCGCCGCGAGCGATACGTGTTCACGAGGCGGACAATGCTGGCGGCGATGTCGCTGGCGGCAGACCTCGTCGATCGCGGCGCCGACGTCGAAGCCGCCGTCCGCGAGGCACTCGGCATGGTCTATCTCCAGCGGGTGCAGCCCGGCCCCGACCGCCAGGCCGTTCGCACCGCCCTCCGCACCGCGGGGCTCACCTGATGCGTGCCGCCGCCTTGAAGCGCAACCGCTCCACTACAGCCGCCACGCGATCCCCGACGGCGGTCACCGACGTCGCCGCCGAGCAGCTCCGTGCAGAACTCGAGGGCCTCGTGCGGATCGCCGCCCGCCGGCCGAACCTCGTGGTCCGCACGGGCGGGCCGAACTGCTCGTGGTCGTTCGACTGGTCGAGCGACATTGTCACGGTGAACCCCACGCACCTCGTGGCCCTGGCGCCCGACCTCTGCCGGGGCCTGGCCCTGCACGAAGCCGCGCACGCGGCCGTCACGGTGCTGCACCGGATGCTCGCCGAGGCGCACCTGACGCGGATCCATCCGCTCCTCAACACGCTCGAGGACATCCGCATCGAGACGTGGATGAGGGCCAGGTTTCCCGGTGCGACGGGCTGGATCCGGGCATACAACGACGTCTTCTACGGCATCATGCGGGATCAGCCGCTCCCCAGGTCCCGGCAGGTGCAGTTCCTCGGCGGGATCCTCGAACTCTGGTGGTTTGGGTCCACCACTCCGGACGTGCTGCCCGAGGTGCTCGCGGCGCTCGACGCCTGCCGTGATCCGATCGCGGCGGCCACCGGCTGCCAGCCGCCGCTCGACGACGATCCGGCGGGGATCATGGCCAGCCAGAAGGCGATGTGGGAGATCGTCCGCGACCGCATCCTCCCCACGTGGGAACGGCTCGTGGCGCTGGACCGCCGCGAGGGCATCGAGCGACTCGCCTCCCGCGAGTTGCGGGAGTTCGCCGACCGGATGGGTTCCGGCTACCACTCGCGAGCCCGCGGCGCCGCCCGGCTGCGGCCCGCTCGGGCCCACTCCCCGAGAGCCCGGAAGTGTCGGGAGATCTCGGAGGAGGCAGCCCGGCGAGCCGCCCGGCTGCCGCACGACAGACGGGCGAACGACTCCGCGCCCGGTCCCTGGCAGCGCGGCGACGGCCAGCGGCATGCCGGGGGCGAGTTTGCGATCCCCGATGGTACCGACAACTACCTGACCGCCTGGCGACGCATCTGCCGCGTGGCGGACCGGCTCGGCGACGAACTCCTGCGGGTGCTCGTGCCGCGGCAGCGGCTGCGGTGGTCGGCAGGACACCCGTGGGGCCCGCGGCTCGATCTGCGGCGGGCGATGCAGTTCGAAGCCAACCCGGCCCAATACCGATCGCTCTGGTGCCAGCCGATCCTGCCCAGCCGCCGCGAACCCGCGGTGCTGCTGCTCATCGATCGTTCGTCGTCGATGAACGAGCACGGCCGGATCGATCGCGCCTTCGAGGGCATAGTGCTGCTCACGGAGGTCTGCCGCCGGATCGGCGTGGCGGCTGCAGTATGGTCGTTCGCCGACGATGTCCGCGAGGAACTCGACTGGAACGCGGCCGTGGACGGCCCGGCCCGGCGCCGGCTCGGCATGCTGCCCGACGCCTGCCAGGGGAATACCGACATGGCGGCGGCGATCGACGCGGTCGGCCGGGCGTTCGCCGTCCGTCGCGGCGAGCCAAAGCTCCTCTTCGTGATCGGCGACGGCGAGCCGAACGAACACCAGCCCACGCTCGCCGCCGTGCGGCGGCTCGAGGCCGCCGGCGTCGCCACGGTGGGCCTCGGTCTCGGTGCCAACACCGCGGCCCTGGCCAGTTACTTCCAGAGTGCCGTCACGGAGATTCCACCCGAGAAGCTCGTGGATCACGTCGCCGACCTGCTCGGCAAGGCGCTCACCAGCTGAGGTTTACAGTGACGCTCCTGATAACTCCCGCACGCCACGGTGGTTGGGCGGTCTCCAGGATGTTGATTGCCTGGCTGGCCCTCGCGACATTCATGCCCGCAGCCCGAGGGCTTGCCGTCGGCCTCGAGTCAGACGGCGATGCCTTGCCAAGGGCCCGCGTGATCGTTCCCGACGCGCGGCACGAGGCGATCGAGCAGTTTCTCGACGACACCGCGGCAGCGATGAACCACGAGGATCTCGATGCCGTGGAACAGTGCTTCATGCCCGACCAGCGAGCCGCGGCCCGACGCCAGTTCGGCATGATCTTCGTGTCGCACGTGGTGAGCCTGGAGTTGGAGGAACATCATGTGCTGGAGTGCAGCGACAGTCTCGCCGAGGTTGGCATTCGATACTTCATCACGCTTGACAACGTCCGCCATGACATCGTCTCGATAATCACGCTCCGTAGGCATGGCGACGACTGGCTGATCCAACGGGAGAAGATGCATGCCTTTAGGAATGGCCCAACGGCGTGCGATAGCGGCGACTGCGGCGAACGGGCGGTGTGCATCGGAGGACAATGCGGCTTGCGGTGAACTCGTACGGCTCGTGTAACCGCTCGGAATGGCCGCGCGGATCACGCCGCCGGCCGGAGATTCCCGGCTGCGCCTTCACCGGATCGAACCGGCCGCCGGCGTCGGGAAGAGCGAGTTCCATGAGCCGCTCGGCCGTCTGATTGACCACGTCGTCCACGGCCGACTCGTCGTCACCCCATGTCGCTCTCACCCCGTTTTTCACGAGCGATCTCCCGCCCGGCGGGACCCGGGAAATCCGAGCGATTTCCGGGCCATCCCCCCCGACCGACACCCCGCGAATGAGGGCGGCGGGGTACAGTGGAGCGTCGAGAAATGAGGAACCAGGCATGCACGCCGACGAGCCGAGCGATCCCACCGACAGCCTCGTCAGGGGGGCGATCGAGCGGCTGCACCGCGGTGATCCCGCCGCCAAGAACGATCTCCTCGCCTACGCCCAGCAGCAGCTCGTGCGAATGGTGCAGAAGATGCTGCACGGCGAATCGGGCTTCGCGGTCGTGCGGCGCTGGGAGCAGACCGACGACGTCGTCCAGGGAAGCCTGATCCGGCTCTCCCGCACGATCGACAACCTGCCCATCAACTCACCCCGCGACTTCTTCAAGCTGGCGGCTACCAACATCCGCTGGGAGCTCCGAACGCTCCGCGACAAGTACCTCACCGACACGTCGCCCGCCCAGCACCACCACACCGACATGCCCTCCGCGCTGGCCGAGGGCCAAGCTCCCATCGACAGGGTGCTCGCCGACATGGCCGCACCTCCCGACTCGTTCGCTGCGATATCGGGGTTTCTTGACGCGATCGAGACGCTCACCGACGACGAGCGAGAAATCCTCGACCTGCGGCTCGTGCATGGCCTGACACGGCAGGAGGCGGCAGACCACCTCGGCCTCACGCTGGCCACCTTCAAGCGGCGCTACTCCGACGCCTGCGACCGCCTCGGCGAGGCACTCGGCGAGCCGCGGAGCGCGGCTCCGCCACGGCTGCCCGAATCCTGCTGACGCATGACGACTCCCGACGACGACCTGCTCTACGACCTCCTCGACCGATGGGACGAGGCCCACGACCGCGGCACGCCGCTCGACCTGGCGGAACTCTGCCGTGCGCGGCCCGACCTCGTGCCCGAACTCGCCCGCCGCATCCGCAACCGGCTCCGGGTGAAGCCGCTTGAGCCCGGATCGCCGGTCGGGGGGCCGCCGGCGGACCTGCTGAATGGCCGGTATCGCATCGCGCGGCGAATCGGTGGCGGAACCGAGGGCGACGTCTGGCTCGCCCGCGACACCCTCATCCAACGCGACGTGGCCGTCAAACTCCCCAAGGGCGACAGCGACGACCTGCTCGCGGAAGCGCGGCTGATCGGCAGCCTGCAGCATCCCAACATCCTCAAGGTGCTCGACGCTGGCCACGACATCCACGGCACGGTGTTCGTCGTCACCGAGTTGATGCCCGGCCGCACGCTCGCCGAACGCGTGCGGACCGGCGACGGCGGCCGCGTGAGCGTGGCGCGGGCGATCGACTGGACGCTGCAGATCGCCTCCGCGCTCGACGCCGTCCACGACGCCGGCCGCGCCCACCGCGACGTCAAGCCGGTCAACATCCTGCTCGATGACCACGGCAACGCGGTGCTTGCCGACTTCGGGATCGCGATCGACGTGGCAGCGCAGGAGCCGGGCGGCTCGACGGGCACGCCCGCCTACAAGTCGCCCGAGCAGCTCGAAGGCCGCCCGCTCGACGCCCGCAGCGACGTCTACAGCCTCGCCCTCGTCGCCCACGAGATGCTGGCCGGGGGCCTGCCCTACACCGACCTCGACGACCAGAAACGGATCGAGGTCGAGATCGCGTCGGGACTCGACATGCGGGTGTCGAAGCGGATCCCGAGCCGGCTGAGGCCGGTGGTGGCGCGGGGGCTGGCGCTCAATCCTGATCGTCGTCATGCGTCGGCCCTCGCGTTTGCAAAGGATCTCGAACTGGCGTGGAAGCGATCCACCCTGAGCCGCTGGCTGGCGGTCGTCGTGATTCTCGCGGTCATCGGGCTCGCCCTCGTCGGGTGGTGGGCTCGTGAGGACCACCGCCGCAGCGAGCCGACGGCCTCCCGCCAGACGGAAGGAGCGATGCAGGCCGCACACGAGGCGATGCGGGTCGGCAAGGATGCGGAGCAGAAGATCCAGGGCATCCTCGATCTCAACCGCAGGCTCATCGAGCAGACGCGGCGGGAGGCGGGGCCCCCAACCGGCAACGCCCCGTAGCAGCCCGTGGATAAGTCGTCCGCCACCGGATGCGGCGGCTGCGAACCTCGGAAAACCTTGGCTTGGGGTTCTCCTTCGCGGAAAAAGGCCATGGAGGGCTTTTTCCACAGCCAGGTAGGGCAGTGGCGCGTCGTCAGCGGGGCTTCGTCGGCGCCGACATGCCCAGAGCCTGACGGGCCGCCTTCAACCGCCTCGACACCTCGCCCCAGCTGCAGCCGACCTCGTCGGCGATCTTCCGGTTCGTCATCCCGCCGGCATGGAGCTCATAGGGCGTCCGCAACCGCTCGGGCAGGGTCGCCACCGCAGCAGCCAGCTGCTCAGGCACTCCCGACGGCTGTGGACGGTGCTTCGCAGACCGCTTTGCCGAAGGCCCCGCCAGAATCGCCTGCCACCCGTCGCCGTGAGCCTCGAACGCCGTCCGAATCAGGTCCCGCCGCTTTTGCTCGCCAGCGGCCCGATTGTGGAAGTCGAGCGCCTGGGTGTTGGCCACGGCCTTCAGGAGCGGCACGAAGGGATCGACGCAGTGCCGGGCACGGCCAGCATCCCACGTGCCGTCGCGCCCGATCCGCCAGACCTTGTCCCAGACCAGATTCGCCACGTCGTCGATGTCGCACGGCCTGATGTTCCGACGCCGGAGCTCGTTGAACACGAGACCCCGGTGCCGGATCATCAACTCGTCGAGACAGCCGTTGTCGGCGCCCTTCGACGCCGTCAACTCGTTCATCAGCTCCATGTCGAGCTTGACGGTGGCCAGGGGCTTGGCCTTACCCGCCTGACCACCCACCGTCCGATCGTCACTCTTGTCACTCATGCAGTGCCTCCGGGGTTGAAGGAACCAATCGCCACCCTCCTCACAAACAGGTTTTTTTGGGGGTGTGGCTCACGCCCCCGGCGCCGACGGTCATGAGACCCCGGATTCACCCCTCTCGAGCAGGAGATCGGCAAACTCCGGTGCGTGGTCCGCGGTGCCCTCGAGGTCGAACTCCTCGGCCAGCGTGGAGCCGATCCACGACTGCAGCGGCCGCGATTCGGCCGGCTCGGCCACGTGGGTGGCCACCTCGCTGGCGAAGTTGATCAGGTCGTAGACCCGGCACTTCACCGGCAGGAGCCGCTGGCGGCGGACCGGGAGCGTGTCGAGGTTGGTGAGCCCGTAAAACTCCTGGATCCGGCCGGTCAGCCGGTCGAAGTCCTCCACCGCTCGGGTCTTGCGAAGCGGGTCGGTCACTTTCGTCTTCACGAGCTGCCGGTAGAGGGTGTGCGCCTCGCGGACCGACGCCCACGACGACTGGGCCGCCAGGAATCGTTCTCGGATCGCGGCGAAGCCGTCGGCGTGGTCGAAGCACTCGATCGCCCGCTGGAGCGTGTGCCGAGGGCTCTTGCTCGCCGGCACCTCGCTGCAAAACGCCTTGTGATAGCCGATCGCCCCGTTGGCGCAGATCAGCCGCAGCAGGGCCACGTGGATGCGGGCGCCGCCATAGCCGTCGATCGGCACGTCGAGCGTGAAGCGGTTGGCAAACTGGTCGCCGCCGATGGCCAGCGCCTGCTCACCGCTCCGCGGCGTGAACGTGCAGCTCACCACCCCGTCGCCGTAGTGCGACTGCCGGGCTCCGTGCGAACCGGCCAGATCACGGACGTCGTCGATCGTCACCAGTCGGTCGGTCGGCTTCGAGACCGCGAGGGCCACCGGCGGCCCCTTCTGCGGATACTCGACCATCACCCGCAGCTGGTCGTCCCGGGAGACCTCGCAGATTCGCCGAAACACCTCCTCGGGCTGGAAGTAGCGAAAGGTGCTCGATCCAAACCGATAGCGGGCGAATACCGACTTCCAAAACCTACCCGAGACACGGCAGTGCTCGCCGCCGATGTCCACGAGAGCCTTGGCGGGGAGCGTCGATTCGTCACGCCGCCCACCCGACTCCCCGGGAGCAGCGGTCACCCGCAGCCCACCGAGCGTGGTGAGCCTCGGCTCCACCCGCACTCGGCGGTTTTCCGCGCCACCGTCGTCCTTTTGCCCGTCACCGCGCGCCACGTCGACCATGCTTCCCACTCCTCCTGTTGTTGAACCAGCCCGCACCGTCAGCCACCCCACTCCGCACCGCCCGATCGCGTCACCCGTGCCTCGGGGACTCCCTTCTACGGCGGAACCGATCCCGCGCTTCCTCCACCCTGAAGTTCCACGGCCGCACCCGGCGAACCCCGCGAAACACCGGCGGCTCGCCCGATGCCGCTCCGGCCCCGGTGCGGGCCCTGCTCTCCTGTTTCGAGAGGCTCACGAGCAGTTCCAGCATCCTGGCTGTGGCCCGCTCGACCCGGTCGTTGAGCCCGATCGACCGCCAGCCCTCCGCGGCCTCGACGTACTGCGCCACGGGCAGAGCCGTGGCGGTGAAGGGGTGGCTCGTCGCCTGGCACTGCACGATCGATTTGTGGGCGATTCCCTCCGCCCGCCGCAGCACCCGGCCGGCCATCTGCACCGTCGGCCCGCGGCCGGCCGGCCGACAGAACACCGTCTCGAGCCCCGGGCAGTCGAACCCCTCGGTGAGCACGGCCACGCTGAGCATCACCCGGCATGCCCCCGCCTCGAACCGCTCGATCTGGATCTCGCGATCACTCGAGCCGGTGACCACCTCACAGGGCACACCCGCCGCGGCGAGCAGCCCAGCACATGCCCGGCATTCGGCGATGGTGCGCAAGAACATGAGCGTGCGGCCCCAGCGGGCCGGCTCGCAGAGAAACGTGGCCGCCACGCTCTCGGGCGAGTAGGTGTTGATGGTGTAGTGGGCAAAGGGGCTGAGGTAGCCGTCGAGGACGAGCTGTCGGATGCCGGCGTCGCGCACGCTCCGCTCGAAGCAGAGGCCGAGCCGGTCGGCCCGCCAGGGAGTGGCCGAGAGCCCGAGCACCTTACTCGAGCCAACCGCGGCGTGGAGCGACGCCATGCTCCGGGTGGCGTCGTGCTGGGCCTCGTCAACGATCAGAAGATCGCCCCGCGGCGGGTTGCGGTCGAACATGGAGACGGTGCGGAGGTCGACGCCAAAGCCTCGGTCGCGGTTCTCCCGCTCGACCTGGGCGAGGAGGTTTCTCCGCATGGCCGTCCAGACCACCCGCATGCCGAGGGTCTCCTGGGCCCACTTCGCCAGCAGCAGGCCCATGACCGTCTTGCCGCTCCCCGTCGGGCTCTCCACCATCACCGACCGGGCCTCGGGGAGCTCGACCTTTCGGTCGACGTGGGGTCCGGAAAACATCTCGATCACCCGGGCGACCACCCGCTTCTGATAGCCGCGAGGCTCGATCCGGACCGACTCGGCGAGCCGGTCGATCGTGGAATCGTGGATGCCGAGAGCGGAACCGTCCATAAAGCGAAGCCTCCTGGCAGCGTGGCACCGAAACCCCGGGCCGACTCCCCTCTACGCCAGTTCCGATAGAGCGCTTCGCAGCGTTCGGAGGGAAGCGCTTTGGCCCGCCAGTCGTAGTAACCCACGGGCCCACTCCCCGGAGACGGTTCCCGATGTTTCGGATCTCTCTTGGATGCGGCTCCGCGCCGACCTACGATTCCCCCATGCCACTCAATCTGGAACGACTTGAGGCCATGTTCGTCGAGGCCGGTCTCAAGTACCGTCTCGAGGACGCCGGACACCTCCTCACCGGCTTCGCAACCACGACCTACGAAAACGAGGACGGCCGGCTGGGCATGGCCCTCGCGGTGACCGTTTCCGAAAACGGCGAGTTTCTCGAGTTCACGGCCCCGCGGCTGTATGACGCCCGCCGGAGCCGCGACCCCGGCAGGCTCTTTCAGGCGCTGCTCGACATCACCATGCGGACAAAACTCGTGCGGTTCGAGCACGATCCCGCCGACGGCGAGATCCGCTGCACCGTGTCGTTCCCCGTCGAGGACGGCGGCATCACGCCGCGGCAGTTCCAGCGGATGCTCGAAGCGATCCCCAAGGCAGTTGATCGCTGGCACCCGGTGATCCGCCTCGCGATTGACGAGGGAGTCGTCGACCTGACGTGCGGCCTGGAACAGGCCGCTGCGAAACGGGATCGAAGCGCCTGACCGACGCCGGCGTAGATCGGGTGTGGCCGGGGCGGCCGCGACACCCGAGGAGGCCGGCACATGGCGAAGACGCTCGACGACCTGGAGCAACTGCTCACCACCCGCGGATATCCCTGCAAGCGGATCTTCGACATCTGCGTGCTGACGCAGTTGCCGACGAAGGCCTACACCAGCCTCCGCACCGGGGCAAAGTCGATCGAGGTGCAGCTCGCATTCGACGAGCGGAACGGCTGCCTGACGATGGACACGCCCTGGGCGTTCGACTGCAAGCAGGCGACCCACAAGGAGGCGATGCTCGCCTGCCTGCTGGCGGCTTCCGGCAAGTCGCCGCTGGTGAAGACCCAACTCGACCCCGAGGAAGGCGAGGTGCGGTTGCGCGTTGACTGCCGGCTCGGTGCCGACGGCGTGGATGGCGACGACTTGATCACCATGCTCTCCCTGATCCCGGCCTTCGCCGACCGGTGGTATCCCCACATCAAAGACGCCATGGAGAAGGGATTCTTCGATGCCGCCGGCTCCCAGCGGTCGCCGAACGACGAGAAACTCGAGTCGCTGGCGAAGCGGTGCGGCGGCATCAATCGGATCGAGGCGCTGCTCCGGCAGCGAAGCCGTGGCGACAAGCGTCGCCCGGCGGACGGCGGCAACCCGTCGGCCAACTGAAGCCGCCGCGAGAAGCGCTTCGCCGGCGGCAGCGTAGACATCAGTCAACACGAACCGGGCACACGACACGCACACACGACACAGGAGCAGGGACATGCCCACGAGCATCGAGCAGATCCAGGAGTTTCTCGACGAGTATTCCCTCAACTACCGGGTGGACTCCGAGCACGATGCGATCCTGATCGGCTTCGGGCTCGACCCCGCCCGCACCACGTTCCGTGACTCCGACGGCGATCCGGGCATCCAGTTCGTGATCCGAGTGCTGGAGCGGGGAGAGTTTCTGGCGATCTTCACGCCTCGGGCATGGAGCCTGGCGGACTGCTCGCACAAGGCGGCGGTCTTCGAGGCACTGGCCTCGATCCAAACGCACTACAAGATGCTGCGATTCGACTACGACCCGACCGATGGGGAGATTCGTCCGAACGTCGAACTGCCGCTCGAGGATGCCGACCTCACCTCCCGGCAGTTTCACAGGCTCATGCACGGCATGCTGCACGGAGTGCCGCGGTTCGACCGTGTCATCCGACAGGCGATGGAGACCGGCGAGGTGTCGTTCAAGTCGCTCGAGGACGAGGAAGAGGCGAGTCCGCCATCTCCTCAGATTGCCAGGCTGCAGCGGCTCGCGCTTAAGGCAGGCGGCATCGAGGAACTCGAACGGCTGGCCTGCGGCTGCGACGCCGATCCGGAGGCCTCCCCGGCCACCGGTGAGGCGGCGCTGTCCCAGCCTTCGCAGGAGTCGCCGCATCTGCAGGACGGCACTTCGGACGCCGGCCAGCCGGCCCATCCAAAGCCGGCGATCCGGCGGATCTGGGACACGCTCTTCGGCTCCGACGATCGCAGCTCGGGCGAGAATCGCAAGGCAGGCTGACGGAATCGGAGGGACCGATTGCGGTTCGACCAACTGCGTTGCCGGTGCCATAAAAAAGAGGGCGGCGGGAGACGTTCGTCCCCCGCCGCCCCGCCCATTCACGCTGAGCCAGCGTCAGGCGCTACTTGTCGCAGCACCCGGAGCCACAGCACCCTTCCTGCTGGGCCGTCACGCCGGCAGTCGGGCACTCGCCGCCGCAGCAGACGCAGGTGCAACTCGTGCACTCGCAAGTGCCCGTCTCGCAGCAACCGCAGCAATCACACGTCTCACAGCCAGCCCGCTGGCTGCTGAGGGTGGCGGGCACGAAGGGCACGAAGGCCAGTGCCGCCAGGAGAAACAGACTGTTCATGG
>Ga0007791_10000635_pt1 | contig 11595 bp, 11 predicted proteins | sample CryBogmetaGMA05M_FD_60368 | JGI IMG/M metagenome (GOLD analysis project Ga0007791, IMG submission 60368) | Freshwater microbial communities from Crystal Bog, Wisconsin, USA - MA0.5M | ecosystem: Environmental > Aquatic > Freshwater > Lake | place: Crystal Bog, Wisconsin, USA | collected 2009-07-06 | reverse complement strand
ACGGTCAACAACGCGCCGGTACAGGAATGGCAACTCGCCGACGGCGACGTCATCCGGGTCGGCCACTCCGAGATCATCGTCCGCGTTCACTGAGTTCGTCACGGGACAGGGCCCGGGTGGAGCTGGGCTGCTTCCCCCTCGCGCGAACGGGTGCCCAAGTATCCTTTGACGTTGCCGACGTCGGCCCGGGTGGCCCGGTGTCAGTATGGCTGCGACCACGGCAGGAGGACGGAGGGCCGACGGATGCAGGGACTAGTCCTGCAACTGACCCGTGCCGGTTTCCTGCTGCTGTTGTGGCTGTTCATCTGGTCGGTGCTTCGCATATTGCGCAACGACATTTATGCGCCCACCGGCGCGGTCATGGTGCGGCGCGGGCTGGCGTTGCGCGGAACCCGATCACCCGGCCGTCAGGCTCGGACGGCAGCCCGCTACCTCGTGGTCACCGAAGGCGCGTTGGCGGGAACACGGATCACGCTCGGCACCCAGCCAGTACTCATCGGGCGTGCCGACGACTCCACCCTGGTGCTCACCGATGATTACGCGTCCACTCGTCATGCCCGGTTGTCGCCACGCGGTCCGGACTGGTACGTCGAGGACCTTGGCTCAACCAACGGCACCTACCTCGACCGGGCCAAGGTCACGACCGCGATTCGCGTTCCGATCGGCACGCCCGTGCATGTCGGCAAGACGGTAGTCGAGCTGAGACCATGACCCTCGCACTCCGCTATGCCGCCCGCAGCGATCGTGGACTCGTACGTGCCAACAACGAGGATTCTGTCTATGCCGGAGCTCGGCTACTGGCCCTCGCCGACGGGATGGGCGGCCACGCGGCGGGTGAAGTGGCGTCCCAGCTTGTGATCGCCGCACTCGCACATCTCGATGATGACGAGCCGGGCGGCGATCTGCTGAGCAAGCTGGAAATCGCTGTCAACGAAGGCAACTCGGCGATCGCCGAACACGTCGACCTCGACCCGGAACTCGACGGAATGGGGACCACCCTCACAGCGATCCTGTTCGCCGGCGATCGCTTGGGGCTGGTTCACATCGGTGATTCCCGCGGCTATCTATTACGCGATGGCGAACTGACACAGATCACCAAGGATGACACCTTCGTTCAGACCCTCGTTGACGAGGGAAGGATCACCGCCGAGGAGGCCCACAGCCATCCACAAAGGTCACTGATCATGCGGGCGTTGACCGGACACGAGGTAGAGCCGACGCTGATCATGCGCGAGGCCCGCGAAGGAGACCGGTACCTGCTGTGCTCGGATGGACTTTCAGACCCGGTCAGTCAAGAAACCATTCTGGAGGCGCTCAAGGTACCCGGCGTCGCCGAGAGCGCAGACCGGTTGATCGAACTGGCTTTGCGGGGCGGTGGACCGGACAACGTCACGGTGGTTGTCGCCGACGTCGTCGATCATGACTACGCCGGTCAGACCCAGCCGATCCTCGCGGGCGCAGTTTCTGGCGATGACGACAACCTTGCGCCGCCCAATACCGCAGCGGGTCGCGCGTCGATAATTGCGCCGCGGCAACCTGTTGCCAAAAGGGTTGTGCCCGAACCGGATCCGCTGCCGCAGCCAAAGCCCCGGCGGCGAACCTTTATCGCCGCCGCTCTGGTCGCGTTGCTCGCACTGGCCGGTGTGGGTATCGGGTACAAGCTCATCCGCAACTACTACTACGTGAGCGCCTACGGAGACACGGTCGCGATCATGCGCGGACTCCAGGGTTCAGTCCTCGGCGTCAGATTGCAGCAGCCCTATCTGCTGGGATGCATCAACGACCGGGGTGAGCTCTCACAGATCAGCTATGGCCAGGAGACTGCCAACCTGGGCTGCGATCTGATGCGTCTGCAGGATCTGCGTCCCTCCGGACGGGCCCAGGTGGCCGCCGGCCTCCCAGCCGGAAGTCTCGACGACGCGATCAGCCAATTGCGGGAGTTGGCCCACAATTCACTACTTCCACAGTGCGTACCGCCGACATTAAGTACCACCTCGTCCTCGGCCGCGCCGCGAAGAGGGACCTCCGCGCCGACAACTCCCGCAACGACAACTCCCGCAACGACGAAGCCAACGACTTCCACCTCAAAACCACCGCAGCCTTCTGCCACACAACTGCCTGCCCCGCAGCAGAAGCCAGGTACCGACTGCCGGGCGGCGGCATGACCGGTCAGTATGAGGCCGCCGCGTCGGCCAAGGCGGATCGAATATGACGACCGCGCCCCAGCCACCGGTCGCGCTGATCCCGGCGATGCCGAACCGCCGCAATTCCGAGCTCGCACTGGTGTGCTTCGCCACCGTGATCACCGGTGTCGCACTGTTAATCGTTGAGGCCAACCAGGAACAGGGTGTCAGCTGGGATCTTCTGAGCTACACCCTGGCGTTCCTGACCTTGTTCGTCGGCGCGCACATGGTGATCCGTCATTTCGCCCCCTATGCGGACCCTCTACTCCTTCCGGTGGTCACGCTGCTCAACGGTTTAGGGCTGGTGCTGATCCACCGTCTTGATCTCGTCGAAGGGTCACCATCCAATGGCCCCGGCGCAGGACAGCAGATGCTGTGGACTCTTGTCGGCGTAATCGGCTTCTCGCTGGTGATCGTCTTCCTCGTCGATCACAGGATGCTTGCCCGCTATGACTACATCTGTGGGGCGGCGGGTCTGGTAATTCTGGCCATTCCCGCCCTCCTACCGACCAGCCTGTCGGAGACCAATGGTGCGAAGATCTGGATTCGCTTGCCGGGCTTCAGCATTCAGCCTGCCGAATTCTCCAAGATTCTGCTTTTGATCTTCTTTGCGGGCGTGCTCATTGCCAAACGAAATCTTTTCACAAGCGCCGGTCAGCATTTCCTGGGTATGGATCTGCCGCGGCCACGCGATCTGGCCCCGTTGCTGGCAGCCTGGATCATTTCAGTCGGCGTGATGGTTTTCGAGAAGGATCTCGGCACCTCACTGCTGCTCTACGCCTCGTTCCTAGTGATGGTCTACATCGCTACCGAACGGTTCAGTTGGGTCGTGATCGGCCTGAGTCTTTTCAGCTTGGGAAGTGTTGTGGCGTACCACCTTTTCGACCACGTGCGTGGCCGGGTCGAAACGTGGATGGACCCCTTCGGGGACCCTGAAGGCTCCGGCTACCAGATGGTGCAGTCACAGTTCAGCTTCGCCACCGGTGGTGTATTCGGCACCGGACTTGGCAACGGCCAACCGGGAACGGTCCCGGCAGCGTCCACGGATTTCATCATTGCCGTTGTAGGAGAGGAATTGGGGCTTGTCGGCTTGGCCGGCGTGCTGCTCATGTACACCATCGTCATCGTGCGCGGTCTCCGTACCGCGGTCGCGGTTCGTGACAGCTTCGGCAAATTGCTTGCTGCGGGTCTGGCCTCGACACTGGCAATCCAACTTTTCATCGTCGCCGGCGGGGTGACCGGTTTGATTCCACTGACAGGTCTGACCACGCCATGGATGTCCTACGGCGGGTCCTCATTGGTGGCGAACTATGTGTTGTTGGCCATCCTGGTTCGGATCTCACATGCGGCACGGCGGCCGATCCAAACCAGCCAACACACACCGATCGCGGCGGCTCGTACCGAGGTGATCGCCCGCTCATGAACACCTCGCTGCGCCGAATTTCATTGATGGTTATGGCTTTAACCGTGCTGCTATTGATCAACGCCACCGTCACGCAGGTCTTCCGAGCCGACGCATTGCGGTCCGACCCGCGCAATCAACGCGTACTGCTCGATGAGTACTCGCGTCAGCGTGGTCAGATCACCGCCGGCGGTCAATTGCTGGCATATTCACTATCGACCAACGGCCGCTACCGATACCTGCGGGTCTATCCCGAACCGTTGGTGTACGCACCCGTGACGGGGTTCTACTCACTGCGGTTTTCGAGCAATGGACTTGAGCGTGCCGAGGATCTGATCCTCAACGGTTCCGATGAGCGGCTGTTCGGGAGGCGACTGGCGGACTTCTTCACCGGCCGGGATCCGCGGGGCGGCAACGTGGACACCACGCTGGTGCCGCGGGTCCAGCAGGCTGCCTGGGCGGCCATCCAGCAGGGCTGCGACGGCCCGTGCAAGGGTTCGGTGGTGGCGCTGGAACCCTCGACCGGGAAAATCCTCGCGATGGTCTCGTCGCCGTCATATGACCCCAACCTGCTTGCCACTCACGATACTGAGGCGCAGGGCAAGGCCTGGCAACAGTTACGCGACGATGCCGCATCGCCGCTGACTAATCGCGCCATCGCCGAGCGATATCCGCCTGGGTCGACATTCAAGGTCATCACCACCGCGGCCGCATTGCAGGCCGGGATCACCGAGAACGAGCCACTGACTGCGGCCGGCTCGATCCCGTTGCCCAACAGCACGGCCACGCTCGAGAACTACGGCGGAACGCCGTGCGGGACCGGACCGACGGCGCCCCTGCGGGAGGCTTTCGAGCGATCCTGCAATACCGCTTTCGTCGAACTGGGGATGCGTATAGGTGCGGGCGCGCTGCGCAGCACTGCCGACGCCTTTGGGTTCGACAGTCCGCCGGCGGCGATCCCACTCCAGGTCGCTGAGTCGACCATGGGTCCGATGGCCGATGCGGCGGCGGTGGGGATGTCCAGCATGGGACAGAAGGACGTAGCGGTTACTCCGCTGCAGAATGCGATGGTGGCCGCGGCGATAGCCAATGGCGGGGTGGTTATGCAGCCGTATCTGGTGGACCGCCTCGAAGGACCGGATCTTTCCAATATCAGCGCTACGGCGCCACAGGAGCAGCGGCGGGCGGTTTCGGCCGAGGTCGCCGCTAAGCTAACGGATTTGATGATCGGCGCCGAAAAGTTCACCCAGCAGAAGGGAGCGATCCCCGGCGTGCAGATCGCATCAAAGACCGGAACCGCCGAACACGGCGCAGACCCCAGGTCGACCCCTCCGCACGCCTGGTACATCGCCTTCGCGCCGGCCCAGAACCCCAAGGTTGCGGTTGCCGTGCTCGTCGAGAACGGCGGGGATCGGCTTTCGGCGACCGGCGGTGCGTTAGCGGCGCCGATCGGGCGAGCGACGATCGCGGCTGCGTTGCAGGGGGCGCAATGAGCCCCCGCAGCCGAGCACAGCGAGGCAAGCAATGAGTCCCCGCGTGGGTGTGACGCTGTCCGGTCGCTACCGACTACAGCGTTTGATTGCGACCGGTGGCATGGGTCAGGTGTGGGAGGCCGTCGACAGCCGACTGGGACGCCGGGTTGCGGTCAAAGTCCTCAAACAGGAGTTCTCCTCCGATCCTGAATTCCTGGAGCGGTTTCGTGCCGAAGCCCGCATCGTCGCCATGCTCAACCACCCGGGCATCGCAGCCGTGCACGATTACGGTGAAACCGATATGGACGGTGAGGGCCGTACCGCCTACCTGGTGATGGAACTTGTCAACGGCGAGCCCCTCAACTCCGTTATCCGCCGAAGTGGCCGGTTGTCGTTACGCCATGCCCTCGACATGCTCGAGCAGACCGGGCGCGCACTTCAGGTTGCCCACACCGCGGGATTGGTGCACCGCGACGTCAAACCCGGCAATATCCTCATCACGCCGAACGGTCAGGTGAAGCTCACCGATTTCGGCATCGCCAAGGCGGTCGACGCCGTGCCAGTCACGCAGACCGGCATGGTTATGGGTACAGCGCAGTACATCGCCCCCGAACAGGCCCTGGGGGAGGACGCTACGGCCGCAAGTGATGTGTACTCACTGGGAGTTGTTGGCTACGAAGCGGTTTCGGGCAAACGCCCCTTCGTCGGCGACGGAGCGTTGACCGTCGCGATGAAACACATCAAAGAAACACCGGCACCCCTTCCCGCCGACCTACCACCCAATGTTCGGGAGCTCATCGAGATCACGCTGGTGAAGAACCCCGGCATGCGCTACCGCAACGGAGGCCAGTTCGCCGACGCGGTGTCCGCCGTTCGCTCCGGCAGGCGTGCACCGCGGCCGAACTCCGCGCCGATCATCAAGGCCAATCCCACTGCGATCCAGGGTTCCAAACGGGCTGTGCCTGAGGTCCGACCCACCCCAACTACGCGGCCGAGGACCGGTGCAGGTCACCGATCGGCGCCGCCGGCGCGGCGAGCGTTCTCCTCGGGTCAGCGCGCCCTGCTGTGGGCAGCAGGTGTGCTTGGCGCCCTGGCCATCATTAGCGCGATCCTGATCGTGCTGGCCGACCGGGATAGGCGCGCCAACACCCCGGTACAGCAGACCGTCACCGACACCGTCACGCCGGATGCGCCCGATGGCCAACCGGCGGTGGCGCCATCGTGGTGGACCGGTTCGGATCCGGTCGTGGTGCTCGCGTTCGGTATCGGGACACCACGATGACCACCCCGCAGCACCTTTCCGATCGCTACGAGTTGGGCGAGATCCTTGGCTTCGGCGGTATGTCCGAGGTGCACCTGGCTCGCGATCTCAGGCTTCATCGCGATGTCGCGGTCAAAGTGCTACGCGCAGACCTGGCCCGTGACCCGAGTTTTTACTTGAGATTTCGGCGCGAGGCGCAGAACGCCGCCGCCCTCAACCACCCGGCTATCGTCGCGGTTTACGACACCGGCGAAGCAGTAACCTCCAGTGGGCCGCTGCCCTACATAGTGATGGAGTACGTCGATGGTGTCACCCTGCGTGACATCGTCCACACCGACGGACCAATGCCGCCCCGGCGCGCCCTTGAGGTCATTGCTGACGCCTGCCAGGCACTGAACTTCAGTCACCAGCACGGAATCGTCCACCGCGATGTCAAACCGGCCAACATCATGATTTCAAAGGCCGGCGCGGTGAAGGTAATGGACTTTGGGATCGCGCGGGCACTTGCCGATAGCGGCAATAGCGTCACCCAGACCGCTGCGGTTATCGGGACCGCACAATATCTCTCACCGGAGCAGGCGCGCGGCGAATCGGTCGACGCCCGATCCGATGTGTACTCGCTGGGATGTGTGTTGTACGAAATGCTTACCGGCGAACCACCTTTCGTGGGTGACTCGCCGGTTGCGGTCGCCTACCAACACGTGCGCGAGGACCCGGTGCCTCCGTCACAGAGACATCCAGGTATCTCGCCTGAGCTTGACGCTGTCGTTCTGAAGGCGCTGACCAAGAATCCTGATAACCGCTACCAGACAGCCGCGGAGATGCGCGCCGATCTGGTTCGGGTGCACAGCGGTGAAAGACCCGAGGCGCCGAAGGTGCTGACGCACGCCGAGCGAACGATGATGATGGCGCCGTCACGTTCAAGCGGGCGGTCACATACCAACTCTGCGCTCAGGTCGTATGACTATGCAGGGTCTGGGCGCGGTGGCGGCTCGATCGGACGTTGGCTGGTGGCTGCGGCGATCTTGGCGATTCTTACAGTGGTGGTGACCCTGGCGATCAACATGGTCGGTGGTAGACCGCGTGCGGTCCAGGTTCCCGATACCCGGGGCCAGCTTTCGGCCGACGCGATCGCCCTGTTGCAGAACAAAGGTTTCAAGATCCGCACGCAGCAGAAGCCGGACAACACGGTACCGCCGGATCACGTCATTAAGACCGACCCTGTGGGCAATACGTCGGTCAACGCCGGCGACGAGATTCTAATCAGTGTCTCAACCGGGCCCGAGCAACGCGAGGTGCCAGATGTGTCGGCACTGAGCTACGCCGAAGCCGTCAAGAAACTCACGGCGGCAGGTTTCGGCAAGTTCAAACAGGGTGAAGCGGCATCGACTCCGGAGCAAAAGGACAAGGTTCTCAGTACTGTTCCCCCGGCCAATCAGACCTCGGCGATTACCAACGAGATCACGATCGTCGTCGGGTCCGGTCCACAGACCCGGGAAATTCCCGACGTCAGCGGTCAGAATTCCGACCTTGCCACCAAGAACCTCAACACGCTTGGTTTCCCGACCATTCTCACCGCGACGGTGGACAGCCCCGAACCAGCCGGCCAGGTACTTGCAACAGAACCGGCCGCAGGGACCGCCACCGCTTTGGACAGCCCAATCACCCTCAAGGTGTCGAAGGGCAATCAGTTCATTATGCCGAATCTGGTGGGCCAGTTCTGGGTTGATGCGGAGCCGAACCTGCGCGGACTGGGATGGACCGGCGTGCTGGTGAAGGGTCCCGACCTACCGAACAGCGGCCAGCGCACCAACGCGGTGGTAACCCAGAGTCCGCCTGCGGGCGCGGGTGCGAACCTCGATGGTCCGCTTACGTTGAGCTTTGCGTCGTAGCCACTCGGGTCAGATCACCGGTGGTGGCGTGCCGAACGGTGTCGGCAACCTCCTGCTCAAGACGGCCCACCAGGGACTCATCGGGCCGACTGCCGCAGTAACCCAACCAGTTCGCCAACATCCGATGGCCGCCCTCGGTGAGAATCGACTCGGGGTGGAACTGCACCCCATGAATCGGCAACTCGACATGGCGTACTGCCATGATGACCCCGCCCCGAGTGCGGGCTGTGACTTCCAATTCCGGCGGCACAGTCTCTGGCAGGATTGTCAATGAGTGGTACCGGGTCGCCACAAACGGATCCGGAAGTCCCTGCAGCACTCCCACATTGGTGTGAAAAACCGTGCTCGTCTTGCCGTGAAGCAGTTCCGGAGCGCGGTCGACGGTCGCGCCGAACGCCACGCCGATTGCTTGATGGCCCAGGCAGACTCCCAACAGCGGAGTGTGATGCGCCGCACAGGCTCGCACCATGGCGATGGAGGCTCCGGCCCTTTCGGGCGTACCCGGCCCGGGACTCAGGAGCACGCCATCGAATTCCTCAGCGACCGCGGCAATCGCCCCATCGCCGACCAATCTGGGGTCATCATTGCGCCATACCTGTACGTCAACACCGAGCTGGCCCAGGTACTGGACCAGGTTGAACACGAAGCTGTCGTAGTTGTCGACCACCAAGACCTGCACGGATGACAGGCTACTAGCAGCCACCTGCCTCCTCGATCACAAGCCTCCTCGATACGAGATCGTGCCGCCACTGCGTTAATCTCATAGGCGATGCGGTCGTCCTCGCATCACCGATCAGCTGTGAAGGTAGCCATGCCCAAGTCCAAGGTCCGCAAGAAGAACGACTTCACCGTCAACTCGGTCAGTCGAACGCCGGTCAAGGTCAAGGCCGGCCCCTCCAGTGTCTGGTTCGTCGTTCTGTTCATCGGTCTGATGCTGGTCGGGCTGGTGTGGTTGCTGGTGTTCCAGTTGGCAGCCTCGGGGTTCGACACTCCGGCGCCCCTGCAATGGATGGCCGACCTGGGTCCGTGGAACTATGCGATTGCGTTCGGCTTCATGATCGCTGGTCTGTTGTTGACCATGCGATGGCGTTGACGACAATCACACCCGTGTGATTCATCCCCACTGTGGATAAACCCTGTGGATAATCGTCAGTGGGGTCCCCGGCCAGCCGCGATCGTCGGCGTAGGCCTGGCCGGAACTGTCATGGCGGTGGGCTGCATGACGGTGGCCGCCGACTTACCCGGCCGCATCCTGTCCGGAATCGCGGCGGTGGGCCTGCTGGTTTTCGCCGCCGGATCGTGGCGCGCCCAACCACGGCTCGCGGTCACTTCCGGCGGGCTGGTTTACCGGGGATGGTTTCGCACCGTGACTTTGCTACGCGACGATATCGAACTCATCCGCATCACCGAGTTCCGCAGATTTGGCCGCAAGGTGCGGCTGCTGGAGATCGACACGGAGGAATCGCAACTGATCGTCCTCAGCCGCTGGGACCTCGGCGGCGACCCACTGACCGTCCTCGATGCACTCACCGCGGCTGGCTACGCCCGACGCTGACGTGCCCTAGGAGATGGTGACCGACTCGATCACCACGGCGTCGGTCGGACGGTCAGTGCGGTCGACTGGGGTTCCGGCAATCGCATCGACGACCTTCTGCGACTCGGGATCAACCACCTCGCCGAAGATGGTGTGCTTGCGGGTGAGGTGTGGAGTCGGACCGACGGTGATGAAGAACTGGCAGCCGTTGGTACCCGGGCCGGCATTGGCCATGGCCAGCAGATAGGGCCGGTCGAACTGCAGCTCGGGGTGGAACTCGTCGGCGAACTTGTAGCCCGCGTCACCACGGCCGGTGCCGGTCGGGTCGCCGCCCTGAATCATGAATCCGTCGATGACGCGGTGGAAGACCGCCCCGTCGTAAAACGGTCCCGAGCTTCCCCCGGACGCGTTCTGGGTCGAGTAGTCCTTCGTTCCCTGCGCCAAGCCGACAAAGTTGGCGACGGTCTTGGGGGCGTGATTACCGAAGAGGGCGATCTTGATGTCGCCACGGTTCGTGTGCAGGGTCGCGGTCGCGGTTTGGATCGGGCTTGTACTCACGGGAACATAGTGTGCCACCCGGGACACCTGACCGGTACGGCCGGGGCTACCCGGAAGCCCCCGGTGGCGGTTCTCGTCAGGGTCGCTGGGAGATATACGACGCCCGGTCATGGCCAGGGTGGCTGTAGAGGATGTCGAGCGTTCGCAGATACGTGTGTAGGCCGGCGTCTTGGATCGGTAGAACGTGAGCGTCCTCGCCTGATTCATTGTGGTGCGAGTGCCAGTAGCCCGCCGGGGTGATGAAGGAGGCACCCGACACCCAGTCTTCCCGATGGCCGTTTTTGATCATGCCGTCCGAATCGAGTTCGGTACCGATCATCGTGTAGCACCCCGGCTTACAGCTGATGACGAAGTCCAGTGCGACGGACTCATGGCGGTGCGGGTACTGGACCTTTCCTTTGGGCAGCAGGCCGAACATGGCCCAGAGGGTGTGAGTGATGGTCCGAGTCTGGGGGAAGTTGGAGTTGGCGAGCAGAACGCTGACGCGATTGGCCTGACTGGTTACCGGGTCGTTGGCGATCTGCGCGAGTTTGGCGGCTGCCTTGGCATGCTGAAAGACCGTCGGTTGGAAACGCTCCTCCGTGGCGGTGACACCGAGATAGCGGAGCAGCGGCGCGTCGTGCACCCAATACATACCCGCTTCTCCGTCGGTGTGATGCACGGCTTCACCATGGGCGGGGAAAACCATGAAATCGCCTTCACTCCAATCGATTTGCTTCCCACAGGCCTCTGTGCGCCCCGACCCCTGAAACACGAAGAACAGCTGGCTGGTCGCCAGCGCGCTGGTGCTGATGCTTCCTTTGACAATCCGGACAAAGTTGGCGAGCAGCGCGGGGCTGGTGGCCGGGCCGGGAACCTGCATCTGCTCGCTGACATCCAGGGGCAGAATGCCGCTGGACTTCAGCTGAAAGAAATCCGGCGAGAAGGAGCGGTAGGGAACGGGAGGGATCAGCCCGGCGAAGATCGGGTTGGCGGTCGAGGCGTAGTCGTAATAGAGAGCCTCTGCGGTGAGGTTTCCCATACCGGAGTCTGATGTCGGCGTGTTCACGCCGCAGACAGTAACGCATCCGCGCGAACTGTGGAGCCTAGGAGATTCGAACTCCTGACATCTGCCTTGCAAAGGCAGCGCTCTACCAACTGAGCTAAGGCCCCGTCTCGCTGTTCTGGTCGACAAGGGTGTGGCCACACCGCACCCGGCGACGACTAGGACATCGTGGGCCTAGGAGGACTCGAACCTCCGACCTCTTCGTTATCAGCGAAGCGCTCTAACCACCTGAGCTATAGGCCCGGAAT
>Ga0007791_10000634_pt1 | contig 11601 bp, 9 predicted proteins | sample CryBogmetaGMA05M_FD_60368 | JGI IMG/M metagenome (GOLD analysis project Ga0007791, IMG submission 60368) | Freshwater microbial communities from Crystal Bog, Wisconsin, USA - MA0.5M | ecosystem: Environmental > Aquatic > Freshwater > Lake | place: Crystal Bog, Wisconsin, USA | collected 2009-07-06 | reverse complement strand
GTAGGTACGCAGTCGGGCGATCCGCCCCTTCAAATCGTCGTCGCTGCCAGCCTCGACGTCTGAAAGCCACCCCGGCGCCGTCGCGGCCGCGAGTGCTGCCACGGTCGCCTCGTGGTAGGCGTCTGACTCGTACGGAGGCCAGCAGTCGAGCGAGCCCCAGGTGCCGGAGTCTTCCTGGATCGCGAACATCAAGCGGAGGGCCTTGTCGGTGTCGGCCGAGAGCGTGCCGGTGACATGGCGGTCCCATTCTGCAAGGCCGGCCGCGAGGTAGATCACCTGGGCTGGCTTGGTCGACTTCTGCAAGGCTTCATGCGGCTCGGCCGTCAGGCTCAGCAGTTGCTCGCGGAAGAAATCGAGCGTCGGTGCCGGGGGCGCCCCGAGGGCGGCAGTCAGGGCCGGCCGGGCGAGCATGTAGCTGCCGTTGGTGTGGCAGCTGATGCAGCGGCGCTGACCGCTCCAGGCGACGGAGCCCTGTTCGAGGTGGTCGATCGCCCGCCCCGTCGAGACGCTTTTCAGCCGCGGCTCGTCGGCCGTCGCCGCCGGGACGACGATCGACTCGTGGGCATATTGATGCGGCTCGGCGGCGGTGAGGAGCGCTGGCATCCAGGCCGAGGCCGCAACGAGCAACAGCCGGGAATGGGGGCGACGCATGACCGACTCCTTCGGAAAGGAGCGAGCGAACGGGAAGAGGATGATCATCGGAGGAATCCTCGCTGGGCTTTGCCGCGGCTCCGGACATCGGGCCGGCGGCAGGGCGACGAGCGTGTCGCGGGAATTGTAAAGGATCGCTCCCCGGGAGCGGTCATCCCCCGGCGCGGAGCAGCGCCACAAGATCGAGGATCTCGTCAAGGGAGAGCGTGTCGAAGAGCCCCTGGGGCATCGGTGATACGGTTGCCGGATGGGAGCTTTCGATCTCGCCGCGGAGGAGCTTCATTGATTCCCCGGTCAGCGGGTTTACCTCGACGCCGATCTCGCGGTCGTTGACCATGTTCGCCCGCCCCGTAATAACGCGGCCGTCGGCGAGCACCCACGTGGTGGCGTGATACTTCGGATCGACCACCTTCGACGGCTCGAGGATCGACTCGACGATTCCCCGGGCATCGAATCGCTTCCCGATCGCCGACAGATCGGGCCCAATCGCCGCCCCTGACGACCCAAAGCGATGGCATTTGAGGCACTGCGCTGCGGCGAGCGCCTGCCTCCCCGCGTCGGCATCGCGTGGGGCCAGGGGTTTGTCGAGATGCGGAGCGAGATCGGCCTGCGTCCACTGTTTGACGACGGGCCGCGGGGGGGCGGCAGCGATCGCTTCTCCGTCCACAACCGGCTTTTCCAGGAGCGTGAGCGCCTCGGCAAGCGCAGGCTTCTCGTCGTCGCGGATCGTCGCCAGGAGATCCTTTTCCATCCGGCTGATGATCTGGCCGATGAGATGCCCGCCGCGAAACTGTCGCGCTCCGGCAAACCAGTCGAGGAGCCGACGGTGCTCCTCCACCGTCCATGGGCCTTTGGAACGGACCAGCGCGTGAACGCAATGGATCTGATCCTCCTGGCTCGCCGCCCGGTCGAGGCGTTCGAGTCCCTTCCGTATCGCTCCGGGCGCCTCCGTGGCGACCAGCAGCTCGACAAGCTCCCGCTGGACAAGCGCCGAAGGATGGCGATCGAGCGTCGCCAGGAGCGTGTGGAGCTTGGTGAGATCGGCCTCCGGCAGGTCGATACCGCGAGCCAGCGCCACCGACAGGACGCGGAGCGCGAGGAGGACTTCCGGCTCATCGGCGCCGATCGGCCCGGCGAGCGTCGCCCGAACGACGTCTCCCCGTTCCTCCGCCGGCGCCATCCGCACCCAGGCGAGCAACCCTTCGCCACGAGCGAGCGGCCGCTCTTCGGCTCGGACCTTCTCCTGCCACGCCGCCACCGGCTGCCGCTCGAGCGCGATCCGCGCCGCTGTCCGCAGCCAGCGATCGGAGGAGCCGAGCTCCGGCCAGAGGTTTTGAAGTGTGGCCTGATTCGCGGTCGAGAGTGGCCCCCCATGAAAGGCTTCGAGCTCACGGCGGCGTTCCCGGGCAGCCTTCGCTGCGGCGGCGACGGCAGGATCGAGGGGAGGGGAGGGGGGCACGGCGGCCGCGTTCCCCGTGAACGACACTCGATACAGCCCCGACTGCGAACCGCGGCCGCCGGTGATGAACCACAACGCGCCGTCCGGGCCGAAAGCCATGTCGCAGACGTTCATCGGGCTCCCCTCGGCGAACAGCTCGTCGGTGGCCGAATAGCTCGCGCCGTCGGGGGTGAACCAGGCGGCAAGGATCCGGCCGTGCTGCCAATCGGCCATGTAGAGGGCGTCGCGCCACTTCCCGGGAAAGGCGCCGCGGCGGCCGAAGACGACACCGGTCGGCGAGCCCAGGCCGGTCTCGAGCGTGGCCGGGAGGCTGTCAGGATAGGAGGGGGGCCAGTTGAGCGTGCTCCAGCGCCAGCCATACTCGGCCCCCGAAACGACATGGCTGACGCGCGTCGGCCGGTACCACGGCTGGCCGACATCCCACTCCATGTCGCTGTCCCAGGTGAACCACTCGCCGTCGTCATTGAAATCAGCGTCGACCTGATTGCGGAAGCCACCGGCGAACACCGTCCACTCGTCCCCTGCCGGGGTGAAGCGGAGGAGGTAGCCGACCCGGTCGTCCTGACCGCCGTCGGCCGGATCGGGAAGGAGCCGATCGGGGTGCGGATCTCGGAAGGGGGATTCGGGCGATGTCCCTTCGGGAAACGTGACGTCATTGCCGACGATCGACCACAGGGCGCCGTCGGGGCCGACGGTGAGCTGATTCTGGCCATGGCCGTAGCGGCTGCGGTAATCGAAGGATTTGAGTTTTGTGCGGTCGCGGTAGGTGCCGTCGCTGTCGGCGTCGCGGAAGCGCCACAGCTCCATCGAGTCGCAGGCGTTGACGTAGAGCGAGCCATCATGAACGAGGACGCCGCGGCAGTGGCGGAGCGAGTCGTCGAGGCGCTCAAATGACCACTCCCCTCCGGGGGCCTCCGGTGGCGCGAGCCGGGCCACGCCGATGTCGTCGAGGCCGACGATGATTCGCCCCGCTTCATCGAAAGCCATCGAGATCCAGGAGCTTTCAGACTCCTGCGCCGAGCGGACGAGCTCGACGTTGAAACCCGCCGGGACGGTGATCGATGTCGGGGGCGTGGCGGACCGCGGGGCAGCGAGAGCCGGAGAGGCGAGGATCGCGGTGATCGCGGTGATCGCGACGAGGAGGAGCCGGCGGGCCATGGTCGTAGTCCTCAGGAAAAATGAAAACCGGAGACTCATAAAAAAAGAGGCGGCGGGTCGTCGCTCGACCCGCCGCCTCGCGTTGTGACACACGTTCCGGGGGCCGATCAGGCCTTGAGGGTGTCGTCGTGGCGGCCGGTGGCCGGGGGGAGATCGCAGCGGTGGACGGCATGGAGCGCCGCGACGGCGCCAGCCTTCTTTTCCGCGTCGTTGTCCTCCCACTCGATGTTGATCGCCCCGGAGTAGCCGGCCCGGTTGAGCTCGACGATCATCTCCTCGACGTTGACGCTGTCGCGCCGGCTGCCGGCAGTAACGAAGTTCCAGCCGTTGAGCTTGTGGCCCATCGGGCGGTGGCCCCCCAAGCGCCCGGCGCGGGTCGGCCCGTCGATCACCTGCACCCCCTTGATGTGCGCCGTGTGAATCGCGTCGCCGTATTCGCGGATGAAGGCGATCGGGCAGACGCCCTGCCAGACCATGTGGCTGGGATCGATGTTGAAGCCAACGACATCGGTGCCGTAGCCGGCCTTCCCCAACGCGCGGAGATAGTCACCGGCCGACTCGATATCCCCCATGGCCCGCTCGCCCGGATGGCACTCGAGATCGAACGTCACGCCGTACTTCCGGCAGGCGTCGAACACCGGGGCGAAGCGCTCGACGAGGAGCTCGAGGCTGACGTCGAGGACCTCCGGAATCGGGCAGCCGCCGATCGACTTCGGACGCGGCGGAAACTCGAAGAAGTGGCTCCAGCAATGGGCCGGCGAGCCGACGAAGCCGGGAACGGCGACGGTCCGATCCTGGAGCTTGCCGAGATAGTGGGCGAGGCGCACCGACCGGATGAGGTCTTTACAGGCCTTCTCCTGCATCAGCTTCCCCACCTCGTCGGGAACGAAGTAGGGATTGGTGCGCGGCGGCTCGTTGCCGGCCTTGCGCCACTTCACGTAAGCCTCGACGGGCTCGCCGCCGATGAACTGGAGCGTCTTGGCGGAGGGCTCGTCACCGAGGACCTGCCCCTGGAGATGGGTGGCGATCGAGAAGATCTCGAGGCCGCGCTTCTTCGCCTTCTCGACCCGGCTCTTGGCATAGGCCTCGGCGCCGCTCTCGGTGTCGCACTGGGGGAGGTCGAGCTCCCAGGAAGCCTCTTCCCATCCGTCGAAGCCGTTCTTGGCGAGGAAGTCGAGCCAGGTGTCCTCTGGGATGTCGCCGAACTGGCCGCGGACGAGGCCGATCTGGTGGTAGGAGTGCTTGCCGGCTCGGTGTGTCTTGGTCTGGTGAAAGCCCATGTCGTCTCCCATGCTGGCGCCGGCTTCCCCGAAGCGGGGGCGGCGGTGAATAGTTCCCCTGGTCTGCCGGCCCACTCCCAACCGCGAGGCGGTGGTGGCCAGCCAGACCGCCCAATCGTCGACGGTGGCCGCGTTCCTGTAAATCCCCGCCCCTTTCCCGCGGCTGCCGGCCGGGGATACAACCAGAGAAGCGGGGGCCCGGGGATTGCGATAGCCCGCGGCGGGGTACAAGAGGAAGCCTTGGCCCCGCAGGAATACAAATCGTCGGGCCTCAGGTCTCCTTGGGAATGACGCCTCCAGTGGCGTTCCCCGAGGAGAGCGTTCGATCGACCGGTGGCGACGCGTGGCGACGCGTGGCGACCCGTGGCGCCCATGGCGAGGGGAGTCGATGCGATGACGAGCGACGACACGGCACCCGAGGGGGACGCGGCAGCGGCTTCGGCCGACTTCGCGTCGCTCTACGACAGCCTCGCCGGCCGGTTGCTCGGCGCCGCGCGGACGCTCGGCTGCACCGGTGCCGAGGCGGAGGACATCGTTCACGACCTGTTCGTGCGGCTGGTGCGCTCGGGGGCCTGCCTCGGCGACGTCGACGATCCCGAGGCGTATGCCTTCACGTCGCTGCGGCATGCGGTTTCCCGGAGCCGGCAGCGGAAGGCCCTCGAGCGGACGGCGATCGAGCGGATCGGACGGGCGCGCCAGGCCGACGGCAGGATGGTCTCGGAAGCCGCGGCCGGCGCCACGGAGGAACCTGATGTCAGGCTCGCCCGAGCGCTCGCGGGCCTGCCGGAGGCCCAACGGGAGGTGGTGGCCCTGAAGATCGATGGCGGCCTGACGTTCGCGCAGATCGCGAAGGTGACCAACGTGAGTCTCAACACGGCCGCCGGCCGGTATCGCTATGCCCTCGACAAACTCCGCGCGGCGCTCGCCGTGGAGGTGATCCGATGAACCTGTTCGATTCTCACGACGCAGACGATTGTCTCGACCCCGAATCGCAGCCGAGCGGCCATGCGATCGAAGCGATCCTCCGCGGTCGCGGTCTTCCCATGCCCGATGCCGGCTTCCGGGAGTCCGTCGTCGTCGCGATGGAGGAGGCGGCCGTGGAACGCCGCCTCATGCTCGCCGGCCAGGCTCAGGTCGCTCGAGGTTTGCATCCGCGGCGGCGGCACCTCCCCGAGATCGTGGCCGGGATCGCCGCGGCGATCGTGTTCAGCGTCGTGCCGTGGGGAAGCGGAAGCCGGTCTGTCGTCACGCCGGTGGCGACGGCCGCGGTGCCGACCGTGACCGCGACAGTCGCTGCCGACGAGCCCCCCGACGTCCACCATGCGCTCGCGCTGCTCGATGCCCGCCGGGATCTGTTTGCGACCGTGGCTGGCACCGGCCGGCAGCACGCTGAGTTTTAGGCTGTCCGACGGCGGGCGATCACTTCCCCGCGAGGGTTGTCAGGCCGTCGCGAGCCCGGTTGCGAACTCGCGGAGGAACGTGGCGACGTCGGCCTCGGTGTTGTAGCCATGGAGCGCGACGCGGAGCCGGCCGGCGTGGTGCATGACGTGGATCTTTCGATCGTGGAGGAAGCGGTGGAGGGCATCGGCCCGGGGATGGCGGAAGGCGACGATGCCTGCCAACCGCGCCGGATCGGTCGGTGAGAGGAGATCGACGCCGAGGGCCCGGAGGCCGGAGAGGCACTCGGCGACGAGGGGCGTGGCCCGGCGATCGATCGCGGCGACACCGACGCCCGAGAGGTATTCAAGCGCCCCGTGGATCGCGTAGAGGGCGGGGTAGTTCGGCATCCCGACGGCGAAGCTCGCGGCGCCGGGGAGGCTCTCGGCCCGCTCGAAGCGGTCGGCCCCGAACGCGTCGTGAATGTTGAACCAGCCACCGGCGGGCACGGTCCACGCGTCGCGGCGCGTCGGCGGCACGCCGACGATCCCGCCGCCATGGGGCCCGAGCAGCCACTTGTGGGTGCTCGAGACGATGAGATCGGCGCCGACGAGGGCGCCCGAGTCGCGATCGAGGGGGATCCGCCCCAGGCCCTGCGTGACATCGACGGCGAGGAGCGCCGGGGAATGGCGGTGGACGATTTCGGCAACTGCCGGGACATTGGCGCGGAAGCCGTTGTAGAAGCTCACCAGCGGCAGCGAGACGAGCCGCGTCCGGGGCGAAAGGAGCGCGACGGGGTCATCGTTCACGAGGCTCCCGTGGCGCGATCGCCACACCTTCACCTTGGCCGGGCAGCCATCTTGAAGAAACGGCGTGACACTCGACGGGAAGTCGAGATCGGTGACGACGACCTCATCGCCCTCGCGGAGTCCGAGAGCGAGGCTCGCGAGATTGAAGGCCTCGGAGGAGCAGGAGCAGATGGCGACGTCGTCGGCTTCGAGGCCGATCATCGCGGCGGCGAGCCGGCGGGCATCTGCATGGACCGCGGCATGCCGAAGCCGGCCGTCCATGCCGAGTTGCTTGTCGCAGAAGTACCGGCCGAGCCCCTCACCGACCGCCGGCGGCGGGATCCCTTCGGCGGCCGTATTGAGGTAAACGATTCCCTCGAGGGCGGGAAAGTCGCGGGCCCGCGTAGCGGCATCGAGCATGGAAAACTCCGTCGTGCGGCGATTCAGTGAAATGGACAACAATCGGTAGAATCCGCCTGGGAAGAGAATAACGGTATCTCGCGGAGCCATTCCAAATGCGTGCCCGACTGATTCTCAATGGCAAGAAGGCGGGGCTCCAGCCGGTGCGCGACGCGGTCGCTGCCGTGCGTCGCTCGGGCCACGCACTCGAAGTTCGCGTCACGTGGGAGAAGGGGGATGTCGAGCGGCTCGTCGCCGAGGCGGCAGCCGACGGCGTCGAGCGGATCATCGCCGGGGGCGGGGACGGGAGCGTCAATGAAATGGCCAACGGGCTGATGGCGCTCGAGCCAGGCTCGCGCCCCGCGATGGGGATCCTTCCCCTCGGCACCGCCAACGACTTCGCCACCGCCTGCCGGGTGCCGGCCGATCCGGTGGCGGCGCTCACCCTTGCCTGCGAGGGAGCACCTGGGCCTGTCGATCTGGCCCGCGCCAACGACCGCTACTTTGTGAATGTCGCCTCGGGGGGCTTCGGGGCCGCGGTCACCGCCGACACGCCGGTGGAGCTCAAGGACTTCCTCGGTGGCGGGGCCTACACGCTGATGGGGATTCTCAAGGCGGTGAACTTCCGCCCCTACGCCTGCACGCTCCGCACGCCCGACGGCGAGACCAGCGCCGGGATGATCGTCGGCGCCGTCTGCAATGGTCGCCTCGCCGGTGGCGGCCATCCACTCGCCCCCGAGGCCCGGATCAACGACGGCCTTCTCGATGTCGTTTCGTTCGCCCCATTCTCGATGACCGATGTTCCCGACGTGGCGGCCGAACTGGCGGCCACGGTCTCCGCCGGCGCCCCCTGGCGCGGGGGGCGATGGGTTGTCCGCCAACGGGTGCCGTGGGTCGAAACGGAGAGTGCCGGGGAGCTTCCGGTGAACCTCGACGGCGAGCCGATGAAGGCCCACCGCTTCCGCTTCGAGGCCGTCCCGGGAGCCGTCGCCATGGTCCTCCCCACAGACTGTCCTTGCCTGGAAGGATCGCTCCAACCGCGCAGAACGGCCACTTCGTGACGCTCGAATGGAACGCGCGCGCCATGCCGGACGGTCCGGCGCAGTGATAGACTGACGGCGGCGGTGACGGGGCATCTTCTCCGCCGGAAAGGTTCGAGCGCCGAGGGACTGCGCGATGGACGGCCAGACGACCGACGACGAGCGGAAACGCGAGACCCGGTCGACCGGCTTCGTTGAACCTGGCGCCGGTGTCCCAGGCGGCGGTGGCCGGCCCCCGCACGACGCCCCCACCGTCGCCATGAGAGGCGTGTCGGACGGAGCCATGCCCTCCGTCGCCTTCGCCAGCGGCATCGAGTTCGAGCCCGGAGCTGCCATCGAGTCGTCGGCCGCGCTTCCGGCGTCGGTCGACCAGACCCTCGAACTCCATCCCTGGTTGGACGGCAACGCCTCCGGAAGCGCGGCCGGCACCGCCGCGCCCGGGCCGGGAGACGACGCGCTCGCAGGCGTCGGGTCGGCCGCGAGCGGCAGCCGCTACCGGGTGGTGCGGGAGATCGGCCGCGGTGGCATGGGGATTGTCTACGAGGCGTGGGACGTGTTCCTCGAGCGCCCCGTGGCGATCAAGTCGCTCCAGGTCTGTGGCGACCGGCCGGCCCAGCTGCGACGCTTTCTCCGCGAGGCGAAGATCGCCAGCCGATTGAACCATCCTGGCATCATGGCGGTCCACGAGTTCGGGATCACCGACGATGGCCGCGCCTACATGGTGATGAGGCTTCTGCGCGGTCAGACGCTGCGGCAGATCCTCGACGCCAGAAGCGACCCCGCCGACGATCAGCCCCGGCTCTTGGCCGCCTTCCTCCAGGCCTGCCAAGCCGTCGCTGCGGCGCACGATGCGGGGGTCATCCACCGCGACCTCAAGCCCTCCAACGTCATGGTCGGCGAGTACAGTCTCGTGACGGTCATGGACTGGGGGCTGGCGAAGGTACTCGCCGAGCGGGAGAGCAGTGATCAAGGAGTTCTCCACGAGTCCCCCGGCGACGCGCCGCACACCGTCTGCGGGACTCTCTTCGGCACGCCTGGGTATCTGGCGCCGGAGCAGGCCCGGGGGGAGACCGAGGCGATCGACCGCCGCTCCGACGTCTTCGGCTTGGGGTGCATGCTCTGCGAAATCCTCACCGGATCCCCGCCGTTTCGTAGCGACGGCCCCGCCGACGCTTGGCGCCGGGCCGCCACGGGGGACATCGCCGAGGCGATTGCGTGGCTCAAATCCTCCGGCGGCCCTGAGCCTGTGGTGCGGCTCGCCTGCCGCTGCCTCGCCGCCGATCGCGCCGCGAGGCCTGCCGATGCGGGGGCCGTCGTCGACGAACTCGTGGCTTACTTCGAGAGCGGACAGCGGCGCGCCGAGCAGCAACTCGTGCGGTTCTTCGATCTCTCGGTCGACCTCTTCTGCGTCGCCGGCCTCGACGGGTTTTTCCGCCGCGTCAACGACAACTTCTACCGCGTCTTGGGCTACGCCGAGTCGGAGCTGCTCGCGAAGCGGTTCGTCGACTTCGTCCATCCCGATGACCGCGAGGCGACCCTGACCGAGGTCAGCCGGTTGTCGCGCGGCGAGACGACGCTCCGCTTCCGCAACCGTTACCTCCGCGTCGACGGGGAGGCGGTGTGGCTCGAATGGAACGCCCGGGCTGTGCCCGACGAGGGGGTGATCTACGCGGTGGCGCGAGACGTGACCGAGCGGGTACGCTTGGAGAACGATCTCGCGAAGTCGCGGCGCGACGCGGATAACTTCATGGAGAACGCGATCGTCCCCCTCCACCGCGTCGACGAGCGCCTCGCCCGGTTGGAGGCGGAGCGGGACGCCCTGCGGCGCCGCCTGGCCGACCTCGAGCACGATGCACGGGGCCAGACTCCGGCATCGGCGACGACTGAGAAGGTGTCATGAGCGAGGGGCGAGCAGCGCCGCCGATGCTGATCGCCGTCGGCGGGATCTGCACGACGACGCTCTACCGGGTGCCTGAGGTGCCGGCCGTGCCGGGGAAGGTGCTTGCCACCGACGTCGCCGAGGTGGTCGACGGGATGGCCGTGTCGGCGGCGTGTGCGTTTGTTCGCCTCGGGGGGCAGGCGGCGGTGTGGGGGCGCGTCGGCGATGATCTCCGTGGCGCGGTGATGCGCCGCGAACTGGCCGCGGCGGGCCTCGATGTCAACTCGGTACGGAGCGTGCCGGGGGGACGATCGTCGATTGCCGTCAGCATCATCGATGCCCACGGAGACCGGCTCGTCGTTCCGTACCACGACGCGAGCCTCGAGCCTGCGGCCGACTGGCTCCCGCTCGAGCGGATCGCGAGCGCTGATTTCGTCCATGTCGACACCCGCTGGCCTGAGGGGGCCGCAGCGGCGCTCGCGGCGGCGCGGGCGGTCGGCATACCGGGAATGCTCGATGCCGACATTGCCCCTCATGGCGTTCTCGCTCGGCTCGTGCCCCTCTCGTCGCATGCCGTCTTCTCCGACGCCGGGCTCTTCCTCCACACCGGCATGAGCGATCTCGAAGCGGCGCTGCGGCATGTTGCCGCTGGGCATCCCGGGCATGTCGGCGCCAGTTGCGGCGCTTACGGCTATGCGTGGATCGAAGCCGGGGAGCTTTGCCGAGCACCGGCGCCGCACGTCGAGGTTGTCGACACGCTCGCTGCCGGAGATGTCTTTCATGGGGCGCTGGCCCTGCGGCTGGCAGAGGGAGCGACGATCGCGGAAGCCGCCCGCTTCGCCGTCATCGCCGCGTCGCTCAAGTGCACCCGCTTCGGTGGCCGGATGGGTTGCCCATCGCGCGGCGAAGTCGAGTGTCACCACGGTTGACAGGCTTCGAGCACCGGGCCTAGACTCCGCCGCGGGCCGTCCGTCGACTGTCGACAGGATCGCTTTTTAGGGGGTGGCTGAGCGGGACGAGGGGCTTTCATGAAGGTCGTGATTACCGACCGGTCGTTCGACGACATCGATCTCGAACGGGCGATTCTCGAGCGGGCCGGATGCACGGTCATCGATCCGCGCTCCAAGGATCCGGCCGTTCTCGCCGCTGCGGTGGCGGATGCCGATGCGGTGATCACGCAGTTTGCCCCGATCAATGCCGACGTCATCGCCGCGATGGGACGGGCGAAGGCGATCGTCCGCTACGGGATCGGCTACGACAACGTCGACTGCGAGGCGGCCAAAGCCCGCGGCATCCCCGTCTGCAACATCCCCGACTACTGCATCGACGAGGTCGCCGACCACACCCTCGCCTTCATCCTCGCCCTGACGCGGCAGGTTGTCCCTCATGCGACGAAGGTCCATGGCGGCGGCTGGGGGCTGGCCGCCGGCGTCGAGGGCTTCCGCACGCTCGCGCCAACGACGCCTGTGGTCATCGACGCGAGCGTGCGGAAGCCCTCGACGCCGGCGGCCAGCCCCCAGCCGCCGCCATGGACCTTCGTCGCATGAGGGACAACCTGCCGCGTCAGGGC
>Ga0007791_10000632_pt1 | contig 11606 bp, 7 predicted proteins | sample CryBogmetaGMA05M_FD_60368 | JGI IMG/M metagenome (GOLD analysis project Ga0007791, IMG submission 60368) | Freshwater microbial communities from Crystal Bog, Wisconsin, USA - MA0.5M | ecosystem: Environmental > Aquatic > Freshwater > Lake | place: Crystal Bog, Wisconsin, USA | collected 2009-07-06 | reverse complement strand
GGCCGAAATCGAAAACGTAGGTGCCCCAGTCCAGTTGTTCGCCGCGATGGGGATCGGAATGTTCGTATAGGGCGGTGCCGTCGAAGCGGCCCAGTGCCCAGCTGTCCTTGGGGAAGTGTGCCGGAACCCAGTCCACGATCACGCCGATTCCGGCCCGGTGCAGGGTATCCACCAGGAAGCGGAAATCGTCGGGAGTGCCGAACCTCGAAGTCGGCGCATAGTAGGACGTCACCTGGTACCCCCAGGATCCGCCGAACGGATGCTCGGCCACCGGGAGCAGTTCGACGTGGGTGAATCCCTGGGCGACGACGTATTCGGTGAGTTGTACGGCCAGGTCGCGGTAGCTCAGTCCGGGACGCCACGAGCCCAGGTGAACCTCGTAGGTACTCATCGGCTCGAAGACCGGGTTCACCGTGGCACGCTGCGCCATCCACTTCGCGTCGTTCCAGGTATAGGAGGAGACGAACATCTTTGAGGCGGTATGTGGCGGCACCTCGGTGGCAAACGCCATGGGGTCAGCGCGGTCGGTGACCGCGCCATCGACCCCGTGAACGCGGAATTTGTACAGCCCGTCGCCTGCGAAGCCCGGCCAGAACAGCTCCCACACCCCGGATGAGCCCAACACTCGCAGGGGCGCGTCGCTACCGTCCCATCCGTTGAACTCGCCGATCAGACTGACGCCCTTGGCATTCGGCGCCCAGACCGCGAAGGACACGCCCTCGACGATGCCGTCCGGGGTGGTGAAACTGCGCGGATGGGCACCGAGGATCTCCCACAGCCGTTCGTGGCGGCCTTCGGCGAACAGGTGGAGGTCGACGTCGCCCAGGGTGGGAAGGAAGCGGTATCCGTCGGCGACGATATGGACGTACGGATCGTCAGCTCCGGGGTAGGTGACCTCGAGTCGGTAATCGAGGAGGTCGGCGAACGGTAATGCCACGGCAAACAATCCGGCGTCGATGTGTGTCATCGGATAGCGCTTCCCACCGACGAGAGCCGCGACTTCCGTAGCGTGCGGGCGTAATGCCCGGATCACGGTCTCCTCGCCGTACTCGTGGGCCCCGAGGATGCTGTGCGGGTCGTGGTGTACCCCGGCGATCAGCCGTGCCAACTGGTCGGCGTCAGGCGCGAGGTGGTTGGTGGTGCGTTTGCGGGTCATGGCTGGCTCATTCGCGGCGTAGCAGGTTGATCCGTTGATCGGCTGGGATCACCGGCATGTTGAGGATGTGCGCGACCGCCCTGCCGGGCTCGAGGCGGACGAAATTTTCCTGGCCCCACTGGTATTCCTCCCCGCTGATTTCGTCGCGGACCCAGAACCGGTCATAGGGCGCCATTCCCAGTGCCCCCATGTCCAGCCAGAGGTTGCCCTGCTCGGCACCAAAGGGATTGATTGTCACGACGACGAGCACCGTGTCACCGGACACCGGGTCGAACTTGCTGTAGGCGACCAATGCGTCGTTGTCGACATGGTGGAACCGGATGGTCCGAAGTTGGCACAGGGCAGGGTGCAGTCGCCGAATCTCATTGAGCCGGAGCAGAAATGGCTCCAACGAGCGGCCTTCGGCCAGGGCCCCGGCGAAGTCGCGCGGGCGCAATTCGTACTTCTCGGAGTCCAGGTACTCCTCGCTACCGGACCGCACCGGGGTGCCCTCGAACAGCTCGTAGCCCGAGTACACGCCCCACGATGTGCCCATGGTCGCGGCCAGTACGGCCCGAATGGCGAACATGCCCGGTCCACCGTTTTGCAAGCTCTCGTGGAGGATGTCCGGGGTGTTGACGAAAAGGTTGGGCCGCGCGTAATCGGCGTGCTCGGCGATCTGGCGGCCGAACTCCTCCAACTCCCATTTCGCGGTGCGCCAGGTGAAGTACGAGTACGACTGCGTGAAACCCAGCTTGGCCAACCCGTACATCCGCGCCGGCCGGGTGAAGGCCTCCGATAGGAACAACACATCGGGATCGACTGCCTTAACCTGACCGATCAGCCAGGCCCAGAAATCCGGTGGCTTGGTGTGCGGGTTGTCCACGCGGAAGATCGTGACACCGTGGCTGATCCAATGCCGCACCACCCGAAGCACTTCACGGGCAAGGCCATCGGCGTCATTGTCGAAGTTCAGCGGGTAGATGTCCTGGTATTTCTTCGGTGGGTTCTCAGCGTAGGCGATCGTGCCATCGGGAAGTTCGGTGAACCACTGCCGGTGGCTGGTGGCCCACGGGTGATCGGGTGCGCATTGCAACGCCAGATCGAGAGCGACTTCCATACCGACATCACGCGCCGCGGCAACGAAGGCGTCGAAGTCTTTGATCGTTCCCAGATCCGGATGCACGGCGTCGTGACCGCCTGCGCTGCTGCCGATCGCCCACGGGGACCCGACATCGTCGCGCTCCGCGGTCACCGAGTTATTGCGACCCTTGCGGTGCACGGTGCCGATCGGATGGATCGGCGGCAGGTACACCACGGTGAATCCCATCGCCGCAATGCGGTCGAGGGCGGCGGTTGCGGTGGCAAATGTGCCGTGCACGGGCGCCCCGGCGGCGTCGCGACCGCCGGTGGACCTGGGGAACATTTCGTACCAGGCGCTGCACCGGGCCAGCGGGCGGTCGACCCAGACCCCGTACTGGTGGCCGCGGGTGAGGAGTTCGCGCAGGGGATGAGCTTCGAGCAGTTTGGTCACTTGATGTGACAGTGCCAGCGTCGCCCGGGTCAGTGGATCACCGGGTCGGCGCAGCGCCTCGGCGGCCTCCCGCAAAGGTGCGCGGTCGCCGCGCGGCACACCTGCGGCGGCCCGTTCCAGCAGGGCCGCCCCTGACATCAGATCGTTGTCCAGGTCCTCCTCGCCCTGACCGGCGTCCAACTTCGCGGTGACGGCATGTCGCCAGGAGGTGATCGGGTCGCCCCAGGCGTCAACCCGGAACGTCCACAGCCCCACCCGGTCGGGGGTGAACTGGCCGTGGAACACATCCTCGGTGCGCCCCAGTGACATCGGGGATGACGAGGGTTTGATCCGGGGCGCCGGCACCACCGGTTCCGGGGTGGCCGCATCCGGTGACGTGGGCGATCCGTGGCCTACGTGGGGGTACGCCGGACCGAGATAGCGGACCACCAACGTGGCCGCCACCGCCTCGTGGCCCTCGCGCCACACGGTCGCGCACACCGGCACGATTTCGCCGACGACCGCTTTGGCCGGGTAGGTGCCACCGGACACGACGGGTTCGACGTCGTCGATCGCGATACGTCCCGGCACCAACCACCTCATCTCCGCATCAATCGTCATTGTCACCGTAGTAGCCGCAATCACCTCCGGGGGGTGAAGTGAGGACTGCGGGCTCTGCCAAATCTCAGTAAGGTCTGACGCGTGAAAGCTCTCCGCAGATTCACCGTTCGCGCACACCTCCCGGACCGGCTCGGCGCATTGGGCCAGCTTTCGACGAACCTGCGGTGGTCATGGGACACCCCGACTCAGGACCTGTTCTCCAGCATCGACCCTGAGCAATGGGCGCTGACCGGGCGCGATCCGGTCGCCTTGCTCGGCGAGGTGAGCCCGGCGCGGTTAGACGTGCTCGCCGAAGATCAGGGATTCCTCGAGCGGCTTGACCATCTGTCGGCCGATCTCAACGACTACCTGACCAAGCCGCTGTGGTATCAGCAGATGGCCGAGCAGGCTGATAAGGATTCGCCCATGCCCAGCGGCATCGGGTACTTCTCGATGGAGTTCGGCGTCGCCGAGGTACTGCCGATCTATTCCGGCGGTCTCGGCATCCTGGCCGGGGACCACCTCAAGGCCGCCTCGGATCTCGGCCTGCCACTGATCGGCGTAGGCCTGAACTACCGGTCGGGGTACTTCGAGCAGTCGCTGACCGCCGACGGCTGGCAGCACGAAAACTATCCATCGCTGGACCCGCAGGGACTGCCGCTGCATCTGCTGGCCGACGCCGGCGGTGCGCCGGTGGTCGTGGAACTTCCCATGCCGGAGTGGCGCGTGCTGCGGGCCCGGGTCTGGGTGGCACAGGTCGGGCGAATCCCGTTGTTGCTGCTGGACTCTGACATCCCGGAGAATGACCACGATCTTCGCCATGTCACCGACCGGTTGTACGGCGGCGATCAGGAACACCGGATCAAGCAGGAACTCCTGGCCGGCATCGGCGGCGTGCGAGCCATTCGCGCCTTCACCGCCATCGAGGGACGCCCCGCCCCCGACGTGTTCCACATGAACGAGGGCCACGCGGGGTTCCTCGGCCTGGAGCGCATCCGGGAGTTCATGGTCGCCGACAACCTCGACTTCGACAGCGCGCTGGCCGTCGTCCGGGCCAGCACCGTGTTCACCACCCACACCCCGGTCCCGGCTGGTATCGACAGGTTCCCGGTCGAGATGGTCGAGCGCTACTTCGGTGACGAGTCCGAGAAGGGACTGCTGCCCGGTGTTCCGATGCAGCGGGTATTGGCCTTCGGTGCCGAGGGCGATCCGGAGAAGTTCAATATGGCGCACATGGGCCTGCGTTTGGCCCAACGCGCCAATGGGGTGTCACAGCTGCACGGTCGGGTCAGCCGTGCAATGTTCGATGAGCTCTGGCCCGGGTTCGATCCGTCGGAAGTGCCGATCGGGTCGATCACCAACGGGGTGCACGGTCCTACCTGGGCGGCCCCGGAATGGGTACAGCTGGCCCGGGAGCTGGCCGGCTCCACCGAGGTATTGCGCGAGCCCTCCGAATGGGAGCGGATACAGCAGGTGGACTTCGGTCATATCTGGTGGATCCGGTCGCAACTGCGCGCCAAGCTGGTTGCCGATGTGCGTAAGCGGCTGATGAAATCATGGCTGGAGCGGGGCGCGGCTGAGGCCGAATTAAGCTGGATTGCAACGGCTTTCGATCCTGACGTGCTGACCGTCGGGTTCGCCCGCCGGGTGCCCACCTACAAGCGGCTGACGCTGATGTTGCGTGACCCGGAGCGGCTGGAGGCGCTGCTGCTCGATGAGAGCAGGCCGATCCAGTTGATCGTCGCCGGAAAGTCGCACCCTGCTGATGATGCCGGCAAGGGGCTCATCCAGCAGGTCGTTCAGTTCGCCGACCGGCCTGACGTGCGGCACCGTATCGCCTTCCTGCCGAACTACGACATGTCGATGGCACGGTTGCTCTACTGGGGCTGCGACGTATGGCTCAACAACCCACTGCGGCCACTCGAGGCCTGTGGCACCTCCGGTATGAAGAGCGCGCTGAACGGCGGGCTGAACCTCTCGATCCGGGACGGCTGGTGGGACGAGTGGTTCGACGGCGAAAACGGTTGGGAGATACCGACAGCTGACGGTGTGTCCGATGAGCGCCGCGATGATTTGGAGGCCGGCGCCCTCTACGAGCTGCTGGAGAATTCGGTGGCGCCGAAGTTCTACGACCGTGACAACAATGGCGTTCCGCACCGGTGGGTGGAGATGGTTCGGCACACCGTGCAATCGCTCGGCCCCAAGGTGCTGGCATCGAGGATGGTGCGCGACTACACCGAGAAGTACTACGTGCCCGCGGCAGCATCAGCTCGCAGGACTGTCGAGGCGACCGACGGTTTGCCGTTCGGCAATGCCCGGGAACTGGCGGCCTATCGGCAACGGGTGGCCGAGGCCTGGCCGTCGGTGACGGTCACCGACGTCGACAGCACCGGTCTGCCCGACACCCCGCTGCTGGGCTCGGAACTAACCCTGACGGCCGCGGTGACGCTGGCCGGTCTGCGTCCCGACGAGGTGGTGGTGCAGGCGGCGCTGGGCCGGGTCGACTCGAGCGGAACGCTGACCAACCCGCACTATGTCGATATGGTCAACACCGGTCCTGGCGAGGGCGGAACGGAGATCTTCTCCACCACCACGCCGCTTCGGATGTCGGGGTCGATGGGCTACACGGTGCGGGTGCTGCCGCATCATCGTTTGCTGGCCGGCGACGCCGAAATGGGTCTGGTCACGCTGGCCTGAGGTCGCCGCTGAGGGGAGCGTTTCGTCGGCTGATGGCGGCGCATGTAGGTTGCCAGGGTGATTGTGCGTGGCATGGCGGTGGCCGCAGTAGTGGCGATGATGGCGACTGCCGCTTCCGCGTCGGCCGATCCCGACCCGGTGACTCCGGACCCCGCGGCCACGGTTGCCGCGGCCGAGGCCGGCCCTCCCGTCGACGATGGAAAAGTCGCCTCGAGTCCGCCGGCGACCACGAAGGCACCCGACGGCTCGACGTTGACAGTCTCCGCCAAGGACGAGACCCAGATGCCGGCGGCTCCGTTGACCACAGCCATCTCCACCCGGGAGTACATCGCCGGCGGAGTCTTCAACGGCTCGGTCAAGGGCGCCGAAGAGACGCCCGAGGGGATCTTTGAGGTCGGCTACCAGATCGGCTGCGGTATCGATATGAGCACCTCCAACGGTGTCTCGTTGACCGGCACCGCGGGTATCAACCCGACGATCGGCTACTTCGGTTTGGACTTCCCGGGTGCGCTCCCTGATGGGATCGTGCCGGCGATCGGTGCCAATATCGGCGGCGGTATCACCGTCGGACTCAAGCCCGGCATCATCAACATCGTTCCAGTGACGAAGAAGGCGTACAAAGGCGCGGCACCGTGGGTATCGATCAGCAACTTCCACGTCAAGATCGACGGCTGCGTGGGGGAGTCGTTCATCCGCTCCTATGCGACGCTGACGAGTTCGACTGAGCAGGGCGAGGCGATCCTGTCCTGGTACGGCGTCACGAAAGCGGTCTAGGCGAGACTCAGGGGAACCGCTTGATACAGCGGTCCGTATCGCCGAGCACCCCGACGCGGAATGCGTCGATGCGGGAGAAACCGGCAGGCACCGATTCGCCGTTGACATCGCCGGCAGCGAGTCCGTTGGTCAGCAGACCTGAGACGGCCTCGTCGATATCGCCCGCGGTCAGAGCCACGGTGTTGCCGTCGGGTGTAGTGACGTCGTTGGACAGCTTGGTGGTCGCCACCCCGGTAAGGCAGGCCGTGCGCAGACCGGCCTCGGCATCGTTGAGTACTAGTCCGCCGTGTTCGTGTTGCCACGCCATCATGTAGCGCGACGTCAGCGCCGAGTATGCGGTGTTATCGCCCTGTAGAGCCGGGCCCTCAGATCCCTCGGTGGGGGCGCCGATCGCCTGCAGGCCCGGCAGGTCGACGGCGATGGTGTTACTTGCCGGGCAGTAGGACACCGGCGGACTGGGCCGAGCGTCCGGACAGGTCGATGCGGAGGCGGCATCGAAGGTTAACTGCGGCGGGTTCTTCGGGGCGAACAGGATGTTCATCGCATCGATGAGTGAGCGGACGGAAGCCTCGGTAACCGGTAACTCGCCATTCTGATCCGTGGGCAGTTGCACTGGGAGATCCCCGCGGCGTTGTTTGATTTCCTTGATATTGATCGCCGCGCACGCCGATGCCCCGTCGGTGAATCCGAACTGGAACGCCGATATGCGTTCGAATGCCGAACCGTGTTCGTCGCCGTCGGAGTACTCGTTCTGGCTCAGCAGTGGATCGCGGAACGAGATCATCGCCGCGAGGATGTTGTTGAGGCCCTCGCCGGTGTTCAGGGTGAAGCGGGGAGATTTACCCTCGGCCACCCAGCGCAGATAGACCCCGGCCAGACAGTCGGCCTGCTGCTCGGCCACCAGTGACGGCACGCCCTTGGGATTCAGCGTGGCTAGCTTCTGGATCGCGTGGCCGTACTCGTGGGCGAGCACCGTCGTGATCGCCATATCGCCGTTGCTCTGTCGCAGTGAGGGCATCAAGACGGTGCGGTCCCAGCCGATGGTGTTGTCGTTCTCGCAGAATGCGGCGTTGACCAGACCCTCGGTGGTGTCGCCGCAGAATGTTCCGTCGGGGGCGTCGGAATCCCAGGAGAAGAGCTCATCAACCGGTTGCAGTTCGCCATCGAAGGTGTCCGGATAGGCGAACTTCCAGAACTCCTCGAGATCGCTGACCGACTGCCCGGCGAGCTCGTCAACCTGCCCGCCATCGGTGTCGGTGACCGTGCGGGAAGGCTCTTTGGCATCGGGGCGCAGGCCGGTGGGTCCGTCGACGGCCGCCAGGCCGGCCACCTTGAACGGATCGGAGAACACCGAGACCGGGTTTCCCTGGGTTGCCGTACTGCACGAGGCGAGCAGCGCCGTGACGGCCATCGCGGTCAAGAGACGTCGTAAGGTGCCGGGCCCACGCATGTGACCACAATAGAACGCGCCCCGACCTAAGGTAATTTGTGAGGATGGATGGATCTTGGGTGCCGGGGTAACTTTCCGGCGGGCCATGGCTGCGGAAAGGACGCCGGATGACCGACGACTCGGCGCGGTTCGGTGATCCCCGTATTCCAGCTGAGACGATCACATCCCGATCGCACCTCTTCCATCTCAGTGCCCTAGCTCCCACCACCTATGACGGGGGTTCGCTGCAACAGGCGCACGAGGACAATTTCCCGATTCTGATAGGCCAAGAGGCCAGCATCCAGCTGATCACGTTGCACCCCGGCGGCATTCGCGAGCCGCACTGGCATCCCAGCGCGTGGGAGATCAACCTGGTCCTGGGCGGCATCGCGACCTGGGTGCTCATTGACGGCAACGGCAATAACGAGAGCTTCGAAGCAGGCATCGACGATGTCGTGTTCGCGCCCCAGGGGTCGTTCCACTACTTCGAGAACCGCGGCACCGAAGACCTCAACGTTCTGATCATCCAGAACACCAGTGCACCCGAGGACAACGACAACATCGGGATCGGCCAGTCCGTCAGCAAAATTCCGCCACGGGTCTTAGCCGCGGTGTTCGGCGTTCCCGCGGAGACGTTCACCTCGATGAAGAAGATCGACGACGCGGTCGTCATCCTGCGATCAACCTGAGCGAGAGAGTCAATCCACGAATGTCGATCAACCGACGCAAGGTACTGGGTGGAGCGGGTGTCGTCGGTGCCGCGGCCGCGGCCGGAGCAGGTGTTGACCGGCTTCTGGTCGGTAACCCGTCCACCTACCGCACCGGCTCGCAGGAGTCGCTGGCCGACGATGCGGCACGATTCGGCAATCCGCGCATTCCGGCCGAGACGATCACCACACAGTCCCATCTGTTCCACCTCGGAGCGCAGAACGCCACCGTTCATGACGGCGGATCCTTCAAGCAGGCCTCCGCGGACAATTTTGCGATCCTCAAGGGCCAGGAAGCCAGCATCGTGCTGCTGACGTTGCAGCCCGGTGGTATCCGTGAGCCGCACTGGCACCCCAGCGCCTGGGAACTGAACATCGTCACCAGCGGAGTCGCCGCCTGGGTGGTGATCGACGGCAACGGCAACCACGAGAGCTTCGACCAGCACGTCGGCGACGTAGTGTTTGCGCCGCAGGGGTCGTTCCACTACTTCGAGAACCGCGGCACTGAAGACATGAACATCGTGATCATCCAAAACACCAGTGCCCCAGAAGATAAGGACAACATCGGAATTGGGGAATCTCTGAGCAGGATTCCGCCTCGGGTGCTGTCCGCGATCTTCGGTGTTCCCGCAGAGACATTCAGTGCGTTCAAGAAAATCGACAACTCGATTGTGATTCTTCGGTCAACGTAGGGCATCACGAATTCTGGGAAGGATGCCGATATGTCAGGTGCAGCAGCGTCGCTGGTTTCGATCGATTCCCTCACGGTCGACGTGATCAGCGACAATGTCAGTGACACCTACGTCAGCAAGACACCGTTCGCCCGCTCCGAGATTGAGAGTGTGGTCAGCGCCGGAGCTTCAGTGGTATCGGGTAAGACGCTATTGGTGGCCAATCTCGGATATGGCCTTCGGCTGCGTTCAGTCACCGCGTCGGAAGAGCATGTTCTGCTGTTCGACACCGGCACCGAAGGTGCCGCCTTCATCCGGAACTGCCGCAACATGGGGATCGACCTCGGCGAGGTGGAGGAGATCGCCATCACCCACGGACACTGGGATCACATGGGCGCGCTGATCGACGCGGTCGATGCCGTCGTCGCCGGTCGCGGATCGGTCACCGTTGATGTCAATCCGCTGATGTTCCGCGAGCGCGGACTGCAGTTGAGCCCAGACCAGGTGATCCCCACCGAAAAGGTCCCCACTCCCGAGACGTTGGCCGCCCACGGCGCGGTGGTGATCAACGACCCCGACGAGCGACTGCTTCTGGACAAGCACTTCTACTACAGCGGGCCGATCCCGCGAGTGACCTCCTTCGAGATCGGACGCGCTGATCACCTGTGTCGGGATCACGACGGGGACCCGTGGGAACCCGATCCGCTACTGCTGGATGAGCGGATGCTGGTCGTCCATGTGCGCGGGCTGGGATTGATTGTCTTCAGTGCCTGTTCGCACGCCGGGATCGTCAACGTGTGCACCGAGGTTGCGCGTCTCTTTCCGGATATTCCGATTCACGCGGTGATGGGTGGCCTACACCTGGGTGGCGTGATGGAGCGGATCATTCCCGAGACGGTGGCGGGGCTTGCGCCCTTCGGTATCCGGTACATCATCGCCGGGCACTGCACCGGGTGGCGGGCAGTGCATGCACTCGCCGATACCTACGGTGACGCGGTGAGTGTGTCGGCGGTGGGAACCACCTACACGTACACGGCGCCCTCGTAGCGGTCTAGAAGCCGACCGCTTGGCCGTCCTTCCGCGGATCGCTGACCGCGAGATAGCCGTCGTCAAGACGCCAGATCGCCTGGCAGGCACCGAAAGCCGAGTAGTCGCCGACGCCGACGATCTCATGCCCCCGCCTGCGTAACTCGTCGACGGTGGTAGGCGGGAAGCCGTCCTCGACGGCCACCTGCATGCCCTGCAGCCAGCGAAAACGTGGTCCATCGCAGGCCGTCTGTGGGTTCTGGCCGTGATCGGCGATCCTCGCCAACACCTGCACGTGGCCCTGCGGTTGCATGGTCGTGCCCATCACGCCGAAGCTCATCACCGGCCGGCCACCCCTGGTGACGAAGGCAGGAAGGATGCTGTGGCGCGGGCGCTTTTGCGGACCAACCTGGTTGGGGTGCCCGGGCGTCGCGACGAAACCGGCACCTCGGTTCTGTAACGCGATTCCGGTTCCGGCTGCCACCACGCCAGACCCGAAGCTTTGGTAGTTCGACTGGATCATCGACACCATCATCCCGCTGGCATCTGCGGCAGTGAGGTAAACGGTACCGCCGGCAGGAGGCCGACCCGCACCGAACGTCTGGGCGCGACCGGGATCGATCAACGACGCGCGCTGGGCAAGGTAGGCCTTGTCCAGCAGTCGGTCCGGGTCGAAAGGCATCGCGTCGATATCTGCGACGTAGTCGAGTGCGTCAGCGAAGGCCAGCTTGCACGCCTCGATCTGTAGATGCACGCTGTCGGCGGAATCTACGGAGAAAGAGCCCATCTCGAAATTCGCGAGGATACCCAGGGCGATCAACGCGATGATTCCCTGGCCGTTGGGCGGGATCTCATGCACCGTGTAGTCCCGGTAGTCGCCACTGATGACATCGACCCAGTCGGCGCGGTGGGCGCCGAGATCAGCGATCGTCATTGCGCCGCCGTGCGCTACCGCATCCGCAACCATGCGCTCGGCGAGTTCACCGCGGTAGAAAGACTCGCCGCCTGAGTCCGCGATCAATTCGAGAGTCTCGGCATGCGCGGGGAAGCGAAA
>Ga0007791_10000629_pt1 | contig 11615 bp, 11 predicted proteins | sample CryBogmetaGMA05M_FD_60368 | JGI IMG/M metagenome (GOLD analysis project Ga0007791, IMG submission 60368) | Freshwater microbial communities from Crystal Bog, Wisconsin, USA - MA0.5M | ecosystem: Environmental > Aquatic > Freshwater > Lake | place: Crystal Bog, Wisconsin, USA | collected 2009-07-06 | reverse complement strand
GGCCTGCACAGCTCGACTCGGGTCGATTCCCAAGGCGTGCAAGGTGTTCTGATCTCTATCGATGCCATAGCGAACACCCTGCGCCGAAAGCCAGAACAGGCTTTCGCGGGTATCGGATGTGATGACACCACTGGTGGAGACCGCGAAATTTGCCGAACCTGGAAGCACGAGGGTCTGTTGAGCTTCGACGGAGTCGGGTCCGCGGTCATCACGGACCAACCCGACGATGTGGGAGTCTGACTCTTGTGGCGTAGGCAACCCTCTGCCGTTGTAAACAGTGACGGTTGCCTGTCTATCCGTGGACAGCTTCTTCCAGTTGACACACGTCACAGGATTAGCAACGGTGTCAGTGAACAGCAGCTTGCCGGTCGGGTAGAAGCCCACATTGAGTGCTTCCACTTCTGGGATGTTGATCAGTCTGTCGGGAGCGATCAGTTGGGGTTCGGCCGATCCTTGACTGTTCGCGGTACGCAATAAGTCCGCGACGAATGCGGTGATCTTCTGGATCCCGTTGGGCAGTAGTAGGTAGAAACCGCTAACCGCCCCATTGGCATCTGTCGCCTTGAGTACCCGTCCCACAACTGCGCCCGGGATCCACCGTGATGGCGTTCCGGCCTCGGGAACCGACGGGGCGACAAGTGGTTCGGTTGCGGGAAGCGCATCGAAGAGCGCATTAGACATCTCGACTGGTCTGGTTTTGCCGAGGTCAAGGCCGAGGTTGAAGGTTACTGCGCGGTCCGCGGGATCCACTCGGCTCCGCTGACCGTTCCAGATCAGGTAGGTCGAATGACGATGTGACGCAAGAATCGCGGCGGCCTCGGCGAGTGGTTCCGCGCGACCGCCTCCGGTCAACTCCCCGGCGATAGCGGTCACCGTCGACGCATCTGCGCCTATATGCGCCGCTGCGGTGTCGCAGATTGCCCAGGACGACATTGGATTGACTGATATCGCAAGTTCATCCGGGATTCCCGGGATACCAACCATGGGCCCAGTCGGGTGCTTGCCGATTTCCTGGGCCGTGACCCACGTCGGCGATACGGCACTACCAGCCGCCAATCGGGCCGACGTCAGATTCAGTGCCGGATGAAGACGCCCTTCGATCCTCACGTAGAGGGCGCCGGTGTCCCGGTTTCCGACGATCGCAGATTCCCCAGCGAAACCGGCCGGTTTCATGAAGTGCAGCAGAGCCATCCATCCGCATCCGATGACGACGAACACCATGGACAGCGCCAGTGCTGCCTGCTGCTTTCGATCGTCATGCTTCATGCGGACCGAGAACCTGGTGATCGCTGCGCGCAACCGCCGGTTGTAGAACAGGTGGCCTGAGTTCTGGTCCCGACTGGACAGGTTCAGTGGCAATTCAGACACCGCCCTGCCGGCCGCCGGCAGTCATCGCAGGCCCCCACCGAATCGCTTCCGGTAGTCCTCGTAAACCTCATCCCGTAGCGCCGCAAACGCAACGTTCATCCGCTCGGCCAGCTCTGGATGGCTGTAGTCAGTGACCACATTGGACCGCAGCGTCAGGTCGATGAGTTTGCCATCAGAATTGGCGACCGCCTGAATATCTCCCATGTCGACGGTGTAGGTAGTTGATTCGGCCTCGACGAGGATGGCTTCCCAGCGATCAGCCGCTTCGTCCAAGTCGCGCAGAACCGACTCGACAAGCTCCTTGTCGCTAATCCCGTGTCCCTCACAGGGCCCCACCATCGACCAAGTATGGGAGGCTGTCCTAACTGCGTCAATTCACTTTTTCAACCAGTCTGGCGAATTCGAAAACATCCTCACCAGCAATCTCGATTGCCTCATCAGCAACAAGACTGCCGATGGCTGGCTGCCCCGGGTTGTGCCGGATGGACCTGCGTCGAGGTGCCGCCGTGGGGGACGAACTCGGCCTCCACGATGCTGAGGGCCAATATTTGCCACAGCTGAGACCGGGCGCGGCTAGCCAAGTGGCTGGTTGCGTCGAATCCCGCGATAGATACCGCGCCGCACAATCCACGGCATCAACACACGTTCAACCGGCCATGCCGGGACCCGGTACGGCCGGCCATTGGGAGCGAACACCTCGACTCCGTCGGACTGGATTCCGATCACCGAGCCCCAGCGGCGGCGCGGCGGTTTGTACGAGCGCAACGGCCTCCCCGCGGGCTCGGCGCGGATGTTGTGAGCGAGCACCATATCGGCGCGATTACGCGCCGAGGAGCGCAACGGATCGGTCGCGGCGACATCGCCGATAGCGAACACACCTCGGTAACCGGGGACCCGCAACTCTGGGGTGACCTTGACGAAGCCGCCCTCGTCGAGAAGATCGGCGGGCAGCCACTCGGTATTGGGTCGAGCCCGCCCGATCGCCCACAGAACAGCATCGGCCTCAGCAGGTGCCTGGCCGGTGCTCCATTGCACCGGTTCATCAGTAATAGCATCACAAGAAAATCCGACCGGCACCACCGCCCGATGGCCGGGGTGCAATCCGATCCCGAGCCGGATCAGCCTGCGCCGCAGGTGTTCCCACGTCCGCGGGTGGTACTCGAGCAGTGGTCGATCATGCGGAAAGTAGAGGTCGACCCGTTTGCCGATCCAACGGGCGGCGATGTTCGCGGCCGCACTGACCGCAGCCGCGCCACCGCCCACGACGATTACCGAACCTGCAGCGGCGAGCCGCCCGTGGTCGGCGGTGATCTCCGCGCGGATCTCGACGGGCGACTGCAGTGCGGTCCGACGCCAGAAACCATTACTCACACCTGTGGAGATGACCAGCGCGTCATAGGGTTCGAAGACCTCGGTGCCGTCAGGAAGCTGGGCGTGCACTACCCGGGCCGCAAGGTCGACTCTTGTCAGTCTGGCTTGGACGGTGCGCACCCGGTCCAGTGCACGGTAGCGATCGAACGGCACAAAATAGTCGCGGGCCCAATCAGCAGGGCGGGTCAGTCGCACGCCCAACTCCTGTCCGCTGACCAGGCCCGGCTTGACCGAGATGCCCACCACGTCGGCGAAACGTGTCAGCCGAATCGCGGTCAGCAGCCCACTGTCGCCGAGACCAGCGATCACCACGCGCGGACGAGTCATGCCGTGCCTGCGATATCAGGGGCCCGCCGGGGCGGGCGCGGCACCAACCGCGGCACCCGATCGATGACATCCTGATATTGCGGTCGTCGCTCCAGGCTGCGCTTCTCCATCAATGGAATGCTTGCGCCCAAGAACATCGCGACCATCAGAGCGACGCCGACGAACAACCACCACGCGTCGCGGGGCGAAGCGGCGATGCCGAACAGCGCCAGCGAGAACCAGAAGCCGATCTCACCGACGTAGTTGGGATGGCGCGACCACGCCCACATTCCGCGGTCCATCGCCGCGCCGGGTCGGCGCTCGGCAACGAAACGATGCATCTGGACGTCGGCGACCAGTTCAATGGTGACCGCCACGACGCCCACCGCGAAGGCCAGCCACGTCAGCCATACCAGTCCGTCGCCGGGCCGGGTAAGAGCGACATAGACCGGCAGCATGCCGACGAACACCTGAAGTGTCGGGAACAGATGAATACCGAACAGGTCAGCCAGGAACTCGAATCGGCCCGCGCCCTCGCGAAGTATCGGATAACGCCAGTCCTCGTGGTGCAGGCCGGAAAAACCGTAGGCCCAGTTTCCGGTCAGTCGCACCGCCCAGTAGAGCATGACCGCGGAGAGCAACCAGCATCGCAACGAGCCCGGTCCCGCCACACCCAGCGGACCCTGCAACCACCAGTACAGAGCAATGAGTGGCGGTATGACACTCCAATAGGCGTCATAGAAACTCGAGTTGCGGTAGAGCCGGCTGAATACGAACACCACGAGCGTGGCAAGTATGTCGGCGATCAGGGTGTCGAGCCACAAGCGGCCGGTATGCGGCCCAAAGCACAGCCACCCAATGCCAACCGCCACAGCGACGATGTAGGCCAGTGCGACCAAGGCCAGCGAACGGCCCTTGCTCATCTAGGGGCCTCCTCATTACTTACGGCGCGCGGAGCAGTCCCCAGCATCCGGCGAGGGTGAACCTAACACGCAGTCGCGCATGGTCGTCGACCATTGCCCCGCGCCCAATGACGACATTCCGGGTCGGTTCGGAAGCCGCCTAGGTCGGTCGTGGAGATGGCGGCTGTGGGTCCACGACGATGCGGGCGCGCAGGCCGCCGGCCCGGTTGCTCACATCCCTACCGTGGGCGAGCGTTCCTCCACCGATGGGCGACATCGGTATCACTCCGGTTCCGATCCCCGCCGTCGCAGCTCCACGTAACTCAGCTGGGCTCAGCAGGCCGTATTTCGGAGCAGACGATCGGCCCGCGCCCTCCGGCATGAAACTGCTGGCTGGCCGGGAGTAGCTAGTGATACCCGGACCCGACAGCCCGCCGATACCGCCGCCAACCGAGCTGGACCCGACTACCGCAACGCCCGCACCGGGCAGTTTCGCCGAGGAGAACGCGGACTCAGTTCCCTCAACACCGTGCGGGGTTGCACGCAGGGATCCGGCCATCGCCAGGGGGCGGCCCGCCAACGATTGAGTCGGTTGAATCGGGGTCTGGAACATCCCGATCGCCGGCTGAAGCGAACCCAGCGCAGCTTGAATCGGCTGCGCCAACATCCGCCCAGCCTGTCCTACAGCCTCTGGTGCCGCAGCCCCGGCACCCACCGATTCAGCGAGCTGCCCGGACTCCTTGAGTGCTGCGCCCGCGCCGGCCTTACCGGCAGCCTGCGCCACCGCTGCGCCGGCCGTCGCGGGCGCCGTGGCGGAGGCACCTGGAGGAGAGATAGGCGGGGGAATGGCCAGTGCCGCGGAGAGTGCAGCAAGTGTGGCTCCATAGGCCGCACCGATGCCGGCGTTATGTGGCCAGTGCTCGCCAAAATACTCGGTATCCAGGGCGATGATCGCCGGAGTCAGGGCCCCGAGTACCGAAGGGTTCATTGCCACATCAGCCGCCTGTTCGGTGCGGTTGGCGATACAGACCTCAGCCGGAATCATCGACGACACCGCAGTCTCGTAGGCGGCGACCGCGCTGACCGCTATCGGCGTTTTCTCTTGAACCCATGCGGCAAGCAGTTGCAGCGACGTGTTAAGGATGCCGACGGTGGCTGCTGAGCTCACACCGCCTACACCGGCGAAGTCCACTGCGGTCGCCGCAGCATTGAGGGTCGAAAGTGAGAACGATGTCTCATGGCTTGCGATCAGCACTTCCCAAGCCACCGCATTGGCCATGGTGGTCGCGGTTCCTGCCGAACCAGGCCCGACCAACCGGAGATAGTTGGCCTCAGGTGGGAGAGCTGGCCACGTGGGATCTGGCATAGCGGCGCAACGTTGCTAGATGGACAGCGCAGCGTTGTTGATGGAATCAGTCGCGGTGTACGTCGCGGCCGCCAGATTTTGTGCCTCTGCGAAGAGGCCACGGCTGGCCAGATGCTCAATGGCTGCGCCTATATAGGCGAAACCAACCGCATTCAGAACAGCTGCGAACTGCACGGAATCGAGGTCTGCGCCCATCGGCATTACACCGGTCAACGCCTCGGCCACAACTGCGGTGGTGGCACTCATCTGCGCACCGATCGCAGCCTCAGTGGCAGCAGACGTGCCTACCGTTACCGCGTTGACATTCAGAACCATGGGTCTGCCCTCCCGGTCGCCACGGGCCTCCGCCGTGGAATGACCTCACGGTAAAAGTGCAGCCGAACTCTGTCGATTCACCCTGAGGCTTGCGGCCTATAACCACCATCGCTCGAGGACTCGGGCCAGCCCATCGTCATCGTTGGATCCGGTGACCTCATTTGCGGCCTCAACGGCCTCTGGGTGGGCGTTGCCCATCGCGACGCCGTGACCGGCCCACAGCAGCATCGGGACGTCATTGGGCATGTCGCCAAATGCCACCGTGCCCTGCGCGGAGATGCCCAGCGGTCGTGCTACTTGTTGTAAGCCGACCGCCTTGCTGATGCCGATCGAGCTGATCTCCACTAGGCCGTCATTCGTCGAATATGTGATATCGCCAAGTACCCCAACATGTTTGGCCAACATAGCGGCCAACTCGGAACTCGGGACTCCGGGTTTGCGCACTAGTAGTTTGACCGCCGGCGCACTCAGAACATCCGCGAAGGACACCTCGGTGTTATCGGGGTTGAGCCAGGCGTGTTCATATCCCGGCGCGCTGACGAACTGCGGGGTGGCAGAGTCGTGCGCGCTGCGGCCCACGCGTTCGGCTGCCAGGCCAGCAGCGGGCACCACCCGCAGGGCGATCTCGGCGAGTTCAGCCAACAGGTCAACCGACAACGTGCTGGCTGAGATGACCCGATCAGTGGCGGCGTCATAAATCACCGCACCGTTGGCGCATATCGCCAGCGGGGCAAAACCGAGTTCATCGACTACCGGGGTAATCCACCGCGGCGGCCGGCCGGTGGCCAGGACGAACTGCGCGCCGTCATCCACTGCGGCCTGGATCGCCTCGCGGGTGCGTCTGGTGATGCGACCCTCGCCATTGAGCAGGGTGCCGTCGACATCGGTAGCGATCAGGGCGGGCAGCATTAGGGTTCCTGCGCGCCGCGGCGGGCGCGCTCGGACGACTCAGCCTCGTCGAGCCGAATAGCCTCGGCCGGTGTCGGAGCACCGCCGCCAAGCCGATGCGGAACCCAGTAGGCGCCCGGCGGGTGGGGATAGAGCGCCTGAACGTCATGCAGTATCGCGGTCATCGCCGAGCGCAGCGCCGCGTCCAGTTCAGCCGGAGTTCCAGACGGTGCCACCGGCTTACCGATCCGCACGATAATCGGAATCTTGTTGCGGCCCAATCGTTTAGGGTGATCCTTGGTCCAGATTCGGTGAGCTCCCCAGACGATCATCGGAATGATCGGCACCTGTGCCTCCAGCGCCATGCGGGCCGAACCGCTCTTGAACTCCTTGAGCTCGAAACTGCGGCTGATGGTTGCCTCCGGGTAGACCCCCACCAACTCCCCGGCCCGAAGCGCGCGCACCGCCTCGGCATAGGCTGCCGCGCCGGCCTGACGGTCCACCGGGATGGCACCGGTGTGTTTGATCACAAAGTTGACGACTCCGACTTTCTGCATCTCCGCCTTGGGCATGAGCCGGATCGAACGTCGGCGCTTCCGGCCGGACATTCCTACGGGCAGAAAATCGACGTAACTGGTGTGGTTGGTCGCCACGACCGCCCCGCCGCGGGCGGGGATATTGTCCAAGCCCTCGTAAGTGATTGTGATCCCCAGTGCGCGCGTCACGATTGCGGCGGCGATCTCGAGGGTGCGGTAAACGGGTTCCATCAGAGGTCAGTCCCCAGCACCTGTGCCACGCTGCTGGCGTTGGGCGGCCCGCTCGGCGAGCTCGGCGACCTCGAGTTCGGCGGCCTCAGCAGGGGTTGGCGCGCCCCCGCCAAGTCGGTGCGGCACCCAGAATTCACCGGGCGGATACGGCCCGTAGGCGTCTTGAACCTGCTCAAGGAGATGCTGCATACGAGAGCGGAGCAGGGCGGTCAGTTCGGTGGGCGGCAGGCTGGGCATGATCGGCTCGCCAACGGCGATCGCGATCGGGACCTTGGGCCGCCACATCTTGCGGGGGTGGTCCTTGGTCCAGATGCGCTGGGCGCCCCAGACGATGTGCGGGATGATCGGCACCTCTGCGGCGATGGCCATACGCGCCGCACCGGACTTGAACTCCTTGAGTTCGAAGCTTCGGCTGATTGTCGCCTCGGGGTACACCCCGACCAGTTCGCCGGCCTGAAGTGCACGCACCGCGGCGTCGAAGGATGCCGCGCCACTGGAACGGTCGACTGGGATATGGCGAAGGCTGCGCATGATCGGGCCGGTGATCTTGTGTTCGAAGACCTCTTGTTTGGCCATGAATCTCACCAGACGGGCCGGTTTGCGACGGTAGGCGGGCAGGCCAGCGAAAGTGAAGTCGATGTAGCCGGTGTGGTTGATCGCCACCACTGCGCCGCCGGTCGTCGGTAGGTTCTCCATGCCGGTGATGGTGAAGCGCAAGCCCTGAGTTCGCCACATCAGCCGAACGGCCGCGATTACAGTCCCGTATGCCGGCTCCACAGCGGTCAGCCTAGTGCACAGGCCGCTAAGCTCATTCGGAGTCGCGTCCACCGTGGGGAAGGGTATTCGTGCAGGTCACCAGCATCGGCCATGCCGGTTTTCGGGTCGATACGCACGCGGGCAGCATTCTGTGCGACCCGTGGCTCAACCCGGCCTACTTCGGCTCGTGGTTCGTCTTCCCTGATAACAGTGGCCTCGACTGGACCGCCCTCGGCGCCTGCGACTACCTCTACATATCGCACCTGCATTCCGACCACTTCGATCCCGACCTGCTGGCCGCGCATGTCAATACCGACGCCGTGGTGCTGCTGCCGGATTTTCCGGTTCCGGATTTGAAGCGGAAATTGGAAGCGCTCGGCTTCCATCAGTTCTTCGAGACCGAGGACTCCGTCAAACATCATCTCAGCGGCCCGAAGGGCGATCTCGACGTGATGATCATCGCGTTGCGCGCTCCCGCCGACGGTCCGATCGGTGACTCCGGAATCATCATCTCCGACGGCACCACCACAGTGTTCAATATGAATGACTCCCGGCCACTGACATCGGATGCGCTCGCCGATTTCGGCGGCGTCGACGTTCACATGACGCAGTACTCCGGCGCCATCTGGTATCCGATGGTCTACGACATGCCCGAGCGAGCCAAAGAGGCCTTCGCCATTCAGAAGCGCCAGCGCGGAATGGACCGCTGCCGGCAATACATTGCCGATGTCAACGCAACATGGGTGATCCCGTCGGCCGGACCTCCCTGCTTCCTGGATCCGGAGCTACGCGACCTCAACGACGACCGTGGCGATCCGGGAAACATCTTTCCCGACCAGATGGTCTTCCTGGAACAGCTCCGGCTGCACGGACACCACGGCGGGTTACTGATGATCCCCGGTACGGTTGCCGACTTCACTGGCTCGCAACTCAATTCGCTGACTCACCCGATTCCCACCGATGAGGTTGAGAAGATTTTCACCACCGGAAAGGCTGATTACATCACCGCCTACGCCGAGCGGATGGCACCGGTTCTGGCCGCTGAGAAGGACACCTGGGCACCCGCTGTCGGTGTGCCACTCCTTGAACCGCTGCGCGCCAGATTCGAGCCGATCATGTTGCAAAGCGACCAAATCTGCGACGGCATCGGTTACCCCGTCGAGTTGAAAATGGGACCCGAAACCGTAGTACTCGATTTCCCAAAACGAACTGTGCGCGAACCTATTCCGGATGAGAAGTTCCGGTATGGCTTCGAGATCGCACCCGAGTTGGTACGTACCGTGCTGCGCGATGACGAACCAGATTGGGTCAACACGATTTTCCTATCCACAAGGTTCAAGGCCTGGCGGGTCGGCGGTTACAACGAGTATCTCTACACGTTTTTCAAATGTCTCACCGATGAGCGAATCGCTTACGCTGACGGGTGGTTCGCCGAGGCGCATGACGACAGCTCGACGATCGCTTTGGATGGCTGGGACATGCAGCGACGCTGCCCGCACCTCAAAGCGGATCTATCGAAGTTCGGCGTTGTCGAGGGAACCACGATGACCTGCAACCTGCACGGTTGGCAATGGGACCTGAAGACGGGCCGCTGCCTGACCAGCAAGGGTCATCCGTTGCGCTGCTCACCGACATGACCCGGGTCCCGCGGCAGTGCTACGACGATGGGCTGGTTCAGTTGGACCACCACGCCCTGACGCTGCGGCGTTACCACTTCCCGTCCGGCACAGCGAAAATCATTCCGCTGCAGTCGATCCAGGGCTACCAGGCTGAGCCATTGGGCATGCTGATGCAGCGCTTTCGTCTTTGGGGCACGTCGGATCTGCGGCGCTGGCTGCCATTGGACGCGCGCCGGCCTACGCGGTCCACCCTGGTCACCCTCGACCTGCCCGGTACCTGGCCCAGTCCGGCATTCACCCCGGCTGACCCTGAAGAATTCCTGGCGATGTTCGACGAGGTACTGGGCCGTTAGGCGGTCGAATCCTCAGGACTCCCACACCAGTTGACGCAGTTCGGAAAACTCGTCTCCGGCAGTGTCATAGACCCGGACGATTCCCTCGTCGCCAGGTTGCAGGTAGGTCGACTCGCCATAGCCGGTATACCGCGTCGCCCCGATACCGATCAGAACGTTGCCCGGCCGCCCGCAGGCCACCATCAAGGCCCCGACATCCTCAAGTGGGTTGTCGGGTGAGCCCTTCTGATTAGCCAACCGCTCAGTGATCCAGTCGAGCAGTACTTCGCCGTAGTAGGAGTAGCCGAGGAGTGGACTGTCCACCCCATACTCGTGGTGCACCCCGTCTGCGGTGCGCAGGTGGCACAGCAACCGCAGGGTGGCCGTCGGCCCGTCCGGGGTGAGGTCACCGATGTCGAAGAACTCTCGTGCAACGCCCTTGGACGCAGGTCCCCAGTTCTTCTTGTGACTGATCTTGGGTGCGTTCGGCCGGCGGATCGAACAATCGTTGAACGCGCCGAGTGCGAACGGTTCCAGCGTGACGACCACGTCACCCTTCCAGACCACACGACAGGCCAGACCTACTTCAGGTTCGATCTGGAGGTTGAGTGGGCCGTCGGCTTCGGTGGTCTCGGGAACGATGAGAGCGTCATGTGACAGCGGGAACTCACCGAGGAAGCTGTCATGGCCGGGGGCATACCACGGGAAAATACCTTTGGGCGCGTCGGCCCTACTCTCCACATTCGTGAAATCGACTGCCTCCCCTGCTTGTTCGAGATGACCGGCAAAATTGCCTGCCACTCCAAAGCCGAACCAGTCACGAACTTCTTCCAGGTCCATTTCGATCATCGGTGGAACGGTCATGGTTCCAGAACCTCCGTCCCGACGAACGGCACCAACGCGGAGGGCACTCGCACACTGCCATCAGATTGCTGATGGTTCTCCAAGATCGCGACCAACCACCGGGTAGTCGCCAGTGTTCCATTGAGAGTGGCAGCAATTTGAGGCTTGCCGCTCTCGTCGCGATAGCGAGTAGCAAGTCTGCGGGCCTGGAATGTTGTGCAGTTCGACGTTGACGTCAGCTCCCGATAGGCCTGTTGGGTGGGTACCCAGGCTTCGCAGTCGAACTTGCGCGCCGCTGAAGAACCGAGATCGCCTGCGGCGACGTCGATCACGCGGTACGGCACCTCGATGAGTTCAAGCATCCGGCGCTGCCAGCCCAACAGTCGCTGATGCTCTTCCTCAGCCTGCTCCGGTCGGCAGTAGACGAACCCTTCGACCTTGTCGAACTGATGAACCCGAATGATTCCGCGGGTGTCCTTGCCGTAGCTGCCGGCCTCACGCCGAAAACATGTTGACCATCCGGCGTATCGGAGCGGTCCGGCCGACAGGTCGAGAATCTCGTCGGCGTGGTAACCGGCGAGCGGAACCTCGGAGGTTCCGACCAGATAGAGATCGTCAGCCTCGAGACGATAGATCTCATCAGCGTGCGCGCCGAGGAACCCAGTACCCGCCATCACCTCGGGCCGAACCAGAACCGGCGGGATCATCAGAGTGAAGTCGTTCTCGGTCGCCAGTCGTACCGCGAGTTGCAGCAGGCCCAACTGCAGCAGCGCACCTCGGCC
>Ga0007791_10000624_pt1 | contig 11654 bp, 12 predicted proteins | sample CryBogmetaGMA05M_FD_60368 | JGI IMG/M metagenome (GOLD analysis project Ga0007791, IMG submission 60368) | Freshwater microbial communities from Crystal Bog, Wisconsin, USA - MA0.5M | ecosystem: Environmental > Aquatic > Freshwater > Lake | place: Crystal Bog, Wisconsin, USA | collected 2009-07-06 | reverse complement strand
TTTTAGAGCTCAATGCTGATGCTGCCATGGTTGTTTTTGATGTCGCTTGCAATCACGACCATAAAAAAAATGTAGCACGGTTTATAGCCCGCGAGATGACTGAAGATGTTCGCATCACTTGGGCATCGTGCACGACGTCGCGTTCCGGTGTAACCAAAGTTGGCTTCACAACTGAAATTGTTAAAGCAGATGCAGCCGCTCGGCTCGGAAAAGTGCTCGTCGCTGGAGCAGATGCTGAAACAAAAACATCTGGAACGTACAACGGAACGAGTTGGAAAATCGACCCGGAAACCAAGTCTTTGACTGTTGCCAGCGTCAAAGTGGCGACGGGAATTACTTCGGTCGCCGCTGCGAAAGTCATGCGAAATGAGGTTGTGCTGGCCGTCGACAATGCCAAAAAGAAGGCGGAGGCAGATGAGCAAATGAGGCTTGCACCGCCCGGAACCCCTGCTTGGACCGCTGCTAAGGACAAGGTCCAAGCGTTGGTTGTAGCATCAGATGCTGCTCGACTTGCGGCATCCCAGGCTGCAATCTATGACAACGCGGGTGAGCCGGCGTATCGGAATTTACCGGACTATCAGCGGACTTTTAACGGTGATTTGTGCGTGTTTGAGTCCGTTAAATCACCGCGAAAATATCAGCTTCGACACAACGGCGTCATCGTGCGGCGGGACTTGGCTACGCTCGACTCAGCTAGGGCTGAGATGATTCCTTATTCGCGGGGAAACCAGAAGCGCATAGCTGCGTAGTGTTGTGCGGGTGCGAAATGTCTGATTCGCACAAGTGGAAACTGCCACATGGCCCTGACTTATGCGGCTGTGGTCGAGTCCGCCCTAGCCCGAACTCCCGCCTCCTAGCGGTCTGTCGTTTGGGTTTACCTGCGCCTTGCCCGGCCACCGCTCTCTTTGGAAAGTGGTATCCCTGCCCCATTCTCGGAAGCAGCCCGCAGCTGATGCAGCTCGTCAAAGCAGCGGCATCTCCAGCAGTGCGTTGGCGTCGAATTCGGCTTGATGTCAGTGAAGGTGTATGCCGAACGGGTGCATTTTTTTCACGAGTGGCCCGTACGCGGAAATGCTTCGGACTTGTCCTAATAGCAAGGGGCACAGCTTTGCTGGCCCGTGTGGGGCAATGCTGGAGCGGATTAACGTCGGAAATCTTGAGGCCCCAAAACATTTGCCGAAGGGTTCTAACAGGACTTTCCTTGCCGCATTTCGGCAGTAACCACGACGGTGCTTGACGTCCGCGTAAGTTTGGGCCGGCCCAAACTCTCCACTACTGTCTTCGCAGGCAGCCGAGATTGCCCTTTTCAGACATCTGTTCGGCGTCATGCGGCGGTGGTCCTACGAGAACCAAAATGTAAACTGATGAGCCGCGGCGGTGGAAGTTTGGGCCGGCCCAAACTACTGCTTGAGGACCTGGACGACGTTCGCGCCCGTGTCGCAGGCAACCGAGGCACTGTGCTGGCTCGGTGTGGGGCTATGCGTCTTACTGGCGCTAGCTTGGGGCAGTTGGGAGGTGCCCATCGTGCATTACGCACTCTCGACCGAAAGCTGGACCAACAGGCTGAGGTGGGCACAGGTAACGATTGTCAAGCACATCTTCCCATGAACAGCGCACGCCCAGCAGCCTTACAAGCGCGTGCCGGGGCCATCTACTTCACTGGGCGGCTTTGCTCGCGCTACCAGCCTGGCCGTTCAAGAGTGAGTTCTTGCGTGGAGCGCGTTGTCGCTTTGGCAGCTCCGCCCTTTCCAACTCTGCGATGCTGGTGATTTTCAACTCAAAAAGGCCCTGCAATTCGAATTCGCGGCGCAGAGTGTGGACGATGCGCAGCCACACAATTAGCGTGCATTTGCCGGTGCTTTCGAGTTCCTGCACGCAGTACCGAGACACCCCTGCGCGCGCGGCAAGTTCCGTTTGTTGCATGCCCTGAGCGAGGCGCAGAGCCTTTAGCCTTGCACCAAGTTCTGCTGCGATTTCTTCGAACGACGAAAGACTAAAGTCTGGCATTTCGAGCATTATCAGCTTAATTGCCAATTAACAGCTGATTTTTCAGGCGTTATATGTGTGAGCCAAAAGAGGTTCGAAGTCAGAGTGGCGGACAGCCACAACCGCCCTACCCTCACACACTATTTGACTTTGCGCGTCACCGCGGCGGCAAGTGGGGGCCATGACGGCACATGCTGGCCAATATCCTCATGCAATTCTGGCAATGGCGTTTCAAGCCCGACACATGCAAACCTGGCGGATATACGCGTACCTAGGCCGTCCCTAACTGGCTTTTCCATTTGAGGATTGATTGCGTCGCCGCTGGCGGCATTGAGTGTCATGGTGAGAACTTTGTGCGCCACTACGGCCATGGCCGGTCGACGGCATCATCTAGGCCAGCAACGCCATTTCAATGATTCAATGGCGTTGCCCGCGAGGGTGGTCTATGCCGACTTTTTTACTGCTACTTTACGGGCCTTCAACGGCTTCGCTACCTCAGTCGACACCTTCTTTCTTTCTACAGTCTTCAGTCCACGCCCCTCCTGAACAGCTGCCTTGTTTGCAGCCAAAAGGTCTGCAATTGCTTGCTTTTGGTAGGTCGATGGTTGGCCGATTTGAGAGCAGTAAAAAGGTGCTGCCCGCTTGGGGGTGATCTCGGTTTCGGTGCAAATAGTAACGGTAAGACCTGCGGGTTTACCCTTTGATTTGGCTAAACCAATGAGCTTTGGCGTTTCCCCGCTTGCCTCCCATGGTCTTTCGCTGCCATAGTCTGCGCTCCGCACAGGGGGGCCACGACATTGGAGATAAATTTTGCCAAGTTACCGCCTTCGGTTTGTCGGACAGACAAGCCTGCCCAAATCCATTTCGCAAAACGAAATTGATGAAGATTTCAGTCTGAGCAATACGGACACAGAAGAAATCCGATCTCGTTTTCGTGGAGTTGGACGCCTGGGTGCTGCAATCCAGTTGGTTAGCCTTCGTGCAACAGGTCGCGGCTTGGAATCGTTCACTGGCCTGCCGCGATTGTTGCTCCAATCGCTATCCAGGACGATTGGTGTCAATGCCGCTTCGATCCAGATTGCTTCGCTCAAATCACTGTATTCCCGGCCTTCCACTCGCTATGAGCACCAGCGTTGGGCACGCGAATACGCGGGTTATAAGCCACTCGGGCAAGAAGATCAGCAGAGATTCACAGATGTTCTGACGCACCTGTCCAATTCCGCAGTGTCGATACACGACTTGGTGAAGTCGGCCGAAGTTTGGCTGTTCGAACATCAATATGTATTGCCCAGTGACCGCATACTGCGTGACCAGGCACGCTTGGCATTTGCGACCCAAGATGCCGCTGCGGTTGCCACGGTTCGTCAAAACGTACCTAAGCGGAATCTGGATGTCGTGTTATCCCGGATGTTTTCAAAGCGACTGGGACCAACTGGAGCATCAGTACTGGAATGGTTGCGCACCGCGCCCGCAAAACATGGACAAAGGACGCTGACCGAAACCATTCACAAAGTAGCCTACCTCAAAACGCTGCAGGTGCACGTTTGGGATTTATCCGCTATTCCCTCTGCCCGCAGAGAAGCCTACAGCCAAGCCGTGGTTAACCGACCGCCCTATGACACCGAACGTTTGTCTCCGGATCGCAAGGCATTGGAACTATGCTGCTTTTTACATACTCTGTTGTATGAACTGACAGATGTTTCCGCGGACATTACCGCCAGACGCCTGAATGACATTTACCGTTTTGCGTCTAACCATGTCGAAAAAGCCCAGGCCCGTAGGTCCACCGATCTTCGCGCCGAGCGGGTGAAGGTTAAAGCGGTTCTTTATGACGGAAAACTTTCAGATAAACAAAAGGTGGCCGCATTAAAGGAGCTGATCACAAACGAGTCACATATCGCGGAGGATAGCCGCGCATCCTTGGTGCGCCAATCACTGGTTGAAGATGAGACGCACAGGGTTTCAGGGCTCGTCAATGCCATGGGAGTGTTTGACGTGCGCGGGGACGACAGCAACCCTGTGCTTCAACAAGTCAAGATTCTGCGTGACCTAGTTGAACGCCGAGTTTTGGAACTCCCCACAGACTTTGACCATACGCTGGCTGCGCAGAAATGGCATGCGTTGCTGCAGTCACCGGATCGCAAGAAGGCATTAGCAGCGCTCAAAGCTAGCGTCATGGCCTCGGTACGCAAGGAAATCAAGGGCGGAAAGCTGTGGCTCGCGCACAGCAGTAAGCACCGCGATCGCGAAGAACAACTGATACCAGTCAATGAATGGCAGGCTAAGCGCAGCGGATTTTTGAGCGCAATGAACCTGACAGCCGATCCAGATAAATACCTTGATCGTCTCTACGAGAAAGTTCAACAGTCCCTCTCGGAACTGGCTGCTGCGGTGGATGAAGGACGCGTCACCATTGACGAAGCCGGTCATTTGCACATTCCACCCATTGTGGCTCTGGATGTTGAACCTGAGGTGGGCCGGGCGCGTGATGCTATCTTTGACATTATTGGGTCCGTGCAGCATGGACAACTGCTTGTAGAGATTGACGCCAAGTCAGGATTTAGCGAAGTGCTGCTGGGGCGCAAGGCCAAGACTGCGCAGGAATTGACGGCGCTATATGGCGCGTTGCTCGCGCACGGGACGGACAACGATGCCAGGGGCGTTGCCCACATGATTCCCGGCTTGCAGGTGTCTCAAATATCTTCTGCTATGCGGGCCTTGGAAGCCCAAGGCCGGTTGACCAATGCCAATCAACGGGTTGTTGAGTTCCAGCAAACTATGGAAATATCCAAGCTTTGGGGGCGTGGTGACAAGGCTTCGGCAGACTCCATGACGGTGGATACCTCTCGCCATTTGCACAGCGCGCGAATGGAATACCGGCGTAAGCAACCTGGTATTGGTCTATACACGCATGTGCAGGATTCTTATGGTCTGTTCTATAACCAGCCCATCATTCTGAACGACAGGCAAGCCGCCAGCGCCGTCCAGGGTGTCGAGCACCACAACGCCACGCGCCGGGAGGATCAAATCAAATTGTCATTGCTTGCTGTGGACACTCACGGGTACACCAACGCAGCCATGTCGGTAGCCAAGTTTTTGCAGTTTGACCTTTGTGTGCGGCTGCGCCAAGTCTCCGAGCGAATGCTCTATCTGCCAGGCTCCATCCATCTGCCGGAGTCACTGGAACGTCTCAAAACAGGAAGAGCCAGCGTCAAGAAAATCAAAGCCGGGTGGGACCCGTACCTGCGATTCGTGGCCTCGATTCGCGATGGACGCCTTACCGCTAGAGAAGGACTGCAAAGGCTTGGTAGTGCTGCCAAAGGCGATATCTTGCATGCAACTGCGGATGAGTTGGGCAAGATGCTGCGCACCATCTTTTTATGTGATTACTTCAGCAAGCCGGATTTCCGGCGGGAAATGCACGCATTGCTGGACCGGGGCGAGTCGGTCCACCTGCTGCAGCGGGCAGTGCACCAGGGCCGTATGGGAACGCAACGCGGACGCAGGCGCGATGAACTGTGGGCGATCTCAGGCGCCCATACGCTCTTGACCAATGCCATCATTGCTTGGAACACCATGAAAATGCAGCAAGTGATTGATGACTGGAAGGCCAAAAAACACCCCATTGAAGATGACTGGGTGCGCCGCATGGGACCAGTGCACTTTAGCCACATCAATTTCCGGGGCACCATTGCCTTTGAGCTCGACAGGTTCCTAGATGACTTGCTGCAGCGCAAGCCCGCCGCGAAAGCAAAAGTCGCTTCCTGATTGGGGTTTTTCCAAACGTTGAATGGTGGATACGCATTGCGTGAGCGAAGTCCTTACCGTTACTATTTGCACGTCAATCAGCGCGACCCAAAACGCGGTGCGTTGTAAGTCGTTGATTTTGAAGGACTGAAGATCGCTTACCGTTACTATTTGCACGTAAATCGGACCGGTCAAAATATTCAGCACCTCATGTCGAGGAGTACGACGTACCCTCGGATTCAAGTTTGCTACCCCACCCAGCCGGTGCGAACAGCCGTAGGGGGAACTCCAATTTTTTTCTGAAAAGAGCTGCCCATGAAATTCGCGGTCGCCAGCATGCAAAGGTAATGTTCAAACTCCGCTAAAGTGACCGTCTCGTCGTATTCCTTTTGCTCCCCGTTATGGACCATTCCCGAAATCTCATTACTTTTGCAATATTGACTGTCGGATTTGTCCTCACGCCGGGGCCGAATATGGTTTACTTGATTTCCCGAACACTGTGCCAAGGGCTAAAGGCAGGGTTTGCTTCGTATGCGGGCCTAGTTGTCGGATCAATTTTCTATCTCGCATGCGCAGCGTTTGGTATCACTGCGTTGCTTTTTGCCATTCCCATGGCCTACGATGCATTGCGCTTTGGCGGAGCGTTTTACTTGGCCTATCTCGCTTGGCAGGCTGTGCGCCCGGGCGGAAGATCGCCATTTGAGGTGCGTGAGCCGGGTCAGGATAGTCCTCGGCGCCTGTTCTTAATGGGCTTGTTCACGAACTTACTCAACCCAAAGCAGGCATTGTTCTATCTGGCACTGTTGCCGCAGTTTGTAGACGAAAAACAAGGGCATGTTCTGACGCAGTTCCTGACGCTGGGCTTCATTCAAATCTCTATCAGCTTTATGGGTAACGGTCTGATCATGCTCGCTGCGGGCGCAATATCCCGGTTTCTGACAGACAGGCCACAGTGGCTAACGCTCCAGCGCTGGCTTATGGGGACAGTGCTGGCAGGGATGTCTGTGCGCATGGTGCTGCAATCAAAAGATTAATGCACTGAATGCAAATGCGTTTACCGCCGTCTCGGTGCAACTTTGTATTGCCTAGCGGACATAAGGAAGGCGACTTACTTCGCAACCGGAACACTAAATGAGCAACATAAACCCCATTAGTTCAGCTGATTTCTTCAATAGAACATTCCATACCGTTGTATTTGCGGGTGGCGGCAACCGCTGTTGGTGGCAGGCGGGTGTTGTCAGTCTGTTGGCAGAACACTCCTGCTGGCAGGCAAAACGTCTCATCGGGGTAAGTGCTGGCGCCGGCATTGCTACGGCTTTTGCAACGGGCCGTATTCCTGATGCATTGCAGGCTGCCGTAATGCGTTTTAATGAGACGCGTCAAAACATAATTTGGTCGGACTTACTCAAAGGTAGGCGGCCGTTTGTTTTGCCCCGTATTTATTCGGATTGGATAGGGAGTTTTTTGCAGACCGCTGATATGCGGTGCTTAAAAGAGGGGCCGTTAAAAGTGGACGTGGCCATTACACGGCCCATCAAGTACCTTCCTGTGACCGTGTCGACCTTGATAGCTTTGGCTTTGTATTCAACGGAAAAATTCTGGCTAAAAACATTCCATGGGCGCCTCCCACATTTTGTTGGACTGCGACCGGAATACCATGATTTGACAGACTGCCAAAAGCTAGATGACGCGCGTAGTTTGCTTCTGGCGTCTGCTGCTGCGGTGCCAATTACGCCAACGCATAGGGTTGGTGGTCGCCCTGCATTGGATGGCGGGTTTTATGACAATGTCCCGCTCCCGCTAAGTCGTGCAGAGGACTCCAACACGCTTGTGCTGTTAACCCGTCATCGACAGGACCTCCCACAGGCTTTTAACCTGGATGACCGTACATATTTTCAACCCAGCAGGGCGGTGGATGCCACCAATATGGACTGCACAAATGGCATCAATGTCCAAAAGACCTTTAATCAAGGTAAGGAAGACTTTATGAACTGGTTGAATCGGGTGTAGTCGCGGGCAACGTCTGTAGCGCTACTTAAAAACACTGATTTGGCGAAGACACGCTTACATACTAGGCCAGATGTTTTCCCAGCAAGTCAATGGCTGACCCGATTGGCCTCGAATGCCGTCACTTGTATGCCAAGTAAATTGACTGAAATGAAAGTGGGCATATCAGTGCTGCTGTGATCACCGATTGGGTGGATTTGTTTGAAGCGGCTCAACATCAAAATTTCAAAATCGGCAATTTTTTACTGTTTTACAGTATATAATTAATGCATAGCAACTTTTGGAGATTGACGTGCATGCCGATTTACCAACCAACTTGCCGCGTCAAAGCGCTGCACTCATCAAACTACAGGTCTCCAGCTGGGCATTGCGATTGCTCAGCGGCGTGTACGCAGCCTGGGCACTTTGGAACATGCAGAACTGGTGGTTGAATGGTGAGAGTGTCACGCGCCAAATGGGTACTTATCTGGATCGAGATCTTGCCGGCATGGAACGCTGGCAGCGCCTTGCATGCCTAGGCATCGATTTGGTGGCCTGGGCAATGTTGCTTGCTGCGGTGGTTTACGGCTGGAAATTCATGGGCAACCTGGCAAACAAGACGGGGCCATCCCAAGCTGGAGTCAAAGCACTTATGCGCTGCGCATATTGGGCTAGCGCATGCGAGTTCTATTCCATCGTCACCCGCCCTCTCAACACATGGCTGCTTACCTTGCACCTGGACCCTAAACAGCGCGTCTGGCGCTGGGCGATGCAAACCCATGATGTTCAGAGCCTGATTTTGTGTCTGGTCCTGGTCATCAGTGCCCTGATGCTGTCTTGGGCACTGGACATTGCCGAAGAAAATCGGAGCTTTGTTTAATGCCCATCATCGTCAATCTGGATGTGATGCTGGCCAAACGCAAAATGCGCTCGCGCGATCTGGCGCCGTTGGTCGGGATTACCGAACAAAACATCTCGCTGCTCAAATCGGGCAAGGTCAAAGGCGTGCGCTTTGACACGCTGGAGCGCATTTGCGAAGTGCTCGCATGCCAGCCCGGGGACATTCTGGAGTTCGTGGCGGGCGAAGCATCGTCTCAAAAAGGCTCCCTATAACCCCCATGTGCACCAACATGATTTCTTTACGAAAACTTATTGCCATGTTGATTGGCGTCTCTTTAAGCCTGACCTTGCACCAAGGTGCGCAAGCCCAAGCGGTCGATAGAACCGGTGCGGTCAAGGTCACAGAGATAGAAGGTATCTCGCATTACCAGTTCGCCAACGGCTTGCAACTCTTGCTTTTGTCCGATCCCGCTAAATCGATCACCACTGTGAACCTTACGGTGTTGGCCGGCTCCCGGCATGAAAACTATGGCGAAACTGGCATGGCCCATCTGCTGGAGCACCTTATTTTCAAGGGCTCACCTGGCCATCCCAACCCGATGATGGAAATGACGAGCCGGGGTTTGCGCTGGAACGGAACGACCAGCTACGACCGCACCAATTACTTCGCGTCGTTCTCTGCATCTGACGACACACTGCCTTGGTACCTGCAATGGCAGGCCGACGCAATGGTCAATTCGAACATTGCCCGTAAGGATTTGGATACCGAGATGACCGTGGTGCGTAACGAATTCGAGCGTGGCGAAAACGACCCCGAATACATGCTGCGGGAACGCATGTTGTCGGCCGCCTACCAGTGGCACAACTATGGCAAGACGGTCATTGGCGCGCGCACCGACATTGAACACGTCGACATCGCCCGATTGCGGGCGTTTTACCAACGCTATTACCAGCCGGACAACGCGGTGCTCATCATCACCGGCAGTTTCGACACTGCTAAAACCTTGAGCTTGGTGCAGTCCACCTTTGGGAAGTTGCCGCGACCGGTTCGCCAACTACCTGCTTACGAAATACCCGTACATTACACCTTGGATGCCGCACAAGACGGAGAGCGCCGGGTGACCGTGCGGCGTAGCGGGGGAGTACCCATGGTGGCTGCCTACTACCACGCCATGGCTGGTGCCGACCCTGACTTTGCCTCTATGCGACTGCTGGGAAGTATTTTGGGTGGTGAGCCGCAGGGCCGAATTTACCGAGCGCTGAGCGACAAAAAGTTAGCTACCTCGGTTTTAGGCATAGCCCTTGATCAGCACGACCCCGGTGGCATCGGGTTTAGGGCGCGGCTCACATCGGACAGTTCAATAGAGGCTGCTCGTACAGAGTTAATCCGAGTGCTGGACACCGCTGCCGATGGCCGTGAGCCCATCACGCAGCAAGAGTTGGACCTTGCCAAGCTACAAGCGGACGTAGCCTTTCAACAAATGTGGGCTGACACAACAAGCATCAGCTTTGGACTGTCAGAAGCTGCTGCCAGTGGCGATTGGCGGTTGCTGCTTTTGCAGCGCGACCGATTGCAAAAGGTGCAGTTGCCTGAAGTGCAGCGTGTGGCTAAAACATGGCTGGTGTCCGACAACCGTACGGTGGGTACTTACCAACCCACCGCAACGCCACAGCGCGCGCCCACGCCGACCTTTGTGGACGCGCGGGCACAGTTGCAGGGCTTTGTCGGCCAGCAACCACAGACCGAGGCGCAGGCCAAGGTCGCGGCGTTCGACTCGGAGCTTGGCACATTGAACGCCAAGGTGGATCGCTTCGTGTTGAACAACGGCATGAAGGTGGCCTTGCTACCCAAGGAATCACGCTCCGGCAAGGTACGTGCATTGCTCACCTTGCGTTATGGCACGGCGCAAAGCCTTGCATCGCAACGCGTCAGCCCTCTCTTGGCCCTAGGCATGCTGGACAAAGGCACGCAAGATTTGTCGCGCATCGCGCTGGCTTTCAAGGCCTTGACGCTGGGCGTCTCAGACTTGAACGTGAGCATGGGTGCCAACGCCATCCATATTGCCATCCAAGGCAACGGCGACAAAATCAATGAACTCACACCCTTGATTGTTCAGGTGCTGCGCTACCCGGCATTTGCGCCAGACGAGTTTGACAAGTTCAAGGCAGATCAGATTGCGCGACTGGAAAGTCAGCGCGGCGTGCCCGATGCGGTTGCCTTCAATGCTCTGGAGCAGTTGGTCAACCCGTACCCCGCTGGGGACATCCGCGCGGTACAAGACTTGGATACCCGCATTGCCGAGTTAAAAGCAGCGACCGTGCAACAGGCCAAAGATTTTCACGGGGAATATTTTGGCGCGACACATGCCGAATTGGTTCTTGTGGGCGCATTTGACGCGGCGCAGGCCAAGCAACAGATTGAAAAGGCTTTTGGCGATTGGAAAACCATCCAGCCTTACGAACCAATTCGATACCGTCACTTCGATTTGCCCGCTTCGCGGCAAGTGGTCAGCACACCCGATAAAAAGAGTGCTACTTATGTGGCCGACATGCCGGTGCCTGTGGGTGAAGAGCATGCCGACTTTGTCGCCCTGCAGATTGCCAGCATGGGTTTGAGCAAACGTTTGCTAGTTCGGGTACGCCAGGAGCAGGGTTTGAGCTACGGAGTGTCGAGCTGGCTGCAAGTGCACCCTTATGACGACGCATCGCACTGGCACATTTACGCCTCATTTGCGCCGCAAAATCTGGCGAAGGTTGAAGCCGCAGTGGCCGATGAGCTCAAGGTGTTCAATGACAAAGGACTGTCAGACACCGAGGTGCAAGAGGCAGTCACCCAATGGCTTGAGGGGAAGAAACAGGCCCGTGCAGACGACAAGTCTCTGGCCTATGTGCTGGGCGACAACCTGGACAAAGACCGCGACTTTAGCTGGCAAGCCAGCCAGGAGGAACAGGTTAAGCGACTCACCGCCGCGCAGGTCAACCGCGTGATCGCCACATACTGTCAACCGGAAAAGTGGACGCGGGTTATTGCCGGTAATTGGGTAGCGCCGCAGTGAGGGTGCGATGACGGCGCTTGCGTCGAAAATCGAGCCAAA
>Ga0007791_10000623_pt1 | contig 11657 bp, 9 predicted proteins | sample CryBogmetaGMA05M_FD_60368 | JGI IMG/M metagenome (GOLD analysis project Ga0007791, IMG submission 60368) | Freshwater microbial communities from Crystal Bog, Wisconsin, USA - MA0.5M | ecosystem: Environmental > Aquatic > Freshwater > Lake | place: Crystal Bog, Wisconsin, USA | collected 2009-07-06 | reverse complement strand
GGCCACATCGATGTGCACGTCCCCCTCGGCCAGCAAGGCGTCGTCAATGTCCTGCAGCGCGGCGGCCTGGCCGGACGCGTCCTTGGTGATCAAAATTCCCTGAAACATGCTGCATCCTTTGGTGGTTTGAATGGCCAAGCCATTGCACAATCGTAGCTCCCCGGTGCCCAGGGCGGCCGGGTTCTGCCAAAATCTCGCCTGACAACCCCTCAGCACTGCGCTGCGGTTTGGGCGAAGGCGCGAATCGCAGGGCAATTTATCAGAATATGAACGCAACCCATTCATCCGCCGAAACGGCCGCTGCCACGCTGGTGCTGGGTGCACAGGCAAAAGCCGCCGCAGCCCTGATGGCACGGGCGCCTACTGCTTCCAAAAACATAGCGCTGCGGCGGCTGGCGGCGCTGTTGCGCGACAACACCCAGGCCCTGCAGGCGGACAACGCCAGGGACCTTGACCGGGCGCTGGCGGCGGGCTTGGCTGCGCCCCTGGTCGACCGGCTCCGGCTCACCCCCAAAGTGCTGGAGACCTGCGCCCAGGGCTGCGAGCAGCTGGCTGCGATGGCCGATGTCATCGGCGAGATCATCGGCATGAAGCAGCAGCCCAGCGGCATCCGGGTGGGCCAGATGCGGGTGCCTATTGGTGTCTTCGGCATGATTTTCGAGAGCCGGCCGAACGTGACCATTGAAGCCGCGAGCCTGTCCATCAAGAGCGGCAACGCCTGCATCCTGCGGGGTGGATCGGAAGCGATTGACTCCAACAAGGCGCTGGCGCGGCTGGTTCAGCAGGCGCTGGTGGAAAGCGGCTTGCCCGCAGACGCTGTGCAACTGGTGCAAACCACGGACCGGGCGGTGGTGGGCGAGCTCATCACCATGCCGCAGTTTGTGGACGTCATCATTCCGCGCGGTGGCAAGGGCCTGATCGAGCGCATCAGCCGTGACGCCCGGGTGCCGGTCATCAAGCACCTGGATGGCAACTGCCATGTCTATGTGGACGACCCTTGCGACATCGCCATGGCAGTGCGGGTCGCGGACAACGCCAAAACCAACAAGTACAGCCCCTGCAATGCCGCCGAGGGCCTGCTCGTGGCGCGCGGGGTGGCGGCCGAGTTTCTGCCGCTGATCGGGCGCATTTATGCGGCCAAGGGGGTGGAGATGCGCTGCGACCCCGAGGCACGCGCGATTCTGGAAGAAAATCTCGCTCCAGCCCGCGCCGGTACTTCGCCTGGCGCTGCGGATTGGATAGCAAATGTGGTGCCGGCTCAGGACAGTGACTGGTACGAGGAGTACCTGGCGCCCATCATCAGCATCAAGGTGGTGGCGGGTCTGGAAGAGGCCATTGCCCACATTAACCGCTATTCCAGCCACCACACAGACGCAATCCTGACCCGTGACCACATGCACGCGCAGGCCTTTCTGCGCGAGGTCGACTCGGCCAGCGTCATGGTCAACGCCAGTACCCGCTTTGCCGATGGCTTTGAATACGGGCTGGGGGCTGAAATCGGCATCAGCACCGACAAGTTCCATGCACGCGGGCCGGTGGGTATCGAGGGCCTGACCTCGCTCAAGTACGTGGTTCTGGGCGAGGGCGAAGTCCGCACCTGAGGGACGCCAGGCGTCTGTCCAGGGCAGCGACTTGAAATTTCCGGCTCCGGCTCCAATTAGAAGTTCCTGCCTCGAAGTGGGTGGGCGTTCTGTGAAAGCTTCATCTTTATGGTTCCCCACCTTGTTACCGCGCTGACCGGTCCGATCAACGAGCTTGAGCAGCGTGTGCTGGACTCCATGCCGGCCATTGAACGCTGGTTCCGGCTGGAGTGGATGGAACACACGCCACCTTTTTACAGTTCGGTGGATGTGCGCAATGCCGGATTCAAGCTGGCTCCGGTCGACACCGACCTGTACCCGGATGGCTGGAACAACCTCACGCCGGCCATGCTGCCGTTGGCCGTGCAAGCCGCCATGGCGGCGGTGGAGAAGATCTGCCCCGAGGCCCGCAACCTGTTGATCATTCCCGGCGGCAACACCCGCAGCCCCTTTTACCTGGGCAATCTGGCGCAGTTGCGCCGTATTTTCCTGATGGCCGGGATGCACGTGCGCATCGGCTCCATCAGCCCGGAGGTGAAGAAGTCCACCACCCTGGCCTTGCCGGATGGTGAAACCGTCACCCTGGAGCCGGTGATGCGCACCAAGGGCCGCATCGGGGTCAAGGATTTCGACCCCTGCACCATCCTGCTCAACAACGACCTGGCCGCTGGTATCCCCGGCATCCTGGAAGACTTGCACCAGCAGTACCTGCTGCCACCGCTGCATGCCAGCTGGGCCATGCGGCGCAAGAGCACCTACTTCAAGATCTACGAGGAAGTTGCCAAACGCTTCGGCAAACTCATTGGCGTCGACCCCTGGCTGATCAACCCGCTGTTCGACAAATGCGGCAATGTGGATCTGGGCACGCCAGAAGGGTTGGAGGCCCTGACCGCCCGGGTCGATGTCCTGTTGACCAAAATCAAGAAGAAATACAAGGAATACGGCATCAAGGAGAAGCCCTTTGTGGTCGTCAAGGCGGACAACAACAGCAGTGGCATGGGCTTCATGACGGTGCGCGACACCCGGGACCTTCCGGAATTGAACCAAAAAGCGCGTGCCGCCGCCGGCGCTGCCGTTTCCCAGGGGCCACAGGAGCTGATCCTGCAGGAGGGCGTCTTGACCCATGAGCGCATCAACGATGCAGTGGCCGAACCTGTGGTGTACATGATGGACCGCTACGTGGTCGGCGGTTTTTACCGCATCCATGCTGAGCGGGGCGAGGACGAAAACCTTTGTGCGCCCGGCACCCGCTATGTGCCGCTGGCTTTTTCCGAGAGTACGCACCTGCCCCAGCCGGGTGTGCGTCCGGGCGCCAGCGTGCCGAACCGCTTTTATATGTACGGGGTCATTGGTCGCCTGGCCATGCTGGCCGCGAGCTATGAAATGGAAGCCACCGACCCGCTGGCCGAGCACTACGATTGATGTCCTGTCCCTGACGGGACAGTGACCGGGGCGTTGTCAGGGGGTTAGTTGCTGCACCGCAACATTTTGGCAGGCTCGGCAAATATTTGTCTAGGGTCGCCGTGCCTCTGAGCCGGCCGGGCGCAAAATAGCGCTCCCACATGGAACGGACTCCGGTCAAGGCTTTTCGCCGGGTGAATTTGTGACAGCATCTAAATCGTCTCTCGCGGCGCTCACGCTGGGCGCCATCGGTGTGGTTTATGGCGATATCGGCACCAGCGTTCTGTATGCGCTCAAAGAGGTGTTTGGTTCCGGCCATGTGCCTTTCACCGTCGACAATGTGTACGGGATCCTGTCCATCTTCTTCTGGACGCTGACCGTCATCGTTTCCCTCAAGTATGTGATCCTGGTGCTGCGCGCCGACAACCACGGCGAGGGCGGGCTGGTGGCCATGCTGGCGCTGGCGTCCCAATCGGTCAAGGACCAACCGCGGGTGCGCCGGACACTGTTGCTGGTGGGCATTTTTGGCACCTGTCTTTTTTATGGCGACGGCGTCATTACCCCGGCCATTTCGGTATTGTCGGCGGTGGAGGGCCTGGAAGTGGTTTCCCCGGGCTTCAAGCAGTATGTGATCCCGATGACGCTGGTGATACTCTTTTGTCTGTTCTGGGTGCAAAAACGCGGCACCACCGGGATCGGCAAGTTTTTCGGACCGATTACCGTGGTCTGGTTTGCCTGCATCGCAGCGTTGGGCCTGTCGCACATCGTTGACAACCCGGAAATTCTGTGGGCGCTGAGCCCCCATTACGCGACTGGCTTTATCTGGAACAATCCGGGCACGACCTTCATCATCCTGGGGGCGGTGGTGCTGTGCGTCACCGGGGGTGAGGCGCTGTATGCCGATATGGGCCACTTTGGCAAACGGCCGATCCGGCTGGCCTGGTTTTCGGTGGTGATGCCGTCCCTGACTCTGAACTACTTTGGCCAGGGCGCCCTGCTGTTGCAAAATCCGGCCGCAGTCAAAAATCCCTTTTTCCTCATGGCCCCCGACTGGGCGCTCATTCCCATGGTGGTGCTGGCAACCATGGCCACCGTGATTGCATCGCAGGCCCTGATTTCCGGCGCGTTTTCCGTGACCAAGCAGGTCATCCAGCTGGGGTACCTGCCACGGCTGCGGGTGCAGCACACCAGCGTGCGGGATACCGGGCAGATCTACCTGCCCTTCGTGAACTGGGGCTTGTTCGTGACGATCGTGCTGGCCGTGGTCATGTTCAAGTCGTCGAGTAACCTGGCGGCGGCCTATGGCATCGCGGTGTGCACCGACATGTTGATCACCACGGTGCTGACGTTCTACGTCATCCGCTACGGCTGGAAATACCCGCTGTGGCTGTGCTTTCTGGCCACCGGATTCTTCTTTCTGGTGGACCTGTCGTTCTGGGCGTCGAACCTACTCAAGTTCCTCGATGGCGGCTGGTTCCCGCTGGTCATTGGTGCGGCCATTTTCGTGCTGATGCTGACCTGGAAAGATGGTCGGCGCCTGCTCAACCAGAAGCTGCGGGCCGACGCGCTGGACCTGCCGAGTTTCCTGGAAGCCGTATTTGTCAGTCCCCCGGCGCGGGTGGACGGGACGGCGGTGTTTCTGACCGCAGAGCGGGGCAATGTGCCCAACGCCCTGTTGCACAACCTCAAGCACAACAAGGTGTTGCACAACAACAACCTATTCGTCACGGTGCGAAACCATGAAGTTCCCTGGATCGGTCTGGATAAGCGCCTGCAAATTGACGCGCTCGGGCACGATTGCTGGCAGGTGATCGTCAATTACGGTTTCAAGAATGACCCGGACCTGCCCAAGGCCCTGCAGCAGATCAAGGGGCGTGGCTGTGAGCTCGACCCCATGACCACCAGTTACTTCCTGTCGCGCGATACCGTGGTGCCAACACTGGGTCACGGCATGGCCCCCTGGCGCGAAAAACTCTTTGCCCAGATGCACCACAATGCCAGTGCAGCGGCGGACTTCCTCAACCTGCCGAACAACTCGGTGGTGGAACTGGGTTCCAAGATCGAGATCTAGGCTGGCATGCAGTTTTTTCGCGACCTGAGCCTTTCCTCGTTCACGGCGGGCTTCGTCGCCGTGCTGGTGGGATTTACCAGTTCGATTGCCATCGTGTTCCAGGCTGCACTGGCGTTTGGTGCGTCCCCCGCAGTGATGGCCTCCTGGATGTGGTCTATCAGTTTGGGCATGGGCCTGTGCACGGTGCTGCCGTCGCTGTGGCTGCGCAAGCCGGTGATGGTGGCCTGGAGCACGCCGGGTGCGGCCGTGCTGGCCAGCGCCGGCCTGGCCGGGAACTTCAATATGTCGGATGCGGTGGGCGCGTTCATGATGTGCGCCGTGCTGATCGTGATTGTTGGATGGACCGGGTGGTTTGAGCGCCTGATGTACCGCATCCCCGTGGCCATCGCCTCGGCCCTGCTGGCCGGCGCCCTGGCGCGTTTCGGCCTGTCGGGTTTTTCCGCCGCGCAGACGGCGCTGCCGCTGGTGGCGGTGATGTTGCTGAGCTACCTGCTGGGCAAGCGTTGGCTGCCGCGCTATGCCGTGCCCATCACCTTGCTGGTGGCCTGCCTGTGGGTGACTGCGACCACCGGATTCCAGCCTTCGACCATCGGCTTTGGCCTGACCGAACCGGTGTGGATCACCCCGGCGGTCTCGTTTTCTGCCTTTGTCAGTCTGTCCCTGCCGCTGTTTATTGTGACCATGGCCTCGCAGAACCTGCCGGGCGTGGCGGCCATCCGGGCCTGTGGCTTTGATGACCGGCGCGCCAGCGGCGGCGACAGCGGTATTCCGGTTTCGCGCATGATCACGCTCACCGGACTGGCCACCTTCGTGCTGGCGCCCTTTGGCGCCTTCTCGCTGAACTTGAGCGCCATTACCGCAGCCATCTGCATGGGTCCCGAGGCGCATGCTGACCCGGCCCGGCGCTACACCGCGGCCGTCACTTGTGGTGCGATCTACATCGTGATGGGTGTTTTTGGCGCGACCATCATTGGCGTGCTCAGCGCCTTCCCCAAAGAACTGGTGGCGGCCATTGCCGGGCTGGCCCTGCTTGGAACCATTGCCGCTGCACTCAAGGTGGCGCTGGACCATGACAGCAGCCGGGAGGCCGCGTTGATTACCTTCCTCGTCACCCTCAGCGGCGTGGTGCTTGCTGGCATAGGCTCGGCATTCTGGGGGGTGGTGGCGGGTTCCCTGGCCATGGCGGTGCAGCACTATGGCGGCGCCCTCCCGGCGAAAACGTGAGAAGTTCCTCCCACTATTACGGGTGCATCTGATGGATATATTGTTTGTTGCGGACCCGCTGGAATCCTTCAAGATCAGCAAGGACACCACGTTTGCCATGATGCGCGAGCTCCAGAATCGCGGCCACCGCATCAGCGCCTGCGAGCCCAAGGACATCATGTGGCAGCGCGGTGGCCCGGTCACCGCTTTTGTCCGGGACATTGTGCTCACCGGCCATCCCCAGAACTGGTTCATTGCCAGCCAGCGCATTCCCGACGAGAGGCCGCAGGCCCTGAAGGATTTCGGCGCCATCCTGATGCGCAAGGACCCGCCCTTCGACAGCGAGTACTTTTACGCCACCCACCTGCTTGGCCAGGCAGAGCGCGAAGGCGCACGCATCTTCAACCAGCCGCGTGCCTTGCGCGACCACCCGGAAAAGCTGGCGATCCTGGAGTTCCCCCAGTTCATTGGGCCGACCCTGGTCACCCGCGATGAAGACGATGTGCGGCGTTTCCATGCCGAACACCAGGACATCATTCTCAAGCCGCTCGACGGCATGGGCGGCACCGGCATCTTTCGCGTGCGCGCGGATGGCCTGAATCTGGGCAGCATCATCGAAACCTTGAACAAGGACGGCGCCCAGACCCTCATGGTGCAAAAGTTTCTGCCGGCCATTGTCGAAGGCGACAAGCGCGTGCTGGTCATCGGCGGCAAGCCGGTGCCGTTCTGCCTGGCGCGGATCCCCCAAGGGGCAGAGGTGCGCGGCAATCTGGCGCGCGGCGGCAAGGGCGTGGCCTTGCCCCTGAGCGCAGCGGACCGGGCCACCGCCGAGGCCCTGGGGCCGGTGCTGGCGGCGCGCGGCCTGTTGCTGGTAGGGCTGGACATCATCGGCGACAGCCTGACCGAGATCAACGTGACCAGCCCGACCTGCTTTCAGGAAATCACGGACCAGACCGGTTTCGATGTGGCCGCCATGTTCGCCGACGCGCTGGAAGCGGCCTTGCGCGGCTGAGCCCCCGGGTTGGCGCGGACTCTGCCGGGGTATTTCGCCGGACCAGCGCGCGGGCTACAGGGTCCAGAGCTTGCCGCCCGTGGCCCAGTTCTCGCGCTTGACGTCGACGATCAGCACGTCTACCGAGTCCGGCGAGCCGCCGAGCACTTCCACGCTGACGCGGGTAATTTCCTCGACCAGTTTTTTCTTTTGTTCCAGGGTGCGGCCTTCGAGCATTTCAACGTGGTAAGTGGGCATGGTGTTCCTTCAATGGCGGCGGCGTGCCGGTGGCAGTTTAGACTGCGGGCATTGTATTGACGGATCGCCCTGTTTTGCCCCTGAACTCCCTGTTACCGCATGCGCCGCCCGGGACCCGCTGGCTGCTCTGGGCCGTGTTTGCGCTGCACCTGCTGTTGGGCGCGAGCCTGGGACTTTCGGTCGATGAGGCGCACTACCTGCTGTACGCCGCGCACCCGGCTTGGAGCTATTTCGACCATCCGCCGCTGGTCGGATGGTCGCAATGGCCGCTGGTTACGCTCGGCGCACCGGTGGCGCTGCTGCGGCTGCTGCCCGGCCTGCTGTGGCTGGGGACCGCTGCGGCCGCGGGCCGCCTGGCCATGCAGCTGGCCCCGGCGCAGCACGCAGCGGCGGCGGGCCAGTGGGCGGTGCTGGCGCTGCTGTTGGCGCCGCTGTTGCATATTTTGGGCATCGGGCTGCTGCCTGACACCCTCTTGATGTTCCTGGGCGTGCTCCTTATGGGCCAGACTAGGGTGCTGATGCAGCCGGCGGCTGCCGTGCGGCCTGCGCAGTGGCTGTGGCTGGGTCTGCTGCTGGGGCTGGCGGGCCTGAGCAAGTACACCGCGATTCTGGCTGCGCTGGCGGTGACCACCTGCCTTATTGCGGCACATGGTGTGGCGGTCCTGCGCAATCCCTGGCTCTGGTGCAGCGCCGCTCTGGCGCTGCTGTGCGTGTCGCCGGTGCTGGCGTGGAACCTGCAGAACCACTGGATTTCATTCACTTACCAGGCCCAGCACGGCGCGGGCCACACCTGGCAGGGCATGAACGTGTTGCGCTTTTTGCTGCTGCAACTGCTGGCCTATGGCCCGCTGCTGTGTTGGGGTGGGATGGGCCTGCGCCGGGTTGCCCATCCTTCTCAGCGCTACCTGGTCCTGTTCTTTGTCATTCCGTTTGCATTGTTGGCCGCCCTGTCGGGGGGGGGCTCGGGCTTGCCGCACTGGACGGCACCCGCGTGGGTGGCGTTGGCCCCCTTTGCCGGCGTCGGTCTGGCCCTTAGCGCGCAGTCACGCGCGCGCCGCAGCGTGCTGTTGCTCGCGGCGGTCCAGGCGCTGCTGTGCCTGGCACTGCCGGCGCTGATGCTCTCGGCGGGCCAGCCTTTCCTGGCGCAGCGCGCGGCCAGCGCCGAGGCCACCGATCCGCCCAATCCGTTTGCCGACCTGCACGGCTGGGACGCAGCCGGACACCGGGCACGGGAGCTCGCAGCGCAGCATGCGCTGGGCAGCGTATCGGTGCAGAACTGGACTCTGGCCAGCCGCATGGGCTGGTATGCCCGGCCGCTGCCGGTGCATGTGTTGGAAGACCGTTTCGACCAGTTTGACTTCTGGGCCGGCAAACTCCCGCCGGGTGGCGCCACCCTGCTGGTGGACTGGTCGCAGATGCCCTATGTGCTGCCGCTGGGCGTGCATGGCTTTGGCCGTTGCGATTTGCTCGACACCCAGCAGGTCAGTCGCTGGGGCCAGCATGTCGCCACCTTCCGTTTTTATGCCTGTCAGGGCTGGTCGGGCGACCCCCGCCCACAACTGCAAGCCGCCACTGCCAGCCCGTCATGACCAAACAACCGCCGCGGGCCCTGTTTCCCTGGTGGCTGTGGCTGCTGCCGCCGGGGCTGCTGCTGGCGGGCGCACCGCTGTGGCTGCACCGCTGGGAGCCGGCCATATTCCTGGCCATCAACGCTGCCTGTGCCCCGGTGGCGGCCGGGGTCTGGGCCGGACTCTCCCTGCTCGGCAACGGCTGGGGCGCACTGGGTGCCACATCGCCCTTGCTGGTTCTGTCGCCGCGCCTCATGTGGGCCTGGATGTGTGCCGCTCCCTTTGCCATTGTGTTCGCGCGCGCCGGCAAGTGGCTGATCGCCAGCCCCCGCCCCGCGGCAGAGCTCGACCCGCTGCAGATGCGGGTGGTGGGGGAGGTGATTCACAGCGTGTCCATGCCCTCGGGCCACACCACCACGGCGTTTGCGGTGGCCAGCGCCATTTTTCTGGCGCTGACGCCGGCACAGCGGCGGCGCCACTGGTGGCTGCTGGTGCTGGCGGCGGGCACGGGGTTGTCGCGCATCGCCGTGGGTGCGCACTGGCCGGGCGACGTGTGGGTGGGTATGGCGCTGGGCCTGCTGGCCGGAATGCTGGGCAACGTGCTGCTGGCTGCGATGGAACCCCGCCACTTTGTTGCACAAAGCGCCCGCCTGCGGGCGCTGGCCGTGCTGGTGGGAGTGGCGGTGGTGGTATTGCTGACCGAGGTGCAGGACTTTGCGGAAAACCAGCCGCTTCAGGTGCTGCTGGCGCTGGTGGCGGCAGCGTCCCTGCTGGTCTTTGCCATCCGCAGCGCCAGGGCGCTCAAGGCGCCGTAGGCCGCGCCGGCGGCTGGGTCCCAGGCCATCACCGCCAGCTCCTGGCGTGCGATGGCCTCCACGTCACCGCGCGCCGCCGGGCCGGTGAGCGCTCCCGCCGGTCCGAGCCGTTCGATGTTTGCCACAGCGTTGCGCAGCAGCCGCGTGCGCAGGCCGTCCAGCAGCGCGGCGGGGACGCCGGCGTCCTGCCAGGCGGCTTCGGCCACGTCCTGCAAAACCGGAAGGAAGTTGGTGGCGAACACCGCAGCGGCATGGTAGAGCAGCTTTTTGTCACTTTCCAGCGCAAAGCACAGCGCGCCAATGTCCGAAAAAACCGCTTGCAACTGGGCGCAGGCACCTGCCATGCCTTCGAGCGCGCACGGTGTTTGCGCGAATTGGGCCACGGACTCCTGGGGTGTGGTGAAGCTCAGGATGCAATGGGCGCTTGCCGTCTGCCAGCCACGCTGCGCCAGCGGGTCCAGCACGTGCGCCCCCAGGGCGCCACTGCAATGGAAGGCCACTGCGGTCGGCTGACCCGCCGCTGCCAGGGCCAGGGCTGCGGCAGGCAGGTGCGCGTCCGGTTCCGCCAGCATCCACAGGTCGGCGTTGCGCATGTCCGACAGCGCCGCCACCGCACGGCCGACGCCCATGAAGGCGCAGGCAGCCTGCGCCGAGCCCGGGGAGCGCGTCAGCACATCCTGCACGACCAGCGAGTTGCGGTCAGCCCAGAGCCGACCCAGGGTCTGGCCCACCCGTCCGGCACCGATCAGATTGAGGGTTTGCAGGGCCAAGGCGATGCCCCTACACCACCAGCGGGTCTTCCTGCATGGCTTCCATCTGCTCCTGCAACATTTGCACCTGGCCCTGCCAGTAGTCGCTGCTGCCGAACCAGGGAAAGTTGGCTGGAAAGGTCGGGTCGGTCCAGCGCCGCGCCAGCCAGGCGCTGTAATGGACCAGGCGCAGCGTGCGCAGCGGCTCGATCAATGCCAGTTCGGCGCGGTCGAATTCCCGGAACTGCTCGTAGCCGTCCACCAGCGCGCCGAGCTGGCGCGTGCGCTGCTGCCGGTCGCCGCTGAGCAGCATCCACAGGTCCTGCACCGCTGGGCCCATGCGGGCATCGTCCAGGTCAACAAAGTGCGGTCCGGGTCCTGCCGCAGCGGCTGCGTCCGCCGGTGTCCACAGGATGTTGCCGGGGTGGCAGTCGCCGTGCAGCCGCAACAACCGTATGCCTGATGCGTTGGTGCCATTTCCATTGGAAGTCGTTGATAAAGCTGGGTATGCAGCTATTAATTCAATAGCAGACTGAACCCCTTCTTGCCAGGCCGACTGCACGTCGAGCGGCACCATGTCGTGCCCCAGCAGCCACTCCATGGGTTCGATGGCAAAGGTTTCCAGGTTCAGCGTCGGCCGGTGCACAAAGGGCTTTTTGGCGCCCACAGCATGAATACGCGCCAGGAACCGGCCGATCCACTCCAGTACCTCGACATCGTCGAGCTCGGGCGCGCGGCCGCCGCGGCGCGGGCTCACGCTGAAGGCAAAGCCGCCAAAGTGGTGCAGGGTTTCGCCATACAGCACCAGCGGCCCGATGGCCGGTACCTCGAACGCCATCAGCTCGGCGGCGAAGGCATGCTCTTCCAGAATCTGCGCATCGCTCCAGCGCTCGGGCCGGTAAAACTTGGCGACAACGGCGCTGCCATCTTCAAGCTGCACCTGGTAGACCCGGTTCTCGTAGGAGGACAGTGCCGTCAAGCGTCCGTCGCCCCGCAGTCCTACCTGCTCCAGGGCATCGAG
>Ga0007791_10000622_pt1 | contig 11667 bp, 8 predicted proteins | sample CryBogmetaGMA05M_FD_60368 | JGI IMG/M metagenome (GOLD analysis project Ga0007791, IMG submission 60368) | Freshwater microbial communities from Crystal Bog, Wisconsin, USA - MA0.5M | ecosystem: Environmental > Aquatic > Freshwater > Lake | place: Crystal Bog, Wisconsin, USA | collected 2009-07-06 | reverse complement strand
GATGCCCCACCGTCAAAATTCTGCTTGCCATTCCTTCAAGCACCGAAAACGAGTTCTCTTGATTCGAGCCGCCAGCACCATAGGTGACCGAAACGAAGTCCGCGTCAACATTGAGAATCGAATCGAAGGTATCCCACATGGATTCTTCGGTTCCGTCCTTGGGCGGAAAAAACTCAAAAGATAGAGATTTTTGTCCCAGGGCAGCCCGGGATTCCAAAACATCCCTAACGGAGTTTTTTTGAATCTGGGAGAGCGGTGTTCGCTGGGCTGGGATAGGCAATGGCATCCCCTCAAGTTTAACTGCAGGTTAGACTTGGAGAGGTATGTTTACCCTTCAATCTCAAGCCCTTTTGAACGCCATACGCACTCGCGTGGTGGTTGCCGATGGCGCCATGGGGACCATGATTCAGGACGCCCAGCCAAGCCTGGAAGACTTCCAGGGTCACGAGGGTTGCAACGAAATTTTGAATGTAACTAGACCTGACATCATTCGAGCTATTCACACCCGATACCTAGAATCCGGTTCCGAAGCAATCGAAACCAATACTTTCGGTGCAAACTGGGCAAACCTGGCCGAATACAGCATCCAAGATCGCATCTACGAACTGGCTCTCGCCGGTGCCAAGCTTGCGCGCGAAGTTGCCGACACACATTCATCCACGGCAGCCCACAAGTGGGTTTTGGGATCAGTTGGGCCAGGCACCAAATTGCCTAGCCTGGGTCACGCACCCTACGCCCAGCTGCGAGATGCCTATCAGCAGCAGTCCGAGGGGCTGCTAGAAGGCGGAGTGGACGCGGTTCTAGTTGAGACCGCCCAAGATTTACTACAGGCTAAGAGCGCGGTTGTAGGCGCAAAACGAGCAATGACCAAACTGGGAATCAAGGTGCCAATTCTGGTTTCTGTGACCATCGAGACCACCGGAACCATGCTCATGGGGTCAGAAATTGGTGCTGCCCTGACTGCGCTTAGCGCACTGGGAATCGATGCCATTGGCTTGAACTGCGCAACCGGGCCAACCGAGATGAGCGAACACCTGCGCTACTTGGCAAAATTCAGTCAACTACCGCTTGTGGTTATGCCCAATGCCGGCTTGCCGGTTCTTGGACCAAACGGAGCTCACTACCCACTCACTCCAGGCGAACTAGCCACTGCCCAGTTGCAGTTTGTAAACGAGTACGGTGCCGGCCTGGTTGGTGGCTGCTGCGGGACAACGCCTGAACACATCATGGAACTTGCTGCTGCTGTGGCAAACAAAACTCCACATCGACCAACAACTGTTCTTGAGCCTGGGCTTGCCAGCCTTTATCAGCACCAACCCTTTGACCAAACAATGACCTACCTCAGCATTGGCGAAAGAACCAATGCGAACGGATCGAAGGCCTTCCGCGATGCCATGCTTTCCCAAAACTGGGAGGAGTGCCTAGAGATTGCTCGTTCCCAAACCCGTGAAGGTGCCCACGCTCTGGACGTTTGCGTAGATTACGTCGGCCGTAACGGTGTTGAAGATGCACGCGAGCTGGTTAGCCGACTAGCAACCGCAACTACCTTGCCACTGGTTTTGGATAGCACCGAGCCATCAGTGCTCGAAGCCGGCTTGGAATGCATCGGTGGCAGGGCCATGATCAACTCGGTGAATTACGAGGACGGCGACGGCCCAACCAGCCGGTTTGCGCGGATCATGCCAATAGTGAAGGAACACGGAGCAGCGGTGGTTGCACTTACCATCGACGAAGAGGGGCAGGCCCGAACTGCCGAAACCAAGTTCAAAATTGCTAAGCGGCTCATCGAGGACCTAACCGGGAACTGGGGCATGAACCTAGTTGACATTACCGTGGATACTTTGACTTTCCCGATTGCAACTGGGCAGGATGAGACCAGACGTGATGGCATCGAAACTATCGAGGCGATTCGTATATTAAATGAGGCTTTCCCCGGTGTTCAGAGCACATTGGGAATCAGCAACATTTCATTCGGCCTGAGCCCGGCAGCGCGACACGTTCTGAACTCGGTGTTCCTTTCTGAATGTGTAAAAGCTGGGCTTTCCTCTGCAATTGTTCACGCGGCCCGAATTATGCCCCTGAACCAAATCCCAAAGCACCAGTTGGATGCGGCTATGGATTTGATCTACGACCGCAGAACCTACGACGATGCCGGAAATGTGGTTTTCGACCCGCTCACCCAATACCTCGATGTCTTCAGCGGAGTGGATAGCGCAAGCGCAAGGCTTTCAAGAGCCGAAGAGCTCGCTTCGATGCCACTAGACCAGCGACTCGAGCGTCGAATCATCGATGGTGAAAAAAAGGGTCTTGAAGCCGACCTAGATGAAGCATTGGCGGCTGGCAAAAGCGCCCTGACAATCATCAATGACCACCTTCTTCAGGGAATGCAGGTTGTTGGCGAACTTTTTGGCAAGGGCGAGATGCAATTGCCGTTCGTCTTGCAGAGCGCCGAGGTAATGAAATCGGCTGTAGCGCACCTTGAACCTTTTATAGAGAAGACCGAGGACTCTGGAAAGGGTCGAATTTTGCTGGCCACCGTTCGCGGTGACGTTCACGACATAGGCAAGAATCTTGTGGACATCATTTTGAGCAATAACGGTTTTGAAACTGTGAACATTGGCATCAAACAACCGATCAATGACATCCTCAAGGCTGCTGAAGAGCACAATGTTGACGTAATCGGGATGAGTGGTTTGCTTGTCAAGAGCACGCAGATTATGCGCGAAAACCTTGAAGAGATGAATCAGCGGGGTATCTCAACCCGCTGGCCGGTGATTCTTGGCGGAGCGGCACTAACTCGTGCCTTTGTTGAACAAGATTTAGCCGAGATTTTCGATGGCGAGGTGCGCTATGCCAGAGACGCCTTTGAAGGACTCCGACTCATGGATGCCATGGTCAAGATCAAACGCGGGAATACCTCGGTTCAACTTCCTGCGCTCAAGAAGCGAGTCACGCCAAGATCTAATCTCCTAGAACGAACAGCACCGGAAAATCTGCCCGCTAGAAGCGATGTGGCCAGCGACAACCAAATCCCGAACCCACCATTTCTGGGAACTCGAATAGTGAAGGGGATTCCTCTGCGCGACTATGCGAGTTTCCTGGATGAGCGAGCCACCTTTATGGGTCAATGGGGACTAAAGCCAGGTCGCGGAGATGATGGCGAAAGCTACGAGCAGCTGGTTGAAACCGAAGGTAGACCGCGCCTCAGGGCTTGGTTGGAGCGCATCCAAACTGAGGGTTGGCTAGAAGCCGCCGTGGTTTACGGGTATTTCCACGCCTACAGCGAAGGTGACGATCTGGTGATATTGCACCACGGCCCCGAGAACTCCACCGACGGCGGTTCTGGAGGAATACCTGGCACCGAAAGGCTGAGATTCAAATTTCCCCGTCAGGCTCGCGACCGTCACCTTTGCCTCAGCGATTTCGTATCCAGCAAGGACAGCGGAAAGATCGATGTGGTTCCCTTCCAACTTGTGACAATGGGAAATCGCATTAGTGAAGAAGCAAATAAGCTTTACGCCTCGAACGAATATCGCGACTACCTGGAAATCCACGGACTATCGGTTCAGCTCACAGAAGCCCTCGCCGAGTTTTGGCACAGTCGGGTTCGTGAAGAACTTGGATTCAGTAGCGAAGACCCCGAGAACGTCGAGGGCAATTTCGACCTTCAATATCGCGGAGCCAGATACTCGTTCGGATACCCAGCGTGCCCCGATCTGGAAGACCGAGCCAAACTGGTGGAGCTTCTGAAACCCGAACTTATCGGCGTGACGCTATCGGAAGAACTTCAGCTTCATCCGGAGCAATCAACCGATGCAATGGTTTTGCACCACCCGGAAGCCAAATACTTTTCGGTTTAAACCTTCAAAGGGGTAAGACATGGCGACCTCGCCCTATCAACTAGCAGAGTTGGCCGCTAAACGCGCTCAACGACTTGAGGTGGTTCTAGAGTCTGGCATTACTCGTTACTGGAGGTACCCTGCCTCAAACTCGCCTGAAGCCGCGCAAACCATACTTTTCGTTCACGGCTATCGAGGCAACCACCACGGATTAGAAGCCATCGCCGGTGCACTCGAAGATTTCACGGTTCTCATTCCAGACCTACCCGGCTTTGGAGAATCTGAACCGCTTCCAAGAACCCATAACATCGATGGGTACACCACTTGGCTATTGCAATTTGTCAACACCCTGCAACTGGCCGATGCCCTGGTGTTAGGGCATTCCTTTGGAACAATCGTCTCGGCTTCGGCAGCAGCTCGAACTCTCCGGAATCCCTTGATTTTGGTAAATCCAATCTCGAGCTTCGGTTTTGGAGGAGTCAAGGCTCTGCTTGCCCAAGCACAAAACCTGTTTTATTGGCTCGGGGCAACTCTTCCCGATGCTGCAGGTAACGCACTGCTCAAAGCTCCAATCATGGTAAGGCTAATGAGCGGGGCACTGGCCAAGACAAAAGACCGGAAACTTCGCGCTTGGATTCACCAACAGCATCGAGATAACTTCAGCGTTTACGCGAACCGCCAAGTCGCTATCGAGGGGATCAGGGCTGGAGCCGAAAATACCGTAGTTGAGTTTGCGCCAAGTTTAGATCAGAGGGTTTTGCTAATCGCGGGGGAGTTGGACGACATCACTAGCGTGAAGGATCAAATCCGATCCGTTGGCTTTTTCCCACACGCTGAACTAGAAGTCTTGAAAAACGTTGGACATCTGACGCATTACGAGACTCCCAACCAGGTTGCAGATTTGGTTCGGGAGTTTGCTAGATCGCTCTAGCCCTGAAGCGTGTGGGGGTTGTAGTCAACTATTCGCCACTCATCGCCATCGTACGCGATAGTGCTCAACGATGCGTTACCAAATCTTTCTCCCTCTCGAGGAAATTCGCCCTTGCTCACCAGCTTTATGACTTTTCTGATCAGCGCACCGTGCGAAACAGCCAAAACTCGCTTACCCGAGTATTCAAGCGCCAAGCGATCCAGCAGTTGCCAAGCCCTATCGGCCAGTTGCTCTAAGGATTCACCGCCCGGAAGCACTTTGAGATCCGCATACCTGAGCTTCCATTCATCGTGAGTCAGGCCCTCTGCCTCGCCAAAAGCCCTCTCAAGAAGTAGAGGTTCAACCGTGTAGTCATCGATTGTGGAAAGCTCCGCCACCATTGCCGCCGTTGCAACCGCGCGACTCAGGGGAGAGGTGATGAGTACATCCCAATCGGAGGCCTTGATGACGGAGCCAGCTGCTTTCGCCTGTTGAATTCCAGCGTCGTTCAAGGGAATATCGGTGGTTCCCTGCAATCGAAAGTCAATATTCCAGTCGGTTTGTCCGTGTCGCAGAAAACCAATCAAAGTTTCAGACATTCAATAATCTTCCGAGTGCAAGTGAGGTATTCGCCTCAATTTTCGCAAGGGCAAATTCGTCCCCCTTGGTTGGACCAAGATTTACCACAATCACCGGATGATTCGCCTTCAGCGCCCTGCGGACGAATCTCATTCCCGAATTAACCTGAAGTGAGGTTCCGGCAACTAGCAGAACATCGGTGGAATCAACCTGCCCCATGCACCTTTCAACTAAAGGTGCGTCAACGGATTCGCCAAAGAAGACAACATCCGGTTTGAGTACACCGCGGCAATCGGTGCACTGCGGAATCCTGAAGTCTGCAGTTGCCTCGATTTCCGCATCTCCGTCGGGAGTAAATTCGATGGACTCATCCCTGGAGACATTCGGATTCAGCTCTTGAAGCATGATATCCACCAGCTCGCGAGTGAACTGCTTTCCGCAACCCATGCATTTCACGCGATCAAGCCTTCCGTGCAACTCAAAAACCTGACGCGAACCAGCTGCCGTGTGCAGGCCGTCTACGTTCTGCGTGATTATGGATTGGACTAGGCCAGTTTGTTCGGCGAGCGCCAATGCGAAATGACCAGCGTTGGGTTGCGCGGTGGCGATTCTTGACCAGCCCACGAAACTTCGTGCCCAGTACCTTTGTTGCGCTTCAAACGAGCCCATAAATAAATCAAAGGTCATTGGGTGCTTAGGTGTCTTACCCTGACCTCGGTAGTCTGGAATGCCCGAATCCGTGCTCATACCAGCGCCAGTTAAGACCGTCAATTTCTTGCCAGCTAGCTTTTCGCGCGCATACTCAATGCCAAACAGTGCTGCCGCAGACAGTTCCTGATCTTGAGTCTCGTTCGCTTCCATCTAGTCAAGTTTAACCTTGGTAAAGAGCCTCCGCTAACTATGGGAAAATTGACCACGGTAGGAGACCACATTGATTAAGTACCTGGGTTCAAAGCGCACGCTGATTCCCGTGCTGAGCAAGCTGGCAGCGGCTAGCGCAGCAAAAACCAGCGTCGATCTCTTTACCGGAACCACCAGAGTAGCCCGAGCAATGAAAGAACAGGGTCAGCGCGTGATCGCTACCGACCTGGCGAGTTACTCTTACGCGTTCTCCAAAACCTGGATTGAGCTGGATGCCAGCGAGGTTAACCAATCGGAGTTGACAGACGCAATCGCGCACCTGAATAGCGTCAAACCTGAGGCGGGTTACTTCACTCAAGCTTTTTGCATCGATGCACGTTACCTCCAGCCAAAGAACGGCGAGAGGGTAGACGCTGCCCGTGAAATAATCGAGAGCGACTACAAGGATTCTTGGCTCTATTACCCACTACTGACTTCTCTTACCCTTGCGGCAGATCGTGTGGACAGCACAACTGGTCTCCAGATGGCATTTCTCAAGAGTTGGGCGGCAAGAAGCAACAAACAGCTAGAGCTGACGGATCCAGTACTCATTGCCGGTTCCGGTCAGGCCCACCAAGGAGACGCCCTACAACTTGCAGGTTTGTTACCCGAAGTTGATCTGGCATATTTGGACCCTCCTTACAATCAGCATCGATACTTTGCCAACTATCACGTCTGGGAGTCTCTGGTTCGCTGGGATAAGCCCCAAACATACGGAATTGCGAATAAGCGCATCGATGTTCGAGATGACAGCACCAAGAGTGCGTTCAACTCTAAGAAGACCATGGCCGACTCGCTGGCTAAAGTCATTGCCGACCTCAAGTGCGAGACCATGATGCTGAGCTACAACAACGAATCTTGGTTGAGCAGGCAAGAGCTGGAATCCATTTGCGCCCGTAAGGGAAGGGTGGAAATCTTGGATTTTGACTTCAAGCGTTACATCGGTGCCCACATTGGTGTCTACAACAAGTCTGGGCAAAAAGTGGGGGAGCCAACCCATTCCCGAAACATTGAACACATTGTGTTGGCGGGCCCACCCAAAATAGTGCAACGCATGATCGACTCGTTGCAGGTAAGCCCATAGCTTCCCCTAGATTGCTATCGAAATCGAAAAATCCTGCCCACTGTTCTGAATCAGCATCGGTTCAATCGGCTCGGTTCCGACGAACCTGATTTTGAACTCGGTTCGCCTGAAAGCCTCAAAACCTCTACCCGAGACGCTTGCTGTAAGAGTCAGCTCTTTTCCGTGGCGCGTGAGTCGAAACAGGGTGTCGAATCGAGCTTCCGCCAATCCCGCCGCTGCATGAGTCAGACCATCGTCTTCGCTCAGGAAACTCTCGTGGGTTCCATCGATGGTCGGCACAAAAACCAGAAGTTCGATGGTGGCTGGGTAGAACCCGTGCGTGCTCTTTGGCGCCTCTGTCCAAATTGGAATGATCGCTCCTGCCCTGGCATAGAGCGGCAGAACATCGAGGGGAGCGTTCGCCTTGATTCGCTGACATCCCTGATGCAATAGCCCACTGTACCAGTCGTACCATTCACCCGCGGGCAAGTAAACGGAGCGCGAGGTGGAGCCAGGTTCTAATACGGGAGCCACCAACAAGTCACCACCGAGCAAGAACTCGTCGTCCAGATTTACGGTCTCCTGATCGTACTGATAGTCAAAAACCAGTGGACGCTGAATCGGGGTTCCCCTGCGGCTGGCTTCAACGAAACGCGAATAAATGTATGGCATCAATCGATACCTGAAGGTGAGTGCAGCCCGCGCGATTTCCAATACTTGCTCCCCAAACGAGTATGCGTATTGGTCCACCTGGTTTGCCTGATTATGGTTTCGTGCAAAAGGGGTAAGTGCCCCGTATTGAATCCAGCGCGCAAAGAGTTCTGGGTTTGTGTTTTCGGCAAAGCCTCCTATGTCAGCGCCTATAAACGGTTGTCCGCTTAAGCCAAGCCCCGCACCCATTGGGATGCTAACCCAAAGGTGATCCCAGCGGCTAAAGTTGTCTCCCATCCAGTTGGCGGCGTATCGCTGAATCCCGGCTGATCCCGCTCTGGAGAGCACAAAAGTTCTGAGCTCCGGCATGGCAGCGTTTAGGCCCTGTACGGTTCCCATTGCCATGAGAAGGGCATAAGAGTTGTGGTACCGCTCGTGACTAAACTCTCCTTTACCAAAGAGCATGCGCTCCGCCGCAATATCACCCGTGGCAGGTTCATTCATGTCGTTCCAAATACCCGCTAACCCACTCTGCACGTGTTTGGCATTCAAGTCGCCCCACCAGTCGCGACCATCGGGGTTGACGAAGTCGGGGAATACGCTGTTGCCGGGCCAAACTTGACCGATGTAGACGTCGCCGCCTTCGGTTTTGCAGAAAACCTCTCTAGCCACACCTGAGTCGAAAACCTCGTAGCCCGGGTCATGCTTGACTCCGGGGTCGATGATTGTGACCACGCGTATGCCATCCGCCTCAAGTTGCTCCAGCATCGCCTCTGGATTCGGAAAGAGCTCGCCATCCCAGGTAAAAACTCGATACCCGTCCATGTAGTTGATGTCTAGCCAAAGCGTGTCAAGTGGCAGGTCAAGTTCCCTGTGTTTCTTGGCCAAATCCAGAATGTCCTGTTGGCTGTAAGCCTTCCAGCGGCATTGATGGTAGCCCAAAGCCCAGATTGGAGGAAGTTCGATTCTGCCGGTCAGTCTCGTGTAACCGTGCAACACGGATGCGATGTCAGGCCCCGCAAAAAGGTATTCGGTGTATTGCCCGCCATCAAAGCGAACCAGATACGATTCGGTTTCGGTGAAATCGTAGAAACCTCTGTAACCGTTATCGATAAAAGATCCACCCACATGCCCTGTGACAGCGTCCTGGTGGTAATAAAACGGGATTGAAACATAAAACGGGTCAAACTCGCTTGATGTGTTGTCGGCTCGGGGATCGGTTCCGGGAAGAGCTTTGGTGAATTCGCCGCTGGCGCTAGGGTTCAAAACATCCAAGTTCCAAAGTGTGAAGTCTCGGCCGCGACGGTTCTGTCGCCCCGACTTCTCGCCGAGCCCATAAATCGCATCGTCTTTCGACGCGGAGCGCTGAAGAACGAAAGCATCGTTCAATGTGCTGTAGGCAGACGTTTGCCCTGCCGCACCTGTTTCGAAAACCAGACTTCCATCCGCCCGAACCAGTTTCCAAGAAAAAACATCGAGCTGTATGTGCAAAGCCAGTTCTGACGTGAAAAGAGAGGCTACCTCGTCACCAACCTCTAGATCGAAGTCCACCAGATCTTTGGCCCAACTTGTGAAAGGGTCATCGATGACCGCAAAACTGGGGGATAGGTCAAACTCACCGCCTCGGCTGATTTTGAGTCTGAGAATTCCCGGTGTGAGAACTTCGATGCGGATTAACTCGTTCTCAAGGTTGGCTTGAAGCCCTCGAGCGGTGCGTTCAACGCTGGTTACCGAACGGAGCTGGATGAAGGAGGAATCGAGCATGAATGCAAGCGTAGGTTAGGCACAAAAACCGTAAACGATTGCGGTTCAAACTTTTTATCAAATGGGACTGAAATGTTACAAAGTGCCAAACATTCTCAACTATTGGGCCTAGATGTTATAGCTTCCAACAGTGTGGCGAACCGAGTTGGTGCCAACGACGGTACTGTATTGGCCAACGCTTTTCGTAACCACCGCGTTTGCCCCAACGTAACTGTTGTCGCCAACTGTGATGTCGCCAATGACTTTTGCGCCGGCTCCCAAAACAACGTCGTTTCCAATAGTTGGATGTCTTTTGGAAGTGGTGTTTTGGCTTGCCCCAAGAGTTACCTGATGGTAAATCAAAACATCATCGCCTACAACCGCTGTGGCACCGATAACCACACCCATGCCGTGGTCAATAACAACTCGGCGGCCTAATTTAGCACCGGGATGAATTTCGATTCCGGTCCAGAATTTGGCCCAGTTTGAAACTAGTCGAGCCATCAACTGGAACTTTGCGTTCCAAAGCGAATGGGCAAATCGATAAATCCAAATGGCGTGTAGCCCTGGGGAAGTCAGAAACAGCTCAAATGCAGTGTTGGTGGCAGGGTCCCGCTCGAGACCAGCCTTGAAGTCTTCCGAGATTCGGCCCACTTATGCCTGGGTGTACTCGTCGGAGAGGTCTTTGTACAAAAGACTCGAGAGGTAACGCTCTCCAAATGATGGGATGATAACAACGATGTTTTTGCCCGCGAATTCGGGACGCTTGGAAACCTCGTTGGCAGCCCAGATTGCCGAGCCCGAAGAGATTCCAACGAGAATACCCTCCTCCTTGGCAGCGCGTCTGGCCCAAATGAAAGAGTCTTCGTTCACTGCATCGAAAACTTCGTCGTAGACCGTTGTGTCAAGAATGCTCGGAACAAAATTTGGACCAATGCCGGCCAGAGGGTGCGGGCCTGCCGCTCCACCCGAAAGCAATGGGGATGCTGCTGGTTCTACAACAAAAACCTTGACATCCGGATTTAGCTCCTTCAGACGCTTGCCTGTTCCGGTAACAGTTCCGCCTGTTCCCGAACCAGCAACCAAAGCCGCGATGTCACCATTAAGATCACGCCAAATCTCTTCGGCGGTAGTCTCACGGTGAATCTTTGGACCGGCAGGATTATCGAATTGACGGACCAGCACCGATCCCTCGATTTCTGCGCCAAGCTCTTCAGCCTTGGCCACGGAGCCCTTCATGCCCTCAGGACCTGGAGTGAGCACCAATTCCGCCCCATATGCGCGAAGCAGAACCTTGCGCTCAGTGCTCATTGTGGCCGGCATGGTCAAAATCACCCTGTAACCGCGTGCCGCGCCCACAAGTGCCAGCCCGATTCCGGTGTTTCCAGAGGTGGCTTCGATGATGGTTCCACCAGGCTTCAGTTCACCCGATTCCTCGGCTGCGTCAACCATCGCGATCGCCAGACGGTCTTTCACCGACGCTGATGGGTTGTAAAACTCGAGCTTGGCGTATACGTTAGCCTGCCCCTCGATGATCCGATTCAACCGAACTAGGGGAGTGTTTCCAAATGCTTCGGTGATGTTGTTGTAAACGGTCATGATTTCCCCTGGGATCTAGGTGGTGAGGTAACTAAATTGTACTTGCGGGTCAGGTGGCGCCAATCCTCGAGCTCCATTTGTTTCGTTTGATTACATTCATTAGGACTGTAGATAAATCGGCAATGTCACGAACAGCGATTGTCATGGGTGACTTAGAATCGGGCAAGAAGCAATCGTAGGAGACACATGTTGAAAACCCTCGCCAACGGGAAACTGCAATCACTTCCATCAACCATGAGATGGTGGATGGTCGCTCTCGCAAGCGCAACCATTGGATTGGCGGTCGGTTTACTTGGACAACTTGCTCCTAGAACATTGGAGAGTCAATTCCAACTGGACCTTTGGTTGAACGCATCGGGAAATACAGCACTCGACGCCGTGGC
>Ga0007791_10000620_pt1 | contig 11670 bp, 3 predicted proteins | sample CryBogmetaGMA05M_FD_60368 | JGI IMG/M metagenome (GOLD analysis project Ga0007791, IMG submission 60368) | Freshwater microbial communities from Crystal Bog, Wisconsin, USA - MA0.5M | ecosystem: Environmental > Aquatic > Freshwater > Lake | place: Crystal Bog, Wisconsin, USA | collected 2009-07-06 | reverse complement strand
GAGATTGATGTAAAGGCCTGTGTAAAGCATCGGTGAGCGTGGCTTTATGCTTTGACGGAAAGATTAAGAGGAATTGCGGCTCGGGAAATTTTCATTTTGGGGAATATGGAGGTCCCAGCAAAATTTCAACGATTTGACAGGCCCCTGGTTGGCCGCACTACCAATTGGAGCCGCTAAAAGTTTCGGTTTAAGGATAGGTCGGCCAATGGCACTTCGGCAAGCGTCGGCCGAGCAGCGAGGACCATGAGGAGCAACAGCCGGGACTGGCCTGGCTGGATGCGACGCTCGCTTCGAGGTGCTTCCTATCCACGCTCAAGGCCGGGTTTTTCTCGTTGGCTCGAGCCCGCCTTGAAACCGCTCTTCTCGCGGGCCGTCCGCACCGTGGCATGGAATGCCGTCAGAGGCTGTGGATGTCGATGTCGGGCAGCTCGACGGGTGACGCCTGAAAAATCGCCCGGTCGAAAGTGGACCTGGACGAGCTCTCCCCAGTCGGTGGGCGGGCCGCGGGCAGGAGAGACTGGCGGAGGCTCGAGCGGTTCGCCCAGATGCGTGAGGGGCTGATTTCACGCGGGCGAAGCCATCCTGGCCTTCTTCCGCTTGCGAACCTCCGGTTCGAAGTGAGCCGGCTCCTGCCGGCAGTCTCCTCTGAGTCGGATGTCGCCACCACACCCCGGGCACGCAAAAGGAAACTCCTAGCCCACCCGAGCCATGAGTTTGGCCTTTGGTGTCGGGAGGTGTCGTGGGAGGGCAGTTTGTCGCACGAGTCGCAGCAGTCGCCGGCGGTATCTCCGCCGCGGCGGCCGACGTGACGGTGACGGGTGGCACGTTGTCGGGCTTCACGGGCTCTGGCAAGAGCTACTCGGCGACGTTCATCCCGACGGCGAGCTTCAAGGGCTCCGGCACGGTGTCAGTGGCGGCCGGGAAGTTCACCGACGCGGCGGGCAACGAGAACACAGCCGGTGGCCTTGCCACAGCGCTGTCGATCGACACGAGGTGAGCCTGAGTCGTACGGGAAGTAACGTCGGGAGTCGCCCCGACTTTTTGTCCTCGCTGCAACGATGTTTGCTGCAGGGATTTTTTGAGGTGCCTCTCGCCTCCCCGCCCGACTCAATGCGGCCACAGCACTATCTTCAGTGCAAAGATTGCCAGTGCAATGAGGAACATGCTCCCCAAGACATACATCCAAGGGCGAAAAGGCTTTCGAAACGGGCTATCCCCCTCGAGCCACGTCTGCAGTGATCCGTGCCATTCGCGGCCGGGCTCCTCAGCAATTGAGTCTCTCACTCCGCCATCCGAAAGCGGATCTGATTCGTGGCTCGAGAGACCACCGTCAGATCGGGGCGCGTCGTCGGTCAACTCCATGAGTTCCGGGATATCGCGGAGCATCTGCCACGGACCGTCGGGCGACTCAGACACCTCATCCCGCCTCCGCAGTCGCTTTTCCTTTCGCAGGGCGCAGAGCTTCTCCAGGGTCAACGGGCCTTTGACGTTGCCCTTCCGTCTCACGTAATACATATCACGGCCTCCAGCCTTCCATGACGCGAGACTGTCCCTGAGAATCCCGCATCTTTCGGCTTCGCGGACAGTATCGCAGGATCGTTGCCCAGCCGGCGACCCCGCCGACAAGCGGGCTGCCATCAATCGCGGCAAAGCAGGCCCGCAAGATGCCCACGTATCCGGCCGCTGGCTTTCCGCTCGTCCCCATGCAACAGTGGTGAGGGCTGATCTCCTTTCGGAGCCTGGCCGATCGTCGGAGCCCCACCGTGCATGTTCCATCTCTGATGGACATGGTCCGCCGGCTTGTGCCGCGGATCATCACGGACAAGGACGCCATACAACTCGACGCACCATTCGCCGCGACGGGCGACGGTTCGCCGTTGCGCGGCGACCGCGACCTTGCGGGTGAACTCCCTCTCCGCGGCGAGCTGTTCTCCACCGAGCAGCTCCAACGGCACGCCCGCACGGTCGCTGGCTTCCATCGTCTCGCCGGCCAGCGAGAGTCCGGCAAGCTGCTTACGCGTCTGGCCGACAACGAACGGGTGCTTCTCGACACCTACGAATTGCTCGCCGCGGCCGCCAGTCGTGCCCGACGCATCACGCCCGCGGCGGAATGGCTGCTCGACAACTTCTACCTCGTCGAGGAGCAGATCCACTCCACCCGCAGGCTGCTGCCGCGATCCTACCTCGACCAGCTTCCCATGCTCGCCGCCGACTGCCCGCGGACCTATCGCATCGCGATGGAACTGGTCGCCCATACCGATGGCCGTGTCGAGGCGTCGGGCCTCGACGCCTTCATAGCCGCCTACCAGTCAGTGTGCCCTCTCACGCTCGGCGAGCTCTGGTCCATGCCGCTGATGCTGCGGCTGGCCCTGATCGAAAACCTCCGCCGCGTGGCCCAGCGGCTCGCCGTTTCAAGGCACCATCGCGACATTGCCGCCGACTGGTCCGACCGCCTGCTGCAGGCTGCGGAGAAGCGGCCTGCCGACCTCATGCTCGTGCTGGCGGACATGACGCGGGCTGCCCCGCCCCTCTCGGGCGCATTCCTCGCCGACTTCACCCGCACTCTCCAGGGTCACTCGCCCGCCTTTTCGCTCGCCGCCACCTGGCTTGAACACTGTCTGTCGGGACAGGGGCTCACGATCGAGCAGATGGTGCTCGCCGAAGGCCAGGGACAGGCCGCCGATCAGGTGTCGATCGGCAACAGCATCGGCAGCCTGCGGTTTCTGGCAGTGCACGACTGGCGGGATTTCGTTGCCATCCACAGCGTCGTGGAGCAGACGCTTGCCGACGACCCGGCCAACGAGTATTCCAGGGCCGACTTCGCCACTCGCAACCGCTACCGCAGCTGCGTTGAAACGATCGCCCGACGAACCAGCCGACCCGAGGAAGAGGTCGCTCAGCGGGCCGTGGCATTGGCACGCGAAGCGATGACCACGACCACAACGCCACCCCGGGAGTCGCACGTCGGCTACTGGCTGATCGACACCGGACGGGACCGTCTCTTGGAGGCGCTTGGCTGCCGGTTTGTGGGCGTGGCCTCGTGGTTTGCGCCGTGGACGTGGTGCGCCGCGGCCATGCGACGAGCCACGCTCGGTCTGCTGCTGATGGCGACGTTCGTGCTCACAGCCACCGGAGTGCTGGCATTTCTCTCAGCTATCGGGCCGTCCGGACGATCGACTCAGGGAGCTTTCCCGCTTTTGCTTGTGCCCGTCGTGCTCGTGACGTTGCATCTGGCCGTGGGGCTGGTCACCTGGGCCGCGACGTTGATCGTCAGACCGCACGCCCTCCCGCGGCTCGATTTCAAGAACGGCATCCCCCAGAACCACCGCACGCTTGTCGCCGTGCCCGCGATGCTCACCGATTCGGCCACCATCGACCGGCTGCTCGAGGACCTGGAGATCCGCTTTCTCGCCAACCGCGATCGGCATCTGCACTTTGCGCTCGTTTCCGATCTTGCCGATGCCACCGCGGAAACCCAGCCCGCCGATGCACCGCTGATCCGGCAGGCGGTGGCGGGCATCGACACGCTCAATCGCCGCTACGCGCATGAGCACGATCACTTCCTGCTGTTGCACCGCAGCCGCGAGTGGAACGCCCGTGACGGGATCTGGATGGGACGCGAGCGCAAGCGGGGCAAACTGGCCGACGTGAACGCAGTCCTTCGCGGCGCAGCTCTCACCGGCCCCGACGGGCGATTTTCTCACGTGGCCGGCGACGCCCGGTTCCTGACGCAGGTGTGCTACGTGATCACGCTCGACGCCGACACCGACCTGCCCCGCGACGCCGCCCGTGACATGGTCGGCGCTATGGCCCATATCCTCAATCGCCCGGTGCTCCACCCCACGCGGCCTCGCATCGCCGCGGGGCACGGCATTCTCCAGCCTCGGGTGGGCGTGCGGCTGCCCAGCGCCCAGCGGTCGCGGTTCAGCATCATGTCCTCAGGCACCCCTGGGATCGATCCCTACACCCGCGTCGTCTCCAATCTCTACCAAGATCTCTTCGACGAGGGTTCTTTTGTTGGCAAAGGCATCTACGACGTCGACGCCTTCGAGCACTGCTGCGGCGTCTTTCCCGAAAACGCGATTCTGAGCCACGACCTGCTCGAGGGCTGCCACTGCCGATCCGGCCTCGAGAGCGACGTCGTGTTGTACGAGGATCACCCGTCGAGCTATCTCGCCGATGCCCGGCGGCGACACCGTTGGATCCGCGGCGACTGGCAGATCCTCTGGTGGCTGCTGCCGCGGGTGCCCAACGATGGAGGCAGTTGGGCGAGCAATCCACTGTCAGCAGTCTCCTACTGGAAGATCTTCGACAACCTCCGGCGGAGCCTCGTTGCCCCGGCGATGGTCGCGGCGCTTGTCGGCGGCTGGCTGTCGGGCTCGGTGCAGGTGGCGGGGGCTGCTGGCGGACTCGTGGTGTTGGCGGCGCTGCTCCATCCGCTCTTGGCCGGACTGCTCGATTTCCTGCGGAAGCCCCACGACGTGCCGGTGGCCACCCATCTGCTGGAAGCGGCCCAGGCGGCCGGACAGCCTCTGGCCCAGGCGCTGCTGGGCCTCGCCGTGCTGCCGTACGAGGCAGCCGTGGCGATCGATGCCATCGTGCGAACGCTCTGGCGGATGTTCGTCACGCGACGGCATCTGCTTGAATGGCGCACTGCTGCCGATGCCGATCGCATCGCGGCGGAGACGCTGCTTGGATTCTTCCGGGCGATGATCGTGAGCCCGTTGATGGCTGTGCTGGTGGCCGGACTGCTGATCTGGGCTGGCCGGCCCAGCATGCTCATGGCTGCGTCTCCTTGGCTGGCGATCTGGTTGGCGGCCCCACTCGTCGCCTGGTGGCTGAGCCTACCGCTGCCCCCACCAACCGTCGTCCTCTCTGCATCCGAGCGGCGGTTTCTGACCATCGCGGGCCGACGCACCTGGCGATATTTCGAAGAGTACGTCAACACCCGCACCAACTGGCTCCCACCAGACAACGTGCAACTCAACGGCGAACTGATCATCGCCGCCCGCACCAGCCCCACGAACATTGCGATGGCTCTGCTCTCCGACCTTGCCGCCTGCGACTTTGGCTGGTGCTCCGTGCCCCACCTCATCGACCGCATCGGACGCACGTTCGAGACCCTTGTCCGCCTCGAACGGCACCGCGGTCATCTGCTCAACTGGTATGACATCCACACGCTTGCCCCGCTCTTACCGAGGTATGTCTCGACGGTCGACAGCGGCAATCTGCTCGGCAGCCTGCTCGTGCTGGCAGGGGGCCTCGAGGAACTGATGGATGCGCCGGTCGTTTCGCCGCGGGTCTTCGCCGGTCTTGATGACACGCTGCACATCCTCGCGGCAGACCACAATCTCTCCCTGAACGGTCGACACGGTTCTCCTGACGACTCGCAGCCGGAGCGAGTCCTGCCTGGCGGTCTGTTCAGCGAGACAGTCACCGTGGACAGGGCCGCCGCCGTGCTGCCCCGCGTGATCGCGGCCGGGACCGTCGCCCGGGCAGAAGCCGCCGATGCCAACGCGCGCTGGTGGATCGAGTCACTCATTCGCACCGCGACTGACCAACTCGCTGACCTGCACCAACTCGCGGCCTGGACGACACTGCCACCGCCACCCGAGCATTTTTGGCAGCGGGTCGCCACGCAATCGAAACCCCACGCGGTACGCCTGCGGGAGATGCTGGACAGACTCGACGCCGGCCCCACCATCCGCGAGATCGCCGATCTGCCGAAGACACTCCTGCCACTCGTCAGCGAAGTGGAGCGAGCCAACGACACGAACCATTCGCCCGATGCTCCGGCCTGCAAGCGCTGGCTCGAGCTGCTTCACATCGCGATCGAAGATGCCGCGCGGCATGCAGCCGCGCGGTTGGACGAGCTCACCGAGCTCGCCGCAGCCTGCCGGGATCTTGCCGACATCGACTTCCGCTTTCTGTACGACTCGTCACGGCGGCTGTTTGCCATCGGCTTCAATGCCACGGAGCATCGCCTCGACGCCGGCTATTACGACCTGCTCGCCTCGGAGGCCCGCCTCGCCAGCTATGTGCTTGTCGCCCGCCGCCAGCTCGAGCAGGACCACTGGTTCGCGCTTGGTCGGCTGCTGACCTCCGCAGACGGCGCGCCGACGTTGCTCTCCTGGAGCGGCTCGATGTTTGAATACCTGATGCCGATGCTGGTGATGCCCTCATGGAATGGCACGCTCCTCGACCACTCCTGCCGCGCTGCGGTGCATCACCAGATCAGCTACGCGCGTCGCCGCGGGGTGCCCTGGGGCATCTCAGAATCGGGATACAACGCCCGCGATGCCCAGATGAACTATCAGTATCGCGCCTTTGGCGTGCCTGGTCTGGGACTGCGTCGAGGGCTTGCCGACGACATCGTCATCGCACCCTACGCCAGCGCCCTGGCGCTGCTCGTCTCCCCTCATGCCGCCTGCACAAACCTCCGTCGGATCGCGGCCGAGGGGGGGCTCGGCACCTACGGCTTCATCGAGGCGATCGACTACACGCCATCCCGCCGCGTGCCCATCGCCGGCAGCCTCACCGGCGCCGCCGATCCCGCCGCTGCCAACCCGTCTTCCGGCGGCGTTGCCGTGCGACAGTTCATGGCACACCATCAGGGAATGAGTCTGCTGGCCTTCGCCTCCGTGGTTCTCAACGGGCCGATGCAGCGGCGATTCATGGCCGACCCAGCACTCAAGTCGGCGACGCTTCTCCTCCAAGAGAGGATTCCTACGCTGACGGTCACGGTCTATCCGCACGCCGCCGAGGCCGCCCTGCCCCGCGGCATTCCGTCCGATCCCGCTGGTGCGATCCGGGTGGTGACCGATGTCGACGGCCACTCGCCCCAGGTGCACCTGCTCTCCAACGGCCGCTACCACGTCGCCATCTCTGCCGCCGGCGGAGGCTGGAGCCGCTGGCGAGGCCTCGCCGTCACCCGCTGGCGCGAGGATGCGACCCGCGACTGCTGGGGACAGTTCTGCTACCTCCGCGATCTCGACAGCGGTATCGTCTGGTCCAACATCTGGCAGCCGACGGTCCGGGGGAGCCGCAGCGGCGAGGCGATCTTCATGCAGTCGCGGGCGGAGTTTCGCCGCGTTGATGAGCAGATCGAGGCGCATACGCTCGTCAGCGTCTCTCCGGAGGACGATGTGGAACTCCGCAGGCTCTCGCTCACCAACCGATCCGAACGCCGCCGCTCGATCGAGGTCACAACCTATGCGGAGGTGTCGTTGGCACCTCAGGGCCAGGACGAATCACATCCAGCCTTCTCAAACCTCTTCGTGGAGACCGAGATCCTCGCCGGCCGGTCCGCACTCCTCGCCACCCGCCGCCCACGCGCACCGGAAGAACATCCACCGTGGCTGCTTCACGTCATGACCGGCAGTTGCTCCACGGACAACTGCCGTCATCCCGTGGGCGAGCCGTCATTCGAGACCGACCGCATGGCCTTCCTTGGCCGCGGCCGCACGCCGCGCGACCCGGCGGCTCTCGACCATCCCCTGCTCTCCGGTACCACCGGAGCCACGCTCGATCCGGTGGTGAGCATTCGCCGCACGGTCGTGATCGAGCCAGGCGAGACGGTGCGGCTCGACATCGTCACAGGCATCGCCGACTCGCGAAACAAGGCGGCCGACATCGCTGTCAAATATTCCGACCCCTGCCTCGCCGACCGCATCATCGAACTGGCTTGGACACGGGGCGCGATCATGCTCCAGCAACTTGCGATCACAGAGCAGGAGGCACAGTCCTTCGGACGACTCGCGGGGTCTCTCGTCCACGCCTCCCGCCTGCGACGCACGAGCCCCGCGGTGATTGCCCGCAATCGCCGTGGCCAATCGGGGCTGTGGGGGCACGGCATCTCGGGCGACCTGCCGATCATGCTGGTCCGCATCCGGGATCGCCACCAGATCGAACTGGTACACGAGGCCATCCGTGGCCATGCCTGGTGGCGGATGAACGGCCTCGACGTCGACCTGGTCATCTGGAACGAGGACGACTCCGTCTACCGGCAGGTCCTGCACGAATCGATCCTCGACCTCGTCTCCGCCAGCCCGGAGGCCGGCCTGCTCGACCGACCCGGCGGCATCTTCGTGCGACGCGGCGAACAGCTTTCCGATGAGGACCGGGTGCTGCTGCAGGCGGCCGCCCGCGTGATGCTGACCGACGAAGGTGGCACGCTGGTGGATCAGGTGGAAAAACGCATTCGTTCCGAGATCGCAATCCCGCCGCTCAGGCCCCGCCGGCGGATGGCATCGCTGCAGTCGGCCTTCCTTGTCCCCGTCAGCGCCAGCGAGCCCGAACGTGAACCACTCCAGGCTCCGCTCGAGGCCTTCAATGGCTTCGGTGGATTCACGGCCGATGGTGGCGAGTACGTGATTCGTCTGTCACCCGGCATGTGTACGCCCGCACCATGGATCAATTGTCTGGCCAATCCGCGGATCGGCACGATCGTTTCCGAATCGGGAAGCGGCTGCACGTGGGTCGACAACAGCCACGAATTTCGGCTCACGCCCTGGACGAACGACCCTGTCTCCAACTCGGGGGGCGAGGCGATCTACATCCGAGATGAGGACACCGGCCGCTACTGGTCGGCCACGCCGCAACCAGCTCGTGGCCGTGGCCAGTATGTCGTACGGCACGGCATCGGTAGCACCGTGTTCGAGCATGCCGACGACGGCCTCGCCTCGGAGCTCACCCTCTTTGTCGCGGAACACGAGCCCGTAAAGTTCGCGCGACTCACGATCACCAATAGCTCCGGCCGGCCGCGTGCCCTTTCGGTCACGGGTTATTGGGAGTGGGTCTTGGGTGAGCTTCGCAGCCGATCACAGATGCATGTCGTCACCGAGATCGACCATCTCACCGGGGCCCTGTTTGCCCGGAATGCCTTCGCGGGTGAGTTCGCCGGCATGGTCGCTTTCGTCGATGCCAGCGAAGTGGCCCGTACGGTCACCGGCGATCGCACGGAGTTCATTGGCCGCAACGGCTCGCTCGCCGCGCCGGCGGCGCTCGACCGGATGCGGCTTTCCGGTCGGGCGGGAGCGGGCTTCGACCCGTGCGCTGCGATGCAGGTGCAACTGCTGCTCGATGACGGTGAGCGACGCACGGTCGTGTTCACGCTGGGAGCAGCGCAGGGCGTGGGCGAAGCCCAACGCCTCGTGCAGCGGTTTCGCGGGGAACAGGCTGCGGAAGCGGAATTGGCCAGCATGCAGGCGGGGTGGAAGCATCTCCTCTCGGCCGTGCAGATCGAGTCGCCTGATCAGGCGGTCAACGCCCTGGTAAATCACTGGCTCCTGTATCAAACCGTGTCGTGCCGGCTCTGGGGACGCGCGTCTCTCTATCAGTCGTCGGGAGCCTATGGCTTCCGCGATCAGCTGCAGGATGCGATGGCCTTGGTGCATGCCGCACCGGAACTGCTCCGCGAACACCTGCTCCGCGCAGCAGGCCGGCAGTTCGAGGAAGGGGACGTGCAGCACTGGTGGCATCCTCCCGGGGGCCGCGGCGTCCGCACGCACTGCTCCGACGACTTCCTCTGGCTGCCAGCAGCGGTCTGCCGCTACGTGCAGGCGACCGGCGACACCGGTGTGCTCGACGAGCCGGTGCCGTTCCTCCACAGTCGGCTCCCGCGGGACGACGAGGAGGCCTTCTACGATTTGCCGCAGTCGGGCCCGGCCACCGGCTCTCTCTACGAGCACTGCGTCCGGGCCATCGAGCATGCACTGCACTTCGGCGAGCACGGCCTGCCGCTCTTCCGTGGCGGCGACTGGAATGATGGTATGAATCTTGTCGGCCGGGAGGGACGGGGCGAGAGCGTCTGGCTGGCCTTTTTCCTCTACGACGTGCTTCACCGCTTCGCCATTCTTGCCGAGCAGCGGGGCGACGTCGTCATGGCCGATCGCTGCTCGATCGAGTCTGGCCGCCTCCGCGGCAACGTGGATGACACCGCATGGGATGGCGGCTGGTATCGCCGTGGTAGCTTCGACGATGGCCTGCCGCTCGGCTCGGCCACTTCCGCGGAATGCCGCATCGACTCGGTATCGCAGAGCTGGGCAGTGCTCTCGGCCGCGGCGCCCCATGCGCGGGCCGCCGAAGCGATGTCCAGCGTCGATGCGCTGCTGGTCTCACGGCCCGACCGGCTCGTCAAACTGCTGTCACCCCCATTCGATACCGCACCGCTCGAGCCCGGCTACATCAAGGCCTATCCGCCCGGTGTCCGGGAAAACGGTGGCCAATACACGCACGCCGCCGCCTGGACGGCAATGGCCTTCGCGGCGCTCGGCGATCACGCCCGCGCCTGGGAAGTGTTCCAACTCATCAATCCGGTCAGCCATGGGAACACGCCGGAGGCGATCGAGACCTACCGTGTCGAGCCCTACGTGGTCGCCGCCGACATCTGCGCCGCTGCGCCGCACACCGGCCGCGGCGGCTGGACCTGGTACACCGGCTCGGCCAGTTGGGTGTATCGCCTGCTGATCGAGTCGCTGCTCGGCCTCGAACGCGATGGCACAGTGCTCAGGCTTTCGCCCCATCCACACCGCGACTGGCCCAGCTACACGATCCGCTACCGCTACTATGCTACGCTCTACACGATCACGGTCATCCATCCGGGGCACGGCGTCCGTGAGCCCGGCGCCATCCACACGATGATGGTTGATGGTGAGCTGCAGGCCGACCACGCGATTCCACTCGTCGACGATTCCCGTGAACATGTCGTCGAGATCGAATTGGCGTGACACCGCTGCCGAACTCGCGCATGGCACCACGCTGCGGACTTCCCGATGAGCCCTGGCACACACTCGCGATCGAAGAGGTGTTTCGCCGCATCGGAAGTGGTCGCGACGGGCTCCCCTCGGCCGAAGCCGCTCGCCGTCTCGCGATCTTCGGCCGCAACACCCTGCCACGTGAGCCGCTGCCGACCGTCTGGCATCTGGCGCTCCGGCAACTGACGAACCCGCTCATGCTGCTCCTGGCGGCGGCAGCCGCGGGCTCGATCGCCACCGGCGACACGAAGGATGCAGTCATCATTCTGGTGGTGATCGCAATTGATGCGTGTCTCGGCACGTGGCAGGAGGCCAAGGCCAACCGCTCCAGCCGGGCCCTCGAAAAACTCCTCCACGTCCGTGCGGCCGTCAGCCGCGGCGGCACGGTCTGCGACATCCCGGCCGAAGAGGTCGTTCCGGGTGATCTGCTCTGGATCGAATCGGGCAACCGCGTGGCGGCGGATGCGCGACTCATCTCCACCTACGGACTCGAGATCGACGAATCACTCCTCACGGGCGAATCGCTGCCCGTGCGAAAGGACGCCGCATGGACCGGTCCATCCGATTCGCCTCTGGCCGACCGCCTCGGCATGGTGCATGCCGGATCGATCGTCTCCCGCGGACGGGCGTCAGCCGTCGTCGTCGCCACCGGACTGCGGACGAGCGTCGGGGAACTGGCAATCGACGTGGCGACCCGCCCCGCCGGCAAGCCGCCGCTGGTCGCCCGCATGGAGCGGTTCACCCGCGCGATCGCGGTGGCAGTCGTTGCAGCTGCCGCCGTGATCGGCCTCATCGGCGTGCTGGTCGGCCAGCCGCCACGAGCGATGTTCCTGTTTGCGGTGGTGCTGGCCGTCTCGGCGATCCCCGAGGGCCTTCCCGTGTCGCTCACGATCGCCCTGGCCATCGCCACGGGCCG